>VFQM010003415.1_pt1 | contig 10166 bp, 5 predicted proteins | sample 3512391 | NCBI WGS metagenome assembly VFQM01 (sample SAMN10412369, study PRJNA504923) | tailings metagenome | isolation source: Replicate 1 from Balatoc abandoned mine | place: Philippines
GCTGCAGGCCATCTGCCGGGTGAACCGCACCTACTCCGAGCAGAAGACCCACGGCCTGATCGTCGACTACCTCGGCATTTTCGATGATGTGGCAGCAGCGCTGGAGTTCGACGACCAGAGCGTCAAGCAGGTGGTCAGCAACATCCAGGAGCTGAAGGACAAGCTGCCTGAGTCGATGCAGAAGTGCCTGGCCTTCTTCTCTGGCTGCGATCGCAGTTTGCAAGGCTACGAGGGCCTGATCGCCGCGCAGCAGTGTCTGCCCAACAACGAGGTGCGAGACAACTTTGCTGCCGAGTACAGCGTGCTCAACAAGATCTGGGAGGCGCTGTCACCGGACACTGTTCTGGGCCCCTTCGAGAAGGACTACAAGTGGTTGTCCCAGGTGTACCAGTCGGTGCAGCCGTCCAGTGGTCACGGCAAGCTGATCTGGCATTCGCTGGGCGCCAAGACCATCGAGCTGATCCACCAGAACGTGCATGTCGACGCGGTGCGGGATGACCTCGACACCTTGGTGCTGGACGCTGATCTGCTGGAAGCGGTGCTGTCGAACCCAGACCCGAAGAAGGCCAAGGAGATTGAGATCAAGCTCAAGCGCCGGCTGCGCGGGCATGGCGGCAACCCCAAGTTCAAGAAGCTGTCGGAGCGGCTCGATGCGCTGAAGGACCGCTTCGAATCCGGGCAGATCAACAGCGTCGAGTTTCTGAAGCAGTTGCTGGAGATCGCCAAGGAGACGCTGCAGGCCGAGAAGGACGTGCCGTCCGAAGAGGACGAGGATCGCGGTAAGGCGGCTCTCACCGAGTTGTTCAACGAGGTCAAGACTTCTGAGACGCCCATCATGGTCGAACGCGTGGTCACGGACATCGACGAGATAGTGCGACTGGTCCGCTTCCCGGGCTGGCAAGGTACGCAGGCCGGCGAGCGTGAAGTCAAGAAGGCCCTGCGCAAAGCCCTCTTCAAATACAAGCTGCATGCGGATGAAGAGCTGTTCGAGAAGGCCTACAGCTACATCCGGCAGTATTACTGAGGGAATGAACATGAGCGTCAACGCAAGCCCATCCTGGCCTTACCCCGGCGCACGCTGGTGGAAGTTCGACTTCCATACCCACACCCCAGCTTCCAAGGATACCGGGGCATGGCAGGTAGCCATCGGCACGCCGAATGAGTTAACGCCGCAGACATGGCTGCTCAAATACATGGCCGCCGAAATCGACTGCGTGGCCGTCACCGACCACAACACGGGCGAGTGGATCGACAGGCTCAAGGCGGCCTATGCGGAAATGAAGCGCGAGGCCGACGCGGGCACGCCGCCGGGCGGCTTCCGTGAGTTGCACCTGTTCCCCGGTGTGGAAATCTCGGTGCAGGGCGGCTTTCATCTGCTGGCGATCTTTGACCCGTCCGCCACCAGTCAGACCATCAGCGACCTGCTAGCGCAGGTGGATTACCAAGGCACGCGTGGCGACAGCGATGGCGTTACCCGTCTCGGTGCCGCCCAGGTGGTGGAGCGCATTCTGGCGGCGGGCGGCCTGGCCATTCCGGCACACGTCGAAGGCGACAAGGGGCTGCTACAGGTCGAACCTGGTACGCGTAAATGCATGATGGATGCCAATACGGTTAAGGCGATCTTGCAGGAGCCCGGCATCCTGGCGCTGGAGTGGGCCGCCTCCAACAGCCCTGTGCCCATGGTGCTGGAGGAGCTGAAACTGCGCTTTGCCAGCGTGGTGGGCAGCGATTGCCACAGCTTCCAAGGTACGGCTGTTCCGGGTTCGCGCTACACCTGGATCAAGATGGCGCGGCCTAGCTTGGAAGGCTTGCGTCTTGCCTTGCTGGATGGGCAGGAAGTCTCTGTTCGGCGCAGCGATGAGAGCGACGGCTTTGCGCCGTTCAATACGCCCGAGCATTTCATTGAGTCGATTGAAATCCGCGACGCTCGCTACATGGGGCGCGGCAGGCAGCCTGCCGAGTTGCCGCTCAATCCGTACTTCAATGCCTTGATAGGTGGCCGTGGCACAGGTAAATCGACCACCGTGCATGCCCTGCGTCTGGCTTATCGCCGTGAGAAGGAGCTGTCACTCAGCTCGGAAGCCGGGCAGACCTTCAAGCGTTTCAATCAGGTTGCCAGGGGCCGCAATGACGAAGGCGGACTACGGGCGGAAACCAGCCTCTGCGTGCAAGTGCAGCGCGATGGCATGCCCTATCGCCTGATCTGGCGGCAGGATGGCCAGGGCCATGCGGTGGAGGAATGGAACGCCGCTACGGGCAGTTTCAAGCCTTCGGCCAGTCAGGCCGTCACCGAGCAACGCTTTCCGGTGCGTCTGTTCAGCCAGGGGCAGATCGCCGCGCTGGCCGGTGACAGCCAGCAGGCGCTGCTCAAGGTGATTGACGATGCGGCGGGCACGCAATCGCAGCAAGCCGCTTTCGAGGAAGCCAAGCGTGCCTTCCTGGCCGCACGGGCGCAAATGCGCGAGCTGGATGGCAAGCTGCAAGGGCGTGAAGCGTTGACGCTGGCCCTGCAAGATATTCAGCGCAAGCTGGCCCGCTTCGAGGGCGCCGATCATGCCGCCCTGCTGAAAAACTATCAGCGCACCAACCGGCAAAGCCGCGAGCTGGAACGCCAGTTCGACGCCTCCGCCGAACTGGCAACCCGCTTGAAAGCGCTTGCCGACGATCTGTTGGTGGAAGACTTGCCGGAAGGCTTGTTCGATACCGCCGAAGACGGACCAGCACTGAGCATTGTCAAGGCGCTGCACGCCGCCATCGCCAAGGCGCAGCAGGACGTCGAGCGCGCGGCAAACGTGCTGCAGGAGCGTGGGCAAGTCCTGAGAGGTGAACTGGAGGCTTCGCCCTGGTTTGCGCGGATCGACGCGGCCAAGACGGCTTACGAGCAGCTCAAGGCCGACTTGCAGCAACAAGGCGTCAGCGACCCCAGCGAGTACGGTCGTCTGGTGCAAGAAAAGCAGCGCCAGGAAATCGAGCTGAAGAAGCTGGAAGCCTTGCAGAAGCAGCACACTGAGTTGCGCGAGAAGGCCAAGTCGTTGCTGGAACAGGTGCAATCCGCCCGCCGCGCCATCAGCGCCCAACGGAGCGCATTTCTGCAGGGAACGCTGCAAGGCAATCCCTTTGTGCGCATCGAGCTGATCCCGTACAGCCGGGACGCGCAGGGCATCGAGCGCTCCTTGCGGGAGGTGCTTGGTGCTGTCGACGAGCGCTTCAAGGCCGACATATATCAGGAACCGCAGGAAGAGGGCTTGGCGCGAGGGGTAGTTGCCGATCTGATGCTGCTCAGTGAGCTGTCTTTAAACACGTTGCCGAGTTCCCAAGACATCGAAGCATACGAGAACTCCATTGAGACGCTGAAGAAGCGGCTCGTTGAAGCAGCCGTAGGAAAGGACGAATTTGGCGCACGATTTAACAGTTTCCTGAAAGCGGAAGCCGACAAGCGCCCGGAATTCATCGATCACATTCTGTGCTGGTTCCCCGAAGACGGTTTGCAGGTGGAGTACAGCCGCAAAGGTGACGGGCGGGACTTTCAGTCCATCGGCCAGGCGTCCGCCGGGCAGCGCGCGGCGGCCATGCTGGCCTTCCTGCTGGCGCACGGCAACGAGCCACTGGTGCTCGACCAGCCAGAAGATGACCTGGATAACCACCTGATCTACGGACTGGTCGTGCAGCAGATCCGCAGCAACAAACTGCGCCGTCAGCTCATCATCGTGACCCACAACCCCAACATCGTGGTCAATGGCGATGCGGAGTTGATCCACGTACTGGACTTCAACCACCAGTGCCACGTGAAGCAAACCGGCTCTTTGCAGGATCAGGCTATGCGCCGCGAAGTCTGCCAAGTGATGGAAGGCGGCGAAGAAGCGTTCGAACGACGTTACCAACGCCTGGGAAGAGAGGTTTGACATGTTCGACAACATCGCCGACTTGATCGACAAGATTCGCCTGGGAGAGGACTCCTATCTGGAGTTGAAGGAAGTCCGCTTTGCTGGCCAAAAGGTGTCAGCACCCCATAAAGATTCGCTGGCCGATGAGCTGGCCGCTTTCGCCAACAGCCGGGGTGGTGTGTGCGTGCTCGGCGTGGACGACACCCGTGAAGTGCTCGGTATCCCGCTGGAGCGCTTGGACCTGGTGGAGGATTTCGTCCGGCAGATTTGCCTGGACAGCATCACCCCGCCGCTCGCGCCGGTGATCGAGCGTCTGAGCCTGCCCAGCACGTCAGGCGAGCCCTTGCCAGTATTGAAAGTCGATATCGCAAGCAGCCTGTTCGTGCATAAAAGCCCCGGCGGCTATTTGCACCGCGTGGGCAGCGCCAAGCGTGAAATGGCTCCGGACTATCTGGCGCGGCTGTTCCAGCAACGCAGCCAGGCGCGCATCATCCGCTTCGACGAGCAGCCGGTGCCTGGCGCCACGCTCGATGACCTTGCAGATGACCTCTGGCAACGTTTTGCCAGTCCTCGCGTGCAAGATACGCGTGCGGTGCTGCTGGATAAACTGGCCATGGCGCGCCCCGATACCGACGGCGCACTTCGGCCAACCATCGCCGGCGTGCTGATGGCCAGCGCAGATCCCCGCCGCTGGCTGCCAAATGCCTTCATTCAGGCGGTGGCCTACCGTGGCACCGAGGTGCTGCCGCAAGGCGACACGGCCTATCAGCTCGACGCCCAGGACATCACCGGGCCGCTGGATGCCCAGGTGCTGGCGGCTTGCCACTTCGTCCGCAAGAACATGCAGGTCTATGCCACCAAGGATGAGGGCAGGCACGATCTGCCGCAGTACGACATGACCGCCGTCTTCGAGGCCCTGGTCAATGCCGTTGCACACCGGGATTACTCGATCCATGGCGCCAAAATCCGCCTGCGGATGTTTGCGGACCGGCTGGAGCTGTATTCGCCAGGCGCCATCCCCAACACCATGACGGTGGAGAGCCTTCCCTACCGCCAGGCCGCGCGAAACGAAGCCATCACCAGCCTGCTGGCCAAATGTTCCGTGCCCGAGGCGGACAAAGCGATCACAGGCCGCAGCGCCATGATGGACAAGCGTGGTGAAGGGGTTCAGATCATTCTGGATCAAAGTGAACGGCTGTCCGGCAAGCGGCCGGTTTACAGGCTAGTGGATGACTCCGAGCTGTTGTTGATCATCCCTGCTGCCGAGCCTCCCGCAGCAGTTGAGTGAGATTGAGAGGATAAGGAAGCACCATGGCCAAGGCTGAAGCCAGCGTTGAAGAACTGGTCTCGATGATCGAGCGCGGTGAGCTGCGCTTGCCGGAAATGCAGCGGCAGTATGTCTGGCGCTCCACGCGCGTGCGCGACTTGCTCGACTCTCTGTATCGGGGCTATCCCTCGGGGGCGATTCTGCTGTGGGAAACCGATGAGGCCGTGCCCCTGCAAAGCTTTGCCGTCAGCCAAAGCAATAACCCTTATCAGAGCACCCGCCTGTTGCTCGATGGACAACAGCGTCTGACCTCGTTGTCTGCCGTCATTCGTGGCGAGCCGGTGTCGGTGCGCGGTCGCCGTCGGCCCATCGATTTGCTCTTTAATCTGGAGCATCCCGACCAACTGGCCGTCGTGACCGAAGTGGATGAGAACGGCGATGACGCCGAGGTCGATGAGGAAGGCGAACTGGGCGGCGACGAGGCCGACGCCAGCGAGGACGAACTGCTGACGCGCTTCAACAAAATGACCTTCGTGGTGGCGACCCGGAAGCTGGAGCAGTTGCCGCAGTGGGTGAAGGTATCCGAAGTCTTCAAGACCGACAGCGATGCGCCTTTCCTCAAACGTGCGGGCATCAGTGGCTTTGATGATCCGCGTTACGAGAAATACAGCCAGCGCCTAGCCCGGCTACGTGGCATTCGCAAGTACGTGTATCGCATGGACGTGCTGGAGCGAACACTGTCCTACGACGAGGTCACGGAAATCTTCGTGCGGGTCAACTCGCTGGGTGCCAAGCTGCGCAGCTCCGATCTGGCTCTGGCGCAGATCACGGCCAAATGGCGGCACTCGCTGCAGACCTTCCTGGACTTCCAGAATGCTTGCGCCCAGAACGGTTTCGAGCTGGATCTGGGTTTGCACCTGAAGAATTTGATGGCCTTTGCCACCGGGCAATCCCGTTTTCTGACCGTCGGCAGCCTGACCCTGGACGTACTGCAGCAAGCGTGGAAAGAAGCCTGCGAGGGGATGGAATTTGCCCTCAATTTCGCACGCAGCAATCTGGGTATCGACAGCCCTGCCTTGCTGTCATCGCCCTTCTTACTGGTGGTACTGGCCTACTTTGGACACCGCCGCGACTATGCCCTCAGCACGGAAGAGGCGCAGCAGTTGCGCTACTGGGCCTTGGCCGCCAATGCCAAAGGCCGTTTCTCGCGGGGTTCCAGCGAGACCATTCTGGATCAGGATTTGGCGACCATCCGCAATGGCGGCGGCGTCAATGAACTGATCGACCGGCTGCGTCTGCAGTTCGGCCGTCTTGACATCACGCCGGAAGAGCTGGAGGGGCGCAACCAGCGCAGTGCGCTGTTCAAGACCATGTTCCTGGCATTTCGTGCGGCAGGCGCCAAGGATTGGCGCAGCCACCTTGCCATTGCTCTGGACCACTCGGGCAGTCAGCACCGCTTGCAGTTTCATCACATTTTCCCCAAGGCATTGCTGCGCGGCAGCTACACCCCTCGCGAGGCCGACGACATCGCCAACCTGGCTTTCATCGGCGGCAAAACCAATCGTGCGATCAGCGACAAAGCGCCTGTGACCTACCTGTTGCCGCTGGTGGCGCAGCACGGTGAAACACCATTCGCATCACAGTGCATCCCGGTGGAGGAGGAACTGCTGGCACTGGATCACTACAAGGCGTTCTTGCAAGAGCGCCGCAAACGCATCGCGGCGGCACTGAATGCTTTCATCCATGCGACCGCTTGAGCTGTCAGTGCCACCGTGTTGCCACACTATGACCCACATGTCGCCACAATGCTGCCGCCATGTTCAACACAATGTTGCCACGCTGTTCACCACATTGACGCCACTTTGTGCACACAGTGTTGCCACCATGCCTGACACATTCCGGGTGGGACGCAGGCCGAGAGTCGCTTGTCCGCGGCGCGATGAGCACATTCTTTGTGCTGGCTCGCGAGAGCACAAAGAATGTGGCCGCTGGGCTCGATTTCGCCAGAAATCGGGCGCGGCGGCGTGGGGACAACGAATGGTCGATGCGTCCAGCCTGCACCTTATGAAACCCCGCTGCGGCCATGCGCCGGGTTGCCGCCCTGTGCGGCTGGCGGGTGAGAGCATGCCGCACAGGGCATGCCTGCTCGGTGGTGGGAGACTGAACTGACATGGCCAACCCTCGCTCGCTGGTCTACGCGCTTTACACCCATTGGGACACCGTGGAGCTTTTGGTGCGGCTGTCGCGCGAGTTTGCCGTGCTGACCAGCGATCAGGTGTTGAACGGCATTGCCAAGGTATCCGGGCAACGGGATGCCGAAACGCAGGGCGCGGTGCTACGTGCCTTGGTCAATGCGGACATCCTGCAAACCTTGCCGCGCAGCAGCGATCTGCAGCTCAATGCCTATGTGCTGGAGTTCGTGCGCGGCCTCACCCGTGAACATGAGCTGGGCCTGGCTGCCGTACTGCAGGCGCGTGTTGCGGCCATCCGTGAAGCCACCGAAGCACTCAATGAAGGGATGCTCGGGGCCGACATGGATCGCGTGCGCGGAGCCGCCAACAAGCTGGCAGAACTCTTCCGCCAGATCAGCCTGCAGCTCGATCAGGACCGGCACGCGCTCTTTGAACTGGCGGAAAACGCCAAAAGCGCCGACAGCAGCATGCCGATCAGCCAGCGCTACCGCGAGGTGCTGGAAGCCTACGATCATTATGTGGAGCCGATGAACCAGATGATGGACAGCGGCTCGCAGGGCACCTTCTATCGCTATCTGGAAGAAGCGGAGCGTGCGCTCGACTTGAGCCTGGAGCAATTGTCGGTACAGGGTGCGCTCTACTCGCATCGCCTGCAGTTGCGTCAGGTAGCGCACCAGGCCAAGGAGCTGCGGCGCTTTGGCCGGCTGGTTGCGCAACAGTGCGCCGATACACTGCTGCCCTTGCGCGAAGAGCTGCGTCAGCACAACGCCCTGACCAGTGCCATCAGCTTGCTGTTGGGGCAGGTGCGCAAACGCGGCCTGCGTCGCGCACTATCGCGCCCGGCGGATGAGACCGCACTCCCCGTCTGGCGCAATGAGCGTGGTTTCAAATTGCAATTGGGCGATGAGGTGCGGGCAGTCATGGCAGCCGCGCGCCAATACCAGCCGCAGGCGGTGGCCTTTCCGCAGGATGAACCCGGCGATGACGCTCCGTTGCTGGAGCAGGTGGACGAGACTGCCATTCGCGCGCATCTGGCCCGCAGCCTGCCGGTGGAAAATCTGCTCGATTGGCTGCACCGCCATTACGCCCATCTGCAGGATGCCACCCTGCTGCGCCTGTTTCATGACCTGCAACATGAGCCCGGCTGGCAGTTCGAGGCCGCCAGCCAGCCTGAAAAAACCACGCTGCAGACGATTCGCGTCCTGCATCACCCTCACCGCGTGAGTATCCCGCAATGACGATCCCACATGCTCTGGCAGCCGCGCTGTCACAGATGCCGGCATTGGCCGAGCTGTTCCGCTTGTTTCTCTCCGGCAAACACCTGAATCGAATGGCCGAGCCCACGCTGTGGGCGGAGCTGGAGCAGCACGAGGCCAGCTATGTCGGCTTGTTTGCCGCGCTGGGGTTCGAGCTGCGCCTGGATGCCAGGGGCTTTGCCTGGTTTCACAACAGCGAGGCCAACAGCAACATCGGCAAAATCAGCCGCCAGCTGGCCTTGCTGTTCATGGTGATCTTCGATGCCCAGGCCAACGCCGGCAAGGCCCTGCAGCGCTTTACCGATTGGCTGATCGACAGCGCCTGGCTGGCCGAGGTCTACAAGCAACAGCAAGACCTGCTGGATGCCGAGGGCCTCAACCCCGACGCCCTGGTGGAGCTGCTGGGCCGCGCCTGCAACCTGGGCTTTGCCATGGCAGAGCCAGCAGGCTGGCGACTGCTGCCCGCTGTATGCCGCTACCTCGATCATTTCGAGGGCCTGGCGTTGACGGCCAAGACCGATGGCGACGAAACGAACGCGCCGACGGAGGAAGACTGGGCTGCGGATGCACCAGACGACGAGGAGAACACCTGATGCAGTATGGCTTCCAACGTCTGGTCCTGCTGGGCAGCGCTGGTTACTCGCGCGCCGAGCTGCCGCTCGATGGCGCGGTCTCTCTGGTGGCGCCCAACAATACCGGCAAGACCAGCCTGATCAATGCCCTGCAGTTTCTGCTAATCATCGACCGCCGCCGCATGGATTTCGGGGCGCACGATGTGGACAAGAGCCGGCGCTTCTATTTCCCCAACAACAGCGCCTATGTGCTGCTGGAGGTGTCGCTGCCGGAGTCCGGCACCGTAGTGCTGGGTTGCGTGGGCAAAGGGGTAAGCTTCGAGTACGAGTATTTCGCCTCTGCCGGGCCACTGAAGGTCGAGGAGTTCTGCCTGCCGGACGGCACCCTGGTACCCCAACCGCAACTGGCCAGCCATCTGGCGAGCTTTGGGCGCCGGGTGTTCAGCTACAGCAGCAGCGAATTCAAAGACATGGTGTACGGCGGACGCAGCCGCAAGTTTGCCAGCGAGCAGGATTTCTGCGTTTTCCGGCTGGAGCACGCCAGCGATGCCAGCGTTTTTCAGCGGGTGCTGACCCGCACGCTGCGCCTGGACAAACTGCGCTCCAGCGAGGTAAAGGACTATCTGCTGCAGATTTTCCGCCGCGATCTGCCGGATGCCAGCATCGACTTCAAGGCGGAATGGGACAAGGCGTTTGCCGACCTCAACGCCGAGCGCAGCCAGTACCTGGCCGCCGTGCGGCTGCAAGCCACCCTGGGCGAACTGGAACAGAAGCAGGAGGCCCGCCTGGTCTTGCGCGGCAAATTGCTGTGCTGGCGCCCCTTGATCGACACGGCACTGGGTCAGTGGCAACAGCATTACGAGGCCCGCCAGCAAACCTTGCAGCATGAGTTGGCGCAGTGCGATACCGAGCTGCAGCGCCTGCGCGAACAGGATATGCAGTCGGCTGGCGAGAAGAAAGAGTGCGAGTTGGAACAACAGCAGCTCCGCCAGCAA
>VFQM010003418.1_pt1 | contig 10160 bp, 9 predicted proteins | sample 3512391 | NCBI WGS metagenome assembly VFQM01 (sample SAMN10412369, study PRJNA504923) | tailings metagenome | isolation source: Replicate 1 from Balatoc abandoned mine | place: Philippines
CCCTTCGAAGCTTTTAGGGCCAGGATTGAGATGTTCATGGCTGATATGAAGATATTTCAAAATCAAGCCGGAGCGAGTCGCGCTACTTTGACGCGTGGGGATGCCAGGGAAATACATACGCATACTGCCGATAGCTTTGACCTGCTTTTGACATCGCCGCCTTACCCGAATAACTACGACTATGCGGATGCCACCCGCCTTGAAATGACATATTGGGAAGAGGTTGCTTCCTGGGGTGACCTGCATGAGGCCGTTAGAAAGCATTTAGTTCGCTCATCGTCGCAACATACTGCAAAGGATAAATTAAAGCTGGAGGAGCTCTTGGCTGCTCCGATTTTGGAGCCCATTAGAGACGACCTGGCTGCGGTATGCAATGAGCTCGCCGAGGTGCGCGAAACCAAGGGGGGCAAGAAGACCTATCACACTATGGTGGCCGCATACTTCAAAGACATGGCTGAGGTCCTACAAAGTGCCCGCGGAGTAATGGCTGCCGGAGGCTCCATGTGTTTTGTCATAGGTGACTCAGCGCCGTATGGGGTCTATGTTCCTGCTGACATCTGGTTTTCAAGGTTAGCGGAGAGCGTGGGCTTTAAAGGGACTAGGTTCGAGAAGATTAGAGACCGCAATACGAAGTGGAAAAACCGGAAGCATACTGTCCCGCTTAACGAGGGTCGACTCTGGATTTCTTGCTAACCTCATAAGAAAGTCGAGAGGTCAATTATGGCGGATGCTGCAGGGCACAAGTTTGGCCAGGATTTGGGAAATTTCCTTGAGGAGGTTGTCCTAAAAGATATTCTGATGCCTAAGCTACTTGAGTTCACGCAAGAGCTTGGCTATTACCTTGACTATCAGAAGGACCGACCTGCGAGACCTGGTCGAAAGGTGGTTTGGGCCGACAAGTACGGAAATAACCATAGCCTGGATTTCGTGATTGAAGCGGGGGGGACTGACGAGGTGGTCGGACGGCCTATCGCCTTCATCGAGTCGGCATGGCGTCGATACACGAAGCACTCGAAAAATAAGGCTCAAGAAATACAGGGAGCTGTTCTGCCGATTGTGGAGAAGCACCAGACTGAGGCCCCATTTGTTGGGGTGGTGCTTGCTGGCGAGTTCACTAAGCCGTCCATTCAGCAGCTGAAATCGCAGAATTTTGCGGTCATTTATATTCCATATCAAGTCATAGTTACGTCCTTCCGAGCTATTGGCGTGGAACTTGAGTTTGACGAGTCTACGGATGATGCGGAGTTTAGAAGGGCATCGGCAGAGATTAAGGCGTTAAATTTGGCGCAAGTGGAAGCGCTTCGGTCAGAAATTTGTAAACGCTGTGACGACGACATAACCGCCTTTATGAATACGCTGCACGGAGTGCTTCGCCGTCATATTGTGCGCATCGGTATTCTCCCCACGTGGGGGCATGAGCTTGTAGCGACCACGCTTGATGAGGCGAAACTTGCGCTGGCGACCATTGAGTTATCGCCGGCGCGTGGCGAGTTTCTCCGGTTCGATGTCACCGTCAAGTATTCGAATGGGGACACCATCCGAGCGGAGCTTGGGACGAAAGACAGTGTGGTGGAGTTCCTTGACCGGCTCGGTGTCCGGTAGCTGCATTACAAGAAGTTCGCCGAGCAAGGTAACGCGGGAACTGCTGGAACTGTGGCGCTCGCCCGACCGGGCGCAGAGGCGGTCCTTCGCCCAGCTCGAAGCGGTCGAGACGGTGTTGTTCCTCGTCGGGGAGCTGGACGACCTCAAGCAAGGCGTAACCGTGCCCAGTGACAAGCCGGGTGAGGGTGTGGGGGCTACAAGGCATTCCCGCGTTACGCGCTGAGGATGCCCACCGGCAGCGGCAAGATTGCCCCCGCCGCGCACCGCTGGTGGAACGCCGTCAACAACGACGGACGGTTCGGGCGCTTGAGCTACCACCGCGTCAAGCGGCCGCCGGACCTGATGGAGTTGCTGGACGGGTTGACCGCGGCCGCCTGAGCGGCATCCTGCGCGCCCCCTGCGGCGCCGAGACGGGAAAAAGCCGGCCGTCTCGTCTACGTTGCTGACCGCTGCCCCCCGGTAACGCCGAAACGGCGTAACGGCCCGTGACGCCTGCGCGGCCTGCCACTGGCTGGTCGTTCCACCGTTCCCGCGTTACCCCGTCTGCGTATCGGGCCGCGACTGCGGCATGGGGCCTCTCGCCCAGGCCCGGGTCGGTGCACGGTGGCCTGCCTTGGGCCGTGCCGCAGATAAAACCCGTGTGCCTATACGGCTACGTCCATCAACCTCATGGAGTAGCCGAATGAAGCACCCCAAACTGCCCAGGCAGAGCCCTGGAGCGATACACACCCCTGCAATCTTCGATAGCGGGGCCCCGAGCGCGCAAACCCGCGCCAGCATTGAAATTCCCGGGTCCACAGCACGCCGCGAAGCGGTCCACGTTTGTGGTGCAACGGCCCGGCAGCCCCGTATCTGCGCCGTTTTGTGTGCCGGAGGCCGGCCATGAGCGAGCGCAGCAAGTTCATCAAAGTGCGGGTGAGCGAAACCGAGTACCGCACGCTGCGCCAGAGGGCTGACGCCCAGGGCGTAACGATGTCGGAGCACGTGCGTGCCACCGTGACGACAGTGCACAAAGACGTGGACGTGGCCGCCGAGTTGGCCGGCCTGCGGCAGCAACTTCGGCAGCCTGCCCCGCCGGCAGCGAACGCCGGCAGCGGCCCGACCAACACCGAGCAACGCGAAATGCTGCTTCTGTTGCGCGAGCTTGCGGCGGCGCGGGACGCGCAAATCCTCGCCCGGGTGCGGGCCCAACTCGGCGCTCGCACAGGCGTCCAGAACCAACAGCGGGGGGCGGCAGCATGAGGACGCACGACCCGTTTCTCCGCCACATCCTGGCCGCCGTTGACCGCGCGATGGTCTGGACCGTCCTCGCCGTGGTGCTCACGGCGCTGGTCTGGACCGCCGCATGGGAACGCGGGCTGGGTCAGCCCGTCATCGACGGCTGGCGGGTGCTGGGCCTGGCACTGCTGGGCAAGCCCATCGACCGCACGGCCCTGACGATGCTGGCGATGTCCGCCGCGCTGGGCATCGCCGGTGCCAGCCTCATCGGCGGCTGGATGTTCCGCCGCTGGCAGCGTCGGGCTGACGTTGACACGACGCGCCTGCGCGGTGCTCGGTGGGAGGGCGACCGATGATGCGCGAACTGTTGGAGCGCTTCCGCTCGGCACGAGCGCAAGCGGCAAACCCCGAGCCCATGCCCTCGGGGCATCGGCTCCTGACTCTCGGCGGGCACCCCTGGCCCGCCGCACTGGAAACGCTGCACCTGCTGGTGGCCGGCACCACCGGCGCCGGCAAATCGACCCTCATCGAAGAACTGCTGGAGGGCATTCGCGACCGGGGGCAGCGCGTCATCGTGTGCGACCCCAATGGCGGCTACTTGCGCCAGTTCGCCAGGGATGGCGACCGACTCCTGAACCCGTTCGATACGCGCGGCGAAGGCTGGAGCGTGTTCAACGAGATGCGCGCTGACTACGACGCCGACCGCCTGGCCGCGAGCATCGTGCCAGCGGGGCATGGCGAGTCAGCCCCATGGCATCACTATGCGCAAGTGCTGTTGGCGGAGGTGCTGCGGGCGCTGGTGCGCAGCGGCGAGACATCAACCGAACGTCTATTGCACTGGTGCACCAGCGCTCCCGCTCGCGAACTCGGTGCCCTGCTGGTCGGTACGTCGGCAGCCGGGCTCTTTGATGAGGGAGCCGACAAAGCGTTGGCAAGCACGAGGTTTGTGCTGACCGCGCACTTGTCCGCGCATCGGTTCATCAAGCCTGGCACGTTCAGCTTGCGCAACTGGCTTGAGCAGGAACAGGGCAGCTTGTTCATGACTTGGCGGGCCGACATGCAGACCGCCCTGGCACCATTGCTGGCGAGTTGGGCCGACATCGCTACGAGCGCCGTGCTGACCCTGCCGCCGGACCCGGCGCGGCGCGTCTGGCTGGTGCTGGACGAGCTGGCCGCGCTCGGCAAGCTCAACAGCTTGGAGAGTGGCCTGACCTTGGGCCGAAAGCATGGCCTGGCCGTGGTGGCCGGCCTGCAAAGCACCGCCCAACTGGACCGCCTCTATGGCCGCGAGTCGGCGACCGTTTTGCGGGCGTGCTACCGCAATCTGGTTGTGCTGGCTATTGCGAAGAGCGACCCTGCGACCGCCGACGAGCTTTCCCGCGCGCTCGGCGAACGCGAGGTGCTGCGCCACGAGGTCAGCCGCAGCAGCGGCGCCAGCGGGCTCGGCGAGTCCCAGAGCCTGCGCCACGCGCAGGAGCGGCTGGTGTTGCCGAGCGAGATTGCCAGCTTGCCCAACCTCGCCGGCTACCTTGCAATGGCTGGCGATGAGCCGGTGCGCAGGCTGCGGCTGACACCTTGCAGCCGCGAAGAAGTCACGGACGCCTTCGTGCCGGAGGCCGAATGCTGACCTTGGCAAAAGTGGTATCCGCCGAGTCAGCGGCCAGCTACTACGAGGCGGCCGACGACTACTACGGCGAAGAAGGGCGCGCGCCGTCGGCGTGGTGGGGCGCTGGCGCTGCCGCGCTGGGTCTGGATGGTCGCGTGGAAGCCGACCAGTTCCGGGCGCTGCTGGACGGCCAACTGCCCAACGGCGAGAGCATGCACCGGGGCGGCGAGGGACCCAGGACGGCAGGGCTCGACCTGACTTTCAGCGCGCCGAAGTCGGTCAGCATGCAGGCGCTCATCGGCGGCGACCGTCGGCTGCTCGATGCACATCAGGCCGCTGTCACCGCCGCGCTGCGCTACGCCGAAGCCAACCTGGCCGGCTATCGCGCCACGACGGAAGGCGAGACCCAGGCCGAGCTGAGCGGCAACCTTGTCGCCGCGCGCTTCGACCACGACCTGAGTCGTGAGGCCGACCCGCAGGTGCACACGCACTGCGTGGTGCTGAACATGACCCAGCGAGCCGACGGTCAGATGCGTGCGCTGGACGCCCGCCCGTTCTACGAGCAACAGAAGCTGTTGGGCGCCTTCTACCGTGCCGAGCTTGCCCGCGCCGTGCAGGAACTGGGCTACCGCATTCGCCGCACGCACGAAGACGGGCGCTTTGAGCTGTCTCACATCGACCAGCGCCAAGTCGAAGCCTTCAGCACCCGGAGCCGGGACATCGGCGCAGCACTGGCCGAACGCGGGCGCGACCGCGCCAGCGCGTCGGCCGCCGAGCGCGAAATCGCCGCACTGGGCACCCGGCGCGCAAAGGATAGGACGGTGGACCGCGCTGAGCTGCGCGAGGGTTGGCAGGCCAAGGCCGCCGCGCTGGGCATCGACTGGGCGCCCGCGCTGGAGGTCTTCCCGCAGATGGACCCGGCCGTCGCGGCACGAGGCGCCGTGGACTTCGCCATGGCCCACCTGACGGAGCGCAGCGCCATCGTCTGGCGCCTGGCACTCGCACAGGTTGCATTGGCCCACGGTACCGGGCAGGTGGGCTTCGAGGACGTGCAGCGCGACATCGACCGCCGGATAGCAGCCGGCGAGCTGATGGCATCGGAAGACGGGCGGCGGCTCACCACGCCCGCAGCGCAGGCGATGGAACGCGAGCTGCTGAGCATTGAAGCCCGGGGGCGTGATGCCCTGCCGGCGGCCATCTCCCCACCCGCCCAGGGCGAACTGTTCAGCGCGACGAACGCAGCCGCGCCGTCGGGGCCGGCGCTGGATGCCTCACTCACGGCCGGTCAGCGCAAGGCTGCCGAACTGGTGCTGTCCACCCATAACCGCATCGTTGGCATCCAGGGACTGGCCGGCACCGGCAAGACCTTCATGCTGCGAGCGGTCTCCGAACGCCTCGGCCCCGACTACCACGCGTTGGGTCTGGCGCCCTCAGCCGCTGCTGCGCGTGAGCTGGCTGGCGCAGGAATTGAGGCATTGACCGTGGCCGGCTTCTTGGCCAGCGGGCGCGCTCTGGACGACAAGACACTCGTGGTGCTGGACGAGGCCAGCATGGTCAGCTTGCGCGACATGCACGCCGTGTTGTCGGCCATCGACCAAGCCGGCGCCCGCGCGGTGCTGGTGGGTGACACCGGCCAGCTCAAAGCGGTGGAGGCTGGAGCGCCCTTTCGCCAGCTTCAGGAACACGGGATGGCGACGGTGCGAATGGCGGACATCCTGCGGCAGCAGAACGAGAACCTGCGCGCCGCCGTGGCAGATGCGGCGGATGGCAAGGTGGCGGACTCGCTGAAGAAGCTGGCGGCGACCGTGGCAGAGGTGCCGCACGCTACCGAGCGTTACGAGCGCATTGCGCGCGACTACGCCAGCCGGTTGCCTGAGGACCGAGCGAAGACGCTGGCCGTAGCGGGCACCAACCGCGCCCGGCGCGCGGTCAATGAACTGGTGCGGCAGCGCCTGGGACTGGCCGGTGACGGCGTTACCGTATCTGTGCTGGAGGGCCGCGACCTGACGCGCGCCCAGGTGCAAAGCTCGTTGAGCTACACGGCCGGCGATGTCGTCGAGGCCCTGCGTCACTACGACAGTTTGGGTCTGCGACGCGGCGACACCGCCGAGGTGGTCCAGGCCGAACCGGGCTGCATCACGCTGCGACGACAGGACGGCGAGTTGGTCCAGTGGCGCCCGACCGCGATGCCTCACGTTGCCGTGCATCGGCTCGAAGAACGCGAGCTGGCAGTCGGCGACCGCGTGCGCTTCACCGCCAACGACTACACCCGGGGTGTGGTGAACGGGCAGACCGGCACGGTTGAGGCCGTGGACAAGGCGGCCGGCCGGCTTGAACTGCGTGTCGATGCAGGCCAGGTGCTGACGTTGGACCTGAAGCAGCCGCTTCGGCTGGACCATGCCTATTGCACCACCGTGCATGCGGCACAGGGCCAGACTTGCGACCGCGTGCTGGTTGACGCGGACGTGTCCAGCGCGATGGCGAACCAGTCGCTCTACTACGTCGCTATCAGCCGGGCGCGTAACGCCGTAACGCTTTACACCGACGACCGCGAGTTGTTGCCGCGTGCGATGTCACGACTGGACATCAAGCATGCGGCGCTGGACCTGTCTCGCAACTCACGACCGGGCATGAGCTTGTGAGCTGACGGCTCGATGCGCGGCGCGTCCTTGACGCTGTGCGCATCGGGGAGCGAGGCGCCTGCGGGCGCCTCGCCTGCTTCTAAGGGGTCTTCCCTCGCGTCGCGCAACCGTTCGCCCGCTGTCGCGTGCCCTCCGGCCGGCCTTCCCCATCTTCCTGGCGTGCAGACGGGGTGTGCCCCTGTCCGGCCTGCGGCGGTTGCCCTTTGCTACCCCCGGTCTCGCCGACGGGCACGGGGTGCCATCCGCACCCCCAGCCCTAAAGGAGAACACAGGCATGGACACCAGCAAGCAACCCCGCGACCTCTACGCCGAGGTCACCCATCGCATCGTCGAGGCCATCGAACGGGGCGTCCGCCCATGGTGCCGTCCCTGGAGCAGCAACCAGGCTGCTGCCGGCATGGTGCCCCGGCGCCACACCGGCGAGGCATACCGCGGTGTCAACGTGCTGCTTCTTTGGGCAGCAGCTCAGGAGCGCGGCTACACCGCGCAAACGTGGATGACCTTCCGACAAGCCCAGGCACAGGGCGGCCAGGTCCGCAAGGGCGAGAAGGGCACAACGGTGGTGTTTGCGGGGCAGTTCACGCCTGCCGTGGGCATGAACGAGGACAGCGACGACGACGTGCCGACCCGCGAGGCGCGCGCTTACCTGCGCAGCTACACGGTTTTCAATGTCGAACAGGTTGACGGTCTTCCGTCCCCGCCTGCGTCGCAGCCGGCCGAGGTGCCGAAGGTCAGCGTTGCCGCGCAGGCATTCATCGACAGGACCGGGGCAACGGTGCATCACGGTGGCGACCGTGCGTTCTACGCGCCTGGCCCGGACGTGGTGCAGTTGCCGCATGTCCGCCAGTTCCGCGACGAGGCGGCCTATCTCGGCACGCTCACGCACGAGCTGGTGCATTGGACTGGTCACCCTGACCGTCTGGCGCGCCAGTTCGGGCAGCGCTTCGGCGACCAAGCCTATGCGGTGGAAGAACTGGTCGCCGAGCTGGGTGCGGCCTTTGTGTGCGCCCGACTCAACGTCGGCGCCGAGCCGAGGGACGACCATGCTGCCTACTTGGCTGAATGGCTGGCTGTGCTGAAGTCGGACAAGCGCGCGGTGTTCACCGCCGCAGCGCAGGCACAGCGCGCCGCCGACTACCTCCACGAGCTTCAAGCGGAGGCCGCAACGGCATAACGCCGAAGTGCGCCTTGTCGGCGCACTTCGGCGTCATCGGCGCGGGCGACCGGAGTCGGCAGCCCGCGAGAGCGGGTCAGGCGGCGCGCCGTTCCTCGGCGAACGGGTCAACGATGGTGGGGAAGTCCAGCGCTTCGAGCGTCGCCGGGCTGTCGTTGGCGGAGTCGGACTCGTCCATGGCACCCGCTTTGACGATTTCCGTCATCGTCACGCCCGCACCCTTCTTCAGGCGGCGTACGCCGCGATGCGCGACCTCCTTCGGGTCGTCGCCGAAGGCCGCGTCAAGACGCTTCGCCAGGCCACGAGCACACAGGTGCGCATAGCGCAGGAGCATGCGCGTGTCGCGGTGCCCGCTGAACGCCTGCAGGTCCACCAACGAGAAGCCGACGGCGCCGTTCGACTCGGCCGAGCGTCCGCCTGCGTCTGCCACTCGGGAAATGGCCTCGTGGCGAAGGTCATGAATGCGCAGCTCATGGTCACCGACCAGCCCCGCGGCCTCGCACATCCGGCCCCATGCCTTGCGCAGTCCCTCGGCAGTGACCGGAAACACGCGGTCGCCGTCTCGCGGCAGGCCCTGAAGCAGGCGCACCAGCGCCATGCGCAGCGACAGCTTGCGGCTGCGGCCGTTCTTGGTTTCCGGCAGGAAGGCCGTCTGCTCGTCGAGGTCCACATTCGCCCAGGTCAGCGAAAGCGTTTCGCCGCGCCGCGCGCCGGTCATGAGTTGGAAGTGAACGAACGTCTCGAACAGCGGCACGTGCACCATCGTCGCCTTGGCCTCTTCCATATAGGCCTCACGCGCGTCATGAACGATTTTCTTGCGCCGGTAGGTGGTGTAAGCCTGGTCGGAGGCCTCGCGCTCCACGCACATCAATTCTTCCAGCCGGCGGGCGAGCGACAGCTTCTCGTCTTCGGCGCGCGCAGCGGCCAGCAGACGCTGTTCCTCGTCGCCCTTCAGGCGGCGGTCGCGCTCGTTGAAATACTTCGGGCGCTTCACGCCGTCCATCGGCGACTTCGCCACCGGGATGCGCCAGGTGTCGATGGCAATGCGACACACAGCCGAGATGATGTCGAGCTCGCGGTCTACCGTTGCCTCACTGACCGCCTCGCAGCGGTCGTCGATGTATTCGTTGATGTCGTCGGGCATCAGTTCGGCAAAGCGCTTGCGCACCCAATGGGCCGACTCAGACGGGGTGCGAACCGCCGCACCGGTGGACTTGCGCGGCTTCCAGCCGCGCAGCGACGGGTGCGGGTTCTTGTGCGCGGCGAAGACCTCGCCCAGGTCGATGCGGGGCAGGCCGCTGTCTTCCAGCATCGCATTGATTTTGTAGCCGACCACCTCAAAGCTCTTGTGGCGAGGCGCTTCCTCGCGCAGGTAGCGCGCCAGCAGGTCGCCGAACGTGACCTTCCAGCCCTTGGTGTAGTCGATGAACAGGCCCCGACGCCGTTCAGCTTCGATACGCTGTTCCAACTCGACAGCCTCGTCCTCGCTGCCGACGGTGAGGTTCATGTCGGGATAGCCAACCGTGCGGAACCGCACGAGGTAGGCGTCATTGAGACGCCCCGCCTTGGGCTTGAGGTTCTGCGCCTTCAGCTCGGCGATGTACGCCTTGGCGGCTTCTTGGGCGTCGAAGGGAAACGTGCGGGTGAGGTCGTCGCGGTTCTTGACGCTGACGGTGAACCGGGAGCGGTTCTCGATGCGGGCCATACTTGCTCCATGCAATGAAGGAGCAAAGTCCAGCGAATTGTGTTTATCTGCGCTGCGCACCCGTGCCTTGAAGGCGCGCGGATTGGCACAGATTTGGCACAGACCTCTTAGCCCTGAACCAAGCGACTTCGGTAAGTCGTTGATTCAATTGGGAAATTTGGTCGGGGTGAGAGGATTCGAACCTCCGGCCTCTACGTCCCGAACGTAGCGCTC
>VFQM010003419.1_pt1 | contig 10159 bp, 10 predicted proteins | sample 3512391 | NCBI WGS metagenome assembly VFQM01 (sample SAMN10412369, study PRJNA504923) | tailings metagenome | isolation source: Replicate 1 from Balatoc abandoned mine | place: Philippines
GCTCGTCGAGCACGATCAGGTCGAGCCGCGACAGCTGCGCCGCCAGGGTCCCGCCTTTGCCGATCCGGGTCTCCTCTTCGAGGCGTGTCACCAGGCCTTGCCATCGAACGCCGTCCCATAAGCCGCGCTGACCGAATGCGCGAGCTGGTCTCCGTGCAGGCCGAGTATGAAGATCAGTCCCGGCACGTCGAACAGATGCTTGATCTCTTCGAGCAGTTTGACCGCATAGGTAGGTCGGCAGCGGTCGAGTTCGTCGATAACGATGAAGATCGGCGCGGCCTGCGCTCCGCCGTCAAGGCTGGCGACGAGCGCCTCGAGGCTCGCGCGCATCTCCCTGATCGCAGCCTGGCCTTCCTCGAACGCGGCGATGCGGCTCTCCATCAGTTTTCCCGGTGCAACCGACGTCAGCGCGGCGGCGCCGTCGGCAACGATATCTTTGCCAGCGGTCTTGAGCTCTTCCTTCACCACCTCTCCGACTTCGTCATCGAGGCCTGCGATCGCGCCTTCGAGCTGGTCGGCCGCAACGCTGGTGATCGCGAGGCCGATGGCGCGCCGTACCAGTCCGCCTCCGACGATCTTGGCGATCCGCCCCGATTTCGCGAGGACGTCCTTGACCCGCGATCCGACCTCGGGCGATGCTTCGATCAGCGGATCGAGCGCGCGTTTCAAGGTCGCGGCGAGTGCGGTGAGGGGTTCGTCGGCGAGATCGTCGGTCCAGGCGTCGACGAAAGCCACCGGATGTTTGATCGAAAGCTGCTCCGCGAGCCGCTTCAGGAAGAAGCTTTTGCCCTCGCCATAGCGCGCATCGACCGCGAGCGTGAAACCATGACTGTCTTCGCGAAGCGGTGTGCGCGCCGCGACGCATTCGAGGTAGCCGGTGAGCAGGCCCGCTTCGACTTTACGTTCGAAGAGGTCGTCGCCCCAAATCTCGTCGATCGTTCGTGTTTGCTCCGGCATCGATACCCCCGGTTTTCTCTCGGTCCGCCTTTGCGGCTCGCAGGTCTCTATAGGGGCTAGAAAGCGAATAATAGCGACGACGGTGATTGAGTGGGAGGGCGCCTTCGATTTGGCGATCGCCCTGGCGTCATTCCCTTCACAGCGTCCTTGAACGCCAAGGCCGTCCGTTCGAGATCTGCGGGGTTCAAGTCTGGGCTGGCGTGAGCTTTCACGATCTTACGGCACAGATCGATCTGGCGAGCGGCTGGTTTAATCACCGCCATGACCACCACGGGGACTCCGTTAGAGGTGCCTGCCTAGTAGTGAAGATTAGGCGCCCATAGACAGCATGGCCAAGAGCTTGTCGCCGCAGCGCTCGCCCCACGCGTGATACTCCTGACGGTCGCGCACTGCCTCAGAAACCGCATGCGGACCAGCGCGCCATGTCGCGCGTTTCATCGCGCACCGCATATTTTTGAGATGATAGGTGTTGAACGGGATCGTCTTGCCGGACGAGGTCTGTTCGAACGGCTTCGTTGGCTTGCCGAAAGATGCGACCAGAATTTTGTCTGCGGCTTCGTCGGTCAACTTCTTTCGCTCGGACAATGTGAGCGCAATCGCCTTTATGACCGCATGACGAGCGAGCAGACTGCGAAGGCTTCTTATCGGGCCGTTTGGTACGTCATAGTGATCATTCAAAATTTTCACCAAATCCTTCTGCGGAGCGCCGGACGGTTTTTTCGGTATCGGCGTACAGGCTGCACGCGCGCGGCGAAAAACCTCGTCGACCGTGAGCCCCGTCCTGTCGGCTTCTTCTCCCGCCCACCCATCAGCGCGGAGCAGCGCCCGACCGATCCGCTCAAGCCTAGGTTCTGATATTTCCAGCGTCATACAGCAACGATACGACACGCTATGATTCGCGCGCAATAGATGGGGACAATATGACCCACACATTCTGCGCGAAAAAAATTTAGTGCGGGCGCCCGAAATAGATTTTTGGCGATCGGCTCGGGTGCCCCCGCCGGGGTGCGGGTCGGCGCGGCGACGAGGTGCCACCTCTCGACCCTGCCACCCCCTGACCCGCCGCGCAGCGCGATAGCCTGCTACATGATCGTCGATGATAGCGACGTCGCACGCGCCGACGTCGCCCCACCCCCTGCAGCGTCATCGACCAACAAAACCATCAACGTTCGACAGCCAACCAACATCGCCAACATCTTTGACGGATATCTGCGCCTCCGGAGACGGCGGCCCGACCAACAAGATTTTTGTTGCTATCAACACGGAATTTAAGGACTTTTTGGGCCTCAACCAAGGAGGTCTGCCATGTCCAATATCATTCAACTCCACCCGTCACCCGCCACCGATTCGACCGCCAGTGCGCCGCGGCGCGGTGCCCTCGGTACCGTCGTCCCGTTCCTTTCGATCGCCGAATGCGAAGGCCGCGCCATCGACGCGGCTTTGGCATCGGCTGATAGGGAGACGACGATAGGGACATTGATGAGGATGGCGCTCAACGGTCGCGCACCCGAATCGCGAAGCCGCGCCAGTGCTTGGCTGGAAGAGGTTGTTAACGTCCGTGTGATGTAAGGTCCTTGGGGGCAGTGGATCGCCCCCTCTTTTCCATACGTATCCCATACGGGATAGAATATTTGTCGCTAAGTCATTGAAAAGTTGGTGGAGCCGAGGGGAATCGAACCCCTGACCTCTGCAGTGCGATTGCAGCGCTCTCCCATCTGAGCTACGGCCCCGCGACGGGCGGCTCTTAACCGCACTGTTTGCGGGTGGCAACGGCTTTTCTGACTTGGGGTGGGTCGGGGCCGGCCTATGGGGGAATTGATATGGCCAAGGCATGGCATCTGACCAGTCGTCCGGCGGGTTTGCCGACTATGGACAATTTCGCATTGCGTGAATTGCCCGACGCGCCGCTCCAGCCCGACCAGCTGCGCGTGAAGAACCTCTGGCTGTCGGTCGACCCCTATATGCGCGGCCGGATGAACGACGCGAAAAGCTATGCCGCCTCCTTCCAGATCGACCAGCCGATGACCGGCGGCGCGATCGGCGAGGTCCTCGAAAGCACGATGGATGGCTTCGCGGCCGGCGACCTGATCCTCCACATGGGCGGCTGGCGCGACGGCGGCATCATCGGCCTCGACATGTCGCCGAACAAGCTGCCGCGCGAAGCGCTCGAAGCCGGCATGTCGCCGCAGACCTTCCTCCACAATATGGGCCTTACCGGCGGCACCGCCTGGATCGGCCTGCTCCGCATCGCGGCGGCGAAACCCGGCGACACCGTCTTCGTCTCGGCGGCGGCGGGCGCGGTCGGCTCGGCGGTGGTCCAGATCGCCAAGGCGCGCGAGATGACCGTCATCGGCTCGGCGGGCGGCACCGAAAAATGCGCCTGGGTCAGCGACTTGGGCGCCGATGCGGTGATCGACTATAAGGCAGGGCCGGTGATGCCGCAGCTCGCCAAGGCACTGGAAGAAATCGGAAAACCCGGCATCGATGTCTATTTCGACAATGTCGGCGGTGAACATCTCGACGCTGCTTTCGCCGTCGCCAATGATTTCGCGCGCTTCGCGATCTGCGGCATGATCGACGTCTATAACGACGGCCGGGCGCAGGAGATGAAATATATCATCCGCACCATCCCCGCGCGCATCCGCATGGAAGGCTTCATCTACACCGACCAGTTCTTCGACTGCATCGAGGAATTTTACGCCGACATGAGCGGCCTGATCGCCAGCGGCGCGGTGACGATGCGCGAAACGGTGCATGAAGGGGTCGAGGCGGCGCCCGAGGCGTTCCTCGGTCTGTTCGCCGGCGCGAATATGGGCAAGATGCTGGTCAAAATTTGACCTAGAGCAGTCCCGCTCCAGCCCAGACCTACTTAACCCGTTGGTGTCGAGCGAAGTCGAGACACCCCGACTTCGCGCGGGCCTTCACGTGTCTCGACTTCGCTGGACACAAACGGAAATGGAGGTTTGCTGAAGGCGGAGTCCGCCGCCCAGTTCAGCTCCCGAACCCAAACGACAAAAAGTCCGGCGTCGGGCCGTTCCAGCCATCATCCGGCCCATCATCGTCCTGCTGGCGCTGCTTCGCGGGCGCGGGCTTGCGGTCGTCGGCCTTGCGCGCAGGCTTTGCCGCCGGCTTTTCAGCTGCCGCCTCGGTGCGCTTCGGTTCGCTGCGCGACTTGCCGCCACGGCCGCCGCGACCGCCACGTTCGCGGCGCGGTTCGCGTTCCTCGCGATCTTCGTCCTTCGCCGGCGCGGCGTCGGTCTTGGCCTTGCCGGTTTCAAAGACCGGAATCTTGTAGCCCGTCAGCTTCTGGATATTGTCGAGCGCTTCGTCGTCCGAAGCCGTGACCAGCGTGAAGGCGCGTCCCTTCGCCCCCGCGCGGCCGGTGCGGCCGATGCGGTGGACATAATCGTCGGGGTGCCAGGGCGCGTCGAAGTTGAAGACGTGGCTGACGCCCTTCACATCGAGCCCGCGCGCCGCGACGTCGGAGGCGACGAGGATGTTGATCGTGCCGGCCTTGAACCGGTCGAGTTCGGCGATGCGGCTCGACTGGTCCATGTCGCCATGAATCTCGCCGGCGTTGAACCCCGAGCGCTGCAGCGATTTCGCCAGCTCGCGCACCGTCGTCTTGCGGTTGCAGAAGATGATCGCGGTGCTGAGGTCCTCGACATCGAGCAGGTCGCGCAGCGTGTCGCGCTTGCCGCGCTCGCTCGTCTTGACGACGAACTGTTCGATATTCTCGTTGCGGCTCGCGGGGCGCGCGACCTCGATCGTCTTCGGGTTCGACAGGAATTTGTCGGCCAGCTTCTTGATCGGCGGCGGCATCGTTGCCGAAAACAGCAAAGTCTGCCGATTCGCAGGCAGCTTGGTGCAGATATTCTCGATATCGGGGATGAAGCCCATGTCGAGCATGCGGTCGGCTTCGTCGATGACGAGCAGGTTGCAGCCGGTGAGCAATATCTTGCCGCGCTCGAACAGGTCCATCAGGCGGCCCGGGGTCGCGATCAGCACGTCGACGCCCTTTTCGAGCGCCTTGACCTGATCGCCCATCTGCACGCCGCCGATGAGCAGCGCCATCGAGAGCTTGTGATATTTACCGTATTTTTCGAAATTCTCCGCGACCTGTGCCGCCAGTTCGCGCGTCGGCTCGAGGATCAGCGAGCGCGGCATGCGCGCCCGCGCGCGGCCGTGCGCCAATATGTCGATCATCGGCAGAACGAAGGACGCGGTCTTGCCGGTACCCGTCTGGGCGATGCCGATCATGTCGCGCATCATCAGCACGGAGGGGATCGCCCCCGCCTGGATCGCGGTTGGCGTATCGTAGCCGGACTCGGTCACGGCACGCAGAAGTTCGTCGGAAAGGCCGAGGTCGGCAAATTTCATAGGGTCAACTTGTCCGGAAAATGGAAGCGCGGCCGCCCACGCTGGCCGATGCTGCGGCGCCCTTGCGGAACTGTGGCCCGAAAGTCAAGAAAAGCTGGCGAAAATCGCCGATTAATCCTCGTCGCGCACCGCGACCATCAGACGGAACTTGTCGACCTCGCATTTTGTGCCGCTGCGCGCGTGGATCTCGTCGCGATCCTCGCAAAGCTGCCCGTCCTTGTTGCCTTTCATGTAGAAGCCGGCATAGAAATCGAGCGCGCGGCAACCGCGGTTGAGCTGTGCGCGGAGCCTTTGCTTCTGCCGGGTGATCAGGTCGATGCTGTCACGCTGAACCGCCTGCATGCCGATGATATTGCGCATCGCCACGCATTTCGGGCCCTTTTGCTCTTTCCAGACCAGGGGCACCTCGCGCTTGCGCTGCGGCTCATTCTGGCTTGCCGAGAAATTGGTCAGCGACGAACGCTGCGCCGGAACGCGAATAATCAGCTGCTGTTCGATGACGACCTGGAACCAGGGCGCGTCAGCACTTTCGGGCAGCGGCACCATCGCGGCGATCGGCTCGGGCGGCGCCAGCGGCGCCTCGGTGTCACCCGCGGGCGCCGCGGCCATCACCAACAGGGCAAGCTTGACGGTCACCGCGCGCTCGACGCCCCCTCGGCGCGTTGACAAAAACCGATATCCACCCGTAGCTCCCGAACCCGATGCTGGCTGGACGAGCGGGTATCCCTCGTCCATGGCTCCCCAATAGCGAGCTTGATTGAACAGCGAATGAACTGTTGTCGACCCATTTTGACGACCCGTCACATCATCAGCGTAAGTCGCGCCCGATGAAGCGCCCCCCTTCGCCCGCCCTTTTGTCGCGCCTCGCCGACCTGCTCGGGGCCAAAGGTTTTACCACCGACGCCGACGCCATGGCCCCTTGGCTCAGCGATTGGCGCGGCAAATATCACGGCCGCACCGCCGCGATGCTCTCACCCGCGACCACCGAAGATGTCGCTGCCGCCGTGCGGCTCTGCGCTGCAGAAGGCGTCGCGATCGTCCCGCAAGGCGGCAACAGCGGGATGGTCGGCGGCGCCACCCCCGACGCCAGCGGGGACCAGTTGCTGCTCAGCACCCGCCGCATGAACCGCATCCGCGCGATCGACACCATCGCCGGACTCGCGGTGGCCGAGGCGGGCGTCGTCCTCGAAAATTTTCACAACGCCGCGCTGACAGAGGGGCTGCGCTTCCCGCTGACCCTCGGCGGCAAGGGTTCGGCGACGGTGGGTGGGCTCGTCTCGACCAATGCCGGCGGCACGCAGGTGCTGCGCCATGGTACGATGCGCGCGCTCGTCGCAGGGATCGAGGCGGTGCTGCCCGATGGCGAGATTTTCGACGGCCTGGCGCCGCTCAAGAAGGACAATCGCGGCTACGACCTCAGGCACCTCTTCTGCGGTGCGGAGGGAACGCTCGGCATCGTCACCGCCGCGACGCTGCGCCTCGTCCCCGCGGCCGAGGATCGTGCGACGGCATGGATCGGCCTCGACACCCCCGACCGGGCGCTGCTGCTGCTGCGCCAGCTCGATGCCGCGATAGGCGCTCCGCTCGAAGGGTTCGAGATCATACCCCACGGCTGCCTCGACGCGGTGCTGCGTCACATCCCGCAAACGCGCCATCCGCTCGGCGGCGACTGCCCATGGTACGCGCTGGTCGAACTCGCGGGCGAGAAGACCGGTGACCTGTCGTCGAAGCTGGAGACGCAGCTCGCCATCGCACTCGACAACGGGCTGGCCGACGATGTCGTGATCGCCAAGAACGACCGCGAGAGCGAGGATTTCTGGCGACTGCGCGATTCGATCTCGGAAGCCGAGCGCGCCGAAGGCCCCGCGATCCAGCACGACGTCAGCGTCCCCGTCGACCTGATGCCGCGCTTCATCGCCGAAAATCCGGCGCGCCTCTCCGCCGCCTTCCCGGGCGCCCGCGCCTTATCCTTCGGCCATCTCGGCGATGGCAATGTCCATCATCATGTCCAGCCGCCGGTCGATAGCGACGGTCCCGCCTGGCTCGCCGCGCATGGCGAGGAGGCGAGCCGGCTCGTCTACCGCCATGTCATCGAACTCGGCGGCTCGATCTCGGCCGAACATGGCATTGGGCAGATGAAGCGCGACCTGTTCGCCGAACTCGACAGCCCCGCGCGCCTCGCAGCGCTCCGCGCCGTCAAGGTCGGACTCGACCCCGCCGGGTTGTTCAATCCGGGCAAGCTGATCGGCTGAACCAATCTATTTCAGGGCTAGTGCGGGGCATCGCCCCCTTGCGCCCGGGCGCGCAGCCCAATAAGGCGCGCAATCGCATTTTTTCGCCCGCATGTGCGGGGGACCTGTTCGGAGTTTCATCATGGCCACTGCGCCCGCCGCCAATCTGCCGCTTTTCTACAAGGACCTCGTTCCGCTCTCGAGCGTCGATCACGCCAATTTCCGCGCTCGCTCGCTCGAAAAGGCGGAATTCCTGATCGACCAGCATGCGGTGCCGCTAACCTCGGACGAATTCGTCTCGGCCAGCCGCTTCTATCCGATCGTCTTCTCGGCAGGCGACAATCCGGTTCCGCTGGCGCTGATGGGCCTCAACGAAGGCGTCAACGTCTTCGTCGATGCCGAGGGCAAGCTGATCAACCCGGTCTATGTTCCGGCCTATGTCCGCCGCTACCCCTTCCTGCTCGCCAAGCTGCGTCCCGACACCGACGAACTGTCGCTTTGCTTCGACCCGAACTCGGGCGCCGTCGGTGAATTCGACGACGGCGACGCGCTGTTCGAAGGCACCGAGCCGACCGACCAGACCAAGGCGGTGCTCGAGTTCTGCAAGAATTTCGAAGAAGCCGGCCAGCGCACCGGCGTCTTCATGGACGAGCTCAAAAAGGCCGACCTGCTGATGGACGGCGAAGTCAGCATCCAGCCCGAAGGCAGCGACAAGCCCTTCATCTATCGCGGCTTCCAGATGGTCGACGAAAACAAGCTGCGCGAACTGCGCGGCGATGTGCTGCGCAAGATGATGCAGAACGGAATGCTCGGCCTGATCTTTGCGCACCTCTTCTCGCTGCAGCTGATGCGCGAAGTCTTCGCCGAACAGGTCAAGGCGGGCAAGGTTCCGCTGCCGTCGCCGACCCCGATCGGCTGATCCGGTCGACATCGATGCAATCCGGCGGCGGCGAGGCACCATGCCTCGTCGCCGTCCTTGCATGCGCGGTCAGAAATCGATCGCCAGCCCCTTGAGTTCCCAGTCGCCATAGCGCACGGGATTGCGGCCACCCGGCTGGTCGGCCGCATCCTCTTCGCGGATCGGTTCGGGAGCCGGGACCGGCGCATTGGTCCAGCCTTCGGGCGCTTTCACATGCGCGGGGCGCTTGGCCGCGCGCGGCGTGCCGCCGATGGTTGCAGGTTCGTCGGTCATGATGACCGCTATATAGGAATTTTCATGCCACAGGCCAAGCATCATGGCTGATCGCCGTTCCCCGCAGCGTCCCCGCCGCCCGCGCGGCGCGCATCAGGCCGACCCGCCGGGCACCGCGACGCGCAAGGCCGCGCTGCGCCTGATCGACGCCGTGCTGCGCCGCGGCGACCCGCTCGACATAGCCGCCCACGCCGCGACGCAGGGCCTGCCCCCCGCCGACCGCGCCTTCGCCGTCGCGATCGTCTCGGAAACGCTGCGCTGGATGACCGACATCGACCTGCTGATCGATGACGCCACCGCGCAGCCGCTGCCGACCGACGTCAAGTCGCGCGCCGTGCTGCGCCTCGCGCTTGCGCAGCTGCTCGTCCTCAAGACCCCGGGCCATGCCGTCGTCTCGACCGCGCTGCCGCTCGTCGACGGCGGCCCGCGCCGCCTCGTCCACGCTCTCCTGTCGCGCGCGCAGCAGGAAGAATGGCAGCTTCCCGAGCGCGCCAGCCTGCCGCCCGAGACCGCCGAGCGCTGGTCGGCCGCCTGGGGCGATGCGATGATCGACGCCGCCGAAGCCGCATGGAGTGCCGCGCCGCCGGTCGACCTCAGCTTCGCCGCCGAACCCGATGCCGCCGCGTGGGAAGACGCGCAGCCGCTCGCCCCGCACCATTTGCGCCTGCCGCGCGGCCGCGCGATCGAAACGCTGCCCGGCTTTTCCGAAGGCGGCTGGTGGGTCCAGGACCTCGCCGCCAGCCTGCCCGCGCGCCTGCTCGGCGCCGGCGAAGGCCGCACCGTGCTCGACCTCTGCGCGGCGCCCGGCGGCAAGACGATGCAGCTCGCCGCTGCGGGCTGGTCGGTCGTCGCGGTCGATTCGAGCGCCAAGCGCCTCGCGCGGCTCGAGGAAAATCTCGACCGCACGGGGCTTGAGGCCGGCATCGTCCAGGGCGATATCCGCGGTTGGGAACCCGGCGCTGCCGCCGACGCGGTGCTGCTCGACGCCCCCTGCTCGGCCACCGGCATCTTCCGTCGCCACCCCGACGTGCTCCACCGCATCGAGCCGCGCCAGGTCGCCGAAATGGCGGCGCTGCAGGCCGATCTGTTCGCGCGCTCCGCCGCATGGGTCAAGCCCGGCGGCACGCTCGTCTATGCCACCTGCTCGCTCGAACCCGCCGAGGGCGAGGAACAGGTCGCCGCTTTCCTGTCAGCGCACCCCGGCTGGACGATCGATCCGGCGCGGACCGACGAATTGCCCCCCGGCATCGCCCCGACCGAAGCGGGCTTCATCCGCACCCTCCCCGGCACGCTCGCCGATGCGGGCGGGCTCGACGGCTTCTTCGTCGCGCGGCTGCGCGCGCCCTAGGGTCAGGACTCATTGATCAGAGCCAGAAGATGACGGTGGCAGCGAGGGCGA
>VFQM010003420.1_pt1 | contig 10154 bp, 12 predicted proteins | sample 3512391 | NCBI WGS metagenome assembly VFQM01 (sample SAMN10412369, study PRJNA504923) | tailings metagenome | isolation source: Replicate 1 from Balatoc abandoned mine | place: Philippines
TTCATCGCAAAATCCTCCAATGAGCAATTCTGGTATGGGCAGGGCCCGTCATGGCGCCCTGCCGGCTGGCATCATCCCCTTGCGGACCATGACACCGCCACCGATGTATGCTAGCCGCAGCCTGTTTCAAGAGGAGCCCGCATGTCCGCGCCCAAAGTCGATATCTATACCAAGTGGGGCTGCCCGTTCTGCGTGCGCGCCAAGGCGCTGCTCGATGCCAAGGGCGTGGCCTATAACGAGATCGACATTACCTTTGGCGGCAAGGACCGGGACGAGATGCTCCGCCGCGTGCCGGGCGCCAGCACGGTGCCGCAGGTGCTGGTGGATGATCAGGCGCTGGGCGGCTGTGACGATATCATGGCGCTCGATTCCGCCGGCAAGCTTGACGCGCTGCTAGGTCTGTAAGCGCGCGCGATGACCCGTATCGCCGTCTTGCAGATGACCACCGGGATCGACCCGGCGGCCAATGCACAGACCTTGGTCAGCGCGATCGGCGCGGCGGCCAGCGGCGGGGCGAGCATGGTCTTCACGCCCGAAATGTCGGGCCTGCTTGACCGCGACCGGACGCGTGGCGGCCAGCATATCGTGACGGAGGAACAGAACCCGGTCCTGGCAGCCGTGCGCGAAGCGGCGGCCGGGGCGGGGGTCTGGGTCGCACTGGGCAGCCTTGCGGTCGCCCGGGTGGATGGGCGTTGGGCCAACCGCAGCTTCACGATCGATCCAAACGGGGTGATCGCGGCGCGGTACGACAAGATCCACATGTTCGATGTCGATCTGGCGACCGGCGAGAGCTGGCGCGAATCGAACGCCTATGCGCCGGGTGAGCAGGTGGTGACGGTCGATCACACGCCGCTTGGCCGGCTGGGCCTGACGATCTGTTATGACCTGCGCTTTCCGGCGCTGTTCGAAGCGCTGGGCCAGGCGCATTGCGATGCGATTGCCATTCCCGCTGCCTTCACCCGGCCAACCGGCGCGGCGCACTGGCACGTGCTGCAACGCGCCCGGGCGATCGAGGCCAGCGCCTATGTCGTCGCCGCTGCGCAAGTGGGCAAGCACGCGGACGGTCGCGAGACCTATGGCCATAGCCTGGTGATCGATCCCTGGGGCGAAGTGCTGCTTGATCTTGGCGGTGAAGCGCCCGGGCTGGGATTTGCCGAGATCGATCCGGCGCGGATTGCCGAGGTTCGGGCGCAACTCCCCAGTCTTGCCAATCGCCGGCCGATACACACATAGGCCGCGCCATGATCGTGTTTGACCTGATCTGCCAGCCTGCCGGGCACCGCTTCGAAGGCTGGTTCGCCTCGTCTGAAGCCTTTGCCGACCAGCAGCAGCGCGGACTGGTCGATTGCCCGCATTGCGGCTCCACCGCCGTGGCCAAGGCGCCAATGGCCCCGGCCGTGCCGAAAAAGGGCAACCAGCTGCCGGCTGCGACCCAGTCCGCACCGGTCGCGTCGGGCCTCCCGCCTGAGGCGCTGGCGGCGATGGAAAGGCTTGCGAAGATGCAGGCCGAGGCACTCAAGCAATCGCGCTGGGTGGGCGAGGACTTTGCCGACCAATCGCGCGCCATCCATTACGGCGAGCGCGAGGCCGAGCCGATCCACGGTCAGGCCACGCTCGCCGAGGCCAAGGAATTGCTCGAGGAAGGCATCGCCGTCATGCCGCTGCCATTCCCGGTTGTCCCGCCCGATCAGGCGAACTGATTGCAAGGCCACAAACCGCGCCCTAAGGGAAGCGCGGGCGCCCGTAGCTCAGCAGGATAGAGCACCAGATTCCTAATCTGGGGGCCATGGGTTCGAATCCCGTCGGGCGCACCACTTGCTAAGCCGCCATTTTTACAGGCAGAGCCGGCCCGCGTTTGCCGCGCTCGCGCCCGCGTTGGGGCTCTGGCTCCTGCATCAGCCGATAGCCAAAGGTTACGCGCGAGGTGATGTGGAACTCCCCCACCTTGGCACGCAGGCGGCGCATGGTGTGGTAGACCATGTTTTCCGTGAATTCCGGCTCAAGCGAGGGATCGGGCCAGAGCCAATCGATCATCTCTTCCTTGCTGACCGGGTTGGGGCAGCGCAGCATCAGCAGCAACAGCGCCTCGGCTTCGTATTCGGTCAGTTTGACGGTAAACCCTGTAACCGTGCATTCGCTCCGCAGATATTGCGGCCAGGTCATGCTCACCGCCATGACCCGAGGCTCCCGAAAGGCATTCTTGCGATCCCTGCGCCCCCGCAGTTATGGCGACCCGCTTTCGCCGATGCTGAGGGCTGCTGGCCGTATCGCGGCATGCTGGCAATCGATTGTGCGACGGACCTCTCAGGATTTACGGCAGCCGACCCGGAACATTTTGAATGCGGGTTCCCGGCGTAAGGTGCGTTTATTTCGTACCAAGGCCAAGCCGCTGATATTGATTCATTTTTTCCGTGCACCCGGAAATTGGGGCGAATCCTTATATTTTCCGCTTGAAACGCTGAATCGAATATGATTCTAAGTTAACCATGGGTGGGCGAAACGAACCGAATTTGATCAATCAGAATGTCCGGCAGGCATCGCCCCTGTTCGGACTGCTGTTTCTACTCGGTCTCGCGCTGGCTGGCCCGAGCGGCATCTTGGCCTGGAGCGAATACAACCGCACCCTGTCCGAACAGCACGCCCAGCTTGAGAAGCTGAAGGCAGAACGGGACGTGCTCAAGAACCGCGTCGCGCTGCTCAACCCCAACAATGTCGATCCCGACATGGCCGGCGAGCTGCTGCGCAAGGACCTCAACGTCGTCCACCCGGACGAGATGGTGATCCTGCTCAACTGATCCCGGGCGCGCGCTGCCCTTTCCAAAAATACGAATGCACCGGTTTCCCTTACGGCGCTCGCGCCCTATAGGCGGCTGAAGAGGATTCCACCCCAGGGGACCACAATTGGCCAAGAAACCGACTGCCGCCAAGGCTGCCGCCGCTGCCGATGAAGGCTTTGCGCTGCGCAGCCTGCAAGAAGCGCATGCCGCCAACAAGCGCTATGCCGCCAGCGATGACGAGCTGCTGACCTTCTACGAACAGATGGTGCTGATCCGCCGCTTTGAAGAGCGGGCTGGCCAGCTTTACGGCCTCGGGCTCATTGGCGGGTTCTGCCATCTCTACATCGGCCAGGAAGCGGTCGCGGTGGGCCTGCAATCGGCCCTCGATGGTGAGAAGGACAGCGTGATCACCGGCTATCGCGACCATGGCCACATGCTGGCCTATGGGATCGACCCCAAGGTGATCATGGCCGAGCTGACCGGACGCGCCGCCGGCATTTCCAAGGGCAAGGGTGGATCGATGCACATGTTCAGCGTCGATCACAAGTTCTACGGCGGGCACGGCATCGTCGGCGCGCAGGTGCCGCTGGGTGCGGGCCTGGCCTTTGCGCACAAGTATCGCGGCGATGGCGGCGTCTGCATGGCCTATTTCGGCGATGGCGCGGCCAATCAGGGCCAGGTCTACGAAGCCTTCAACATGGCGGCGCTGTGGAAGCTGCCGATCGTCTTCGTGGTGGAGAACAACGGCTATGCCATGGGCACCGCGGTCAAGCGCGGCTCGGCCGAGACCGAGTTCTATCGGCGCGGCACGGCGTTCCGCATCCCGGGCATGGAAGTGAACGGCATGGACGTGCTGGAAGTGCGCGCCGCTGCTGAGATCGCGCTCGACTATGTCCGGGCCGGCAACGGGCCGGTGCTGATGGAGCTCAACACCTATCGCTATCGCGGCCACTCCATGTCCGACCCGGCCAAGTATCGCAGCCGCGAAGAAGTGCAGGAAATGCGCGACAAGCACGATCCGATCGAGGCGGCCAAGGCCGAACTGCTGGCGCGCGGGATTGCCGAGGACCGGATCAAGGACATCGACAAGCGGATTCGCAGCATCGTTGCCGAATCTGCTGATTTTGCAGAGAATTCACCGGAGCCTGAAATGACCGAACTCTACACCGACGTGCTGGTGGAGAGCTACTGATGGCGATCGAACTCAAGATGCCCGCACTGTCCCCGACCATGGAAGAGGGGACGCTGGCCAAGTGGCTGGTCAAGGAAGGCGATACGGTCAAATCGGGCGATATCCTCGCCGAGATCGAGACCGACAAGGCGACGATGGAATTCGAAGCCGTCGATGAAGGCGTGATCGGCCAGATCCTGGTTCCGGAAGGGACCGAAGGGGTCAAAGTCGGTGCAGTCATCGCGGTGATCGGCGGCGATGCAGGCGATGTGGCCGCTGCTGCGCCAGCGGCGGTCCAGAAGGCTGCCGAATCCGAAACGCCAGCCGTTTCGCCCGTGACCATCGCGCCGCCGGCTCCAGCGCCGCGCAAGGCCGATCCGGCGATCCCGGCTGGCACCAACATGAAGGTTTCGACCGTCCGCGAAGCGCTGCGCGATGCCATGGCCGAGGAAATGCGCCGTGACAGCCGCGTCTTCGTCATGGGTGAGGAAGTGGCCGAATACCAGGGCGCCTACAAGGTGACCCAGGGCCTGCTTGACGAATTCGGGCCGACCCGCGTGATCGACACCCCGATCACCGAATACGGCTTTGCCGGGATCGGTGCGGGCGCCGCGATGGGCGGGCTGCGGCCGGTGATCGAATTCATGACCTTCAACTTCGCCATGCAGGCGATCGACCACATCATCAATTCGGCCGCCAAGACCAACTACATGTCGGGCGGCCAGATGCGCTGCCCGGTCGTGTTCCGCGGCCCCAACGGCGCGGCCAGCCGCGTTGGCGCGCAGCACAGCCAGAACTATGGTCCGTGGTATGCCAACGTCCCCGGCCTGGTCGTCATCGCGCCCTATGACGCGGCCGATGCCAAGGGCCTGCTCAAGGCGGCGATCCGCTGCGAAGATCCGGTGGTCTTCCTCGAAAACGAGCTGGTCTATGGCCGCAGCTTCGAGCTGCCCGAACTGGATGACCACGTCCTGCCGATCGGCAAGGCGCGGATCATGCGCGAGGGGCGCGACGTGACCATCGTGTCCTATTCGATCGGCGTCGGCCTGGCACTTGAAGCGGCGGAAACGCTGGCCGGTGAGGGGATCGATGCCGAAGTGCTCGATCTGCGCACGCTGCGTCCGCTTGACCGCGAGGCCGTGCTGACCTCGCTCGCCAAGACCAACCGCCTGGTCGTGGCCGAGGAAGGCTGGCCGCAGTGCTCGATCTCGTCGGAAATCATGGCGATCTGCATGGAAGAGGGCTTCGATCATCTCGATGCGCCGGTCCTGCGGGTCTGTGATGAAGACGTGCCGCTGCCCTATGCCGCGAACCTGGAAAAGGCGGCGATCATCGATGCGCCGCGGATTGCCGCTGCAGTGCGCAAGGTCTGCTATCGTTGAAACGCGCCGGGGCAGGCGGTCAGTTCATCTGGCCCAGCGAGTTCACCGTGATCGCGCCGTTGTAGGCGTTGCAGCGCTGGACCGGGTCCGGCGCGGCCGGATCGCGCTGATAGAGCTGCGAGATGTCGCGATCATCACGGACAGTGAACGAGGCGATCGAGCTCATCTCCTCGTTGCCGATGAAGCGCTCTGAAATCATCGGCTGGTAGGTATAGCGGACCTCGACGAAGATCACCGCATCGCCTTCCTGGGCCAGCACTTCCTCGCCAGCAGGCCCCATTCCGTTGGTGAGGTTCTGTCCTTCGGTGCCGTAACTTGAATTAACCGCCAGCGCACCGCGGCAGCGCTGCCAGTGGATATACTGCTGGCCCGAATTGCTGGTGCCAGGATCGCCGACTTGCAGGCTCGAAATGATCACCCGGCCGTTCCGGAACAGTTCAAGCTGAACCGCCTGCAACTGCGCACCATAGAGCACGTCGTTGATGTCGCTTTCATAGACCTTGCGGTCCTGCAGCGTCGAAAGGTCACCCACGCGCGAGGCATTGTCGGCAATCTGCACCGCGATCTGGCCCACCTTCATGCTGGTCAGCGCATAGTTGGCGGTTTCGGTCCCCCACAGGCCGGCCATCAGCACCAGCGGCGCACCGAGCGCGAATTCGGTCATCGCCACGCCCGACCGGTTGCCGGAAAGCCTGCGTAGCCAGTTCATGCGCAATTCCCCGTTACCGGCGTTGCCGCATCGCTGAGACCGAACGGCTGGTTGCGCAGCACGGTCGCGCTCTGCATCTGCATCTGTTCCGACTGGCCCGGGATCAGCCGGGCAATGGGAAACAGGCGCGGATAGTCGATCGTCACGGTGTAGAGCACGGCATCGCGTGCCCCGCCAAAGCCGCTTGAACCCGGATCGCGATCCCAGGTGCCGTTGCCATTGGCGTCCTCAAAGGGTTCGCCGTTGTTGCAGGAACCGTCGTTATCGACGTCGGTCCAGTCCTCAGGCCGGCCGACGCTGGTGAAGTCGCGATAGGCAGTCCGGGTGAAGCGCACCGTGGCATTGGGCGAGACAGCCTTGACCGACCGTGTCACGATCGCATCGAGCGCGGCTTCGCGCCCGCCCGCACCCTCGATGGTCGAATTGCGCGCCGCCTGCTGGATCGCGCCGTTCAGCATCTGGGCGGTGTACATGTTGTGGGTCATGTCAAAGAGACCCATCAGCGTCAGCAGCAGCGCCGGCGTGATCATGGCGAATTCGACGATCGTCGCGCCCCGGCAATCGGCGGCAAGCTGGCGCAGGAACCGGCGCATCACTTGGTCACCCGCAGGTCGCCCAGCTGAGCGGCGATCTTGCTGAAAACGTCCTGCAACTCGGCAGCGTCAGCCGCTTCGAAGGCGCGACCGGGGCCGGCACAGGCCGTCAGCACCGGGTTGAGCGTGGTGCCAAAGCCGATCACCCAGACGGTGATGTTGCGCCGCTTGGCCTGCTCACAGGCCACGGCGGTACGGCCTTCAACCACTTGCGTCAGGGTCTGCGAGGACGAGGATGTCCAGCGCCGCTGATCGAGCGGCTCGATCCCATAGGTGCCGTAGGACAGGTCAAGCGGAGCCGTTTCACCATCGGTCAGGAAGATCATGTGGCGGCTGGTCACGCTGCCGGCGGCGTCGGCGTTTTCGGCTGCAAAGATCCCGCTCGGCGAGAGCATCCGCGCACCCCAGAGCATGCCGATATCGTGATAGGTGCTGCCTTCAGCAAACAGGCTGTCGACATAGGTCGAAACCTGGCCGGCGGTCATTGGCGCCAGCTTGCGGGCCGGGGCAGGGCAGGCCGATAGCCCGGCCCAGCCGGCGTTGAGATAGTCCCAATCGGCGTCCGAGGTACCCGGCGTCGGCACGAAGGTGCCGTTGCCGCTCCAGTCGATCGCCCGGACAAAGGAAATGTCGTTCAGCATGGGGCGCCATTGGGTGCTGGGATCGCCGGGCGTCGGGACCAGATCGATATCAAGATCGAGCGCGCGGCTGAAGTCGACATCCGAGTAGTCGTCGATCTCGTAGGTATCGCGCTCCTCGATGCAGCCGCGGAACCAGGCGTCGAAATCGACCGGATCCTGCACCCAGCCACCCATGTCTCGGATCGTGATCTTGTTGCCAACCCGCATCGTCCCGGCGCCGTTGTTCTTCAGGCTCGAAACGTCGACCGGGATCGCCTGGTAGCGCCAGGTCATCACCGGGATCGTCCGTTCGCCGTTGTTCAGGTAGCTGTAGATATAGCGGTAATCGGTAAAGGTCCGCGGGGTTACCCGCTTGTTGGTCGAATCGAGCCAGGCGCAATAATACTCAGTACCGTTCAGCAGGTATTCCCAGTTCTCGGTCCCGTCAGGGTCCTTCCAATAACGTAGCTCGGTCCAGGTCACGGAGTAGGCTGGGCATTCCTCGCTGACATAGGACGTGCCCATAACATCTGAGCCGCTGACATAGGTCCAGTTCTGGGTGAAGACCGGCCCGGTCGTGGTCGTACCGGTGTCGTGCTGGACGCGGCCCTGATAGGTCCATTCGTCGACCATCCAGTCCGGATCGAGGATCCCGCCGACGTTGACGTTGGTCGAATAGGGCAGGAAGCCATAGCGGATGACCGTGCCGGGAGTCTTGCTGCCTTCGAGCTGGCCATGAAAGTTCTTCACCACATCGCGCAGCACGTCGATTCGTGGCTTGGTATCGCCCGGATTGGTCCAGGCCATCGAGCCGGTGGTGTCGAGCACGAACATCACGTCGGTATTGCTGAAGTTCAGCTTGGCCTGGCAGGCGACAGTCAAATCGGTCTTGTCATAACCGAACAGGGTCATGACCGTGGTCGGCACGGCGGCCGTGGCGCTGCCGGAAATGGCGTAGTCCGGCTCCAGCGTCATTTCGAACGAGCGGTTGGTGGTGCCATAGGCCCCGGCGCGGAAGTTGACATTGAAGAAGCTGTTGCCGATCGTCTCGACATCGCTGGGCACGTCGCCAGTCGTGACCACCTCAGATCCCAGCTTCTTGCGGGCAGCCAGCACCCCGGCGTCGCAGGCCTGTTGCAGGCGGCTCTGGGCCAGATAGCTGCGGCCCATGTCGATCCCGCCGCCCACCAGCGCCAACAGTGGAAAGAGGCCCGCGGCCAGCATGGCCAGGGTATTGCCGGCCACATCGCGCGCCAGCCTCGACAGGAAGGTCATGCCCTCCTGCTGTCCGGCTGTGTGCAAATCCTTGGCCATCTGGTGCGCGCCCCGCTTTGGTACGGCTGCGGCCATAGCCGCGCGAGCCTATCGGTTTGCCCAACGAACGTGGTTAAGTGAGCGTGAATTTGTCAGGAAAGGCCAGCCAAATGGGGCATTTGGCCTTTCCTGACGGGTTAGCGCGGCCCTGCGATCAGGCGATGAACACCGGCCGTGAATAGGTGATCGGAATGGAATCGATACCGATCACGCCCAGCACCGAAGGGATATTGTACTGCAATTGGATCGTCCGTTCGCTCGCGCCGTCGACCCGAGTCGGCACGCTGGTGATCGTGACCGTCAGCTTGTTGGCCTGCAGGCCATAGGGCGTCTCGGTGGCGATTTCCCTGGCGTAATCCTGAAGCTCTTCATTGGTATCGCGCAAGGTCATGTTCGATTGCGCCGCCGCGTCCTGGGCGTTGATCACGGCATAGCGTGCCACCTCGGCCGAAACCGAGCGCAGCGCGTTATAGTTCTGCATGCCGATACCGATCTGCATAACGCCCAGCAGCATGGCAAACATCGCCGGACCGATCAGCGCGAATTCGATCGCCACGGAACCGGCGCTGTCGCGGCCCAGGTCCTGCACGGGAATGGGGCGGCGGATCATGTCTGCTTCACCATGACATAGCGATTGACGTTGAAGTTCAGATCGCCGCCCAGGCCCCAGTTGGCCCAGATCGGCGTATAGGTATCGTCGAGTTCGATCAGCAGGTAGTTGGCAGCCTTCACGCCGACGCAGGTGCTGGCTGAATCGACATAGGTGGTGTCGGTGCCGCAGCGAAACTTTTCGGTCACGCTGACCTGATCAGTGGTCAATCCGGTGGAGGCGACAATGATGCCCTTGAGCGTGGCTCGCTCGGTAGAGTTCTCAGGCGGGGACGCCAGAGCAATGCCGGCCGCCTCGGAAGCGGCTTCCTGCAGTTCGGTCTGGCGGGCCACGATCTGCGAGACCTGAAAGGCGCCCAGGCTCATCATGATCAGCACCGGCGCAACGATCGCCGTCTCGATCATCACGGCACCGCGCTGGTTGCGCGCCAGCTGGCCAAGGGCAAGCAAGGGGCGCATCACGCCACCAACCGCACAGAAGCTGCGCGTTCGCCGATCTGGATACCGCCGCCGCCATTGGGGTCGCAGAAGTTGGTCAGATTGGCCGAGCCGGTGATCCAGAAGGTATCGGAAACGATCATGATGCAGCGGCTGCCGCTGCTCATGTTGCCATTGATCTTGACGTCGCGCGACGGCATGTAAAACGTGCCGTTGAAATCGATCGTAGCATTGCCGTTGACATCGAAGTCGCTGGTATTGTTCGGATCGAAGAACAGCATGTTCTTCATCTTGACTGCATCAGCCGTGGGCACGCTATAGCTATTCTCCAGCGTTGCCTGACTGATACCGGACATCGTCACATACGACGTCGAGTTGATGCGAATATTGCCCGTAGAGCCGGTCCCGGTCATCACGAACATCATGTCGGACCCGGTCACTGGTTGGTTCTGGCCGAAATCGATCGAGCCGCTGACCCAGTAGATGCCAGGGGCGAACTGGGTCGGGCAATTGATGTTGATATCGGTGTAGACGCCGGGCT
>VFQM010003421.1_pt1 | contig 10152 bp, 7 predicted proteins | sample 3512391 | NCBI WGS metagenome assembly VFQM01 (sample SAMN10412369, study PRJNA504923) | tailings metagenome | isolation source: Replicate 1 from Balatoc abandoned mine | place: Philippines
ATGCGTCAGATCGACCACTTCATTGTCGGCGGCAGCCCCGCAGCCGATCGCAAGCACGCGATCTGGAACCCTTCGACCGGCGAAGTGCAGGCCGAAGTCGCGCTGGGCGATGCGGCCTTGCTCGCCCGCGCGGTGGAGACGGCCAAGCGCGTCCAGCCCGGCTGGGCCGCGACCAACCCGCAGCGCCGCGCGCGGGTGATGTTCGCCTTCAAGGAACTGGTCGAGGCGAACATGCAGAGCCTCGCCGAGATGCTCTCCAGCGAACACGGCAAGACCATCCCCGACGCGCGCGGCGACGTGCAGCGCGGGCTGGAAGTGATCGAATATGCCTGCGGGTTGCCGCAGATCATGAAGGGCGAATACACCCACGGTGCCGGGCCGGGGATCGACGTCTATTCGATGCGCCAGCCGCTCGGCATCGGGGCGGGCATCACCCCGTTCAACTTCCCGGCGATGATCCCGATGTGGATGTTCGGCATGGCCTGCGCGGCGGGCAATGCCTTCATCCTGAAGCCCAGCGAGCGCGATCCGTCGGTGCCGGTGCGGCTCGCCGAACTGTTCCTCGAAGCGGGTGCTCCCGAGGGGCTGCTGCAGGTCGTCCACGGCGACAAGGAAATGGTCGACGCGATCATCGACCATCCCGATATCGCCGCGATCAGCTTCGTGGGCAGCTCCGACATCGCGCAATATATCTACGCCCGCGGCTCGGCCAACAACAAGCGTGTGCAGGCGTTCGGCGGGGCGAAGAACCACGGCATCGTGCTGCCCGATGCCGATCTCGACCAGGTCGTCACCGATCTGACCGGCGCGGCCTTCGGCTCGGCGGGCGAGCGTTGCATGGCGCTGCCCGTGGTGGTGCCGGTGGGCGAGGAGACGGCGGAACGGCTCAAGGAAAAGCTGCTCACGTCCATCGCTGCCTTGCGCATCGGCGTCTCCAACGATCCCGACGCGGATTACGGACCCGTAGTCACGCCCGAACACAAGGCGCGGATCGAGCAGTGGATCACCACGGCTGAACAGGAGGGCGCCGAGATCGTCGTCGACGGGCGCGGCTTCACGCTTCAGGGCCACGAGAAGGGCTTCTTCGTCGGCCCGACGCTGATCGATCACGTCACCCCGCAGATGAAGAGCTATCAGGAGGAAATCTTCGGCCCCGTGCTCCAGATCGTGCGCGCCAAGGACTTCGAGGAGGCCGTGCGCCTGCCGAGCGAGCACCAGTACGGCAACGGCGTCGCGATCTTCACCCGCAACGGCCACGCCGCGCGCGAGTTCGCCGCGCGGGTGAATGTCGGCATGGTCGGCATCAACGTGCCGATCCCGGTGCCGGTCGCCTACCACAGCTTCGGCGGGTGGAAGCGTTCGGGCTTCGGCGATATCGACCAGTACGGCGTCGAAGGCCTGAGGTTCTGGACCAAGAACAAGAAGATCACCCAGCGCTGGCCCGATGGCTCGCAGGACGGGTCAAACGCCTTCGTCATCCCGACCATGGGGTGAAGGGCGGCCCCGGTTCGATGGATATGAGAACCCCCGCCTCTCCGGTGAAAGGCGGGGGTTTTCTGTTTCAGCCTTCGTAAGCGAGTTTGGGCTTGCGCGCCGCTGCGGTTTCGTCGAGCCGGCGCCGGGGGGCATAATAGGGAGCCTGCTTCAGCGCCTCGTCTCCATCCAGCGCACGTTCGACCACCCCGCGGAAAGCGGTGATGAACTGGTCGATTCCGGCCTTGCTTTCGGTCTCGGTCGGCTCGACCAGCATCGCGCCGTGGACCACCAGCGGGAAGTACACCGTCATCGGGTGATAGCCCTGGTCGATCAGGCCCTTGGCGACGTCCAGCGTGGAGAGGCCATTGGTGAAGTCCTTGTCGCCGAACAGGGCCTCGTGCATGCATGGCCCGCTGGCGCCGAAGGGCGCATGGAGAATGTCCTCCATCGAGCGCAGGATGTAGTTGGCGTTGAGCACCGCATCCTCGGCGACCTGCTTCAAACCGTCCGCGCCGTGACTGAGCATGTAGGTCAGCGCGCGGGTGAACATGCCCATCTGGCCGTGGAACGCGGTCATGCGGCCGAAGCTCGCCCCGCGTTCCTCGGCGTTTTCCTCCTCGACGAGGTAGAACTCGCCCGCCTCGCTCTGGCGGATGAAGGGCAGCGGCGCATAGGGCGCGAGCGCTTCGGACAGCACCACCGGCCCCGAACCCGGCCCGCCGCCGCCATGCGGGGTGGAGAAGGTCTTGTGCAGGTTGATGTGCATCGCATCGACGCCGAGGTCGCCGGGGCGCACCTTGCCGACGATGGCGTTGAAGTTCGCCCCGTCGCAATAGACGTAGCCGCCCGCCGCGTGGACGGCATCGGCGATTGCGCGGAAGTCCTTCTCGAAAAGCCCGCAGGTGTTGGGGTTGGTGATCATCACGCCCGCGACGTCCGGCCCCAAGCGGGCCTTCAAGGCCTCGACATCGACGCGGCCTTCCGGCGTCGCGGGGATATCTTCCACGCGGTAGCCGGCGAAGGCGGCGGTGGCGGGGTTGGTGCCGTGGGCGCTTTCGGGCACCAACACCACCTCGCGGGCGTCACCGCGGGCTTCGTGTGCGGCGCGGATCGCGAGGATGCCGCACAACTCGCCGTGGGCACCCGCCTTGGGGCTCATCGCGACGGCGGGCATCCCGGTCAGCTTGCACAGCCACTCGCCAAGCTGGTGGATCACCTCCAGCGCGCCCTGAACACTCGACTGCGGGGCGAGCGGGTGAATGTCGGCAAAACCGGGGAGCCGCGCCATCTTCTCGTTGAGGCGCGGGTTGTGCTTCATTGTGCACGAGCCGAGCGGGAAGAAGCCAAGGTCGATCCCGTAGTTCTGGCGGCTGAGGCGGGTATAGTGGCGCACCGTCTCCGGCTCGGTCAGGCCGACAAGGCCGATGGGCTCGCTGCGGGCGAGACCGCCGAGGCGGGTCGGGGTTTGCGGGTCGACCGTCGGCAGGTCCACCCCGGTCACTTCCGCGCGGCCGATCTCGAACAGCAGCGGCTCCTCCAGCATCAGCGCGCGGTTGCCGGTGGTGGTGATGGGGCCGCCGAGGAAGCCGTCCTCGGCGATCTGCATCTCGGGCTTCCAGCCGCTCTTGTTGGGGGCGTTCATCACACGGTCTCCTGAAAACTGGTGGCGATGCTGGCTTCAAGCTCCTGCGCGAGCCGCTCGATATCCTCTTCGGTGGTGGTCTCGGTCACGGCGACGAGCAGCGCGTGCTCCAGCGCCTCGACCCCCGGATAGAGCCGCCCCAGCGACACTCCGCCCAGCACGCCGCGATCCGCCAGATCGCGCACGATCTGCCGCGCCGGCTTGCCGCCGAGCATCAGGGTGAATTCGTTGAAGAAAGCGTTGTTGAGCACCTCCACGCCCGGCACCTTGGCCAGCCGGTCGGCGGCGATGCAGGCGAGGCGGTGGTTCTCGGCGGCCAGTTCGCGCAGGCCGCGCTCGCCCAGCAGCGTCATGTGGACGGTGAAGGCGAGCGCGCAGAGGCCGGAATTGGTGCAGATGTTGCTCGTCGCCTTCTCGCGGCGGATGTGCTGTTCGCGGGTCGAGAGCGTCAGCACGAAGCCGCGCTTGCCCTCGGCATCGGTCGTCTCGCCGCACAGCCGGCCCGGCATCTGGCGCACGTGCTTGGGATCGCGCACCGCGAAGAGGCCAAGGTAAGGCCCGCCGAACTGGAGGCCGACGCCCAGAGATTGCCCCTCGCCCACCACGATGTCAGCGCCCATCTCGCCGGGCGACTTGATTGCCCCCAAGGCCACTGGCTCGGTGTTCACCACCACCAGCAGCGCGCCCTTGGCGTGAGCGGCTTCGGCTACAGGGGTGAGGTCGGCGATGCGCCCGAGAATGTCCGGATATTGCACCACGACGCAGGCGGTGTCCTCGTCGACGCGGGCGATCAGGCCCGACAGCTCCGGATCGGGAGTGATCGCGGGGAGCGCGTCGGCGATCTCGTCGCCGGTGAAGTGCGCCATGGTCTTCACCACCTGCGCATAATGCGGGTGGAGCGCGCCCGACAGCACCGCGCGCTTGCGGCGGGTGACGCGGGTCGCCATCGCCACGGCTTCCCAGCAGGCGGTCGAGCCGTCGTAAAGCGAGGCGTTCGCCACCGCGCAGCCATAGAGCCGCGCGACCTGCGTCTGGAACTCGAACAGGACCTGCAGCGTGCCCTGCGCGATTTCGGGCTGGTAGGGCGTGTAGGCGGTCAGGAACTCGCCGCGCTGGATGATGGTGTCGACGCTGGCAGGCACGTGATGCCGGTATGCGCCCGCGCCGAGGAAGAACGGCACTTCGCCCGCGACGAGGTTCTTTGCCGCCAATGCCTTCATGTGGCGTTCCACCGCCATCTCGCTCGCATGCATCGGCAAGCCGTGGATCGGGCCATCAAGACGGGCGACTTCGGGCACGTCGACGAACAGGTCATCGACACTGCCTGCGCCGATGGTCGCCAGCATCGCCTGCCGGTCGGTGTCGGTCAAAGGAAGGTAGCGCATGGGAGAGGTGCTTTCCTTGGCTGGGGTGAAGGGGTCAGGCGCTCAATTGCGCAAGGTCGGAAAGGGTGCCGGCAAAGCGCGCAGGTCCGGTATGCGAGGTGCGCATCCACGGCGCGAGCCAGATGCGATACCCTGCCGCCCGCGCCCGGTGGCAGAAGGCATAATCGTCGCCCAAGAGGTGCCCGGTCTCGGGCTCGATAAGCGGCTGGAAAAGCGCGGTGATCCGATCGCCCGCCACCCCGCTCTCGCGGTCGAGCGCATCGGCGGCATAGACAAGCTCGGTATGGCGCGCGACGAGGGTTTCGATCACGTCGCGGCGGATCACCATGAGGCCGGTGCCGGCGCGCTTCATCTCGATCGGTGCATCGAGCCGGAAATTGCCGGCAGGCTCCAGCGGCTCGATCGGGAACATCCCCGAATAGCGTTCGAGCGCCGCCGGATTGCCCTGCGCAAGCCCCTTGGCCGCCGCTGCGGCGACGAGGTTCCAGTTGATCCGCCGCTTGGGGCAGGGAGCGGCCACCACCGCCAGCCGATCATCGCTCTGCATACGCGCCACGAGACCGAGCAACTCTTCGGGCACGAACCCGATATCGCTGTCGATGAAGACGAGATGCGTCGCATCCGATTGCAGGAACCTGGCGGCAAGCAGGTTGCGCGCGCGATCGATATTGGCGTTGTTGCTGAGCCAGGCGAAGCTGCACGCGAGCCCCGCCCGCTCTGCCGCGCCTGTCAGGCCGACGACGCTGCGCAGATAATCGGCCTGTGCCCCGTCATAGAGCGGGGTGGCGATCATCAGGCGCGGCGGCGCGGAGGGCGGGGCTTGGGTCACAGGTCCTCGACGAAAGCCTTGTAGCCGTCCTCGTCCATCAGCTTGTCGAGTTCGGCCGGGGCGGCGATGGTCATTCTGAAGAACCAGCCTGCGTCCTCGGGCGAGGAATTGACGAGGGCCGGATCCTCTTCGAGCGCGGCGTTGGTCTCGGTGACTTCGCCGGTAATCGGGGCGTAGACGTCGCTTGCTGCCTTGACGGACTCGACCACGGCGGCGTCCTTGCCCTGTTCGATCATCGCGCCGACTTCGGGCAGCTCGACGAACACGATGTCGCCAAGCTGGCTTTGCGCATATTCCGTGATGCCGACGGTGGCGACATCATCCTCGACATCGATCCATTCGTGTTCGTCGGTGTAGTAACGCGGCATGTGGTCAGCTCCCTCGGTAGTAGCGGTGGGGGACGAAAGGCGTAGGGCTCACGGTGGCGGCGAGGCGCTTGCCCCGCACTTCCACCTCGAGCGCGGTGCCGATGGCGGCGTGGGCGGCCCCGACATAGGCCATGGCGATGGGCGCCTGGAGCGTGGGCGAGAAGCCGCCGGAGGTGACGACTCCAACCTTTGGGCCGACCTTGTCGGAACCGCTGAACACCTCGGCGCCTTCGCGCGCCGGAAGCCTACCCTCGATCCTGAGGCCGACCCACTTGCGCGCCGTTCCTTCGATGATCTCGCGGTTGATCCGTGTCGCACCGGGGAAGCCCCCTTCGGTGCGGCGGCGCTTGTTGATACCGAAGGTGAGACCCGCCTCGATCGGGCTGGTCTCGGGCGAGAGGTCATGGCCGTAGAGCGGCAGGCCTGCTTCCAGCCGCAGCGAATCCCGCGCGCCCAGGCCGATCGGCTTCACTTCCGGCTCGCCGCAAACAAGGTCGGCGATTGCGGTGGCGGCCTCGGCTGGGAGCGAGATTTCGAACCCGTCCTCGCCGGTGTAGCCTGCCCGCGCGATGGTGACGTCATGGCCTGCCAGCGTGAAGCGGCCGAACTTCATGAAGGTCAGCGCGGAAAGCGGATGTTCGCCCGTCACATGCCGTGCCAGCGCCTCGGCGGCCTTGGGGCCTTGCAGCGCCAGCAGGGCGCGCTCGTCGAGGTAATTGAGGGTGATCTCGTCGGGCAGCGCCTCGCGCAGCGTGCCGATGTCGTCCCACTTGGTCGCGCCGTTGACCACCAGATAGAGAGCATCGGGCCAGCGCGACACCATCAGGTCGTCGAGCACCCCGCCCTCTTCATCCAGCAGCAGCGAATAGCGCTGCTGGCCGAGCTTGAGCGTGGAAAGGTCGATCGGCAGCACCGCTTCGACCGAGGCGTCGAGATCGGGGCCGGACAACAGCAATTGCCCCATGTGCGACACATCGAACAGGCCGGCGCTTTCCCGCGTCCAATTGTGTTCGGCCACGATGCCCTCGTACTGGATCGGCATCTCATAGCCCGCAAAGGGCACCATCCGCGCACCGCGCGCGCGGTGCCACGCGTCGAGCGGCAGGGCTTCGAGCGGCAGGTCTTCGACGAAATCTTCGGTGTCGTGGTCGCTCACTCGGCAATTCCCCGGCAGAATACGGCAGTCCGGCAACGCTTGCGCGCTGCCCCATAACTGCCCCCTCTGTCGGGTGACCTGAGAGCTTCGGCGGGCCGCAAAAGCTGCGGCCAGCCTCCCCTTCGGTGGCCCGCGGCGCAAAGCCGGAGGCGCTTTCCAGAGTGTCATCCAGCCGAGCGGTCCGGTGGCCTGAGAGTTTCCGGGGCGGTTGCTCCTTCGGCGCCTTTGCCCCCTTGTGAGGGGCATCGGGCTCTCCCGCTCGCCTGCCCGCAACAGAATCGCTTCTGCCGCGGAAGACAGGACTGCGATGGGCGAAATGCTGCACCGCGTCAATCGGGCGGGCACCGGTTAACCGTGTGGAAAACGCATTTGATCGGCGCCGCGCGGCTGAATACACACAGTCCGCCCATGAACCTCACCGAAATCTATCTGATCGCCTTGACGATCATCTTCGCCGTACCCTGGCTGGTGTGGCGCGTGGCGCGCACCGATTACTGGGCGCCGCTGGTGGTGGTGCAGATCGTCGGCGGCATCCTGCTCGGCCCCGGGGTGCTGGGCGCGGTCTTTCCCGACTATTACGCCTTCGTCTTCCGCCCCGACGTGATCATCGCCCTGAACGGCGTGGCGTGGTGGGCGGTGATGCTGTTCGTGTGGGTCGCCGGGATCGAGCTTGACCTGTCGCAGGCATGGAAGCACAGGGGCGAGACGGGGCTGACGGCGGGCCTCGCGCTCGGCATGCCCTTGCTGGCGGGAACGGCGGCAGCGGCGCTGATCCTGCAGTATCCCGGCTGGCGGGGGCCGAACGGGCAATACTGGCAGGCGCTGCTCGGCATCGGCATGGCCTGCGCGGTGACGGCGCTGCCCATCCTCGTGCTGTTGATGGAGAAGCTCGGCATCCTGCGCGAACAGCTGGGCCAGCGCATCCTCCGCTATGCAAGCCTTGACGACATCGCCATCTGGGGCGTGCTGGCGCTGATCCTGCTCGATTGGGAACGGATCGGGCGGCAGGCGGTGTTCCTTGTCGGCTTCACCCTCGCCGCCATCGCCGTGCGGTGGCTGATGCAGCGCCTGTCAGAGAGCGACCGCTGGCCGGTGGGTCTGATCTGGCTTGCGGTGTGCGGCCTTGCGGGCGACTGGTCGGGGCTGCACTTCATGGTCGGTGCCTTCCTTGCGGGCGTGGTGCTCGACGCAAAGTGGTTCGGCCACGAGGCGATGGACCGCTTCCGCAATGTCGTGCTGCTGACGGTCATGCCGGTGTTCTTCCTCTCGACGGGCCTGCGCACCCAATGGGAGGGCGGCGGGCTGGCGGTGTTCGGCGTTGCCGCGCTGCTGCTGGTGGCAGCGGTTGGCGGCAAGCTCGTCGGTGTCCACATCGCCGGGCGTCTGCTGGGCTGGAGCCGCACCGAGGCGAGCCTCATCGGCTGGCTGCTCCAGACGAAGGCGCTGATCATGATCATCTTCGCCAACATCCTGCTCGACAAGCAGGTCATCACCCCGACGACCTTCACCGCCCTGCTGCTGATGGCGGTGGGCAGCACGATGCTGACCAAGCCTTTCGCAACGCCGCTGATCGCCAAGCTGGGCGAGCGGGTGAAGGCGGAGGCGTGAATTTTTAAGGTTCGCTGGTTTGCCCGACGTCAGTCGGCCGACAAAGAAAGCGCCCGCGCCATCAGCGCCTTCTCGCGATCCGTGAAATTGCCGGTGTCCTCGCCCCCCGCCGGGGGCGGATTTTCGGTGGTGAAATAGACGAAGCCCTGCGTCGCCGCGCCGTCGAACCACAGTCCGGACAACAGCCCGTAGGCCTCGCCCGGATGCCCGATCCACGGCGTTCCGGCAGCAAACAGCGTGTCCTCGCAGGACGAGCCCGGCATTTCGATCACCTGCAGACCAAGGCCGTAGTGACAGAACAGCTCGCTGGCACCGGTCTGTCCGCGAAAGGCGGTCATCGCAAAGCGTTCGAACGTCTCGGGGGTCAGCAGCTCTGCCTGCTCGGCCTGCAGCACGGCCTGCCCGATCCTGGCGAGGTCCATCATGCCAATCCTGACACTCCCCTGCGGGCCGAATATCGATGCGTTGGTGCCCGGCACATAGGCGTCAAGATCGCAGGGCTGACCTTCGGCGACGGGGATCGTGCAGGCCGGCGGCATCCGGTCGGGGCCATCCGCCGCGACCTCCCCGGTGTGGCGATAGAGGGTGACGGCGCGCGCGCGCATGTCGGCATCGCAGCCGATCCAGTTGAAGCAGGCCTTCACGCCCAGCGGCGCGAATACCAGCCGCTCGACCAGCCGGTCATAGCGTTCGCGCGAAGCCGCTTCGAGCACGGTGGCGATCAGCGGCGAACCGATATTGGCATATTCGAACCCCGCCTCGCCCGAAGGGCCGGTCTCGCGCCAGGATTGCGGGTCGGCGAGCTTGGCCTCAAGGCTGGCGCCCAGCGGAATGGAATAGCCCCCCCGATCGGACAGCCCCGCGCGGTGCGACAGCAGGTGCGCGAGGGTGACGGGCGCATCGGGGTGATAGGGCGAGCGCAGCTTCCACCCGAGATAGTCCGAAACATCGCGGTCGAGATCGACCTTGCCCTCATCCACCAGCCTGAGCGCGGCGAGCGCCATGATGAGCTTGGAAATCGAGGCGATCCGCACCGGATCATTGGCCGCGACCGCGCGTCCTGTTTCCCGGTTCGCCAGCCCTTCGACGATCAACGGGGTAATGCTCTCGCGGTCGAAGGCGACGACCACAGTTGCTGGCACCGTGGCGGGGGGCGGAGCGGCCTGCTGCGCGATGGCGGCGGGGGCGGCGATGAACGCGAGAGCGGCGATGAGGCGGCGGATCATGCCGCGCATCATCGCGCCCCGGCGCCTCGCGTCAATCGAGATTCGGCCTGAGCCAGCGCTCGGCCGTGGCAAGGTCCACCCCGCGCCGCGTCGCATAATCCTCCAGCTGATCGCGGCCCACCCGCGCGACGCCGAAATATTCCGCCTGCGGGTGGCCGAAATAGAAGCCGGAGACCGCCGCCGTCGGCCACATGGCGAAGCTTTCGGTGAGGGTCAGGCCGGTGTTCGCCGTCGCATCGAGCAGGTCGAACAGGGTCGGCTTCAGCGAATGATCGGGGCAGGCGGGGTAGCCCGGCGCCGGGCGGATACCGCGATATTGTTCCTTGATGAGCGCCGCATTGTCGAGCTGTTCGCCCGGCGCATAGCCCCACAGCGTGGTGCGCACATGCTGGTGCAGAGCCTCGGCGAAGGCTTCGGCGAAACGGTCGGCGAGCGCCTTCAGCAGGATGTCGGAATAATCGT
>VFQM010003422.1_pt1 | contig 10140 bp, 8 predicted proteins | sample 3512391 | NCBI WGS metagenome assembly VFQM01 (sample SAMN10412369, study PRJNA504923) | tailings metagenome | isolation source: Replicate 1 from Balatoc abandoned mine | place: Philippines
TGAGCTGCCGCAGCACCGAGACCTGGGCGCGGAACAGCGCCTCCCAGGCGTCGATGGCGAGCGACTTGTCGGTCATGGCTCAACTCTATGCACACGCATGCTCGTGCGGGTCGACGACATGACAAAGGCCCGGTCGCCGAGGCGAGCGACCGGGCCTTTCCCTTGCACCAAGAGTGTCCTGCAATCACATTCCGCGGTAGCTGCCACAGCAAACAACTAACGCTCGATCAATGTATAACGGTGAGGTAACGGTGTCTAGTTATCTGTTCGTTATTTTTCTGCGAGATCACCCAGATGTCGTGTCTCACTCCAGTTGTCCGATTCTCACGGACCTGTCGAGTCGTCTCACTCCAGTTGTCTGATTCTCACTCCAGTTGTCATGAAGACGGCGTGCCGCGCGGCACCACTTCGCGTCGGGAGTAGCTTGCGGGCAAGCCGGGAGGTTCCATGGGAGCGCTCTGATCGGGTGCGGGATTCTCCGGAAGGGAGAGTTCTCCGTGACCTTGACCCAAGACTGGCTCGCCGCGATTGACGGGACCAACGCTCTCGCGGGCACGATCGAGTTTTCCAGACACGGCCTCCTCCAGCACGCGGATCCCGTCGACGCGGCGCGCGTGAAGTTCGAGGATGCGGATCCGGTACGGGAGTTCCCGTCGTGGCCGGGCAAGCGGAACTTCGAGGGCAAGCTGTGGATGGCCTCGACGGGCCGGCACGTACCGTTCGAGTCGTTCTGGGAGCGTTCGTTCCTGACCTCGCTGGACCGGACGGGGGATGTCGTCGGGGTGGCGAGCCAGCCGATGTGGATCCGCTGGCGGTCACCGAAGCGCTCACACGCGCCCGACTACTTCGTGCGCCGCTCCGATGGGAGTGCGCTGCTCGTCGACGTGAAGCCGGTCGAACTGATCAAGCCCGAAGACAGCATCAAGTTCGAACTCACCCGGCGCCTCGCAGCCGCACTGGGATGGTCATACCTCGTCTTCGATCAACTTCCCGGAGCCACCCAGGCGAACCTGCGCTTCCTGCTTCGATACCGCGAGCCCGCGTGGCTGGAGGGCGTCAACATCGCCGAGCTCAGGCTCACCGGCCGAATGAGTCTGGGCTCGCTCGCGGCGGCCCTCGGTGGCGTTGCCCGCTCAGGTGTCGGCGCCGCGTATGCACTCGTGTGGAGCGGAGTTGCCGAGGCGGATCTGCGCCGGCCCCTGTCGATGACGACCGTCGTCGACCTCGGAGCGGCGGCATGAGCATTCACCCGGGCGACGTCATTCGGTGGCAGGGCGGAAGCCATCAGGTGGTCGCGATCCGACCCACCTACCTGACCTTGCGCGCCATCGATGGTGACGGAGACGACGTGGAGGTGCTCGCCGCCGATCTGCGACATGAGGCGGAACCTGTCGCACCGGCATCGCTCCGCTCCCTGCTGGATCTGCGGAGCCTGCAGGACCTCGACGCGCGCGACCGCAAGATCGTCGACGTGTGGCTCGAGGAACTCGCGCGGTTCGACGACCTGGTGGCGGCGGGCGTGACCAAGCCCGCGGCGCGGCAGCAGATCATCGACGACGTCAATCGTCGACTCGGAACCGACTACAGCCCGGTCAAGGTTTCGCGGCAGCAACGCGCGCTCGAGGAGTTCGGGGTCAGCGGTCTTCTCGATCGACGTCGCCACGGCCTGGCCGACATGCCAGGCCGTTCCTACGACGAGCGCCTGATCGACGCGATCCTGACTGTCCAGGCTGGCCAGGAGCGGAAATCGACTGGAACCGGGACGCGGCTAATCTGGCTCGTCCGCAGAGAGCTGGACGACCGCTTCGGCGAGGGCGTTGTGCCGATGCCGAGCCGCGCAACGATGTACCGGCTCCTGAGTGAGCTCGATGCGGGCAAGCACACGCTCGGGACTGCCCGTACCCGCCGCACCACGGCGAATCAGCCGGATCATATGCACGGGGTGCGGTCGGGGGTGCGGCCCGGGGAGCAGGTGCTGATCGACACGACGCCGATGGAGATCCTCGTCGAGTGCGACGGTGAAACTGTCCGCCCCGATCTCACCCTGTTGCTGTGCGAAGCATCCAGGTCGGTGCTCTCGGGGATCGTCACCGTCGGCTCGCGCAGCATCGACCTGGTGGTGGTCCTCGCTCGCGCTCTCGTGCCGTATGCGTCTCGCCCCGATGGGGTGCGCGCGAACCGGCGTCAGGTATCGGAGGCATGGACCGGCACGGACGGGCTCATGATCGAGCGGTTCGAGGCGATGCGGGACGCGCAGCCGTACGTCTTCCCGGAGTCGATCACGACCGACCGTGGCGCGTCGTACGTGTCCCGGCACTTCTCGGATGCGTGCCGGACGTTGGGGATATCACTCACCGTCAACGCCGAGTACTCGCCGACGCAGAAGGCGAAGATCGAGCGGATGTTCCGCACCGTCAAGGACATGTTCACCCAGTACGCGATCGCGTTCCTCGGGCAGAGCACCGACATGCGCGGCGACGAGATCATTGCGACGAGCCAGCTGCTCACCCTCGAGCAACTGCAGGAGCTGTTCGAAGACTGGGTTGCAGTGACCTGGCAGAACCGACCCCATAAGGCGCTGCGCGACCCCCGCAATCCTCGGCTGATGCTGACGCCGAACCAGATGGTCGCCGCGTACCGGGAGATCGCGCCAGAGTTGCAGGTGCCGCTGACGGCCGAGAAGTACATCGCGCTTCTCCCCACCGAGTGGCGTGTAATCAACCACTACGGCGTCGACATCGACCTGCGCGTCTACGACTCCACAGAACTCGGCCCGCTGCGGAAGAAGCGGTCGCCGCATCATCGGCAGCAGGGCAAGTGGCCGTTCCACGTCGACCCCTACAACCCGATGACGGTATGGCTGGAACTCGGCGACCAGTTCCTCCCGCTCGACTGGCGATCCCCGTACAGCGGAGCTCCGATGGCCGACGAAGTGTGGCGGGTCGCCCGCGCCCAAGCAGCCGCCCGCGGCGAAAGCGAGCCGAGCACCGACGACCTCAACGAAGTGATGCGCCGGTTCATGTACAAGGGCAACGCCATGCCGACGAGGCGGCAGAAGAAGCGTGCTGTAAGCGCACGGATGGATCCGCTGGCGATCACCAACCAGCTCCCTCACATCGCACTGGCGGCCCCGCCGGGCGGCGAGCTTTCGGCTGCTGGTGACGTCGGGGACAAGGAGACCGACTCGGTCGCCGCGAAGCCAGCGTGGCCGGTCGCGGCACCGTTCGGGATGACCCGGTCGCCGGATGAGGCGTGAGCGCCGTGTTCGATGACCTGCTGGGCGACTTCGACTTCGACGCCCCGTCGACCGACTTCGACTATGCGACCAAGGAAGGGTGGCGCGAGTTCGTCGAGTTCGTCGCCCAACGGCCGCTCCGGATCACACTGACCGAGTACGACGCGATGGACTCCTCAGGGCGTGCACTGTTCAACATCGCCCGCGAACGGTACATGACCCTCGGCGCCCGGGTCGCAACCCCATCGCTGCGGCAGGTCGCGGTCGCGATCCGCCATGCTATGGCGGACAACCGCTCCCCGGACGCCAGCAAGTCCGGGGTAATCATCTCCGGCCGGCCAGGTCTCGGGAAGACCACCGCCGTCCAGGAGTTCGGGCGCGCATTCGAGCGAGCCCGCCGGCAACGCGCTGGCAGCACGCGGCGCAACCTAATCCCCGTCGCGTACGTGCCTGTACCCACGCATGCGACGGCGAAGACAATGATCACCAAGCTCGCCGACTTCTACGCCATCCCTTACTCCCGCAACGCGAACTACGAGGTCCTCCTCAGTCGCGTGAGCCATGTGATGCGCGAATGCCGCACGGAACTCGTGATCATCGACGACATCCACCGGCTGGACCTGCACTACCGCGGCAACGAGCAAGTCGCCGACGCTCTCAAAGAACTGTCCGAGAGGTGTCCCGGGACGATGGTCTACGCCGGAGTCGATGTCGCCCGCAACGGCCTGTTCTGGGGCTCCCGCGGTGAACAGATCATGGCTCGATTCGAGCTGGTCAAGTTCGACACCTACGGGACCGGCGAGACCACGGATGCCGCGGTGTGGGGACGCATCCTCGTCGACCTCGAGGACTCCCTGTGCCTGATCTCCCAACCCGACACGGAGATCCTTACCGTCGCTGCTGAGCTCCGCGACCTGTCCCGCGGTTCCATCGGCCGCGTCGCCAGAGCCGTCCGCCGCGGCGCGCGCCGCGCCATCGAGCAACATACCGAACGCCTCGACCTCGACAACGTGCTCGCATCACTGGCGAAAATCCGTGAGGCGGAAGGCTGGATCGAGGAGGAAGCACGGCTGCCGTCACCGCGACCCAAACGAGGCCGCCCCGCTCGAGACAAGTGATGAGGAAGCTTCCCGTGCTCGTCGAACCGTTCGCGGGAGAAACCGTCAGCAGCGTCTACCGTAGACTCGCCGACCGCAACGCCGTGCCGACCGGGGAACTATGGACGTCGATCCGTCACGCTCACCCGCGGCTTCCGCTGCGCACGACACCTGAGCTCGTGCCGCGGCTGGTCGAAGAACTCGCCGACCTCCCGCCCGGGTTCTTCGACGGCCGCAGCTCTGACCGACTGTTCGTCCGTTGCATCCACGCCGACTGGCGACACAGCAACTGCCCGACCTGCGCGCCTCTGCCGTCCGCGGTCACGAAATGCAGACGCTGCACCGGCGGCGAACCCGTCGAAGTGCACACCCGGACCGGAGCGGTGTGTGTGCGACACCGCCGATGGCACTACGCGGGCGCCGACCGGGACCTCACCCGAAGCGCCGACTTCATTCGAGCCGAACGATGCCTCACAGGCACTCTCTGGGAACGCGGCATCGGCCCCGACACAGGCGAACTGGAACTCGCCACGGCCCTCCTTCGCGGCACCGATCTCGGACAGGAGGACGAATCTCATCAAACGGCGCTTGAGCGCCACTATCCCGAAGCGGTGCGCCTCGTCGCGCTGACAACAGAGCCGTGGGCGGAGCGATTCCTCGCGAACACGAATGTGGGACCGATTCAGGTCGCCGCACTCGTAGAAGCAGCCGTGAACGCGGTGACCACGGGCACGTCGCACGACGTCGACGCTGTCCGCGCTTCCTTTCGCGCCGAAGGCCGCGAAACCGTTATCGGTCTCGACCGACCCATGCGGTTTCGGTGCGGCCGATCCTCGGGCCTCAATGAACTCGGTAGGAGAATCCTGACGCTCGCCCCGAGGGTCCGAGCCACACTCCTCCGCCACGCCGACGCCCGTAGGCGCTCCGCCCGGCGGCCGCGCGGCTCGTCGAGGCATGCGCGGGTGTGAAGATCGCGCTCCGCACGCTACCGATTCGACTCGAACCCATCGAAGGGGAGACCGTCGACGGGTTCACGAAACGGCTTGCTCAAGCACACCAGTGCGACGAACGCGATATCCGCCGAATCGTCCTGGACCGCCTCGGTCGCAGCTGGTGGCCTGCGGCGGATCAGCGTGTCGTCGACGTCATCGAGCAGCTCGCAGATCTGCCGAGCGGAGTGCTGCGTCCCGATTTCGAGGCAGCCGGCATGTGGGTCAGATGCGGCCACCGCAGCTGGCGTCCGGAGAAATGCGCCAAATGCGCCCGGTTCGCCGAACCCCGCGCTGCTTGCCTGGAATGCTCCGGCGGGCTCGCCACCACGACGATCGCCCGCGGCGGTGCGCTCTGCCTCACCCACCACCATTGGGCTCATCGCGCTCTGCATGCCGACGTCGACGGCATGCCCGGCTACGAGAACGCGGAACAGCTGCTGCGATCACAGCTCTGGACCCGCGGGGTCGCGCTCCACACCGGAGAACTGAACCTCGCCGCAGCGTTCATCCACGCCTGGCACCAAGGCTCAGGAGGCTCGTCACCGATCCGCGACCGCATGGCGAGAATCGGCATCCCGCACCTCGACACCTACGAAAACGCTCTGCTGTGCGCGTACCCCGAGATCATTCGCTTGGCATACGCGCTCACATCGCCGCGCACGATCACACCGATCCTGGACGTGACCACGTCCGCGCTCACTCAGACCGACTGCCTGCTGCCCGTGATCGCGACAGCAATCGGTGTCGAAGCCAATGGCGCGTTGCGCGAGTTCACGGTCAGCGTCGTCGGGCATGCCCACCGCTCGATGCTGTACATGTACGGCCTCCGCAGCTCTAAGCAGGTCAAACACCAGCGGTGCCCACTCAATCGGGCGCTCATGGCGGCCGCTCACCGGCAGCGCGCGTGCCTCCTCCGCCATGCCAACCCCAGGGGTCTTCCCGACATCGCAGGGACGACGGGCCAGGCCTCGCCACGAGCAGGAGTCATCCGCAACTGGGCGTCGGAGGCCGACGAACTGGCGCTGACGTGACCAAGCAACTTCTCCACGATCTGGGACTGTAACGTCGGGGCGTGCTGCGGAAATAGATACGACAGGACCCTCCGTCTGGAGAGTCTGGGCGAACTCCAAGTGCTCACTCGTCTTGCCGGTCGCCCTCGCGTCTGTGGAGCGCGGGCTGACACCTGCGCAACGCTGAGAGAGGAGTACGAATGTTGAACAAGAGGAAGGGACTGCTCGGCGCAACGACCGCGGCCGTGGTGCTCGGAAGCGTGCTGCTGCGAGCGGGACGCGCCTGTGCACGTCACCGCGTACGCCTGCGTTGCAGATCGACTCGAGCAAGTCGGGCAACGGGACGTGGACGAACTACGACACTGCCGCGAATACCCCCTTCACGTTCCCTGGCGGGAACTCGTGGAGGTACTCGCCCTACTTCCGGGCGAACTGGCTGGTCACCAACGGCAGCACCGGGACTTTCTACAGCTCCCCCTCGGCCAGCTGTGTCGTCTGATCGCCACACGCGGGAGATGCCGGTGCGGTCGGGAAAGCGTGTCCGCGCGCTGTTCCCGGCCGCGCTGGCGGTGGGAGTATTACTACTCGCCGGCTGTAGTTCACCGGAGGTAGCGCCGACGCCGGCCACATCCTCCGCGGGAGCAGACGCCTCCGGTGGCTCATCCCTGTCGAAGAGCATGCGGGCAGTGAAGGAGTGTATGGAGGATGCTGGCATCGTTGTCTATGACGACGGCATGGGCGGACTATACGGTGACTCGAATCTGACCGCGGAGCAGAGTTCTCTCTGGATCTCGGAGAACAACCGCTGCTCCGAAGAGGCAGGTCTCGATGACCCGTTCACGGATGAGGAGTTGCGCGAACTGTATGCGCTCGAGGTCAAGAACTATCAGTGCTTGCTCGGCAACGGGTTCGAGTCGGCCGAGCCGCCGAGTGAACAGACGTACATCGACTCGTGGCGCGGCGGCGTGAAGCCCTACGACTCGACCGACGTGGTGTTCACCAACGGCACCTTCCAGTCGGCGACGAAAGTGTGCCCGTCGCCGCGGTGGAGCTTCGGGTGACACCCAACCGCGACGAAAAGACATCGGGTGCGGGCTCGCCGCGACGGCGCGCCCGCACCATCGCGCTTTCGGCAGCGGCCGGGTTGCTGCTGATCGCGGCGGGAGCGGCGCTGGGCTGGGCCGGTGCAAAGGTGTTCGTCCCGACTCCTGCGGTCGAGGACGCTTCCTACACGCTGGTCACCGTCGAGGAAGGCAGCGTCAGCGGTTATGTAGCGGTGAACACACGCGCGCAGTGGGCCGAGCATCCCGCGGCGCGGAACCTGATGGCCGGAACCGTGACGTCCGTATCGGCCTCGGCGGGACAAGAGATCACTGCGGGAACGGTCATGTACGCGGTCGACCTACAGTCTGTGGTGGTGATGAAGGGGAAGACGCCCGCGTTCCGCACGATGCAGAGCGGAGACCGTGGCGCAGATGTCGCGCAACTGCAGACCTTCCTGATCGAGTCCGGCTACCTCGACGGTGAAGCCGACGGGGCGTGGGCGTGGTCGACGACGGCAGCTGTATTGGAGTGGCAGTCGGCGGCGAAGCTCCCTGTCGACGGCGTGGCCGACATCGGAGAAGTGCTGTTCGTCGCCGATTTGCCGGCCCGAGTCGCGGTGGACACGTCCACGATCAGCCCTGGCGCAGTGGTTGCCGGCGGTGAGGGGGGCCTGGTGCGGCTCGACACCGCACCAACGTTCACGATCCCCGTCTCCGACACGCAGGCTGCGACCTTGCCCGATGATGCCCGGGTAGAGCTCACCGCGCCGGACGGTGAGATCTGGAACGCGAGGATCAGCTCACGAACCACTCTCGAAGACAGCCAGGTCGACCTCGTTCTCGCCGGCGAAGAGGACGCCCCGATTTGCGGCGATGGCTGCGCACAGATCCCGACAGGGGAAGGCTTGCTGCTCGTCAGCCGCGTCATCACTGTCGAGCAGACAGACGGACTGGTCGTGCCCTCCTCGGCAGTGCTCACACTTCCGGACGGGCAAACCGTGCTGGTCGACGCGGAAGGCACCCAGCACCCCGTCACCGTGCTGTCGGGCGCACGCGGGCTGACCGCGATCGACGGGGTCGAGCCGGGCCTGCAAGTCCGGGCGCCGGCGGAGATCCCCTAGATGCTCACCGTCGAGAGTCTCCGGTTCGCGTACCCCTCTGGTCCGAGCATCGTCGAGAGCCTGTCGGAGCGGTTCGTGCCCGGCGAGATGGTCGGCATCACCGGCCCGTCCGGGCGCGGCAAGTCGACACTGCTCTACCTGCTGGGATTGATGCTGACCCCCACTAGTGGTCGGATCCTGCTGGATGGGAAGAGCGTTGCAGGGCTGCGGGATGCTGAGCGAGCACGGCTTCGTGCCCGGCAGTTCGGGTTCGTCTTCCAGGATGCAGCACTCGATGCCACCCGGACCGTGCTGGACAACGTGCTGGAGACCGCCCTCTACCGTGGAGAGAGCCGCCGCGCTCTCAGCCCTACAGCACTGGCACTACTCGATCGGTTCGGCGTCAGCCTGCGCGTCCACGCGAAACCGGGGCAGGTCTCAGGCGGGCAGGCACAGCGGATCGCGCTAGCGCGGGCACTGCTGCTGCAGCCGCGCGTGCTGCTGTGCGACGAGCCGACCGGAAACCTCGACCCCGCCTCCACCGACATCGTCCTCGACGCGTTGCGCGAACACGCGTCCTCAGGCGGCGTCGTGGTCGTCGTCACCCACGACCAGGCGGTCGTCGCCCACTGCGACCGGGAGGTGCGGCTGTGAGCCGCGTGCGGGCGATCGTGCGCGAGGCGGTAGCGTCCGCGGTCAGCGGTAGGCTCGCATCGATCACGACGATCGTGCTGGTAGCCGGCATGTGTGCCGCGGTGCTCCTGACGAGCGGACGCGCGGTCGGCGCTCAGCAGCAAGTACTCTCATCCATCGACGAGGCCGGCACCCGAGCCATCCTGATCAGAGCGACCCACGACGCCGGCCTCGACTCCACCGTCCTGGACCGGCTCGCACCGGTCGGCGGCATCGAGACCGCCTTCGCCCTCGGCCCCGCCGAAGACGTCCGCAACACTTCCCTGCCCGACGGCGCTCCGGTGCCGGTGCGCGACTACTGGGGGCCGGTGCTCACGACCGCAACCGACGCATCGCAAGTGGTGCTCTCTCCCCGAGCGGTGGAGGAACTCGGCATGCTCGTCGCCGCCGGCTCGGTAACCCGCAGCAACGGCACAATCCTCAGCGTAAAAGGCCTGATCGCAGACGCCGGGCCACTTGCCGACTTCGAGCCACTCGCCCTCACCCCACGCGAGCCGGACGACGCCGGACGAGTAGCCGTCGTCGTCGTCGTCACCTCAGACGCACGCCTGGTCGCAGCAGTCACCGACACCATCAAGCCCCTCATCGCCGCCGCCGACCCATCCGCAGTGAGCATTACCGATAGTGAAGCGCTCGCCACGCTCCGTGGCACGGTACAGGCGCAGCTCGGTGCGTTCGGCAGCACGCTCGCCGCTGGGGTGCTCGCCCTCACAGGGCTGCTGGTCGCGATCGTTCAGAGCGCACTGGTACTGCTTCGCCGCAAGGACTTCGGCAGGCGTCGTGCGCTGGGAGCAACCCGCGGCCTCATCGCCGCCCTCATCCTCATCCAGACAGCGAGTCTCGCAACGGCGGGCGCCGCCGTCGGCGTCGCCGCATCTGCGATCACTCTTTCCGCCCTCGGAGATCCGCTACCCAGCGTCGACTACACCGCTGCCGTGGCACTGCTCGCGCTCGGGGTGAGCGTCGCCGC
>VFQM010003423.1_pt1 | contig 10139 bp, 6 predicted proteins | sample 3512391 | NCBI WGS metagenome assembly VFQM01 (sample SAMN10412369, study PRJNA504923) | tailings metagenome | isolation source: Replicate 1 from Balatoc abandoned mine | place: Philippines
TTGAATGAGACGAATCGGGATGAGGTGACGGGGGATGTTGTGGCGTGGCTGCGGGGGCGTGTGGAGGCAGCGTAGTCGATGGTCCGTACTAGGTAGGTGATCTGCGCTGTTATATGGCGAGGGTGGCCGTCCCAAATTCCAAAGCGGACGAACCCTCAAGATTCAATTAATCAACTCCTATCCTCAAAGCCAACTGAATCAAATTTCAACTTTTTTTCCGATCATATTGAATCGCCATTTGACGGGAAAGATTGATTCCCAACTCGTTACAAAGACGCTGCTTGTCTCTGAACGGTACTTTAAACATGTGCAGATGTCGGAGAGCAAGTGATCGAAGAAGTGCCGTGCCAAAGAGGTTGTTGTGCATCTCTTTGCGCAAGGCCTTCAGGCGATCAAATGGGATTGGCTCTGGTAAATCGAGTTAGTGGCTCATTTCGACCAGTTTGTGACCCAGAGTATTTGCGTTGGCTCCAACTTCGGCAAGATTCCCTTTGAGGAACTCGCTACCGACACAGCTTGAAGTTTTTTGAAGAAATCCAAAAGCAATCATGCCGAGGATATCAAATACAACTTGCCGGGCCATTTGCTTGCGCTCATGCTCAGCAATGTCACTTCGAGCCTCACCAATCACACGTTCGATCATGTCGGATAATGAATCCGTTTGGGATATGAGCGTCTCAGTCATTCCATTTAATCCGCGCAGTCCACTTTGAATCAATTTTTCGATAAGATCGTTCTTGACCGGATTCCTAGTGGTTCCGTAATGATTCTTCAAGAATTGTCCGAGAATTTCCATTCCACGGAACAAGCGGGTTACTGCTCCAGCTGAGCCGATTTGAGCGTCGGCTTCTGGTGCCGCAGCATCGTCAATTCTGTCCTGCTGCTCTCGCATCAGAGCTCGCTTGTCGCTGGCGGGCGTGTCATCAAAAAGTAGTGTCGGAGCCTGTTCAATCAGGCGATTAATCGTCTTGACATCCTCCACAAAGTCAAACATGCGTTTTTCGGAAAAACACTTGTCAAGAGAGGCCGCGATTCGCTCGTAAATGATGGGACTGCGTGTGTGGTGGCTTACAAACAGGAGAATATTTGAATTGTCCCGCAAATGCATATCATCACACAATTTTGAGATTACTTGATCAACTTCCGGTTCGTGGATGTGCTCAGCCAAGTATTGGCCAAGAAACATGTAGTAGAGATACGGATAGCGGAAATGATAGGCATCATCAACACATGCAAGTATTCCCGCTTCTGTTAGCTCACGAAGACGTCGTCCTGGGGCTATCGGGGTAAATTCTCTTGAATATGCAGAACTAAACTCCGCGATCTCGCTGTCTGATAGCTGCTTTGCTGACGCTGAGTAAAGCGTCCAAGCTAGATTTGAACAGTAATTAAACACTTCACTCCATTGATCACGTTGAACGCCAATGGTTTCCAGTGCTGAAGTAATTAAATAATGGTAGTAGTGGCCGAGTGCACTGTTTTGTAGGTCAGCTGAGCGTTTGGCTTCTGCGCTTTGGAGCAGCGTCAATAAAAAAATAGGAACTGCGGGAACGAGCTGCCGACCGACAGCTGTGGTTAGATCTTTTTCAGCCTTATCAATTGTGGCCATCCATTCTTGCGACCCCTCGTCTGTCGTATCGCCTATAGCTACCCACCGGCGAACCAGCTCGTAACGCTTTTTGTGACCGAATTCACGAATCTCAAACTGCCCGAGTTCTTGAAGCGCTGGGACACGATCAACCGACAAAAGATCAAGGGATTCCGGACCATCCTTGGCTGTCAAAATCACAGCTCCGAAATGCTTGAACAGTACATCCAAGAGATCGGAGAGCGTACTGCCGGATAACGTTGATCTATGTAAGTCGTCAAGTAAGAGTACTTTTTTATCTCGTGATTCTTGATGGAATGCCTGATGCCCCGATCGTGCATATTGCTTATCAAGCGCGAAGTTGATCGCCTTAAGTGGATCCTTCAGATGCTGCTTTTGAAGCCATGGACCCTTAAGATAAAGTGGAAGAAAGCCTCGTGCGTGGTAGCTGGAAAAGTATTTCAGCAGCAGTGTAGATTTACCTAATTTTTCGTCGCCTTTAATAAAGACACCGGGCGAGTTAACGTTCTCGAACGATTCAAACATGGAAGCGCTTTGCTGGCGCTTGATGACCGCGGTATCGTCTAGGAACAACAGGTCTGGCCAAACAAAAATATCTGAAATGCTCAGCGATTTCTTTGCTGGATGGCTAAAACGCGCGCCGGGATCGGTCAGTTCCGCAGCGAACTGCTCTGTTAGTGGGTATCTTTGGTGGCCCTTGGAGGGGAGAGGCCTTAGAGAACCCCACTCCGATTCACCAACCCCTGGGCAGTACCGCTCGCCGTCCCAACTATAGAGGCCAGTCACGTAGCGCTCGTCATTTAGATCGATCAAAACAAAGTTAAATGTTGATGTTTCGCCTTTATCGGCTGTCTCAAAGAGCACGCCACCTTCAACAAAGACACTTGGAGAGCTATGGATATCCTGGGTCTCGCCAACATTCTGATAATGCTCGTGTCCTGTGAGAACTAAATGGCTTTCATGCCTGACAGCGGTTTTGAAGGCTTGGTAGGAGCTTTGTGAGTACCAATTGAATGGGTGATGGAGGACAGTGATATTTAGCCCGCGCTTGCTGCCGTGATCCAAAGTTCTGATTAGACCTTCGGGGAAGTGTAGGGAACCCTGCTTCTCCTTCAGCTCTGACATCCAGGCTACGTTAAGGCATCGAATGCCAACCGAACGCCCTCCCACCTCAAGACGGTGCTCCCATACAAGTTTGTTATCAAAGTCGAGTGCAATAGTACTAACTCGCTTGCGGAAGGTAAAAAAGTTCTCCTGTGCTGCGGTCGCCGCATCAATCAGCTTTTGCGAGACATCCTTGGCCCCGCTGCTTCGTACTTTGGTCAAAACAGCTTCGCGAACTTCATCATGCTCACTGAAATCAACATCATGATTTCCGGGACAAACGACTACGTCGATGCTGAGATGCTGCGCTTCATTTTGGAGTGCAGATGTGAACTCATCAATGAAATTGGCGGCGAGTTCATATTGGGCCGACTTGCCACTCCAAGCGATGTCGCCAGAAATCGCAATCAGCACTTTGTCAACTTGCGGAAGTTGTGAAAAGGCAGCTCTGGCGAGATCCTTTGGCCTTTTCAAAATCGCGTCATCCGCACTGCTGATGTGTATGTCGCTTAAATGAATGATCAACAACTTGCTGGCAGGCATACGTGAGGTTTCCGAATGTTTCTATGTTGCAACGTTATCTCAGAATCTGCCGCCCTGACAGTGCAACTTTGCCCAATTGGGGGGCATTGCTGGATTGATCCTTAAAACCCGCTGCTGCTAAAAAGCAGACCGAGCTCTGAGCACTCAGCACCTGAATCTCTCACCCATCTACCGCCCCCGCGCCCCTCGCCCCCTCCGCGCCCCCCCCGCGACCTGACAAGCCTTCCGATACGCCCGCAGCGTCACTTCTGCCCGCTGCATCACCGTGTCCTCCACCGTAGCCGCGCCTCCGGCCAGCTCATCGGCCTGCGCCTGCAGCAACTCCGCCGGGCTCATTCCCGACGCCTCCCCCGTCAGCAGCGCAATCCCCTCGCTCACATGCCCCATGGTGTAGACATGGAACAGCCCGCGCTCCACCGCGTCCAGCAGGCTGCGGTCCAGCATCAGGTGGCGTTGGTTGCGGGCGGGGATCAGCACGCCGTGGGTGCCGTCCAGCCCCGCCGTTGCGCAGGCGCGGAACCAGCCTTCGATCTTTTCATTGATGCCGCCCACGGGCAGCACTTCGCCGTGCTGGTTCAATGCGCCTGTCACGGCAATGCCCTGGCGCAGGGGCAGGCCTGACAGGCTGGACAGCAGCGCGTACAGCTCGGCGCACGAGGCCGAGTCGCCTTCCACGCCGCTGTATTCCTGCTCGAACACGATGGAGGCATTGAGCGCCAGCGGCGCCACGTGGCTGAACAGTGCGGTGAGGTAGCTGTGCAGGATGAGCACGCCCTTGTCGTGGATGGGGCCGGACATATCTACCTCGCGCTCGATGTTGAGCAGGCCCTCTTGCCCGGCAAAGGTGCGCGCGGTAATGCGAACGGGAAAGCCGAAGCGATAGTCGCCCAGGTCGATCTGCGTCATGGCGTTGATCTGGCCGGTGATGGAGCCCGCCAGTGAGATCAGGCGCTCGCCCTCGGTGATGGAGTCGTGCAGTTCTTCTTCGGGCTGGTTGTGGCGCTGGGTGCGGGCGGCCAGGGCGGCCAACACATCGGCCGCCTGCACCAGAGTGGCGCCGCGCGCCTTGCACAGCGCGGCGCTTTCGATGGCCAGGGCTTCGGTGTGCGCAAAGCGTGCGCTCTGGCGGCGCTGGTCGTCGGCCTCGCGGTGGGTTTGCTCCAGCAGCAGGGCCACGGCGGGGGCGCCAAAGTGCGGCAGGTTGCGGCGCTTGCAGCTGTGGGCCACAAAGATGGCGCTGGCAATGCGGGTGGCGGGGCTGGCGGCAAAGCGCTCCACAAAGTCCACCTTGGCGCGAAAGCGCCGGGCGGTGTCGGGGTCGGCTTCCTGCAGGGCATAGTACTCGTCCACCGAGCCGATCAGCACGATCTTCACATCCACCGTCACGGCTTCGGGCTGCAGGGCCACGGGGGCAGAGCCACTGCCGCTGCTGCCGGATTCGTCAATGTGCAGGCGGCTGCAGCGCAAAAAGCGGCGCAGGCGCGCCCACAGGCCTTCTTCGCTGACCAGATCGTGCAGGTGCAGCAGCAAGAAGCCGCCGTGCGCACGCAACAGGCTGCCAGCGCGAATGCCGGTGAAGTCTGCGTGGGGCGTGTCGCCATCGCTGTGCGGTTCGATGTTGCCAAACAGCGTGCGGTGCTGCGGGTTGTCTTCCACGATGACGGGCGCGCTGGTTTGACCGTGGTGGTCTACCGACACATGCACCTGGCACAGGTGCAGCAGCCGGTTCAGGGCGTCATGGGCATCGCCGTCGTCTTCGTCATCGCTGGGCGTGCTGGCCGGGTTGCTGCTTTTGTCGGTGCTGGTGTCACCGGGGCTGTCTTTGGGGGGCTCCGCCAGTTCGAACCAGTGCAGGTGCTGCAGCAGTTCGCGTTCCACTTGCTGCAGCCAGGTTTGCAGTGCCTCGGGCTGTTCGGGCACGGTGCTGCGCACGGTGGCCAGGGTTTGCTGCACCAGGGGGCGCACGGTGCGCTTGCGCAGGTCATTCAGGGCGTCGTCACGCACGCGTTCCAGCGGGCGCAAGGTTTGCGCAAACGCGATGATTTCGGCGCGCAGGGCTTGTTCGGCTTCGTCGATGCGGGCGCGTTGCTCGGGGGGCAGGGCGCGGGCTTCGGCTTCGGTCAGGGGCTGGCCGCTGGCGCCTGTGAGGGTGAACACCATGTGCCCGCCGTCTTCGTCAGAGCGCTGCAGCCGGAACTGCCGGGCCTGGGCAAAGGCCTCCAGCACGGCAAATGCCTTGGCTTCTTGCGCTTCGTAGGTTTGCTCAATGGCGCGGGCCTGGGCGCGGAAGTCAGGGCTGCTCAGGTGGCGCGGAATATCGGTTTGCAGGGCCTTGGCCAGCTCTGCCATGGCCCGGCGCAACACACGGCCCTGGCCTGCGGGCAGGCGCAGGGCGCGGGGGCGCTCGGGGGCCTCAAAGTTGTGCAAGTAGCACAGGTCTGGCGGCACCGGCCGCAGGGCTGCGGCCGTCTGCATGGCCTGGCGCATGAGGGATGTCCTCCCGCTGCCCACTTCGCCCAGCACAAAGAGGTGGTAGTCGGGCTGGTTCATGTGCAGCCCGAACTGTGCGGCAGCCTGCGCGCGTTCTTGCCCGATCCATGGCAGGGGCAAATCTTGCAACTCGGCGGTGCTGGCAAAACCGAGCGAGGTGGGGTCGATGGTCAGGCGCAGTTGCGAGGCAGAGAGGGCGTTGGCGGGCATGGCTGGGTGCAAAAACCTTCCAGCGTTTGCCGCTGGGCGCAGGTTGTTATCAATGAAAAGTGCCTGCAGCGCTTGATGGATAAGCGCAGCAAGCTATAAAAATAGTAGCAAAAGGCATGGGGCGCAGTTGCACACCTACCGTGGCGTGGTGCAGCTGCTGGTACGCATTGCCAATCAGTGTGCCACCGGGCAACGCCCTTGGGGTGCACCGCCGGCCAGCGCGTGCTTGCGGGCGTCTTCCTGCGCGTCAGCCCCGGCCACGGTGGTGGGCCAGCCTTGCAGGTGCTGCTGGGTGATGCGGCTCAGGGCGCCAATCCACGGGTGGGTGTCGTTCAGGCAAGGGATGTAGTGGAACTCCTTGCCACCGTGGTGCAGGAAGGCCTCACGCACTTCCATGTTGATTTCTTCCAGCGTTTCCAGGCAGTCGCTGGTAAAGCCAGGGCAGATGACGTCTACGCGGCGTGTGCGCTTTTGGGCCAGGGCTTCGATGGTGGGCTGGGTGTAGGGCTCCAGCCACTTGGCCTTGCCAAAGCGCGACTGGAAGGTGATGCGGTAGCGGTCCTCACGCAGGCCCAGGCGTTCGGCCAGCAGGCGGCCTGTCTTGCGCGATTCGCAGTGGTAGGGGTCGCCCAGGTGCAGCGTGCGCTCGGGCACGCCGTGAAAGCTCATCACCAGTTGGTCTGGCTGGCCGTTCTCTTTCCAGTGCGACTCCACCGTGCGCGCCAGCGCTTCGATGTAGCCGGCGTCGTCGTGGTAGTGGTTCACAAAGCGCAACTCGGGCACGTTGCGGGTGCGGGCGGCCCAGGTGTAGACCGCGTCAAACACGCTGGCGGTGGTGGTGCCGGAGTATTGCGGGTACAGCGGCAGGATCAGGATGCGTGTGGCGCCTTCGGCCTTCAGCGCATCGAGCTGGCTGGCAATCGATGGGTTGCCATAGCGCATGGCGTGGCGCACCAGCACGTTGTGCCCGGCTTCGCCCAGCCAGCCGCGCAGCAAGGTGGCCTGCTTGGCCGTCCACACCGCCAGGGGCGAGCCTTCAGGCGTCCAGACACTGGCGTATTTGGCGGCAGATTTGGCCGGCCGCACCCGCAAAATGATGCCGTGCAGGATCAGCATCCACACCAGCTTGGGAATCTCGACCACGCGGTGGTCTGACAGGAACTGGCCAAGGTAGCGCCGCAGCGCGGGCGCTGTGGCTTCGTCGGGCGTGCCCAGGTTGCACAGCAGCACGGCGGTGCGCTCGGGTTGGCCGTGGGTGTAGGGGGGTTCTGGGTGGAAGAAAGGCATGCGGTATTTTCGCCCACGCGCTCGACCGGCGCGATGCGGGGCTTTTAGGGTGTGCGTTGCAGCGTTTTGGGTGCGCATCGGGTATTCCCCGATGTGGTTGTGAAACCGGTTTCATAAACTGGCGTCACTTCGAAATAACGACTGTTCACCGTGAATTACCAGTTCCAGTTCGATGCCGTGTTTGCCGCGTGGCCCTTGCTGCTCAAGGGCACCTGGATCACCGTGCAGCTGTCGCTCACCGCCACTTTGCTGGGGCTGGTGGTGGCCATCTTTTGCGCCTGGGGCAAGACGGGCGGGCCGGGCTGGCTGCGGTTTTTGATCAACGCGTACATCGAGGTCATCCGCAACACGCCGTTTCTGGTGCAGCTTTTTTTCTTCTTCTTTGCGCTGCCGTCCATCGGCCTGCGCTGGTCGCCTTACACCGCAGCGCTCACCGCCATGGTGGTCAACCTGGGGGCCTATGCGGCCGAGATCGTGCGGGCGGGTATCGAGTCCATCCCCAAGGGGCAGATCGAGGCGGGCAAGGCGCTCAACCTCAAGCCGTGGGAGATCTTCCGGTTTGTGATCCTCAAGCCTGCGCTCAAGGCCATTTACCCGGCGCTCACCAGCCAGTTCATCCTGCTCATGCTCAGCTCGGCCGTGGTGTCGGTCATCTCGGCGGACGACCTGACCTCGGTGGCGGCCAACCTACAGTCGCAGACCTTCCGCAGCTTTGAGATCTACATCGTGGTGACGGCCATCTACCTGGCGCTGGCGCTGAGTTTCTCGGCGCTGTTCAAGCTGATTTATCAGCGCGGCCTTAACTACCCCGACCGCCGATAAGGAGACCGACCATGCGTACCTTCGGACTCTCCGAGTTTCTTTTCATCGTGCAGGCCGCGCAGTGGACGCTGGCGCTGTCGGCTATTGCCTTCGTCGGCGGTGCGCTGCTGGGGCTGGTGGTTGCGCTGTCGCGCACCTCAGAGAACGCTGTGGCACGCAATGCGGCGCGCGTGTTCATCCAGGTGTTCCAGGGCACGCCGCTGCTGCTGCAGCTGTTCCTCATCTTCTTTGGCGCACCCGTGCTGGGGTTTGACATCAACCCCTGGGTGGCGGCGGGCGTGGCGCTGGTGCTGAACAGCGCGGCTTTTCTGGCCGAGATCTGGCGCGGGTGTATTGAGGCCGTGCCACGCGGCCAGTGGGAGGCCGCCCAGGCGCTGAACCTCAAGTACGTGGCCCGCATGCGGTTTGTGGTGTTGCCCCAGGCTTTCAAAATTGCACTGCCGCCCACGGTGGGCTACATGGTGCAGATCATCAAGGGCACGTCGCTGGCCGCCATCATCGGCTTCACCGAGATCACGCGGGCGGGGCAGATCATCAACAACGCCACGTTTCAGCCGCTGCATGTGTTCACCACCGTGGCCGCGCTGTACTTCGTGATCTGCTGGCCGCTGTCGCTGCTGGCCGCACGCATGGAGCGCAAGCGCGCCCGTGCTCTGGCGCGCTGACCCATGCGCCGCAACCTTCTTCTTTTCTTTCTGTTCTCGTTCACACCAACCACCAGGAGACATGCGATGACTTTTTCTTTGCAACGCCGCACCGCTACCGCCGCTTTGGCCGCCTTGGGCCTGGGCGCCGCCCTCACGGCGTTTGCGCCGCTGGCCGCGGCACAGTCCGTGGCCGACATCAAGAAGAAGGGTGAGATCACCATCGGCATGCTGGTGGACTTTCCGCCCTACGGCACCACCAACGCGCAAAACCAGCCCGACGGCTATGACGCCGACGTGGCCAAGCTGCTGGCCAAGGACCTGGGCGTGAAGGCCAACATCGTGCCCGTCACCGGCCCCAACCGCATTCCGTTTCTGCTGACCAACAAGGTTGATGTGCTGGTGGCCTCGCTGGCCATCACGCCCGAGCGCTCCAAGCAGGTGCAGTTCTCGCAGCCCTATGCGGCCGCGACCATCGTGCTGTACGGTAAGACGGGCGCCAACATCAAGAGCGCGGCAGACCTCAAGACCGCGCGTGTGGGCGTGGCCCGTGCCAGCACCCAAGACGTGGCCGTGACCAAGGCCGCGCCCGAGGGCACCGAAATCCGCCGCTTTGACGACGACGCATCGGCCATGCAGGCACTGATCTCGGGCCAGGTCGATGCGATCGGCTGCTCGGTCACCGTGGCGGCGCAGATCGCCAAGCGCGTGCCCGCCAACACGTTCGAGAACAAGTTCAACCTGCTGCAGCAAGCCATGGGCATTGCCCTGCGCCCCGGCCAGGACGAGCTGACCAAGGCCGTGAACGACTTTGTGGCCCGCAACACCGCCAATGGCGAGCTGAACAAGCTGTACCAAAAGTGGCTTGGCGCTGACTTGCCCAAGCTGCAGTAAGCCTGCCTGAACGATAAGGAGCCATTGATGAGCGACGCAGTCACGACCGCCCCCGGCACGCCGCCGATCATCCGCGTGGAAGGAGTCAACAAGTGGTACGACAGCTTCCAGGTGCTCACCGACATCAACCTGTCGGTGCGGCCCGGTGAGCGCATCGTGATCTGCGGGCCATCGGGCTCGGGCAAGTCCACGCTGATTCGCTGCATCAACCGGCTGGAGACGGTGCAAAAGGGCCGTATCGAGGTCGATGGCATTGACCTGACCGCCGGCGGCAAGAACGTGGACGCCGTGCGGGCCGAGGTGGGCATGGTGTTCCAGCAGTTCAACCTGTTCCCGCACCTGACCATTCTGGAAAACTGCACGCTGGCCCCCATGCGTTCACGCGGCATGAGCAAGGCCCAGGCCGAAGAAGTGGCCATGAAGTACCTGACCCGCGTTCGCATCCCCGAGCAGGCGCACAAGCACCCCAGCCAGCTGTCGGGCGGGCAGCAGCAGCGCGTGGCCATTGCGCGTGCGCTGTGCATGGCGCCCAAGGT
>VFQM010003424.1_pt1 | contig 10139 bp, 9 predicted proteins | sample 3512391 | NCBI WGS metagenome assembly VFQM01 (sample SAMN10412369, study PRJNA504923) | tailings metagenome | isolation source: Replicate 1 from Balatoc abandoned mine | place: Philippines
CCAAGGCGCTGTCGGGCATGGATAGCCTGCTCTCGATCGTGCAGATGCCGGGCGGCATTCCCGTCGGCACGCTCGCGATCGGCGAGGCCGGGGCGAAGAACGCAGGCCTGCTCGCAGCCTCGATCCTCGCGCTGGGCGATGAAGCCTTGTCGGAGCGTTTGCAGGACTGGCGTGCGGCCAAGAGCGCCGCCGTGGCCGAGGTTCCCGAGGACTGATGCTCGCCGCAGGCTCCACCATCGGCATTCTGGGCGGCGGGCAGCTTGGCCGGATGATGGCCGTCGCCGCGTTGCAGCTCGGCTACCGCGTGATCGGCTATGCGCCTGCGGGCGACAATGTCGCGGCCGATGCGTGCAGCGACTTCATCACCGCCGCGTGGGACGACCGGGACGCACTCGCGCGCTTTGCGGCGGCCTGCGATGTGGTGACGTGGGAGTTCGAGAACGTCCCCGTCAGCACCGTTGCAGCCCTGCCCAGCCCCCTGCTTGCCTGCCCCTTGCGCGCTCTCGAGGTCGCGCAGGACAGGTTTCACGAGAAACATTTCGTCAGCGAGCTTGGCGGGCAGCCGGCGCCCTATGCCCGGATCGAATCCGACGCCGACCTCGCATCGGCGATTGCGAGCATCGGCACCCCCGGCATCCTCAAGACCGCGCGCGACGGCTATGACGGCAAGGGCCAGTGGCGCATCCGCTCGGCGATCGAGGCTGGTGCGGCGGCCTTCCCGGGCGTGACCTGCATCTACGAGGGCTTCGTCACCTACGAGACCGAGTTTTCGGTGATCCTCGTGCGCGGCAAGGACGGGACAGTGAAGTTCTGGGATTCCACCGCCAATCTCCACGAGGGCGGGATGCTCGCGCTCTCGGTGCTGCCCGCCGGCGCGCTGGTCGAGGCGCAAGTGCCCGCCGCGCGCGAACTTGCGGCCAGGGTCGCCGACGCGCTCGGCTATGTCGGAGTGCTGACGCTCGAATTCTTCGCCACCCGCGAAGGACCGGTGTTCAACGAGATGGCCCCCCGGGTCCACAATTCCGGCCACTGGACCATCGAAGGCGCGGCCACCAGCCAGTTCGAGAACCACATCCGCGCGATCTGCGGCCTCCCGCTGGGCGGCACCAAGACCCGCTTCGAATCGATCGAGATGCGTAACATCGTCGGCGAGGATGCCCTGAAGGCGCACGCCATTCTGGCCGAACCGGGCGAGCCGCATCTCCACCTCTACGGCAAGGCCGAAGCCCGCGAGGGCCGCAAGATGGGCCATGTCACCCGCGTCGGACACGTGCGGAAATGACTGCCGAGATCGTGCTGATCTACGCCCGCGCCGCCAATGGCGCGATCGGCAAGGATGGCGACCTGCCGTGGCGACTCCCCGCTGATCTGAAGCATTTCAAGGCCCTGACCCTCGGCCAAAATGGACTGGGGCTGCCGATGATCATGGGCCGCAAGACCTTCGAGAGCCTGCCCGGCCTCCTCCCCGGTCGCCGCCACATCGTGCTCACCCGCGATGCCGGATGGGCCGCACAAGGGGCGGAAGTCGCCGACACGCTTGAACAAGCGCTGGCGCTCGCGGGCGAGGGGACTGTCGCGATCATCGGCGGGTCGGCGGTGTTCGAGGCCTTCCTGCCGCACGCCGACAGGGTCGAGCTCACCCAGATCCACGCCGATTACGAAGGCGACACCTTCATGCCCCCGCTCGGCCCGGAGTGGCACGAGGTGGCGCGCGAGAATCATCCGGCGGAGGGCGGCTACCCCGCCTTCTCGTTCCTCACCTACCGGAAAGCCGCCTGATGCGCTGGCTCGATCACCGCAACCCCATGCCGGAAGCCCTGCGGGGCGCGGTCATCGCGCTCGGCAATTTCGACGGATTCCACCTCGGGCATCAGGCGGTCGCGGGCGAGGCGATCGAATGGGCCAAGGCCGAGGGCCGCCCCTCGATCATCGCCACCTTCGATCCACACCCGGTGCGCTTCTTCCGCCCCGAGGCAGCGCCCTTCCGCCTGACGACGCTCGAACAGCGGCAGGAGCTTTACCTCGCCGCGGGCGCGACCGCGATGCTGGTGTTCCACTTTGATGCCGACCTCGCCGGGACCAGCGCGGAAGATTTCATCCAGGCCATCCTCCTCGACCGCTTCGGCGCGCACGGCGTTGTGACGGGCGGCGACTTCACCTTCGGCAAGGGCGCCAAGGGCAATGTCGAACTGCTGCGCACCCTCGGCGGCGCGCTTCGCCTGCAATCGCGGGTGGTCGAGGCGGTGACCGAGGGCGGCGAGGTCGTCTCCTCCAGCCGCATCCGCGACGCCCTGCGCGAAGGCCGCCCCGAGGAGGCCGCGCGCCTCCTCACCCGGCCCTTCGCGATCCGCGGCATCGTCGAGCACGGCGACAAGCGCGGGCGCACGATCGGCTATCCCACGGCGAACCTTGGCGTGGAGAATTACCTGCGCCCCAAATACGGCATCTACGCCGTCACCGGCCGCATCCTTGCCACCGGCGAGGTGCTCCACGGCGCGGCCAATATCGGCATCCGCCCGCAATTCGAGCCGCCCAAGGAGCTGCTCGAGCCGTTCTTCTTCGACTTTGCCGGCGACCTTTACGGGCAGGAGATCGAGGTGGCCTTCCACCACTACCTGCGCGGCGAGGCGAAGTTCGATTCCCTTGAGGCGCTGATCGAACAGATGGACAAGGATTGCGCCGAGGCGCGGCGACTTCTGTCCTCGCAATGACGAGTCTTTGCACTGGCAGCGCGAACGGCTAAGGCCCCGCGCAATATGACCGACGAGACCTCGCAGCGCGATTACCGGGACACCGTCTTCCTGCCGAAGACCGATTTCCCCATGAAGGCCGGCCTCCCGCAGAAGGAGCCGGGCATTGCTGCGCGCTGGGAAGCGATTGGCCTCTATGATGCCCTGCGCGCCGCGCGCCGGGGCCGCGAGAAGTTCATCCTCCACGATGGCCCGCCCTATGCCAATGGCGACATGCATATCGGCCATGCGCTCAACCACATCCTCAAGGACATGGTCTGCCGCACCCAGAACCTCTTGGGCCGCGATGCGCCTTACGTCCCCGGCTGGGACTGCCATGGCCTCCCCATCGAATGGAAGGTCGAGGAGCAATACCGCAAGGACAAGAAGGCCAAGCCCGTCCTCACCGGTGCGGGGCGTGACGAGGCGGCGGTGAAAGCCTTCCGCGACGAGTGCCGCGCCTACGCCCAACACTGGGTCGATGTGCAGCGCGGGCAATTGAAGCGCCTCGGCATCATGGGCGACTGGGACCACCCCTACCTCACCATGCAGAAGGAGAGCGAGGCGGTGATCGTCGCCGAGCTGCTCAAGCTGGCCGAGGCGGGGAACCTCTACCGCGGCTCGAAGCCGGTGATGTGGTCGCCCGTCGAACAGACCGCGCTGGCCGAGGCGGAGGTCGAATACGAGGACATCACCTCGACCCAGATCGACGTGGCGTTCGAGATCGTCGAGAGCAACGTGCAGGGCCTCGTCGGCGCGAAGGCAGTCATCTGGACCACAACCCCTTGGACGATCCCGGTCAATCAGGCGCTCGCCTACGGGCCGGAGGTTGAATACGCGGTCTGCCGCTTTGGTGACCGCATGGGTGACCACGATCGTCCGGCGCCGGATGGGGCCGTGCTGATCGCCGCAGGGCTCGTCGAACAGTTTGCGGGCCGGGTGGGCTTCCGCGTCATTCCGATGCAGGTTCTCAAAGGCAAAGACCTCGCCGGCACCCTAGTCCGCCACCCGATCTACGACCTGCTCAAATCCCGTCTCCCCGGCCTCCGAGCCGGGGCCCCGCTTCCTTCTGGCGGCGCGGAGGAAGAAGGCGGGACCCCGGATCAAGTCCGGGGAGACGAAAGTCTCGAAAAGGCCATCGCCTTCTACGCGGCCCCGCGCCCGCTGCTCCCCGGCGACTTCGTCACCACCGATAGCGGCACCGGCCTCGTCCACATGGCGCCCGATCACGGCGAGGACGACTTCGATCTGTGCAAAGCGAACGGCATCAACCCCGTCTTCGCGGTGATGGACGACGGGCGTTATCGCGACGACTGGGGCTGGCTCGGCGCTTCGGACGAGCGCCGCATGAGCGTCATCAACCCCAAGTTCAACGCGCCCGACGGCCCGATCTGCTCCGACCTGCGCGAAGCGGGCGCGCTGCTCGCCGCGAGCGCCGACTACGCGCACTCCTACCCCCACTCGTGGCGCTCCAAGGCCAAGGTGATCTTCCGCTGCACGCCGCAGTGGTTCGTGCCGATGGACAAGCCGCTTGGCGAAGGCGCAACCCTGCGCGACACCGCCCTCGCCGAAATCGCGCGGGTAAAATTCATCCCCGAAAAAGGCCGCAACCGCATCGGCGCGATGGTCGAAGGGCGGCCCGATTGGGTGCTCTCCCGCCAGCGCGCCTGGGGCGTGCCGATCACGCTGTTCGTGCGGCCTGATGGCTCCTACCTCCAAGACGCCGAGGTCAACGCCCGCATCGTCGCCGCGGTGAACGCGGAAGGCATGGACGCGTGGAACAGCGCCAACAAGGCAGCCTTCCTCGGCCCGGACTACAACCCGGACGAGTTCGAGATGGTCACCGACATTCTCGACGTGTGGTTCGATAGCGGCTGCACCCATGCCTTCGTGCTTGAAAGCGGGCGGTGGCCGGACCTGCAATGGCCCGCCAACCTCTATCTCGAAGGCTCCGACCAGCATCGCGGCTGGTTCCAGTCCTCGCTGCTCGAAAGCGCGGTGACGCGGGGCCGTGCGCCTTACGATCAGGTTCTCACCCACGGCTTCACCATGGATGCCAAGGGCAAGAAGATGTCGAAGAGCCTCGGCAACACGGTCGATCCCTTGAAGGTGATGGAGACCTACGGCGCGGACATCATCCGGCTGTGGGCATTGTCGGTCGACTTCACCGAGGATCACCGCATCGGCGATGAAATCCTGAAAGGTGTAGGCGACCAGTATCGCAAGCTTCGCAATACCTTCCGCTATCTGCTGGGCGCGCTCGACGGGTTCGTGGGCGACATGAGCGATGCGGGCGAGTTGCCGGAGCTGGAAGTCTACATCCTCGCGCTGCTGGGCGATCTCGACCGGAAGCTGAAGGCCGCAGCCGAGGCCTACGACTTCAACACCTACACCCGCCTGCTGGTCGATTTCTGCAACGAGGACCTCTCCGCCTTCTTCTTCGATATCCGCAAGGACAGCCTCTATTGCGACGGGCCGGAAAGCGTCACGCGCAACGCTTATCGCACGGTGCTCGACCTCTTGTTCCACGCGCTGGTGCGCTACGCCGCGCCGGTGCTGGTGTTCACGGCGGAGGAAGTGTGGCTCTCGCGCTATCCCGAGGATGGCGAGGCTGACGATCAGGGCCAGCGCGGGAGCGTCCACCTGCTCGAATGGCCGAGCGTGCCGGGCGTGGTGGTCGAGACCGCGAAGTGGACGCAGCTGCGCGCCCTTCGCGATGCCGTCAACGAGGCGATCGAGCCGCTGCGGCGCGACAAGACCATCCGCTCGAGCCTCGAGGCCGAAGTGGTCGTCCCTGCCGCCATGGTCCCCGAAGGCGTCAGCGACACGGCGCTCGCCGAGCTGTTCATCACCGCGACAGTCACCCGCGGGCAGGGCGATGCGGTGATCGTCACCAAGACCTCCCACGAAAAGTGCGGCCGCTGCTGGCGGCACCTGCCCGACGTGGCGGAAGACGGCGCGCTGTGCGGGCGCTGCGACGAGGTCGTGGCGGCATGAGCGCGCTGTTCACCCCGGCCCGGCTGATCGGCCTTGCCATCGCGGTGCTGGTCGCGCTCGTCGATCAGGCGGTGAAGTGGTATGTCGTCGGCCCGCTGGCGCTGCGGGACGTGCGGCATATCGACCTCACGCCCTTCTTCGATCTCACCTATACCGAGAACCGCGGCGTCTCGCTCGGGATGTTCGAGGCGAGCAGCATGGAGACGCGCTGGATTCTCGTCGCGGTCACCGCCGGCATCGCGCTGGTGGTCCTGGTGTGGATGATGCGCGAGAAGCTGCTGGCCGACATCGCCGGGCTCGGGCTGATCCTCGGCGGAGCGCTCGGCAATATCCGCGACCGTTATGACCTCGGCTATGTCATCGACTATGCCGATTTCCACATCGGGGGCTTCCGGCCCTTCCTGATCTTCAACATCGCCGATGCCGCGATCACCATCGGCGTCCTCATTATCCTTGCCCGCAGCCTGCTGGTGCGCGACAAGGAGGACACACAAGCCGGGGACAGCCCCCGCGGAGAAGCCCAAGATGCGTAAGATTGCACCCCTGATCCTGTTGGCCGGCGGCTCGGCGATGCTGGCGGCCTGTGGTGGCGGCGGCGGCGTGTTCGACCGCGCCCGTCCCGACGAGTTCGCGGTCCAGCGTCAGGCTCCGCTGGTGGTGCCGCCCGATTTCACCCTCACCCCGCCCGCCCCCGGCGCCCCGCGCCCCTCGGAAGGCACCGCTTCGGAACAGGCGCTCGACGCCCTGTTCGGCGGCCCTGCTGCGCGCAGCAAGGTCGAGGTGAGCGTGCTCGACCGCGCCGGCAGCGCCGCGCCGAGCATCCGCAGCCAGGTCGGCGATACCGGCACCAACACGGTCGCCAAGGGCCGCGTCACCCGCGACATCATCGCCGCCCCCGAGGGTGACGGCCAGTCGGCAAGCACGGTAATACCTTCCTGATTTGTGCGAGCCCTCCGGCCCGCGATCTCCTCGCTCCCGGGGCCTGAAGGCCCCTTCGCTGCGGGCGGCCGGTCGGCCTTGCGGTCACTGCGTGTCCGGTTCGGGCGCGCTCCACGAGCAGCGCCGAAAATCAATCTTCCTCGCGGCTCACCAGCAGCTTGTCGATGCGGCGGCCGTCCATGTCGACCACCTCGAAGCGCCAGCCCTGATCGTGGAAGTGCTCGCCCTCCTGCGGCAGCTTCTTCATCACCGAGAGCGCATAGCCAGCGGCAGTGCCGAACTCGCGGTCCTCGCCATAGTCCAGCCCGAGCCGGTCGGCGAGCGCATCGGCCGAGAGCGAGCCCGAGACCAGCAGCGAGCCGTCCTCGCGCTCGACCACCGAGGGAAGATCGCCGTCATCGCTGTCGCTGGCGAAGTTGCCGACAATCGCGGTGAGCAGGTCGACCGGGGTGACGATGCCCTCGAAGTGGCCATATTCGTCATGCACCACCGCCATCGCCACCTCGGCGGACTGGAGCACGCGCAGCGCGTCCATCGCATCGAGCTGGTCGGGCACCACCTCGACCTTGCGCATCATGTCCCGCAGGCGCGCCGGGCGCCCCGCCACCAGCGCGGCGAGCACATCGCGCACCTTGACCACGCCGAGGATGGTATCGGGCGAGCCGTCCGCCACCGGCAGCAGCGAATGGGTGCTCTCCTCGATGGTCTCGCGGATTTCCGCCGCATCGGCATCGGCCCCGATCCAGTCGACTTCGGTGCGCGGGGTCATCATCTCGCGCACCGGGCGCTCGGCAAGGCGCACGACGCCGGTGAGAAGCTGGCGCTGCTCGTCCTCGATCACGCCCGACCGCGTCGCCTCGGCGAAAATCATCTGGAGCTCTTGCGCGGTGACCGAAGCCTCGCCGCTGTTGCCGAGGCCGAACAGCCGGATCACCGCAGCCGAGCTTGAATCGAGCAGCCACACCAGCGGCGCGGCGGCGCGGGCGATGAAGGCCATCGGCCGCGCCATCACCAGCGACACCGGCACGGCGGCGCGCAGGGCAAGCTGCTTGGGCACCAGCTCGCCGACGATCAGGCTGAGATAGGTGGTGAAGGCGATCACCACGACGAAGCCGGTGGCATCGGCATATTCCTGCCCCAGCCCGAGCGCCGCCAGCCGCTCGCCCACCGGCCCTCCCAGACTCGCGCCCGAATAGGCACCCGCGATGATGCCGATCAGCGTGATGCCGATCTGCACGGTGGAGAGGAACTTGCCCGGATTGGCGGCCAGCTCGATCGCGAGCCGCGCGGAAGTCGAGCCGCTCTCGGCCCGCGCCTCGAGCGCGCTGGTCTTGGCGCTGACGATGGCGAGCTCGGACATGGCGAACACGCCGTTGAGCACGACAAGCGCGACGATGATCGCAAGGTCGGTCCAGGGAAAAGGTGTCACGCTCCTGCGCTAGCACAAACCGCGAGGCTTGCCAGCCATACAGGACCGCCCTGGGCCGGCGGCAGCGTGACGGCGCTTGTTCAACATGGGTCAAGGAAAGCGGGTGCACGAACAGTAGGGTTCCGCTGTGCCGGGGCTGTGCCGCCACCAGGGCCGCATCGCCGCGTCACCACGTTGAAAAGGGAGGCAACCTCATGACTATCTCGCGCATTCTGCTCTCGGGGACTGCGGCGATTGCCCTGCTGGGCACCAGCGCCTGCGTCACCGATCCGAACACCGGCGAAAAGAAGATCTCGCGCACCGCGATCGGCGTCGGCCTTGGCGGCACGCTCGGCTACCTGCTCGGCGGCGCGATCGGCGGCGACACCGGCCGCATCATCGGCGCCGGCATCGGCGGCTCGGCGGGCGCGGTGATCGGCAAGCAATATGACGACCAGATCAAGGAGCTGAAGGAACAGACCGCCGGCAGCGGCGTCGATGTCGAGGAAGTGGGCGATCAGGACGCGATCCTCGTGCGCCTGCCAGACGGCGTGACCTTCGCGACCGGATCGGCCGCGATCAACCCCGGCTTCCACGACACCCTCAACTCGGTCGCCGAGACGCTGATCAAATATCCCAACAGCCTGATCGACGTCTACGGCTTCACCGACACCACCGGCGCCCCGGCGACCAACCAGCGCCTGTCCGAACAGCGCGCGCAGGCCGTCGCCGATTACCTCGCCGCACGCGGCGTCGCCCGGGCGCGCATGGCGACCAAGGGCTTCGGGGAAAGCTACGATCACCTGCGGGTCAAGACCGGCGACAATGTTGCCGAACCGCTCAACCGCCGCGTGGAGATCAAGATCATCCCGGTGAGCCAGGAAGACGTTCAGGCCGCGCGCGCGGGTAACTAGTTCGGGCGGGGGCGCCTCCGCGCCCCCGCATCCTCGCGCCCTTCGGTCGCTGCGGGCTGCCGGTCGGCCTTGCGGGCCGCCCTTCCGGGCGGCCCGTTCGCGTTCTGCTGCAATGATGACGGACTGGATCGGGTTTACCGCAGCGCCTTGGCCCGCTCTGCCAGCCGCTCGACGGCTGCGGCATGGATCGCGGGCGAGCACACAAGCACGCCGAAATCGCGCGGGTCATGCTTGTTGTAGGCGAGCGGGCGGCCGAAGGCGTCGGTCACCTCGGCCCCCGCCTCGCGCGCGATCAGGGTCGCGGCGGCGATGTCCCATTCGTAGCCCCAGCGCAAAGTCGCGACGAGGTCGGCGCGGTTGGCGGCGACCATCGCAATCCTGAGGGCGATCGAGTTCGGCTGATCGACCGCGACAAGATCGCTGTCCTCCTTGGGCAGGCTATGGGTCGGCACCCTTGCCCCGGCAAAGGCGGCGCGGGTGCTGGCGCGGATCGGTTCGCCGTTCAGGGTCGCGCCCTGCCCTGCGACCGCGATCCACTCCTCGCCCCGCGCGGGGGCGGAGAGCATCCCGACCAGCGGCTTGCCGGCGCTTACCAGCGCCACCGACACCGCCCAGCCATCGCGCCCGCGCACGAAATCGCGGGTGCCGTCGATCGGGTCGACCAGCCAGATCAACCCGCTCGCGGTGCGGGCCTTGTCGTCGGCGGTTTCCTCCGAGAGCCATGCGGCCGAGGGCAGCAGCCGCAGCAGCTCGCGCTTGAGGAAGCGGTCGACCTCGAGATCGGCCTCGCTCACCGGGCTGCCGGGTGTCTTGTCCCAGCTGTGCAGGGCATGGCCCGCGCCCGGCCAGCGCGAAAGGGCGATCCTGCCCGCCTCGCGGACGATGGCCTGAAGGTGGTCCCTGTCAATCATGAGAGGCTGCCGTGTTGCCCCTGCACTGGGCACTTTTCAAGAGGGGCGATCCGTGCTTAGGCCCCGCGTGGACGAACCTCTCCCCGTAGAATGCATTGAAGGGATCGATACGCAATGAACGTTCACGAATATCAGGCCAAGGAACTGCTCGCCAAGCACGGGATCGCCGTGCCCGCGGGCCACGCAGCCCTCAGCGTCGAAGAAGCGGTGGAAGCCGCCAAGAAGCTGCCCGGGCCGCTTT
>VFQM010003426.1_pt1 | contig 10125 bp, 6 predicted proteins | sample 3512391 | NCBI WGS metagenome assembly VFQM01 (sample SAMN10412369, study PRJNA504923) | tailings metagenome | isolation source: Replicate 1 from Balatoc abandoned mine | place: Philippines
TTCCGCGATCGCCGCGGCGTTCTATCCCGAGGAAGCCGAGGCGCAGCAGGCCGACTCGGCCCTCGCGCAGCTCTCGGCGGCGATCCGCGTGCAGCCGGATGTGTCCCTGCCGGTGGAGCTCAGCTGGGTCGGGCTCGACTCGCTGCTCGAGACGGCGCGGCGTCGCACCTTCGCGGTGGTCGTGACGGCCGACGCCGAGCAGGAGCTCGTGGGCCCGGGTGGACGCGGCGGCCTCTCGCTGCGCAGTTCGCGGCCTGCCGTGTACACGTTGCGCACCGCACTGCTCGGATCCAGCGTCTCGGTGCAGCAGGCGCAGACGCGCGACTATTCGCCCGCGGCGGTGCTGCTGTTCCGCGCGATGGATGGCAACGACATCCTGCTCGCGCCGGGTGACTACGACGCGACGATTGTCGCCGTGGACGCCAGCGGCGATTCGACCGTCGTCCGGCGGCGACTCAGCGTCGGTGGCCAGCCGCTGCTGCGCATCGCGCCGCCAGCCTTCGACTCCACGCAGTTGCGGCCGGAAGTCACCAAGCCGCCGTTCGTCCGCACCGCGCTTACCGCACTCGGGTTCGCCACCGCGACCTTCATCATTGGGAGTCTCGGCGGCAGCGAGGGCGAGTTCGGCGACGACTTCGAGCCCGACAGTCGCGCGTCGCTCGTCGCGCTCGGCATCCTCGGGGCGGGGGCGGGCAGCTATTGGCTCGACAAGGGCAAGCGTGATCCCGCCGCGGTCGCCTTCAACGCGTCGCTGCGCGAGACCCATCGCCGCGCCGTCGAGTCCGCCGCGCTCGAGACGCAGTCGCGGATCAACACCTACCGCGTGATCGTTCGCCTCCTGCCGGAGACGCGCCCGTGAGCCAGACTTCGATTCGCACGCTGCGCGCCGCCGCGCTCGCGCTCGGCTGCAGCCTGATGGCCGCCCGGCTCCCGGCGCAGGCCGCGCCCGCGGACAGCCCGCGCAGCTCGCCGCTGTACTTGGTGCTGATGCTCGAAGGGCACGGCAGCCGGCAGATCACCGGCGAGAACGACGCCGGCGACGAGCGCCGCAAGGGTCTCGGCGGCATCGATTTTTCTATCCAGTCGACGCAGCGCGCCGGCGTGGGCCTGGCGATGCGCACGCTGAGCGGTCCCTTCGACAGCGCCGAGCTTGGCGTCCTCCTCGGCACACGCACGCTCTCCCTCGATGTTGGCGCCGGATTCCGCTCGGGCTGGAACGAGGCCACCAGCGACTTCAACGACACGACCTACACCTTCGGCCGCGTCGGCTTCCGCTCCCGCGCGAACTTGGGCAACACAGACTTCTCGGTGACGATGCGCGGCGCGACGTACATCCGGATCCCGTCGGCTGGCGACGAAGTGTTGCCCAGCGGCCTCAAGGGATTCAGCGCCGAGACCGGATTGGCGTGGACGGTCGCGAAGTGGCGGATCCCGTGGACGCTGCAGATGGGGTACCGGATTGAGCGATTCACGGTTTATGGGATCGAGGAAGAGACCTCGTCGTTGTCCTTCGGCGGTGGCGTGGTGTTTGGCAGACGCTGAGAGAGGTCTGACGGGGCAGGGGCGGAGATGGGGATGGGAGAATGGGGGAGAGGTGGGGGAGACGTGAGACGTTCGTGAGACGTTCGTGAGACGTGTCCCCCACCTCTCCCCCATTCCCATATCTCCATCCCCGCCCGTGCCCCCCTCAAACCTCTCGCACGAAGAGAAACCAAAGGGCCCCAGAATCGTCTCTCCCTCATAGGAGAATCGATGCCCCGGAAACCCGCTCTCGACGAACTTCCCCCCGCTGATTCGCCGCTGGCGCCCAAGCCGCGTCGCACGCGAGTGCGCAAGGATGCCGCGCTCGAGGCCAAGCTGCCCGCGAGCGATGCCGCCGAGGTCGGTGAAGCCTCCGTCATCCGTCATCCGTCATCCGTCAGAACCTGGCGCCGCGAAGTCCTGGGCATCACGCTGCTGCTCGGCTCGCTCTTCATTGCCGGCGCGCTGATCTTCGGGCGCACGCCGGCGGCGAGTGAATCCTGCGCGGCGGCCGGCGGGGCCTTCGGGCCCCTGGGCGGCTGCATCCGCTGGAGCGTGCTCGGGCTCGTGGGTGCGCTGGCGGCCGTCATCGTGCCGTTGATTCCCGCCGTACACGGCCTGCGCCTGCTTGGTCGCCTCGAAGAGAGCGAAGACCAGCGCTTCCTGTTCTTCACCATCGGCCTCGCGGTCATCGTGCCGGTCGCCGCCGGGCTCGCGCGGATGGGTGCCGTTCCGCCCGGCACGCCTGACGTGCTCACGGGCCTCTGGGGCTCCTTCGCGGCCTACTACATCACGGGCGTGATCGGCTACGCCGGCGCCTGGATCCTCGTCGCCATCGGCCTTTCCGCGCTTGCCGCGGTCACGCTGGGTTGGAATCCGGTGCGCGCGCTGCTCAACATCGGGCGTGCGTCAAACGGCAGTCACCACGAAGGCACGAAGGTCACGAAGGACCAGCTCACGCAGGCAGAGACGCTAGAGCCCGATGCGTCGGTGATGCCGACTGTCGACCTCTCGCTGATGGGACTCGATGCAAAGCCCGTCGCGCCGACGAAGACGCCGCGCGCGGCTGAGACGCGCGTCGAGGAGCCGATCGACACACTCGTCGACGAGCGCGAAGACGATCCTCAGCTAGCCCTAAAGGGGAGCAAGACGAAAGCGACCAAGCGGAAGGAATCCGCCACCGACGCAGATGAATCGAACGGCGGTGCAGGTACCTTCCGTCTTCCGTCTTCCGTCCCCAACACTGAAGACGATCTCCCCAGCATCGAGCTGCTGACGCCCCCTCCCGCTCGCAACGAAGAAGCCAACCGCGCCGCGCTCGACGCGATGGGCGCGAAGCTCATCGACTCGCTCAACACCTTCAAGGTCTCGGGCACGCTCACCGGCCGCACCTCGGGCCCCACGGTCACGCAGTTCGAGATCGAGCCCGCGCCGGGCGTGAAGGTGCGGCAGTTCGCCAACCTCGCCAACGATCTCGCGCTGGCGATGCGCGCGCCGAGCATCCGCGTGGTCGCGCCGATCCCAGGCAAGGGGGCCGTCGGCGTGGAAGTGCCGAACCCGACGCCCGAGATGGTCGCCTTCCGCGAGATGCTGGAGTCGAAGGACTATCAGACCAAGCCGATGGCCCTGCCCATCGGACTCGGCCGCGATCTCGAGGGCCGCCCCGTCATCGCCGACCTGGCGAAGATGCCGCACCTGCTCATCGCCGGCGCGACGGGTTCGGGCAAGTCGGTCTGCGTGAACACCATCATCACGTCGCTGATCTACCGGCACACGCCGAAGACGCTGCGCTTCCTGATGGTCGACCCGAAGATGGTCGAACTCAGCGTCTACAACGTGCTGCCGCACCTGCGTCATAAGGTCGTCACCGACAATCGCGACGCGGCCGCCGTGCTCAAGTGGGCCGTGCTCGAGATGCAGGAGCGCTACGCCCTGCTGGCCGAGAACGGCGCGCGCAACATCCAGGACTTCAACCAGAAGGTCCGAGACGGCGCCCAGCTCAAGAAGCCCAAGGACCCGAACGTCGGCTTCGAGGACCGCAACTACACGGGCGGCATCCTGCCGTACATCGTCGTCGTCATCGACGAGCTCGCCGACCTGATGATGACCGTCGCCGCCGAGGTCGAGACGCCGCTGGCGATGCTCGCGCAGAAGGCGCGTGCCATCGGCATCCATCTCATCCTCGCGACGCAGCGGCCCTCGGTGAACGTCATCACGGGCCTCATCAAGGCGAACTTCCCGAGCCGCATCGCCTTCCGCGTGGCCTCGCAGATCGACTCGCGCACCATCCTCGACGGAATGGGCGCCGAGAGCCTGCTCGGCAACGGCGATATGCTGTTCATCCCGCCGGGCAAGAGCGAGCCGAGTCGCTTGCAGGGTGCCTTCCTGAGCAACGACGACACCGAACGCCTCGTCGGCTGGTACCGCGAGCGCAAGGAAGCCCGCAAGGCCGCCCTCGAAGCGCAGGGTCTGCTCGCCGAGGAGACGGCCGCCGAGGACGACATCCTCGCGAAGGTGAAGGCGATGGAGGCTCTCGAGGCCGGCGGTGGCGAGGAAGCCGCCGAGGACGTGGGCGACCGCGACAAGCTCTTCCGCGAGGCCGCGGAGGTCTGCATCCAGCATCAGGGCGGCAGCACGAGCTTGCTGCAGCGCCGGCTCAAGATCGGCTACGGCCGGGCGGCCAGAATCATCGACCAGTTGCACTTGGCGGGGATCCTGGGGCCGCCGGATGGGTCGAAGCCGAGGGATGTTCTTGTGGGGCTGGAGGATCTGGATCGGATTGCTGGAGAGCGGGCAGCGTAGCGCCGGCTGGGAGAAGTCTGATGGGGCGGGGGCGGGGATGGTGATAGGTGAATGGGAGAGATGAGGGAAAGAGGATACACGTTCGTGAGACGTCTGCCCCACCTCTCCCCCATTCCCGTATCTCCATCTCCGCCCCCGCCCCCGTAGTCCTCTCCCACCCAGCACTCGCGCAAAGCCGTCCCACGGGACATTGTTCATTGAGCGTACAAAGTCCCGAGCCGCCCCCAATGCCCCAGTCCGCTAGCCTGCTCCTCTTCGGCTCCACTGGCGATCTCGCCAAGCGGATGCTGCTGCCCTCGCTGTATGCCCTGCACGCCGAGGGCCTCACCGCGCCCGGCCTGCGCATCGTCGGGACGGCCCGCAGCGAGCTCGACGACGAGGGCTATCGCGCCCTGGCCGCCGAGGCGCTGGAGACCTTCCTGCCGCCGGCGCGTCGCGACGAGGCCAAGGTCCGCAGCTTCCTGCAGCGGCTGACCTACCAGGCGCTCGACGCGTCCAAGCCCGACGGATTCGCGGCCTTGGCCAACAAGCTTGGCGACGTGAGCGGTGGCCTGTCCATCTTCCTCTCCACCGCGCCGGCGCTGTTCGGCCCGACCATCGCAGGCCTCAAGGCAGCCGGGCTCACCGGCGACGCCGTGCGCATCGGCCTCGAGAAGCCGCTGGGACACGACCTCGCGTCGTCGCGCGCGATCAACGACGCCGTGGCCACGGCCTTCCCCGAGACGCGCACCTTCCGCATCGACCACTACCTCGGCAAGGAGACGGTGCAGAACCTCCTCGCCCTGCGCTTCGCGAATATGATGTTTGAGCCCCTGTGGAATGCGCAGGGCATCCATCACGTGCAGATCACCGCGTCCGAGACGGTGGGTCTCGAGGGGCGGCATCAGTTCTACGACGACACCGCGCTGCGCGATATGGTGCAGAACCATATGCTGCAGCTGCTCGCGCTCACGGCAATGGAGCCGCCCGCGGCCTTCGACGCGACGAGCATCCGCGACGAGAAGCTGAAGGTGCTGCGCGCGCTGCGCCCCGTGACGGCGGCAGAGGTGGTGCGCGGGCAGTACGGCGCCGGTGCCGTGGATGGCAAGGCGGTGCCCGGCTACGTGCAGGAACTCGGCAAGCCCTCGACCACCGAGACCTTCGTCGCCATCAAGGCGCATCTCGACAACTGGCGCTGGCGCGGCGTGCCCTTCTACCTGCGCACCGGCAAGCGCCTCGCCGAGCGACGCAGCGAGATCGTCATCCAGTTCCGTGAGGTGCCGCACGATATCTTTGCGCGGCGCGGTGGTCGCGTCGTCGCGAACCGACTCGTGCTGCGCCTGCAGCCGGAGGAGTACGTGCGCTTGCTGGTGATGGCCAAGGAACCTGGCCTGGATCGCGGCACGGTCACGCTGCGCGAGGTGCCGCTCGACCTCTCGCTCACTGCGGCCTTCTCGCAGGCGCAGCGGCGCATCGCCTACGAGCGGCTGCTGCTGGATCTCGTCGACGGCGATCCCACGCTCTTCGTGCGCCGCGACGAAGTCGAGGCGCAGTGGCACTGGGTGGACGACATCCGCGCCGGATGGAAGGCGCTGGGAGAGGCGCCGAAGCCCTACGGCGCCGGCTCCTGGGGCCCCAGTGCGGCGATCGCGCTCACGGAGCGCGACGGAGTGAGCTGGAATGATTGAGCCCCGCATCATCACGGGCGCCGCTCCGGACGCAATCGCCGAGGCGCTCGCGCCGCTGCTCAGCGGCGGCGCGCGCATCATCGCCGTGCCCGGCGGCAACACACCCGTGCCCATCCTCGCGGCGCTCGCCGCGCGCGCCGACATCGACTGGTCCCGAATCACCGTGTGGCCCGGCGACGATCGCTGCGTGCCGAGCGATCATCCGGCCAGCAACTTCGGAATGCTGCAACGCGCGCTGGGGCAGACCCACGCGACGCTGGTGCCGCTGCAAGAGGGTGCGACGCCGCCGATGTTCGACCTGATGTGGCTCGGGCTCGGCGAGGACGGGCACATCGCCTCGCTGTTCCCCAACGTGGATCCGCGTGCCGATGCGCCGCTCACGGTGCAGCGCATCACGCCGGACCCGTTGCCGCCCGAGGCGCCCTTCGATCGCCTCACGCTCACGCTGCCGGCGCTGGCGCGGACGAAGCAGCTCGTGCTCGTGCTGCGCGGCGCGCGCAAGAAGGCCGTGCTCGACGCCGCGCTCGCCGCCGCGCGGCAACCCGCGCCCGCGCTCCCGGCCGCCTCCGACCTCCCGATCACCCGTCTGCTGCGCCTCGTCGAGGCGCCGGTCACCATCTTCTGGAGTCCGTCGTGACCACGCTGCATCCAGAGCTCGTCCGCATCACGGCGCGCGTCGTCGAGCGTTCGCGCGCGACGCGCGCAGCCTACCTCGCACACGTGGCGCGCGAACGCGAGAAGGGCGTCCTGCGTCCGCGGCTCTCCTGCGGCAACTTCGCGCACGGATTCGCCGCCGCTGAGGACGACAAGGCCACGATCCGTGCGGAAAAGACCATGAACATCGCCATCGTCACCGCCTACAACGATATGCTGTCGGCGCATCAGCCCTACGCGCGCTATCCCGAGCAGATCAAGCTCTTCGCGCGCGAGGTCGGCAGCACCGCGCAGGTGGCCGGCGGCGTGCCCGCGATGTGCGACGGCGTCACGCAGGGGCAGCTGGGGATGGAGATGTCGCTGTTCAGCCGCGACACGATCGCGCTGTCGGCGACCGTCGCGCTCAGCCACGGGATGTTCGAGGGCGCGCTGCTGCTCGGCATCTGCGACAAGATCGTGCCGGGGCTGCTCATCGCCGCCCTGCGCTTCGGCCACCTGCCGACGATCCTCGTGCCCTCGGGCCCGATGCCCTCGGGCCTGCCGAACAAGGAGAAGCAGCGCATCCGCCAGCTCTACGCCGAGGGCAAGGCCACGCGCGACGAGTTGCTCGAGGCGGAGTCGGCCAGCTACCACGGGCCGGGCACCTGCACGTTCTACGGGACCGCGAACTCCAACCAGATGTTGCTGGAGATGATGGGCCTGCACGTGCCCGCCGCGGCCTTCGTGAACCCGGGCACGCGCCTGCGCCAACAGCTCACGCGCGCGGCGGTGCATCGCGTCACGCAGATCGGCTGGGACGGCGACGACTACCGCCCGATCGGCCACTGCGTGGACGAGAAGGCCATCCTCAACGCCTGCATCGGCCTCCTGGCCACCGGCGGCTCGACCAATCACGCGATCCACTTGCCGGCGATCGCCCGCGCGGCCGGCGTGCTGATCGATTGGCAGGACCTGCACGAGCTCTCGGCCATCGTCCCGCTGCTCGCGCGCGTGTATCCCAACGGCAGCGCCGACGTGAATCACTTTCACGCGGCCGGCGGCATCGGCTTCGTGATCCGCGAACTCGCCGACGCCGGCCTGCTGCACACGGACATCCGGACGGTCAGCGGCCGGTCGCTGCTCGACTATGCCGTCGAGCCCGCGCTCGACGACAAGGAGTACCTGCGCTACGAGCCCGCGCCCGCGGCATCGCGCGACGACAGCATCCTGCGCCCCGTGGCGAAGCCGTTCTCGCGCGACGGCGGGATGCGGCTGCTCAGCGGCAACCTTGGTCGCGGCATCATCAAGATCAGCGCCGTGGACGAATCGCGCTGGATCGTCGAGGCGCCGGTGCGCGTCTTCCACGAACAAGATGAGGTGAAGCGCGCTTTCGAGGCCGGCGAGTTGGATCGCGACGTGATCGTCGTGCTGCGCTTCCAGGGCCCCAAGGCGAACGGGATGCCCGAGCTGCACAAGCTCACGCCCTGGCTCGGCGTGCTGCAGGATCGCGGACATCGCGTGGCCTTGCTCACCGACGGCCGGATGTCGGGCGCGTCGGGCAAGGTGCCGGCGGCGATTCACGTCTGGCCGGAAGCCGCCGAGGGCGGGCCGTTGGCCAAGCTGCTCGACGGCGACGTGGTGCGCATCGATGCGGTGGCGGGCAGCGTTGCGGTGCAGGTGGATGCCGCGACGTTCGCGGCGCGCACCGCGACGCAGCAGACACCGCAGATTGGCGGCACTGGGCGTGAGCTCTTTGCGCTGATGCGCCGCGGTAGCGACAACGCCGAGGCCGGCGCGAGCGCGATGCTCGCGGCCGCGGGCCTCTGAGCGTGACGCGCGCCGACGCCGACGCTGCTGCCGACGCCGCTGCGCGGCGCGTGGAGTTGGTGAGCGCAGACATCGGCGGCACGCACGCGCGTTTTGCGCTCGCGTCGGTGGAGCAGGGGCGCGTCACGTCGCTCGGCGAACCGTTGACGCTGCGCACAGCCGAGTACGCGAGCCTGCAGACGGCCTGGGAGGCCTTCGCGCGGCACGTCGGGCGCGCGCTGCCGGCGAATGCCGCGCTCGCCGTGGCCGCGCCGATCCGCGGCAGCCAGCTCAAGCTCACGAACAACCCGTGGATGCTGCGTCCGGCCGAGTTGCCGGGTGACTTGCAGCTGCAGCGCCTCACCTTGGTGAACGACTTCGGGGCCGTGGCGCACGCGGTGCAGCACGTCGGCGCCGCGGAACTCGCGCCCTTGTTCGGCCCGCGCGATGTCTGGCCTGCGGATGGCGTGATCACGGTGATCGGGCCCGGCACTGGTCTGGGCGTCGCGATGGTGCTGCGGCGCGCCGGGTCGTATCAGGTGGTCGAGACGGAGGGCGGGCATACGGACTTCGCCGCGCTCGATACGCTCGAGGATGCGATCCTCGCGCGCCTGCGTCGCCAGTACACGCGCGTCTCCGTGGAGCGCGTCTGCGCCGGACCCGGCCTCGCGGCCATCTATCGTACCCTGGCCGACATCGAGGGCCGTCCGGCGATTGCCTTCGACGATGCCGCGCTGTGGCAGCGCGCGCTCACGCGCGAGGACAGCCTGGCTGCCGCGGCCTTCGATCGCTTCTGTCTTTGCTTGGGTGCCGCCGCCGGCGACTTCGCCTTGGCGCAGGGGGCCACGGCTGTGGTGATCGCCGGCGGGCTCGGGCAGCGCATCGCGCCGCAGCTGGAACGCTCGGGCTTCTACGAACGCTTCGTCGCCAAGGGCCGCTTTCAACGGATGATGGAAACGATTCCCGTGCGCCTCATCCAACATCCGCAGCCCGGCCTCTTCGGTGCGGCGGCGGCGTTCGCGCAGGAGCACGCGTCGTGAGCGCCGCGTGAACGCCGCGTGCGTGCTGCTCGGAGAGGCAGTCGCGCGTCGTTGGCGTGGTTGTCAGACGGATCGTGAGACTGTGCCGTTCGTGCTCGTCGAACCCTTCTGGAGATTGTCGCGTGACTGATTCGCCGCCGATTGCCCGCGTGATGGACGCGGCACCCGTGATTCCGGTGCTGGTGATCCGCGATCTCGCCGACGCGCTGCCGATTGCCGAAGCGCTCGTGGCCGGCGGACTGCCGGTACTCGAAGTCACGCTGCGCACGCCCGTGGCACTCGACGCCATCCGCCTGATGTCGCAGGTGCCGGGGGCGATCGTCGGCGCCGGTACCGTGGTCGACGCGGCCGGTGTCGCGGCCGCGCGAGACGCCGGCGCGCAGTTCCTCGTGTCGCCAGGCCTGACCGAGCGCCTCGCCCGCAGCGCCGCTGACAGCGGACTCCCGCTCCTCCCCGGCGTCGCCACCGCCGGCGACATCCTCCGGGGTCTCGAACTCGGGTTCACGCACTTCAAGTTCTTTCCGGCCGTGGCCGCGGGCGGAATCCCCGCCCTCAAGGCGCTATCGGCACCCTTCTATCAGTGTCGCTTCTGTCCGAAGGGGGGGATTACTGCGGAGACCGCGGCGGACTGGCTGGATCTGGAGTCGGTGAGATGT
>VFQM010003427.1_pt1 | contig 10119 bp, 4 predicted proteins | sample 3512391 | NCBI WGS metagenome assembly VFQM01 (sample SAMN10412369, study PRJNA504923) | tailings metagenome | isolation source: Replicate 1 from Balatoc abandoned mine | place: Philippines
CTAGTCGACTCTCCGCTTCACCAAAACATTTCCATCCTGGGTGATACGCTTAAGCTCAATCAGACCGAGTCGGATCTGATCGCGATGGCCGTATTGACGAACAATTTCAAGCCCTTTAAAAGTTCAGTTTCCAGCTTGAATCTGTCCGCCTCCCCCCAGCACTACATCAAGCTGATTGCCTTTATGCTGGGTGCACCTGAAAGACAGGTCAAAGAAGCAGTAGCGCAAGACAGCAACCTCGTTCAGAGTGGAATACTTCGCGTATTGAGCGGGGATCACGACATCGAGAACATCTTCAACATGCCGCCGGATTTTGAAGAAATCATGCTTGGCACCTATTCAAGCAAGAACGAGTTGCTAGGTAGATTCTTCAGAACCAGCTCGCCTGCCAAACTGGAGAGTGCCGACTTTCCCCACCTTGGCAAAGATTACAGACTGCTGAATCAATATCTTGCCCAAAGCCTCTCTGCTAGAGAAAAAGGCGTCAACATTCTGCTCTTTGGCGAACCCGGAGTAGGCAAGACTGAGTTCGCCAAGCTGTTGGCAAAGGATATGGAACTCACGCTATATGAAGTGGGTTGCGACGACCGGGATGGCGACTCCGTTAAGGGCGAGGATCGCCTGGCGAACTATATGCTTTGTCAGCGGCTGTTGGCGAACGACCGCAGCAGCCTGATCCTCTTTGATGAAATTGAGGATGTCTTCCCTTCCAGCAATGAAGGTCTCTTCAACATGCTGTTTGGCGGGAAAACTACCAACGCAGCAGGCAAGGCTTGGATCAATCGCACACTTGAGAACAACTCCGTACCGGCCATTTGGATAACCAACAGCATCCGCCAGATCGACACGGCCTATCTGCGCCGCTTTGATTATGCGCTGGAATTCACCAAGCCACCCAAACCGGTACGCCGCCGGATCATCGACAAATACCTTGGCGGCCTCGGTCTCTCTGCGCCATTTATCGAACGGCTGGCCAACTGGGAGGAAATCACCCCCGCACAACTGGAAAAAGCCGCCCGCGTGGCAAGGCACTCCAGCCATGGCTGTGCAGATAGCGCCCAGGAGATCAGCGAACGTGTGCTGCGTGGTAGTGCAAAGATCATGCAACAGTCCCCTCCCCCGGCCATTAATCGCTGCTCTACGACCTACAGCCTCGATTATCTGAACGCCGACATGGACATCGGCCCGGTGGTGGAGTCGCTCAAGCGCCGCCCGCGCGGCACATTCCTGTTCCACGGAGCACCGGGGACCGGCAAGACTGCCCTCGCCCGTCACATCGCAGAGGCCATCGATCGCCCGCTGATGGTTCGACGCGCCTCGGATTTGCTGAGCATGTGGGTAGGGGGCTCCGAGAAGAATATCGCCGAGATGTTCCACCAGGCAGCCGCAGAGGATGCTGTGCTGCTACTGGATGAGGCCGATGGACTGCTGGCCGACCGCCGAGGCGCCCAGCAAAGCTGGGAGGTCACTCAGGTCAATGAAATGCTTACCCACATGGAAGACTTCCAGGGCATCTTCATTTGCACCACAAACCTGCTCGACCGGCTTGACGCTGCATCATTGCGCCGCTTTGCGTTCAAGGTCAGGTTCGATTATATGCACCCTGAACTGCGCAGGGAATTCTTCCTCTCCCTCTGGAAAACCCTGAATCCGGAGGCAATCGAGCTGGGACAGCAAGACTGTAAACGTCTCGACCAGATGGACGTCCTGACACCAGGTGACTTCGCGGCCGTGGCTCGCCGCTGGGATATCATCGGCACCCCGCCCAGTTCAGACGAACTGCTTTCCGCACTGGAAGAAGAATGCCGGGTAAAGGGTGTCACCAGCAAACCGATGGGGTTTGTGGCATGACTTTGAAGGCCAGGTGATATGCCGGCAATTGTCACCGCCATCCTCGGCAATATCGTCCAGCAGCCCGACTGCGATGCCATCGTCAATTCTGCCAACCCAAGCCTGCTGGCTGGATCAGGTATGTGTGGCGCCATCCACAAGGCCGCCGGGCCAGAACTGGAACGCTACGCCATCCAGTTCGCCCCGCTGCAAACCGCCCAAGCCATCGCCACGCCCGGCTTCAATCTGCCCAACCGGCTGGTCATGCACTGCGTCGGCCCGCGCTATAACTTCGACCCGGATCCTGACGGCAACTTGGCTCTCTGTATGGAGAACGTCCTAAACCTAGCAGAGCAGGAAGGCGTGAGAAAGATCGCCATTCCTGCCATATCCATGGGCTTATATGGTTTTCCGGCTGAAGAGGCTGTGCCTATCCAGGTTGCCAAAGCATTTGAGCATGCACACAAGGGTGTTCATTTAGAAGAAATCCGTTTTGTGCTGTCATCAGAGCAGTTGCAAGTGCGGTTTATCAATACAATTAAAGCCTAGGACGCGCTGCCAATTGGCAAAGCACAAGTTATCGCCAGATCGCTCATGGGCTGGCGGAGAGGCGGAACGATAAGGAAAATGTTTTTTGGCTGAAATTATATGGGGACTGCTTGGTCCCGAAGTGCTTCCGAGTTTGCGTCGCGTACGCACGCTCGGTCTGAACGCATCGGTACGCCTGTTCAACGACTTGGCTGTCCCCGGGATTGGAGGCGTGTGGTTTGGCAAGCAATTGATGCTAGCGACGCTGGGGGTCGCTATCGCTGAAAAGGCGCGCAGTGCAGGGAAGAATCTGCAGAACATTGCGACAGCAAACGCCATCGAGGCTCTGGCATGTTGGCTGGCTCTTAAGGGTAATGGCTGGAAGCCGGACCCACGGCTGCGAGGTAATACGAAACTGCAGGGACGGGGCGATGACTTTCGCTTCTCCCGCGTCCAAGACCGCAACTTCTATGTCACTCAGCCCATGCGCATGGCGACGGTGCAGGCTATGCCTGCGCTTGGTCTTGTGCACTCGGAAAGCCATCGCTTCAATGCATTCGCCTGCTCTGAGGCAGGAGTGCAATTCGTGGAACACGCCTGCGAACCCTATCGGCCGTATAGACGTTCGGTGATTGACCATCTCACCCATTGGGCAAGCGGCGCTGAAGATCGGGTCGATACTGATGCAGTTCGCAACGCCTTGTCTCCGTTGGAACCACTTCCGCAGCATGCACGTGACCTGCTGCGCGAGCGGCTTCTGCAGGGCGGGCGAGAAACTGAAGGCGCCAAAAGCCGCCGCGTCAACGCGCTTGCATGGATGGGCCAGCTCAGGAGTGCAAGGCCAGCCAAGGTCACATGGGACGACAAACCCGCCGCCATAAGCGATCAGCACTGGCACGACATGGCCGCTGGCGCACGGTTTTTTGCCGCACGGGATTCAGCGATTGGCGTCCTGGACGCCCTGGAAGCGCACATCGGAAACAGTGGTAGTGGCTGTTCTTTCTCGCTGCAGACACCCGTTCCGGAATCTTTGCTTCCTCTCCTTTCTAACCTGAAAAAGGTGGCCCGAGCATTTCTTGACACGGAACATGCCGATAAGGATGCAAACGCATTTTGCCGAGAGTGCACAAGTCACGATATTGTTGCGATCCTTCGATCATTGGTCACTCGCGATGGCCATGTGCTGAGGCTGGACGGCTATGACGTTCGCCCGGGGCCGGCCTTTCGAGGCAATCCCCTTGCACAAGAAGCGGCCGACGACGAAGTGATTGATAGCCCTGCCGGTAATGCCCTACCCTTGCCGGAAGGAATCTCGTATCGCATGAGCAATCTGTATTTGCTGAATCTGGATCTACACGGTGAACTGCAGCAGTGGCTTGATCGAGGTGCGGAGGGCAGAGAGTGAACGCAAAAACCGACAAGCTCCTGGCGCGCTCGCTCGCACAGCATTTTGATGCGCCAGAAGGGTTTATGGGGCACTTCGGCTGGGTTTGTGGTTTCTCGGCTGACGCAGCCTTTCTTGACGACGCCGCCGAACGTTTTACGGGAAACACGCGTGCACAGCGATCAAATTTGGGGCGAATCGCACTGGCGCTTCTGCTCGACCCCAGCAACCCCTATATCTCGCTTAACGATGCACCAAGCGTCGCGCACTTGCCGACCAAGGATGTCGACGGGAAGCCGTTTCGGCTATTGCACGCCAAGATCGCCTTACTGGGATTTCGGAACCGGACGAATAGTAGCCAGTGGGTGATGAGACTGGTCGTCTCGACCGGGAACTGGACGCGGCAGACGCTGGAGGAAAGTCTGGATCTGGTATGGCGAGTCGACGTCTCCAGTTCTGAACTTGAGGCGCGTGATGAAGCGACTGGTTTCTGTTGCGCCGACATCAAGGCGGCGCGAGATCTGCTGCGTTGGTTGGAGCAGTACTTCGATTGTCGGCTATTGGATGCGTCACCTCGCGGTTCGATGACTGAGACCCAAGTCGCAAGGCGGGATGTCGATGCTTGGCTGGATTTATGTGAAAAAAAGGCAAAAGGGAAAGCCAGGTTCTTTGACAATCGATCAAAATCTCTTCTTGAGCAGCTTCCAAATCGGGTTACGCAGGTGGCAGGGGAAACCCGGCGCAACTACCTTGCGATGGGATCAGGCTTTTATGAATCCGCTGGCGAGAGGGCATCTGCCCCTACTGTACCGCACAGGATCGCAGAGACTCTGAGAGCGCATGGGTTGCTAACCATGCAAGCGGAAGTGGATCTTTACGTCAACCCAAGTGCGTGCCAGGCGGTTGCGAATTCCGTGAAGGTACTGCGTCAGAGCGGAATGCTGGTAAGAGCAGCAGCGCAACCCTCCGCCGTGTTCGGTAATGGCATGGTACGGTCGCTTCATGCCAAATTTCTGTTCAGCGCGTATTTCCGCGAGGACTCCAACGCCTGCAACAGCGCTTGGGTCTATCTCGGTTCTGGGAATCTGACGGGACCCGGGTTTGCCAGCAAGATGAACCGAAACGCAGGCAATCTGGAGACCGGCGTCGTTTTTGCACCAGAAGCCTTGTTTTGGGGAACGGCACGTGGCGTTGAAGCGCATCAGGTGGTAACGAATCTCCTGCCAGTGCAGTGGGAGAATAGTTTGGAAGGAGACGAGACGGAGCTGTCGGCAGGACCCGGACTGCCGGCACGTGACGAAATCTACATTGCACCACCTGTCGCGTGGTTGGCTTGGGATGTGGACGGAAATGAACTCCGAGTCGTGGGGGATGCTCACGGAGACTTCGCCGCGATCGACCCTGCGGGACAGGAATGCCGCAAAACGTCGACCGGCTTTGCATGGCCGGAAGCGCGCCCTCGCCAAGTGCGCGTGCGGTGGCAATTGGCAGGGCGGCGGAACTGCGAGGCGCTTGTGCCGGTTGTCGATGAACATGGCCGCATAGCTGCAGCCGACTTACCCAAGTTGGACCTTTCCGATGCTTTGTGGCTGTTGGCTGACTTCCCTATGCCGCCAGATGATGGAGACGACGGGGAAGTGAATGAGAGTGACTTTGGCGATGGGCCGCCGCGAACGTCTGGCGACTCTAGGGGTGTAGCGTCGATTCCTGATTACCCGATCCGCCAGATGATGGAGTTGGTCGAGAGCATCGCGACCAAGCAGACGGAGGTTAACCCTCTCGACTGGATTGTCTGGTGCAATCGCCTCGAGCAGACGCTGATTCAGGCCAAGGACAGTCCTGCGGTCGGGTTCTTTCGGAAGCTCGGGGTCAACCCGCTTGGCCCCCTGCGGGTGGTCTGCTTCCGCCCTGCTTATGCAGAAACCGAAGAATCGGAACTGGGGCAAGCCTATGCGGTGGCCCTCAGCCGCGTCGAACGCGCGTGGGGTGTTGAGGAGATGGCAATTCTTGGGAGCATGCAGTGAGCCAGAAATTTCTTGGATGGGACGCCGTATCGAAGAACCTGGTCACACTGGCCAACAATGCAGACATTCAATTGAATCTCGGACAGCGCGCAAGCCTTCGGGCGATCGCAGAGCGAGTACCCCACAACGGACTGATCATCGCGGACGAAGTCGGCATGGGCAAGACCCGGATTGCCGCCGCCGTTGCCCGGAGCGTGGTAGCTGCTGGCGGACGGGTTGCGATCCTTGTTCCACCGGGCCTGGGTTTTCAGTGGTCGGATGAGTTAAAGGGGCTGGACGTTACGACCCCGCGCATTCTGCGGAGCCTTTGGCAATACCTGCAAGCATGGGAGAGCGCCGACAGCAGCCAGCATCGCCCCTGGTTCAATGAACAGGCGCTGCTGGTATCTCACGCGTTCACGAATTGGCGCCTCGGGGGCAGCAGTGATTCATGGCGCTGGGCATTGCTTCCTGAGCTTTACGCTCAGTGGCGTAAGCAGAGGGACGGCAGGTTACCTCGAGATTACTGCGGTAATGAACGGCTAAAGGACCCGTGGGTCAAATATGCCGCAAAGAGCATCTGCGCCGGGATTGAAGAAGGAGGGGTTGCTGCCGCATGGATCCAGGCGCTTGCGGAGCACACACCTTGGCCGACTGTCTTGGAAGCCGAGAAATATGCTCGGGATGCGAGTTTGCGGCCGTGGTTGGAAACGGCGGTTGGCCTTGGCTTGGGGATTTTTGATCTCGTGATCATCGACGAGGCCCACAAGAGCCGAGGGCAGGAAAGCGGATTGAACCGCCTGGTCGAGCGTATGGTGCTGCAGGCTCCCGGATCGCGGCGTCTCGCCATGACGGCTACCCCCGTGGAATTAGATGGGGAGCAGTGGCGGCAGATGCTGGGGCGAATCCAGGTCGACGCGGTGGGGGCCCATGAGGCGATCAAAGCCTATTCGGAGGCTGTACTGCGTGTTCGTCAGTGCCCTAGCAATGTTTGCGCACAAGAAGCGTACAAACAGGCTGCGCGGGCGTTCCACCGGGGCTTGAGACCCTATCTGCTGCGGCGCGACAAGCGAGAGGATCCATACGTGCAGAAATTTGCGCAATTGGCGCAAAAGTCGATGCACGCCTACCGGCGCGAGACCGAGATCCTGATAGAAACTCACACCCTGCCCGCCACATGGAAGCAGACGGTCTGCGCAGCAGAGGCGCTTTCCTTTGTGACTCGGCATGCAGACGACCCAGTCGCGAAGCGTCTTCGGCTGACGCTGGGTAACGGTCATGGCATAGCGGCGATGGTTGACGAAACCCAGCAGGTGCCCGAGAGCGGTGTGGAGGAACTGCGGTCCGACCTGCCAAGTACGCGGGAGGCGACCGAGAAAGATGCGCCTCAAGGCGCCGCCTCTAAACGCCTGGAACGTGCCCGGTGGTGGCGGACTGTCATGGCAAAACCTTTTGAGGCGGGAGATTCGGCGCTGTTTGACCACCCCGCCATCTTGGTGGCAGTGGCAGAAATCGAGCGTATCTGTCAGCGCGGTGAGAAAGTGTTGGTGTTCGGCAGGTTCACGCGGCCCCTGCAAGCGCTGGTCGGATTGCTCAATGGCCGTGAAATGCTGCGGAGCCTCGACAGTGGGCAGCCCTGGCCGCAATCAAAGGTGCACGAGAAGGAATGGCCGGCCGTGGAGGCCGCCCACAGACAACTGAGGCGACCGGGAAGCTTTACTCATGCAGCCATCGACGAGGCGCTTGGGGAACAGTACAAGCGGCTCGAGCAGCAGCGCCGGCAATTCCGCGAGACGTTTATCAGACGTCTGGAGAGGGGCTTCGACGAGGGCCAGATGGCCAAACGCGAGCGAGCGATCTTCAATGCTTTCAGGAACGCCGCGACTGCGCCAGAGCGGGACATGGACACTGGCGACCACCCCTTGGCAATTGTTGCCAAAGCGACCCAGGAGCTACTGGAGCCGAATGCGGTCGCGTGCGGACCAGGCGAACTGGCGTCCGCCTTTGTTGAACTTGTGAATGCCGCCAGCGATCGTGACGAGGGCGACGCTGATGGTGACGGTGAATTGAATGAAGGAGAGGCGACGGGGCTCTGGAATTCCCTTGAAGCACGGCTGAACGAGGAATACAACGGGCCTCAGGGCGGTTTCGCGCGACTGATGTTTGGGGAGACGACTCAGGCCACTCGGCGCTTGCTGCAACTAGCCTTCAACCGCCCCCACGGCTACCCAAAAGTGCTCGTGGCGCAGTCTGTTGTGGGCAGGGAGGGGCTAAACCTTCACAAGGCATGCCGAACGGTAGTGCTGCTTCATCCGGAGTGGAACCCCGGGGTAGTCGAGCAGCAGATCGGGCGCGTTGACCGGATTGGCAGCCTTTGGGAGCGCAAGCTGGACGAAGCAATAGCGATGAATTTTCCGCCTGAGGCTATGCCTCATATCGAGGTAAGGCCGGTGGTATTCCAGGGAACCTACGACGAGGCAAACTGGCAGGTTTTGCGCGCTCGCTGGGACAACCTTCGCGCACAGTTGCATGGGATCGTGATTTCACCCCGCGTGGCAGAGAGCTATGTGGGCGCTGAGTGGGTCATCGCTGAAATTAACGCGTCGGCACCGAATTTTTCTCCTTCTCATATCGATAAGGAATGCGATGTTGGACAGGGAAGCGATCATGACGAGTCAAAGATGATGATGGCTACCCCGTTGGGCGATTCAAACTGAATGGATTTTCCTCAAAACGTTCAAGCGAACCTAACGCAAGCGTGCCGGCCATTACATCAAATCCATCATCCAAGGGGGTGACGTTGGCCTTGATGCCCTCCTCACAGATTGCTTGCCTGGCATTAACGAAATCATCGCCATTTACCAAATCCCGCAGTGACGAAGCAGCTTCGACGCAATCCAAAGTGGGTTCTGCATTGCGGTAACCACCATGTTCCATGAGCACGTAGCAGAAGCTTTCGTTCATGGCTGAAGATGGCATCTCGTAATAATAATGATCGATCATGACCTGACGATTGTTCCCGTCCTCGCTCCCCTGATTAACGCCATGCTCCAAGGGGACGACCAGCAAGTCAAAGGGGTTGTCATCGCCTGCCTTCGGCCTCATAGCCAAAGTGGAAACGTGGTTTCCATCCAGAGCCCGGATGGAAAAAATCCGGATGCCGTGCCGCAGGCATTTTTCTGCATAGCTTCCTACGCAATGTTGCATGGCATGACCCTCATGCCATAAAGAAGCCTCATTATTCAGTTCCACGATCACCCGTTTCTCCAGCCGGACAGGCGAATCCAGCAATGGCGTCCAGGAGATACCCTTTCCTGAGGGGCCGCCTGTAATACCCTTTGTGCGGCGCATCTTTTCATGCCAATGTTCGCTGATCCTGATGAGCGTTTTTGGCCCGGCCTTGAACGCCCATCGCCTGACAGCGCGACGCGCCTTGATCGAACTGATACGGCGCTGATGCGCGACCCCATCGGCAAGTGCATCCAGGAAGTCGCTGACGCCAGATACGGCAGGAAATCCCAATTCCTCTTGTTCTTTCTCAAGCACGCTCATGGGAAGCTTTTGATATCCGGTGAGCCTTTTTAGCGCTGTAGCGGGCATTTCCCACAACTCACCGATGACGCGCTCATTGATTCCTCGCAATCCAAGACTGCTGCGCCAATAGTGCGCAGCCAGCAAGGCAACATCTCCTTCTCGGGTCAGATATTTCCACCCCGGCTTCATCGACAGGGCTTTAAGCATCGGCTGGAACTCGCCCCTGTCCAGCTTGAAGAGCGCAGTGAGATGGAGTCCCTTGGTCCGCCTCAAGGCAGCGGCAGGCACATCGAAATGCCCCGACAGGAAATGAATCAGTTTCAGGCCATGATCGATGCAGGCGAGCACTTTCGACTGTTCCCCACAGAAGGACATTTTGTCGTCATATCGCCGGTAATTGATCCATTCGGTGGGCAGCTCGTGGCAAAGGCACCTTGCCAGCCAGGGGAATATGGCAAATGCCTGCCGCCTGTAAAGGGAACGCCTGGGGTCGTCGCAATCAATCAGGTTGTAGGCGGCCACATTCGGGAACATCCCCTTGTCGTTGGCACGGATCTTTTTCAGGATGCCGAAAGCCTCCGTATTGAGCAGGCCTAAAAACCTCGTGAAATTTTGTCTGGACTGCGCTATTTCTGCAGAAGACCGGCCCAGCCACCCGTCATTGTCCTCGTCGTAACCCCCAGCCCAATATCGCCTGAAGATTTCCCCTTCGAGCGCATCCGGGTCAAGCGCCGCATAAACCATCGGCTCCCAACCCTCGGCACCGTGTGCCTCGGTAAATACCCAGTCCACACCCTTGCCCAGGTGATCAAGAATGGACTGGCATGCCGCTTCAGCCGT
>VFQM010003428.1_pt1 | contig 10119 bp, 11 predicted proteins | sample 3512391 | NCBI WGS metagenome assembly VFQM01 (sample SAMN10412369, study PRJNA504923) | tailings metagenome | isolation source: Replicate 1 from Balatoc abandoned mine | place: Philippines
CGCATCGCATCTGGCGTGATCAGACGCATTCCTCGCACGACGTCCCCGCGAAGCACGGTGACGGTGCGGATCCGCGCGCCGCGCAGCGCCGCATCGAGATCGCGGGCGATCGTGTCGGTTTCGGGAAGTTCAGGCATCGGGACTCACGAAGCGCGTTGCCCGCGCGGCGACGTCAGCGCGCGGGCTGGCGTCCGCGGCGCGCGCTCATCGGGCGCGTGCGAGCTCCCGCCAGCCAATGTCCCGGCGCAGCTGACGGCCCGCGAACTGCACGCGCTCGGCGTGGCTGCGGCTCTTGGACTGCGCCTCCGCGAGCGTCGGCGCGACGGCGGTCACCGCGAGCACACGTCCGCCCGCGGTCACAAGCGCGCCGCTCGCGTCGCGCGCGGTGCCCGCGTGGAAGACCGTCACAGCGGGCTCCTGCGCCGGGAGCGTGATCGGATCGCCGCTGCGCGCGGTACCCGGATATCCCTCCGCCGCGACGACGGTGGTGATCGCCGCGCCACTCTTCCACTGCAGCGGCGCGAGCGACGCGATCGAGCGTCCTTCGGCGATCGCCTGCATCGGTTCGAGCAGCGACGAGGCCATCATCGGCAGAACGGCCTGAGTTTCCGGATCGCCGAAGCGGCAGTTGAACTCGACCACCTTCGGGCCGTCCTTGGTGAGCATCAAGCCGGCGTAGAGCAAACCGGTGAACGCACATCCCTCGGCACGCATCGCGGCGAGCATCGGCAGGATGATCGTCTCACGCACGCGCTGCACGAGCTCGGGCGTGCAGGTAGAGACGGGCAGGTACGCGCCCATTCCGCCGGTGTTGGGGCCGGTGTCTCCCTCGCCGATGCGCTTGTGGTCCTGCGCGCCGAGCATCGTGAGCGCGTGCGTGCCGTCGGTGAGCGCGAAGAGTGACAGCTCTTCGCCTTCCATGAACTCCTCGATGAGCACCTCGGCGCCGGCGTCACCGAAGACCTTGGCGTCGAGCATATCGTCCACCGCCGCCTCGGCCTCGGCGATCGACATCGCAACGATCACGCCCTTGCCTGCGGCGATGCCGCTAGCCTTCACGACCACCGGCGCACCGAGGCGATGGATCTCGGCCTTGGCCTCGGGAATCGCCGTGAACGTGCGCGCCGATGCCGTGGGGATGCCGTGCTTGAGCATCAGGTCCTTGGCGAAGCGCTTGGATGTCTCGATGCGCGCGGCGTCTGCAGTGGGGCCGAAGATCGCGCGGCCCGCTGCGCGAAAGCGATCGACGATGCCGAGCGAGAGCGGCGCTTCGGGGCCGACCACGGTGAACGTCACCTGCTCACGCTCGGCGAGCGCGAGCAGGCCATCCACGTCCGTGGCCTTCACGTTGATGCAGCGGCCGAGTTCGGCGATGCCGGGGTTGCCGGGTGCTGCGAGGATCTCGGCGGCGGGGTGGTCCTGCTTGAGTTTCCACGCGAGCGCGTGTTCGCGCCCGCCCCCGCCGACGATGAGGATCTTCATCGCGATCCGCCGCGCATCGCGTCGGTGAACGCATCCTTGGCGCGCTTCGCCGTATCGGAGAGCTTGTCCACCGCTGCCTTGGCCTGGTCGCCGTAGTACGACGCGCCCTTCTTGATGTCGTCGCCGAGGCCGTCGCCACGCTTCACGTCGGCGCGCTTCACGTACTCGCCCGCGATGACCTTGGCGTAGTCGCCGCTGGCCATCCAGCGCTGCAGCTCGCCGGCGCGCACGGTGAAGAACGGATGCGTGCGGAACGCGGTGTTGATGGCCTTGAGCACGGTGTCCCAGGCGGAGTCGTCCATCTCGTACTCGCGGGACTGCTCCTTGAAGGCTTCGAGGTCGAGCGTGTCGCCGAACTCGCGGCCGCCAGCCATCTTCATAAAGCTGGTGAGCACGACGTCCGGATCCTGTACGCCGAGCAGCGCGGCGCGGTCGCAGGAGAGTTCGCTCTTGCGGTACCACTCGAGCAGCGCGAGCTGGAAGGGCAGGATGGCGACGCCGGCGAGGAAGGGCAGGTTGCCCATCCCGAGCATCAGGATGATCTGCGCGATGGTGCGATACGTGACGTGCCCGCTCATCACGTGGCCGAGCTCGTGGGCGAGGATCACGCGCAGTTCCTCGCGCGTGAGATGCTCGATGGCCGCCGAGTTGATGACGACGAAGGGCTCGCCGAAGCCCACGGCGCCGGCGTTGATGGTGGGCGTCTGCGTCACGTAGAGCTGCGGACGCGTGGGCCAGTCCATCGTCTGCAGGACTTCGGTCCAGAGCGCGTCGAGCTGCGGGCGCTGCGTGGGGCCGACACGCACCGCCGAGGCGAGGAACAGATGGCGCACACCGCGCTCGCCGAAGGCCTTGGCGAAGGCGTTGATCGCGGTGTCGAAGCCCGGCAACGCGCGCATCGCCGCCAGCGCGGCGCGGTCGGCGGGATGCTCCCAGGTCTGGGACGCGATGTCGGTGAGTACGGTGCGCGCCATCGTGAACTCCTTAGGGACTCAGAGTCCCTTGAACGCCTGCTCGAGGTCGGCGAGCAAGTCTTCCACGTCTTCGACGCCCACGGAGAAGCGCAGCAGGCCATCCGTGATGCCGATCTCGGCGCGTCGTGCCGGTTCCACCGAGGCGTGCGTCATCCCCGCCGGCTGACATACCAACGATTCCACGCCGCCGAGGGATTCAGCCAGCGTGAAGAGCTTGAGGCGCGTGACGACCGTGTTCGCGTTGGCCTTGGAGCCGGTCTCCACGGAGACCATGCCGCCGAAGCCGCTCATCTGGCGCTTGGCCAGCTCGTGCTGCGGGTGGCTCTCGAGGCCCGGATAGAACACGCGCTCGGCGCCGAGTCGCTTAGCCAGCCAGGCGGAGACGGCGCGGCCGTTCGCGTCGTGGGCCTTCACCCGCAGCGCCAGCGTCTTGGTGCCGCGCAGCGTGAGCCAGGCGTCCATCGGGCCAGGCACCGCGCCCGCGGAGTTGGCATTGAACTGCAGCTTGGCCGCGAGCTCGTCGGAGTTGGTGACGGCGACGCCGCCGAGCAGGTCCGAGTGGCCGTTGAGGTACTTGGTGCTCGAGTGCCAGACGATGTCCGCGCCGAGCGCGAGCGGCGCCTGCAGGATCGGCGAGGCGAAGGTGTTGTCGACGATGCTGATGGCGCCGGCCTTGTGCGCAACGTCCGAGATAGCCTTGATGTCCGCGAGCTGCATCAGCGGATTCGTCGGCGTCTCGATGAAGATCGCGCGGGTGTTCTTCTTCACGGCGTCCTGCACCTTCTGGACGTCGCGCATATCGATCCACGAGATCTCGATGCCGAAGTTCGTGAACAGCTTGTCGAGCTGGCGGTAGGTGCCGCCGTAGACGTTGCTGCCGACGATGATGTGGTCGCCCGAGCGGAACATCAGCATAATGCTCGTGAGGCAGCCCATCCCGGAGCTGAACGCGAAGCCGTGCTGCGCGCCTTCGAGCGCGGCGACGTTGCGCTCCAACGCCTCGCGCGTGGGGTTCTTGCCGCGGGCGTACTCGTAGCCCTTGTTGACGCCCAGCGCTTCCTGCGCGTAGGTGGAGGTCTGGTAGATCGGCGGCATAATCGCGCCGCTGGTCGGGTCGGGGCGCTGGCCGGCGTGGATGGCGCGCGTCCCGACGCGCTGGGCGAGGTCTTCGGCGAAGATCTTGGTCATACAGGGAATCTACTTCGACTCCCGTGCCGAGGCAGTCTGGGTGAGCAGGTCCTCCAGCGCGGCCAGACGCAGCTGGATCTCGTGCAGGGAGGCCGAGCGCATCCGGAGGAAGAGCCCGATGGTCGCCAGCGTCGCCGCCAAGGCGCAGAAGGCGCCCACCGCGAGCACCACGGGCACGAGGCTTCCGAGCAGCGCGCCCAGCGGCGCGATGCCACCACCGGCCATCTGCATCGCGGCGCGGAGCTGGGTGATGCCGAAGACGACGAGCAGGATCACCACCAGCCCGGTCGCGGTCCAGCCGATGATGGTCAGCCGCCGGAACAGGCGATCGCTGCGCTGTTCGGCTTCGATGCGGCTCCAGGCGCGCGACATCGGCGTTTCCATTTGGTCAGTCATACATCTGCTCCGAGATTGAGAAGTTGGGCGAGGCGCTTCTTGGCGTAGTGCAGGCGGGCACGGACGGTGCCGATGGGGACGGCGGTGACCTGGGCGATCTGGGCGTAGCTGAGGTCGTCGCGGTAGCGGAGGATCAGCACCTCGCGCTGCGGCGGAGGCATCTCGCGCATCGCCGCGTCGATGCGCGCGCTGTCGATGTCCTGCAGCGGGGCGGGCAGCGTCTCGTCGCTCGCGTCATCGGCCGACAGCGCGTCGAGCGGGACGTCGGCGAGCAACTCGCGCTCGCGGCGGTGCCGTCGCAGCCAGTTGAAGGCCCGATGCCTTGCCGTGCGGAACAACCACACCGGAAAGGCCGAGGGGTCGTGCAGCGTCGCGAGCTGGCGGTACACCGCCAGCCAGGTGTCCTGAAAGAGATCCTCGGCATCGTCTCCGACGAGGCCGCGGAGGTACCGCAGCGTGGCATCGCCGAAGCGCTGCATCAGCTCGCCAAAGGCCGCTTCGTCGCCGGCCTGTGCCCGCAGCACCAGGAGGGTGCGCCGCAGTGCATCGGGCGAGGCATCGGCGTTGGGCGCGGGGCGCTCAGCGGGAGTCATCGCCGCTAAAGACACGGCCTGGACCAAAAGAGTTCAATGGACGAAGCGCGCGGCGGCCAGAGGGCCGCCGCGCGCTTCGCCGCTACGAGCGAGTGACCGCACTAGCTCAGCGCAGCCCCGCCGCGTACTGCGCCGAGAGCACCGAATCGGCGGCGATCTTGTAGAGCAGGGAGTCGAAGCCCGCGCGCGTCAGGCTGTTGGCCGCGAGAATTGAGTCGGCCGCCGCCGGCGTCGCGCGGATTCCAGCGGCGACGGTCAGGGCCAGCGTCACCTCGGCGGAGACCTCGGGCGCCTTCACCTCGACGGTGTCGGTCTTGGTGTCGGCGCCGCCGCAGGCGGCGAGCGCGACGGCGCTCAGGACGATGAGTCGGTTCACGGGCGCTTCCCTCGGGTCGGGGCCTTGTCGGCCGAATCAGGACGGGGACGGGGCGGCTGCGCGCCCGTCGGGGGACGATTGCCGCGGACGTTGGGGCGGGCCGTGCTGTCCTGGCGTCCGCCGCGCGCTTCGGGGCGACCACCGCGAGCTCCGGCGGCCTCGGGGCGTCCGCCACGGCCCTCGGCCTGCGCACCGGCGCCTTCCGGCCGGCCACCGCGGCCCTGCGGTCCCATCCCACGACGCTCGCGCTCGGCGCGAATCGCCGCCGCGAGCTCACGGCCGCGCAGGCCGCTCTCGACCTGTGCACGGACGAAGCTGCCGAAGTTGTTGCGATCGCCACCGCGCTCGACGGTCTCGACCTCGAGCTCGACGGCGGAGGCGGCATCTTCCGCAGGAACGCGGCGCTGGCGCATCCGATCCATCACGCCGCGGATGGACGAGTCCGGAATACCGGCCTCGCGCGCCCGCTGCATCACGCGCGGGAGATCGATCGCCCGCAGGATTGCGGAATCGACCGCGCTTGGCGCGCGTACGGTCGGCACGCCGGTCGCGGATTGGGCCTCGAGGGATGCGGCCGCTGCGAGCAGCCCACCGAGGGCAAGCAGTCTGATGGTGGTCATTGGATGTGGTGGTGAGGGTCTACCTATCCTACACCACGACTGCGGGAACCGCGAACTGCGTCACATCCTCAGTGCCCGCAGTTGTCGCAGCCGGCGCCGCCGTGCGGACCGCCCTGCGCGCTGCGGCGCGCGCGCAGCACGCGGCGCAGCAGGAAGGCAACCGCGCCAAGGACGATCGCCGCGACGAGGATCGTGTCCGCGCTCATCCCGCAAACCCCAGCGCGCGGCCGACGCTCACGACGAGGAACGCGGCCACGTAGGCCAGCAGCGCCATATAGCCGAACTGGATCGCCGCCCAGCGCCAGCCCGTGGCGCCGCCGCCGGCCTCGCGCACCGTGATCGCCACCGTGCTGATGCACATCAGCGCGTACACGTAGAACACCATCAGGCCGACGGCGATGAGCGGCGTGTACTGCGGCGATCCGTCCGGGCGCCGCTGCGCGAGCAAGCGCTCGGACAGCGCCGTCTCGTCCTCGCCGCCGACGCCGTAGATCGTGCCCATCGTCGAGACGAAGACCTCGCGCGCGGCGAAGCTCGCGACGATCGACACGCCGATCTTCCAGTCGTAGCCCAGCGGCTCGACGATCGGTTCCACCGCGTGGCCGAAGCGCCCGAGCACCGACTGCGCGAGCTGCTGCTCCTGCTGCGCCGTCTCGGGCAGCGAGGCATCCACCGTGGCCTTGGGATAGGTCGCCAAGGCCCAGAGCACGATGCTGATGGCAAGGATCACGGTGCCGGCGCGCCGCAGGAACACCGCGCAGCGCTGCCACACCGAGAGCAGCAGCGACTTCAACGCCGGCCAGCGATACCCCGGCAACTCCAGCAGCATCGGGCGCACGGGCCCCTTCAGCAGGGTGCGGCGGAACACGAAGGCGATCAGCAGCGCGGTGACGGTGCCGAGCAGGTACATCACCAGCATCGTCGCGCCCTGGAGGTTGAGTCCGGGGATCAGCGGCAGCGCGGGCACGAAGGTGCCGATGAGCAGCGTGTACACGGGCAGTCGCGCCGAGCAGGACATCAAGGGCACGACCATAATGGTCGCCAGCCGGTCCTTGGGATCATCGATGGTGCGCGTCGCCATAATGCCCGGCACGGCGCAGGCGTAGCCGGAGAGCATCGGGATGAAGCTCTTGCCGTGCAGGCCGACGCGGCGCATCACGCGGTCCATCAGGTAGGCGGCACGGGCCATATACCCGGTCTGCTCGAGCACGCCGATGAACGCGAAGAGGATCGCGATCTGCGGCACGAAGACGATCACGCTGCCGACGCCGGCGAAGACGCCGTCGACCACAAGCGAACGCAGATCGCCCTCGGGCAGGAATCCGCCCACCCAGGTTCCCAGAGCGACCGCGCTACTCTCGAAGAGGTCCTGCACCGGGGCGGCCCAGGTGAAGACCGCCTGGAACACCAGCGCCATAATCGCGAGGAAAATCAGCGGCCCACCGAGGCGATGCAGCAGCACGGCGTCGATGCGATCGCTGAGCGAGCCGCCGCTGCGGACGACGCGCTCGACGCAGCGCGAGAGCACGCCGCCGATCCACGTGTAGCGCAGCTCGGACTCAAGACGATCGGGTACGTAGCCGGCGTTGCGCAGGGCCTGGCGCGCGGCCTCGAGGCGCGGTGCGAGGCCCTCGACGTGCACGAGATGCGGTTCGTCGCGGCGGACCCCGAGGAGCCGCAGCGCTTCCATCCCGGCGGCGGCGTAGTTGATGCCGCCGCGCTCAAGCAGGCCCTGCAGCGGTGCGAGCACCACGTCCACGTCGGCGGGCACGTCGAAGCGCCGGCGCGGCGCCGGGAGACCGGCGGCAGTGATCCACGCACGGCGCAGCGGCTCGAGCCCTTCGCCGCGATGCGCGACGGTGGGGATCACCGGCACGCCGAGTTCGTGGATGAGCGCCGGCACGTCGATGCGGATGCCCTGCGCCTCGGCGACGTCGAACTGATTGAGCGCAATCACCACCGGCAGGCCCAGCTCGATCACCTGCGAGGCGAGGTACAGGTTGCGCTCGAGATGCGAGGCGTCGACCACCACGCAGACGACGTGCGGCCGGTAGTGCGCGTCGTCGCGGCCGAGCAGCACTTCGAGTGCGATCTGCTCGTCCGGCGAGCCCGCGGAGAGCGAGTAGGAGCCGGGGAGGTCGAGCAGCGTGGCGCTGCGTCCGTCCGGCAGCGGCGAACTGCCCTCGACGCGCTCGACCGTGACACCGGCGAAGTTGCCGACGCGCTGCCGCAGCCCGGTGAGGGCATTGAACAGCGTGGTCTTGCCGGTGTTGGGATTCCCGATGAGGGCGACGCGCAGCGTGTCGGTGGACTCGCGCGGCGCCGCGGGCGCGGACGCGGCCACGTTAGAGTGCCGCGCGATCTTGCGGCTGGACGGTGATCCCCTGCGCGAGGTCCGTACCGAGTGCGAGGCGCGTGCCGCGCACGTCCACCAGCAGGCAATGCCGCTTGTTGATCACCGAGATCGTCGCGCCTTCGTAGAGGCCCATCGCGCGGAGACGGCAGGCATCCTGGTCGCCGCAGGCGATGGCGACGACCGTCGCCGGACGCCCCGCCTCACTCTCAAGGAGTGGGCAGCTGCAACCCGTGAGCTCGCGCGCGGAGGCGGTCATTCGGAGTACACAATAGAAGGGTCGTCTAGATGAGAATGGTTCTCATCAGGTGATATCGAAGGCTAACCACTCCCACGGGCGCCACGCAAGAGAGGGGAGTACAACAGTCAGGATTCCGTGGCACTCGAGACGGCGCGGATTTGCCAAGTCGTCAGTAGCTTCCGCGCGTGCTGACACTCGACGACCTCCCGACGCCGAGCCTACTGCTGGATCACGACCGCTTCGTGCGCAACCACGAGCGGCTCGCGACGCATCTCCTGCGACTCGGCGTGCCGCTGCGGCCGCACGTGAAGACGGCCAAGAGCATACCGGCCCTGCGGCAACTGCTCCGTGGCCAGCCCGGTGGCGTGACCGTCTCGACGCTGCGCGAGGCCGAGGCCTGCCTCGACGCCGGCATCACGGACATCCTCTACGCCGTGGGCGTCGCGCCGCAGAAGTTGCCGGCGATTGCCGAGCTACAGGCCCGTGGTGCCGCGATGATGGTCATCCTCGACTCGCTCGCGGCCGCCCGCGCACTGGCGGCGCATCGCCATCGCCGGGGAATCGGCATTCCCGCGCTCATCGAAATCGACAGCGACGGCCATCGCGCCGGCGTCGCGGCGGACTCCACGCTGTTACTGGACATCGCCGAGGCGCTTGGCGACGACCTGCGCGGCGTGATGACGCACGCGGGCGAGTCGTATCGCTGCGTGACGGCGGAGGAGAAGCGCGCGATGGCCGCGCAGGAACGCGATGCGGCGGTGAATGCCGCGCTGCGCCTCCGCTTCGCCGGCTACTCGGCGCCGGTGGTGAGCGTGGGGTCCACGCCGACGGCACACTTTGCCGATGACCTGAGCGGCGTGACGGAAGTGCGCGCCGGCGTCTACGTGTTCCAGGATCTCGTGATGGCCGGGCTCGGTGTCTGCGCCGTCGACGACATTGCGCTGAGCGTGCTCGTGACGGTCATCGGGCACCAAGCCGAGAAGGGCTGGCTGATTACCGACGGCGGCTGGATGGCGCTCTCGCGGGATCGCGGCACGGCCTCGCTGCCGGTGGACCAAGCCTACGGCTTGGTCTGCGACGCCGATGGCCGCGTGCTGGAGGAATTGGTGATGATCGGCGCCAACCAAGAGCACGGCATCATCGCGCGGCGCGATGGCCAGCCCTGGGACCTCGGCGCGTACCCGGTGGGTGCGCATCTGCGGATCCTGCCGAACCACGCCTGCGCGACCGCGGCGCAGTTTGACGGGTACGTCCTGCTGGCCGATGGGAAACCGACCGGCGAGTATTGGCAGCGTTTCAATGGGTTCCACATCGGCTTGCCCTAGGCGCGCCGACCAACACCTCCCTCGGGAGTAGACGATGCGGATGCAGCAGTGGTTGCTCGGATTGTCGTTGTTCGCTGCGGCCATCACCGCGCCTCGTCTCGCCGAGGCGCAGGGCGGCACGCCGGTGGTTGCCGCGGACAGCGTGACCGAAGTGCGCCTGCGCGACGGCAGCGTGCTCGTCGGCCGCATCGAGCGTGAGACCGAGACGCAGGTGGTGCTCGTCACGCGGGCCGGCGCCCGCGTCGAGATTCCGCGAGACCAGATCGTCTCGATGCGCGCGGCCGTGCTACGCGCCGACGGCCAGCTGTGGCCCGAAGACGCTAACGGCTCGCGGTTGTTCTTCACCTCCACGGGGAGGCCCCTGCCCAAGGGTGAAGGCTACGTCTCGAGCTACTGGCTGTTCTTTCCCTTCGTCGGCTACGGCGTCACCGATTGGCTGACGATCGCGGGCTGCACGCCGGTGATCCCGGGACTGCTCGGCGAGGTGTTCTACCTCGCACCCAAGGTCACGCTGTACAACCGGGGCAAGGTGAGCGTCTCAGGCGGCGCGCTGTCGTTCTTCGTTACGGAC
>VFQM010003429.1_pt1 | contig 10116 bp, 9 predicted proteins | sample 3512391 | NCBI WGS metagenome assembly VFQM01 (sample SAMN10412369, study PRJNA504923) | tailings metagenome | isolation source: Replicate 1 from Balatoc abandoned mine | place: Philippines
CTTTAAACCGATGATTCCAGAACAATTCCACCAAGTATGGCAAAAAGGAATCGATACCAACGATTATTACTTAAAATTGTGTGGTTCTGGCGGTGGTGGTTACATTTTAGGATTTACCCAAGATTTAGACAAAGCAAAAGAATCTTTGAAAGACTATAAACTAGAAGTAGTTTATAATTTTTAATGTTTTTCGTTTGAAGGGAACTTTAAACTTTAAACTTTAAACAAAAACTCATGCTCACTCGCAAATCCAAATTATTTTTAAAAAAAATCCTTAGTTTCTTTTCTGTGATTAGAGGTTATAATATTTGGGTTATAGCGTTAGCGCAATATCTTTCTGCCATATTCATCTTGGCTCCCGAAAAACGAGCATTAGATATTATTCTAGATTGGCGTTTGTTTTTAATCGTGGTTGCTTCTACTTTAACCATTGCTTCGGGTTATATTATCAACAATTTTTATGATGCCAAAAAGGACTTAATCAATCGTCCTAAAAAAGCAATGATTGACCGTTTGGTAAGTCAAGAAACGAAGCTGAAAGTCTATTTTGGAATAAATTTCATTGTTGCTTTGTTAATGTTTTTCATTTCCTGGCGTGCAGTTTTGTTCTTTTCGACTTATATTTTTTTAATTTGGTTTTATTCGCATAAGTTAAAAAAAATGTTCTTGATTGGAAACATCACGGCGGCTGTTTTGGCTGTTTTGCCTTTCTTTGGAATTTTGATGTATTATAAAAACTTTTACGAGGTAATTTTTGCTCATGCTACATTTTTATTTTCATTGATTTTAATCCGAGAACTAATCAAAGATTTAGAAAATATCGAAGGCGATTTAATTGCTGATTACAAAACAATTCCTGTTGTTTTTGGGGAAAAAATGGCGAAGTCTATTATTTCAGTTTTAACGATTTCTACTCTAATTCCAGTTTATTTTTTAATTGAAGTGTATGATGTAGGTTATATGGATATTTACTTTTATCTGAGTTTAATGGCTCTGCTGTTTTTTCTTTTGCTTCTATGGAGAGCAGCTTCAAAGCCTGAGTACCTAAAACTTCATTTTCTATTGAAATTTATCATTGTTTCAGGGGTTTTTTGCATTGTTTTAATCGAACCAACGGTTTTAATTCACGGCAAAAAATTGATTTCCACATATTAGTTATATCTTTGCAAAAATTGTTTATAATATGTCACGTCATCAAGATAGCGATAAAAGTCGTCCAGGTTCAGGAAGACAAGGAGGTTACAAAAAAGATAGTAATTCAAGAGGAAATGCGCCAATTCGTAAAGCGCCTTCAAAGTTTAAAACCAAACCAGAAGCTGCAAAAGAAGCGCCAAAAGCTCCCAAATCTCCAAAAAAACCATCCAATCCAGATGAAATTCGTTTGAATCGCTACATTTCTAATTCAGGAATGTGTAGCCGTAGAGATGCGGATATTTACATCCAAAGTGGAAACGTAAAAGTAAACGGTGAAGTAATTACCGAAATGGGTTACAAAGTAAAATTAACCGATTCAGTTCAGTTTGACGGTGTGAATATTACGCCAGAAAAGAAAGAATATATCTTGTTGAATAAACCTAAAAACTTCTCTACAGCAGGAGACGATTCGCAAGGCTCAGCTAATGTTTTGGACTTAGTTCGAAATGCAACTAAAGCCAAATTACAACCTGTAGGAAGAATGGATAAAACGACAACTGGTTTGTTGTTGTTTACCAATGATACTGAAATTATCCAAAAATTCACCGCTCCAAATCAACGTTCTTCTAAAGTATATCAAGTTTCGTTAGATAAGAACTTAAAGTTTGAAGATTTAGAACGCATCCAAAAGGGATTAACGATTGACGATCATAGAGTTTACGTGGAAGAAATTACTTATATTGAAGATCAGCCAAAAAGTGAAATCGGTTTAAAAATGAAAACTTCAAACGTAAAAATCGTACGTAGAATTTTCGAACATTTAAAATATGATGTTTTAAAAGTGGACCGTGTAACTTTTGCAGGTTTAACCAAGAAAAATTTACCAAGAGGCGATTGGAGATTCTTAACGGAACAAGAAATCATCAACCTTAAAAATGCTTAAATGTATTTTTTAAAAACATATAGGCACATAGGATTTTATTCTTTGTGCCTTTTTTATTTAGTAATCTTTGCGAAAAACCTTGCGCTCTTTGCGTTTAAAATTTAAACTTTATGCCAAATCAACTACAACAAATCGCCATTCGATGGTTCGATGCTTTCAATACAAAAAACTTAGAAAAATTATTGGAATTATACGATGACGAAGCCCAACATTTCAGTCCGAAATTAAAAATTCGTCAACCCGAAACCAATGGTTTAATAATCGGAAAAGAAGCTATGCGCGTTTGGTGGCAAGACGCTTTTGATAGATTACCAACGTTACACTACAAAGTGACCTCACTAACCGCTAACACTGACCGCGTTTTCATGGAATACACACGTCAAGTAGCAGGTGAAGCCGATATGTTAGTAGCCGAAGTTTTAGAAATTAAAGAGGGAAAAATTGTGTTTTCTAGGGTTTATCATGGGTGATGATATTCTTTTTTGTCATTTCGACACAAGGAGAAATCACATAATGTTAAACTTTTATAGATGACCATTTGTCAACTAAAGACGAAAAATGACTTGTTAATGGTGTAGATTCTCCATCTATTGTTAGACTTTCAACTTCTAAATCCATTAGTAAATCAATTATATCGTTTAATTGATTTTTTGATAAATCTATTTTATAATGATTGGTTTTTATGTCTTCTTTTTTATTATGTTTTTCAGATTTAGCAATTTTGTTGTTATTCAAAATGTCGAGCAGTTTATCTACTAAAGTAACATTTTCAGTTTTTGCTAACTCATTAATTGTAGATTTAATAGTAAGATAGTCAATGATGTTTTTCATTTTTGTTTTCTTACATTTAAATTATCCCTCAAAAACATAATCCGCATACACTTGCTCAATCTCAGTAAACACATCTAATAATTGATTGATTCCATCTGTGGTAACCAATTTTTGTTTATATTCTTTAAAACCGTGAATGCCTTTGAAATAATTGGTATAATGACGACGCATTTCGTTGATTCCTAAACGTTCGCCTTTCCATTCTACGCTCCAAATTAAGTGATTTTTTGCGGCTTCAATTCGGTCGTTCATGCTTGGTGGGGCTAGTTTTTCTCCTGTGGCGAAATAATGTTTAATTTCATTAAAAATCCAAGGATAACCAATCGCAGCGCGACCAATCATCATACCATCTAAACCGTATTTGTTTTTATATTCCAATGCTTTTTCGGGAGAATCAATATCGCCATTTCCAAAAATTGGCATCGTAATTCTAGGATTTTCCTTTACACGCTGAATGTGCGACCAATCCGAATGCCCTTTATACATTTGTGCACGTGTTCTAGCATGAATAGTTAAAGCTTGCACGCCGATATCTTGTAAACGCTCGGCAACTTCATCAATATTAATCGAATTTTCATCCCAACCTAAACGCGTTTTAACCGTAACAGGCAAACTCGTTCCTTTGATAACAGCTTTCGTTAAGCGAATCATTAAATCAACATCTTTCAAAACGCCAGCACCAGCTCCTTTACAAACAACTTTCTTAACAGGACAACCAAAATTAATATCCACCAAATCAGGTTGAACGGTATCTACAATTTTAGCACTCATTTCCATAGCTTCTTCATCACCTCCAAAAATCTGAATTCCAATTGGACGTTCGTAATCGAAAATATCCAATTTTTGCTTGCTTTTCATCGCATCACGAATCAATCCTTCTGAAGAAATAAATTCAGAATACATCAAATCAGCGCCATGCAATTTGCATAAACGACGAAATGGTGGGTCGCTCACATCTTCCATTGGGGCTAATAATAAAGGAAAATCGGGTAGTATGATGTTACCAATTTTAGGCATGGTGCTTCAATTTTTTGCAAAGATAGGAATTTTTTAAATCGAATGGGTTTCTAAAGATTCTCGGGTTTAAAATCCAAAACTTTAGCTTATATTTGCAGATTAAACGAACAAGAGTTTGGAGGATGAAAATGGCTCTTGTACTTGAACTTTACATTGAAAGATGAAACACATTAGAAATTTCTGCATTATTGCACACATTGACCACGGAAAAAGTACGTTAGCCGACAGATTGTTGAGTGCTACACAAACCGTTTCGGCTCGCGAAGAAAAAGCCCAGTTGCTAGATAACATGGACTTAGAGCGCGAACGTGGGATTACCATAAAAAGTCACGCCATTCAAATGGAGTACAAATACAAAGGAGAAGATTATATCTTAAACTTAATTGACACTCCAGGTCACGTGGATTTCTCGTATGAGGTTTCTCGTTCGATTGCGGCTTGTGAAGGTGCTTTGTTGATTGTTGATGCAGCGCAAAGTATTCAGGCGCAAACGATTTCGAATTTATATTTAGCGTTAGAAAATGACTTGGAGATTATTCCTGTTTTAAATAAAGTGGATTTACCAAGTGCAAATCCTGAAGAAGTTAGTGATGATATTATCGATTTATTAGGATGTAAATTAGAAGATATTATTCATGCTTCTGGAAAAACAGGTTTTGGTGTTGAAAATATTTTGGCAGCTATTATTGAGAAAATTCCAGCGCCTAAAGGTGATCCAAATGAACCGCTTCAAGCTTTGATTTTCGATTCGCATTACAATCCATTCAGAGGTATTGAAGTAATTTTCCGTGTACTTAACGGAGAAATGAAAAAAGGGCAGAAGATTAAATTCATGGCTACCGGAAATGAATATTATGCGGATGAGGTTGGGACATTGAAATTGAATCAGGTTCCTAAAAATGTAATTTCAGCTGGAGACGTAGGATATTTAGTTTCAGGAATTAAAGAAGCGAAAGAAGTAAAAGTTGGTGATACGATTACCGATGCAAAAGAACCAACAAAAAATGCAATTTTAGGATTTGAAGATGTAAAACCAATGGTTTTCGCGGGAATTTATCCTGTAGATACAGAAGATTACGAAGATTTACGTGCTTCGATGGAAAAATTACAATTGAACGATGCTTCATTGGTTTTCCAAGCGGAGAGTTCGGCGGCTTTAGGATTTGGTTTCCGATGTGGATTCTTAGGAATGTTGCACATGGAAATTATCCAAGAGCGTTTAGAGCGTGAGTTTGATATGACGGTTATTACAACGGTTCCTAACGTTTCGTATCATGCGTTTACTAAGAAAGAACCTGATACTGTTTTAATTGTAAACAATCCTTCGGATTTACCAGAGCCTTCAAAATTAGATAGAGTAGAAGAGCCATATATCAAAGCAACCATCATTACAAAATCAGATTTTGTAGGAAACGTAATGAGTTTGTGTATCGAAAAACGAGGTTTAATTACGAATCAAACCTATTTAACCACAGAGCGTGTTGAGTTGAATTTCGATATGCCGTTAGCGGAAATTGTATTCGATTTTTATGACAGATTGAAAACAGTTTCAAAAGGATATGCTTCTTTTGATTACCATCCAATAGGAATGCGTGAATCAAAATTAGTTCGTTTAGACGTGTTGTTAAACGCACAACCAGTAGATGCGCTTTCAGCTTTAATTCACGAAAGTAATGCGTACAACATTGGTAAAAAAATGTGTGAAAAACTAAAAGAATTAATCCCAAGACAACAGTTTGATATTCCTATTCAGGCGGCAATTGGGGCAAAAGTTATTGCTCGTGAAACCATTAAAGCGTTGAGAAAAGACGTAACGGCAAAATGTTATGGAGGAGATATTTCTCGTAAACGTAAACTTTTAGAGAAACAGAAAAAAGGTAAAAAACGTATGCGTCAAGTAGGAAACGTAGAAATTCCGCAAGAAGCGTTTATGGCGGTTTTAAAACTGAATGACTAGCTGTAGTTTGATTTTATATAATTTATTAACCCAACGACTTTTGCTAGTTGTTGGGTTTTTTTATTAACATTAACAATTGACTCATTTTCTTTTTGTGAAAGTTGAAGTAACTTTACAAGATGTATGCTTTAGTCGATTGTAATAACTTTTACGTTTCGTGTGAACGTGTTTTCCAACCTCAATTAAATGGCAAGCCTGTTGTGGTATTGTCTAATAATGATGGTTGTATCATTTCGCGCAGTAACGAAGCTAAAGCATTAGGAATTCCAATGGGCGCACCTGAATTTCAAGTTCGCGATTTGATAAAACAACATGATATTCGTGTTTTTTCCTCTAATTATGCATTGTATGGCGATTTGAGTCATAGAGTGATGAAAATCTTAGAAAATTATACGCCAAATGTTGAGGTGTATAGTATCGATGAAGCTTTTTTGAATTTTTCAGGAATGACAATTCCCGATTTCAATGCGTATGGTGCCGACATCCAATACAGAATTTTGAAATGGTTGAGTATTCCTATCGGAATTGGTTTTGCGCCTACAAAAGCACTTTCGAAAGTAGCTAATAAAATAGCTAAAAAGTTTCCAGAACGCACAAATGGAATCTATGTTATCGATACCGAAGAAAAACGAATTAAAGCCTTAAAATGGACTAAAATTGAAGATGTATGGGGTGTTGGTTTTCGTCTTACCAAAAAAATGAAAGCAAAAAACATCAATACAGCTTATGATTTCACACTACCTCATAATGAAACTTTCATTCGCAAAGAAATGGGAGTGGTAGGAATGCGATTGAAGTATGAGTTAGAAGGAAAATCTGTTTTAGAAATGGAAGAGCCTAAGGCAAAAAAAAATATCGCTGTGACGAGAAGTTTTGAGAAAGATATTACAGATTTTAATGAGCTTAAAGAACGAGTTGTGACTTTTGCTTCGATTTGTTCTGAAAAGCTACGTAAGCAAAATTCCTGTTGCAATGCGGTCATTCTGTACTTGCGAAAAGATAAATTTAAAACCATTAATGGCGAACGTTATAGCTTTTATCGCATGCAAACGTTACCTTTTCCTTCCAACACTTCTTTCTCAATTAGTCAAACAGCTATAAGGATGTTGAAGGAATTGTATCAAGAAGGAACTGCCTATAAGAAAGCGGGTGTTATTGTGTCAGAAATTGTTCCTGATTCACAACGTCAATTTAAACTTTTTGATGAGGAGAATCCTAAATATCAAAAAATAATGGAAGTTATGGATGCGGTTCAGGCTAAAACAGGTGAACGTAAGCTTAGATTAGCTTCACAAGATTTAAAACGTACTTGGAAAATGAAACAGAATCATTTGTCCAATCGATATACAACAAATTTTAACGAATTATTAGAAGTAAAATGCAAGTAAATTCTAAAATAACTTTTTTTGTTCCTGATTTTGATAATACTATAGAGACTTCTTTCATTTCAAGTGAAATTAAAGCAGGATTTCCCTCGCCAGCAGCCGATTTTGAAGAATCAAAAGTAAGTTTAGATCATTTGTTGATTAAGAACAAAGAAGCTACCTTCTATGCTAAGGCAAGTGGTACTTCTATGATAGGTGCCGGGATTGATGATGGTGATATTTTAGTAATTGATAGAAGTTTGGAACCAAGGAATAATGCTGTGGCAGTATGTTTTATTGATGGAGAGTTTACGGTTAAACGCATTAAAAAAACCGATGATGCTGTCTTTCTAATGCCCGAAAATCCAAATTATATTCCCATTCAAATAGAGCCTCATAATGAATTTATTATTTGGGGAATCGTAACTTATGTTATTAAACAAGTGAAATAAAAAAAGGCTATCGCGCGCAGCGGATAGCCTTTTTTTATAAGAATAACTCTTAGAATTTAGCTCTGTTATCTTTAATCTCTGCTTTGTCTTTTAAAGCAGTGTATGCTTTAGAGACAGCGTAAGATTGATTTTGAGAACGGTCTTGAGTAATATAGGTTTTGTAGTTTGGAAGTTCCATTGCTTTAGTTACAGTTTTAGTTCTAACCATAAACATCCCAGAAAGACCTTCGATTACTTCAGATGTTTTTCCTGCCGCTAAGCCAAATGCTTTACCTACTACTTTTGGTTCGTTACCAATATTAGGTACAACAGGAACTTTTATTGAAACACCAACTGCTGTTTGAACAGACGCTCCAGAAGCTTTAGCAACAGCTTCTAAAGATGTTCCACTCATTTTTTTCTTAATAATTTCAGCTTTTTTCTGATTTTTTATAAGTTGCTCAACACTTAATTTAGCAACATCTAATGGAAGTAAACCTGTTTCGTTTTTGTCCTTTAGTTTAGCGATTACAAAACCTTGAGGGACATCAAAACGTCTAACATCTCCAATTTCAGTGTCTTGATTGAAAGCCCATCTTACAATTTCTCTCTTAGATCCTAATCCTTGTACATATTCGTCAAAACCTTTAATGTTAGTTGCTGGAATTACTTCAAATCCTGCTTTTTTAGCTACTGCAGCAAAATCTTTGTTTTCATTAGCATCAGCTTCTAATTGACTCGCTTTAGTATATATAGCATCGATAGTAGCTTCAGAAGGTTCAATTTTCTGTGCAACAGTTCCCATTAATACAGCATTGTATTTGTCAGTTACTTTGATAACGTGAAATCCGAAATCTGTTTCAACAACTCCAATTGTACCAATAGCATTGTTAAATACAAAATCATTAAACTGAGGTACCATTTGTCCTGGAGTAATGTTGTCGTATTCTCCTCCATTGTTTTTTGATCCTGGGTCGTCTGAATTTGTTAGCGCTAACATGGCAAAGTTTCCTGGATTAGCTTTAGCCTGTGCTAATAAAGTATTTGCTAAAGCTTGTGCTTCTTCTTTAGTTCTAGTAGCAGTTGATTGAGGTGCTCCTTTGTAAGACAATAAAATGTGACTTGCTTTAGCACTTGCATTTGCTTTTCTTCCAACCATTTTAGAAATACACTGATGTCCTCCATAAACGTATGGTCCATAAACACTACCTACTGGTAAGTTAAATAAAGCTTCTTGATGTTCAACAGGTAATTGGTTTTTGGTTACATAAGTAGAATCAAATTTGATGTCAGAGTTTGCGTTTACAAATTCGCCTACATTTGAAATAGAATCAAATTTTGCTTTAACTTCATTGATTGAAGCCACCATCGCTTGCTCGTCTTCTTTAGAAGGCTTGTTTTCAACAAGAACGAAATCAATGCTAGTTGTAGGATCTGATTTGTATTTTTTTGGAGATTTTTTCATAAAGTCGATAATCTCAGCATCTGTAACTTTTACTTGGTCATCATTTACAGTTGAGAAAGCAACAGTTACATATTCAAAATCTACTTTGTCGTTTTCAAGTTTGTGTTGGAATTTGCCTTCTGCTTTTGTAGTGTAAACACCTGATTTAATCATAGTGTTGTACATTTGTTCTACAGCAAATCTTTCGATACTTTTTTCAAATTCTTTCCATTGCAACCATTGTGTTTGGTCTGGTGCATTTTTGATTCCTTTTAAGAATTCTTTTAATTTGTTTTCATCAAACAAACCTGCAGCGTTCAAAAATTCTGGATTTTGAGCTAAATTTGGATTCTGCTTAATGATATTGATAAGTTGTTCACCACCAATTTTTAATCCTAATTTGTCAAATTCCTCCGAAAGGATAATTCTTCTTACTTCTTGTTCCCAAGCACTGTTTAAAGCTTGTGTTGAAGTGGTTCCTTGTCCTTGTTTTTCAATCATTGCTACATTTTGCATAAACTCCTGAGCATCAATATCGGTTCCATTAACAGATCCTACATTGTTTGCGTCAGAACTAAATGTTCCACTTTGAATTACATCTGCTAATACAAATGAAAACAATGCCAAAGCAATAATAATAATTAGGAAGAATGAACGTTGTCTAATTTTTGATAAAACTGCCATTTTTATTTGTGTTTAATTTTTTTCAGAGGGCGAAAATACAATTATCTATTTAATAATAAAATAGTAAACTCATATTTTACTTGAATTTTTTAAAGATTTTTATCTTTTTTCATCTTTTATTTTTAAACGTACCAATTCAATTTTTTTATTAGATGCAGAATGAATGGTTATTTCAAAATTTTCGATGTTTATTTTTTCTTCATTTGTAGGAATTTCTTTGGTATAATTTACGATAAATCCTCCTAAAGTGGAATAAGAATCTGATTCTGGTAATTGCAATTTATATTTTTCATTCAAATATTCCACTTCGT
>VFQM010003432.1_pt1 | contig 10105 bp, 12 predicted proteins | sample 3512391 | NCBI WGS metagenome assembly VFQM01 (sample SAMN10412369, study PRJNA504923) | tailings metagenome | isolation source: Replicate 1 from Balatoc abandoned mine | place: Philippines
AGTTGGTGGTCTTGTAGCGGGCCTTGGACCCCTTCGGTTCACTCATGTCTCGAGGTTACCAGCTCAGCGGACTGGCTTTGTGCAACAAAGCCGCATTCGACCGATCATAGCGGATATCCGGTCGAATCATCGCAATTCCATGTTGCGCAGCCGGTCTGACTGCCGGTCGTCACCCGCACTGGCCGGAAGAGTTGCACCGATGGTCAACATACCGATGACCGTGATAAGCAACTTTTTCATGATGAACTCCTGTGTTCGATTGATTGCCATACCGAATCGCATCATTTGACGGAAGCCGGCATTGATGTCCCCTTGGCTTCCGCCTTCGCGCGCGCTTCCTGCTCGGCGCGCAACCGCCGTTGCTGGTTGGACCAGGGCGTCGTTTGCGCGCGCGGGCCGTGATCGAGCGGCAGCACGAGTTTTTTCGGCGTGTCGGTGGCGGCGGCCTTCGCCTTGCGCGCCGCTTCAATCAATTGCCAGTCGGGACCGGCAATGGCCGGAAGGGTGGCGCCGATGGTCAACACGCCGGTGAGGGTGATGAGAAATTTTTTCATGACGATTTCCTTTATTCGGGTAATGGAGAAGCCGGGCCGCGTTATTTGACGGCATCCGGCTTCGGAGCGCTCTGGGCCTCCGCTTTTGCGCGCGCCTCCTGCTCGGCGCGCAGCAGGCGTTGCTGGTTGGACCACGGGGTCGTTTGCGCGCGCGGGCCGTGGTCGAGCGGGAGCACGACTCTGTTGCCTGTCTCCGGACCGGCGCAGGCGGTGACAACGACCGTGACTGCCATGACGCCGGCAGTAGTAATGAATCTCCTGTTCATGACGATCTCCTTGGCACATCGATTTGGTTACCTCACTCCCGGCAAAGCCGGGAGATTCCGTTATCCCGTTATCTGCCTGAGTCATAGCCAGGGTTACGTTTGCGATTTTTCACCGATTCAATCGCCTCGGAACGCACTTCCTCTCTGGAACGGGTGCTGCGTGCCGGCGCCAACACAGGGAAATTCTGTATGTCGCCCCGGGGCAGCAAACCTTGCGCACGCGCCTGCGCAAGTTCGGCCTGGACTTCGGCTCGTGTTTTGGTCGAGACGACCGGCTCTTGTGTAGGGAATGGATCGACATCTCCGGCAAAGACGGAACCGGTCGCGGCCAATACGGCCAGCGCAGCAATCAATCGTTGAACGTTCATTTTTGAATCCTCAGCATTGGTTAAATTAGGCATCTGTGCAGCTTCAAGCAATTCACCGCGACAGAGCACTAATTCAGCCAACGGCAGTACAACACCCGCAATGCGAGAGGCGGCCGTACCGTGGCACCGATCGTCGCTTCATGGATGGCAGTTCGTTGATGGAATTGCGTTGCCCATGACGACGGCAGTGCTGTCGGGTTGTCGTCCCGTTCGACCGTGCGATCGACCGACGCCGGCGCCAAGGCACACGTTGCACACGCCTGGCAGTCGGCCATTGCCATTGCCTGCGTCATTTCGTCACAAGGCGGCATCTCGACCTGTGCGGCAAAGGCCGGCACATGGACGCTCCACGCCAGCCACGCTAACGCGGTCCAGCGCCGGAGATATCGCATGCCCGTTGCCTTATCCAACATGGGCCACTCTCTTTTCCGTCCGATGCGCCATCTGCACGGCACGTGCCTGCCGGCGCCGCAACAGCAGATACACGACCGGCACCACGAACATCGACAGCAGCGGCGCGGTGATCATGCCGCCCACCATCGGCGCGGCAATCCGTTGCATCACTTCCGAACCGGTACCCGCGCCGATCATGATCGGCACCAGGCCGGCGATGATGACCGCCACCGTCATCGCCTTCGGCCGCACGCGCAGCACGGCTCCCTCGCGGATCGCATCGAGCAGATCGGCTTCGCTGGCCTTGCCTTTGGCCAAGCGTTTTTCCCACGCCTGCTTCAGGTACAGCAGCATGATCACGCCGAACTCGGCCGACACTCCTGCCAGCGCGATGAAGCCGACGCCGCTGGCGACCGACAGGTTGTGCCCGAGCAGCCACAGCAGCCAGATGCCGCCGGCCAGCGCGAACGGCAGCGTCGCCATGATGAGCGTCGCTTCATCGAATCGCTGGAACGTCATGTATAGCAGCACGAAGATAATGAGCAGCGTCGCCGGCACCACGACCTTCAGCTTGGCGCTGGCCCGCTCCAGGTACTCGAACTGGCCCGACCATGACACCGCGTATCCGGCGGGCAGCTTCACCTCCTTGGCGACCGCTTGCTGCATATCGCGCACCGCCGAGCTCAAGTCGCGTCCGCGAATATCGACATACACCCAGCCCGACAGGCGCGCATTCTCGCTCTTCAACATCGGCGGGCCGTCGGTGATGCGGATTGTTGAAACATCGCCGAGGCGGATTTGGGCGCCGCGTTCAGTCAGCACCGGCAACTGGCGCAGCTTCTCGACCGAGTCGCGCACCTCGCGCGGGTAACGCACGTTGATCGGGAAGCGCTGCAAGCCCTCGACGGTCTCACCGATGTTGTCGCCGCCGATCGCCGCCGACACGATGCTTTGCACATCCGAGATGTTCAGGCCGTAGCGCGCGGCCGCGTCGCGGTCGATATTGACGTCGATGTACCGTCCACCGCTCAGGCGTTCCGCCAAAGCCGAGGAGACGCCCGGCACCTGTTTGACCACCCGCTCGATGTCGCCGGTGATGCGGTCGATTTCCTGCAAGCTCGTGCCGGCGACCTTGACACCGACCGGGCTCTTGATGCCGGTGGCCAGCATGTCGATCCGGTTGCGGATCGGCGGCACCCAGATGTTGGCGAGTCCCGGCACCTTGACGGTGCGGTCCAGTTCCTCGATCAACATGTCCGACGTCATGCCCGGCCGCCACTGATCGCGCGGCTTGAACTGGATCGTCGTCTCGAACATCTCCAGCGGCGCCGGGTCGGTCGCGCTTTCCGCGCGCCCGGCTTTACCGAACACGCTTTGCACTTCCGGCACGGTTTTGATCAGGCGATCGGTCTGCTGCAACAGCTCGGATACCTTGCCGGCAGACAGGCCGGGAAGCGCCGACGGCATATACAAGACATCGCCTTCATCCAGCGGCGGCATGAATTCACCGCCCAAACGGGAGACCGGCCACACCGTCACGACCGCAACCAAGCCGGCAACCAGCAGCGTCGTCTTCGGAAAGCGCAGCACGCCTTCCAGCAGCGGGCGGTACAACGCGATCAGGAAGCGATTGAGCGGGTTCTTTTGTTCATCGGGAATGCGTCCCCGGATCAGATAACCCATCAATACCGGGATCAACGTCACTGCAAGGCCGGCAGCCGCTGCCATCGCATACGTCTTGGTAAAGGCCAGCGGCGAGAACAGGCGTCCTTCCTGCGCTTCCAGCGTAAAGACCGGAACGAAAGACAGCACGATGATCAGCAGCGAGAAGAACAGGGCCGGCCCGACTTCGGCCGCTGCATCCGCGATGACCCGCCAGTGGTCGTCCCCTTTCAATTTCTGGCCCGGATGCGCATGGTTCCATGCCTCGATATGCTTGTGCGCGTTCTCGATCATCACCACCGCCGCATCGACCATCGCGCCGATCGCAATCGCGATGCCGCCGAGCGACATGATGTTCGCATTCACGCCCTGGTAATACATCACGATGTAAGAAGCGAGTATGCCGAGCGGTAGCGACACGATCGCCACCAGCGCCGAGCGGATGTGAAACAGGAAGATCGCGCAGACCAGCGCGACGACGACGAATTCCTCGATCAGCTTTTCTTCAAGATTGCTCACCGCGCGCTTGATCAGGCTGGAACGGTCATAGGTCGGAATAATCTCGACACCGGGCGGCAGGCTGGGCTTCAGCTTCTCCAGCTTGGCCTTCACCGCGTCGATGGTTTCCAGTGCGTTCTTCCCGGAACGCATCACAATGACGCCGCCGGCGACTTCGCCTTCACCGTTCAGTTCCGCGATGCCGCGCCGCATTTCCGGTCCCACCTGGATCCGTGCGACATCGCCCAGCCGCACCGAGACGCCGGCCTCGGTGGTCATCAGCGGAATCTTGCGGAAGTCGTCGAGCGACGCGAGATAGCCGGAGGCACGCACCATGTATTCGGCTTCGCCAAGTTCCAGGACGGAGCCGCCAGTCTCCTGATTGGCCTTCTGCACCGCCTCGATCACTTTTCCGTGCGGGATGTTATAGGCGCGCAGACGGTCCGGATCGAGCACGATCTGGTATTGCCGCACCATGCCGCCGACGCTGGCGACTTCGGACACGTTCGGCACCGCCTTCAGCTCGTACTTCAGGAACCAGTCCTGCAACGCGCGTAGCTGCGACAAGTCCATCCTGCCGGTCTTGTCCACCAGCGCGTATTCATAGACCCAACCGACGCCGGTCGCATCGGGGCCGAGCGCCGTCTTGGCTTGCGGCGGCAGGCGTGACTGCACCTGGTTCAGGTATTCCAGCACGCGCGAACGCGCCCAGTACGGATCGGTACCATCCTCAAACAGGATATAGACGAAGGAATCGCCGAAGAAGGAATAGCCGCGCACTGTCTTCGCGCCCGGCACCGAGAGCATGGTGGTGGTGAGCGGATAGGTGACCTGGTTCTCGACGATCTGCGGCGCCTGGCCCGGATAGGTGGTGCGGATGATGACTTGCACGTCCGACAGGTCCGGAATCGCGTCGAGCGGCGTGCGCGTCAGCGACCAGATACCCCAGGCGGTAATCATCAGCGTCGCCAGCAGCACCAGAAAGCGGTTGGCAATCGACCAGCGGATCAGCTTGGCGATCATTTGGCGGCTCCCTGCTTGGCAGGCGTCTTATCCTTCATGCCCGGCATCGGCGTTTGCGCGGTCGGCGCAATCGTGGCGATCTGGAACATGCCATCCTTGGTCTGGCGGATTTCGAAGACGACGCTGTCGCCTACCGCGACATTGTTCGGCAAGCCGTTTCCCGGCGGTTTGAAGCCCATCGTCATCGGCCCCCATTGCAGGCTCGGGATCGGGCCGTGCGACAGCGTGATTTCATCCTTGCCGATGCTCTCCACCTTGCCCTCGCCACGATGCGTCGGTCCTCCCGTGTTGCCTTGTTCCGGCGCCGGCATGTCGCCCATACGCGTCGCGGTGCCCTTCAGGCTCGCTTCGGAATCGATCAGGAACTGGCCGGAGACCACTACCTTTTGCCCGGCCTCCAATCCCTTGCGGATTTCGGTTTGGCCGTTTGTTTCAGCGCCGATCTCCACATCGACCGGCATGAATTTGCCATCTCCTTGCGCGACCATCACGACGTTGCGCTTGCCGGTCTGAATCACCGCTTCGGTCGGTATGGTCAACACATCTTTGCGCGCGGCAGGCGTGAAATTGACGGTGGCGAACATACCCGGCACCAGGCGGCCGCCGGGATTCGCCAGTTCGACGCGCGCTTTCAGTGTGCGCGTGGCGGGATTGACTTCGGGCAGAATCGCGCTGACCTTGCCTTTGAAAACCGTTTCCGGCAGCGACGGGGTGCGCGCCTCGACCGCATTGCCCGGCCGCACCAGCGACGACAGGTTTTCCGGCACGTCGGCATTGACCCAGATTGTGTTCAAGCCATTGATGCGGAACAGCGGCGCGCCCGCCATCACGGTCATGCCTTCGCGTACCGCCAGTTCCGCTACCACGCCTGCGAGCGGCGCGGTGACTGTCAGGCGCGCATGGATCTTGCCGCTGGACTCCACCAGGCGGATCTGGTCGTCGGTCATGCCGGCCAGGCGCATGCGTTGCCGCGCGCCGTCGACAAAAGTGCCCGCACCGGCACCCTGCATGCGCTTGACCGACAGGTATTCCTCCTGCGCCGCGACCCAGTCCGGCACATACAGTTCGGCCAGCGGCTGGCCCTTCTTCACCGTGTCGAGCGGTGCGCGCACATACAGCCGCTCGACGAAGCCGTTGCTGCGCGCCTGCACCATCACCACGTCGCGCTCGTTGTAGGCAACGCTGCCCACCGCCTCGACCGTCGGCGCCAGGTTGCCCTTGGTGACTTCGACAGTACGAATACCCAGGTTTTGCTGCACGCGCGGGCTGATGCTGACCTTGCCTTCGTCGCCGGCCTCGTCCGCGTACACGGGGACCAGTTGCATGTCCATGAAAGGCGACTTGCCCGGCTTGTCGAACTTCTGGCCGGGGACCATCGGGTCGTGCCAGTACAGCACCTTTTTGCCGGTGGCGGGATCGACCGCGCCGCTGCCCTCGGCATTGCCTGCCGGCGCCGCTGCCGGCGCCGACTGCAGCCCCTGATTCAGGCCGATCCGATACAGGGCGTAGCCGCCGGCGCCAAGAACACCTGCCGCGACGAGCGCGAGGATAATTTTTTTACTTTTCATTTTGATCCCTTGTTCATAGTCGCAGCCGGATGCGCGGTATCGCCATCTTGCGGAAATAGAAAATTCAGTTGCGCCCACAGGCGGGCGGTGTCGGTCTCCAGTTGCAATGCCTGGATGCGCACGTCGATTTCATTGCGGCGCGCGGCCAGCACCTCCATCAGACCGGCTTTGCCGCCGCGGTAGGCCGCAACAGCCGCCGCCGTGCGCTGGTTCGCCAGCGGGATCAGTTCGCGCTCGTAACGGGCATGACGCTCGCGGCCGTTTTCCCATTCATGGATCATGGCGCGCGTTTGCGCGACATGCATGCGCAGGCTCTCCTCGCGTTCGGCTTTCGCCTGTTCCACCATCGCCAGCTTCGACGACAATTCCCGGTCCTGGCGATTCTTCCGGTCCCATTGCAGCGGGATCGACACGCCGACTGAAATCATGTTGTCGTAAGCGGAACCGCGTTGCTGGAAAGCCAGTTCCACGCTCCAGTCGGATTTCTTGTTGGCTTGTGCGAGTTTTGCTTCCGCCGCGGCGATTTCTTCCTGCTTGGTCAGCACCGCGATTTCGGGGTGATGCGCGAGCTGCGTGTCGAGCGTCGTTGCATCCAGGCGAATGGCATCGGCGGCTGGCTTGTCGGCCAACGGCATGTGCGCAGGGTCGCCGATCCAGCGCGCCAGCATGATGCGAGCATTGCGCGCCCGGCGCTCGGCTTCGCTGGCGCGGTCATCGAAGGCCGCCAAGGCGCCATGAGCCGCAAAAATGTCGGCCTGGCTGCCGCGCCCGCCACGATAGGCGCCTTCGGCCGCCCGGATTTCGAACTTGGCTTGCGTCGCTTGTTCGGCAATAACTGCCGACATCGCTTCCGCGTAGTAACGATCGAGCCAAGCCAGCGCCGTATCGCGCTGAATCGCCGCGACGGAAGCGGTTTTCTCGGCGGTCGATTTTTCTGCTTCGCGTTCGAAACGTTCTGCACGCGACTGGCGCTTGTCGGCGCGGGTAAGTTCCTGCATCACGCCGATGCGGCGCATCGTCATGAAATCACGCGTGGTGCTGAAGCGGTCGGGGCCCTGGACCGGTAGGTTATCGATGCCGGCCTTGAGCACCGGGTCCGGCAACTGACCTGCTGCAACTGCCATCTCGCGCGACGCAGTGGTCGCATGGTCTTTGGCGGCGAGCTGCCGCGAACGCTCGGTGGCCAGACGCTGCGCGTCGGCAAGTGTCAGCGGCGCTTCAGCGGCAACGGCGGCGGTCGAAAGAATACCGGCCAATGTGGCCAACGCGATTCCCGGCAGAAGCCGAAGAACCGCATGACGCACCCGCGAACGGGCGGCAAACGGGAATGACATGAAACCTCCAGATGGCATTGAACAACACCGTGCGCGCAGCACGCGCGACGGTGACGGACTAAGCGATCCGGGAGCTTAAATTCGGAAACAGCAGTTGCGGATGGACAGCGGCGGTGCGGTGGCTCGCACCAGAGAAATTGATTCTAGTGGTGCCGCGGTGGGCGTGTCGGCAATATCGACGAAGCTCAATGCCAGTATCAATGCTATCGGCACGAAGGGCGCGACATTCGGCAACTGGGGCTTGTCGAGGGACAGGTTGTCTGCCTGACCATAGGCATGGCACAGGCTGGGCTGCGCTGTATCCATGGTTTCACACGCGGCCATGCTTTGATCGTCCATACCTGCCGCCATCGCGACCGATTCGGTTTGCCCCATCCCGATACCGGGACACGCATACGACGCCACAGCGAACTGCATGAACAGTACGCTGATCAGCGCGATGAGCGCGGCAACGAAGCGGGGTGGACGGGGATAGCGTATTTTTACCTTTTTTAGGGTACGCAGTGATCAGTCTGTTGTCAAGCACAGAGACAGTCCGATTGTTCTGTCGTGGAAAACACGGAAAGCTTACAAAAGCCAGGTCGACGTCATCTTCCTACAACGCATCCCTGATGTTGGATGGCATCACGGATGCTTGACCAACGAGCAACGAAACCAGATCTGATTATTGGCCGGAAGAATACTCGTTGTTCCCGTTCCTGTCTTTCGCAGCGTCCGCTGCTTCCGCCCGAACCTCCGCGCGGGAGCGGGTGCTCTTCACGACCGGTGTCTTAGGATAATTCGTCTCTTCGCCAACGAGCCCACCAAACCTTGTGCGCTCGCCTCGTTAAGTTCGGCAATCACTTGCCCCCGGGTTTTGGTGGACACGATATGCTCCTCCCAGTTGTCGCCACGATCACCCAGCCACTTGTCGCTTGCAAAGGCACCGGATCCGACGGCAGTGACCAGCGCACCGGCTACAATGGCAATCGATAATTTTCTTGATGTCATGATGTACCTCCACAGGTTGAATAAACTCGTTTGTATCCGCGGTTGGCCGATCCATGAACACGAGTCTAGATTGCAGGTACGACCAGAAGCCTGACACTGCGATTACAAGTTTGTCATTTACGGACCGATCCAATGGTCGCCAGCCGCTTGCGTTGCGGTTCGGACGATCTCGGACTTGACCTTCGCCTTGGCGAGATACATATTCTTTCAGTAGGTCGCCAAGGCCATCCTTACCATCGGCAAGAATGCTGTTCTCGCCGATATCAGCACGAATACCTGGCGCGATGACGAGCGCAGACGTTTGGTTCCCCCGATTCCAGAAGGGGCATCAGCGTCCGGGCAAGCAGTTCCGGAACTGAAATGACTGGACGATAGAGGTCACATGAGCCAAAAGAAAAGCAGCCTGGAAGATGACATCGCGGCGGCATTTGAACGTGCATGCCGTGAACAAGATTTCATGGTCGCCGAATATCTGCTGCATGCTTTGGAAGCAATCGCGAGGCGAAACGGCGACGACATCGCTGTCCATCGCGCCTATCGCGAACTAATTCGGACACTTCCGCACAAGCACTGAATGCACCGCGCCGGGCGTGCATTCAGGACTTGCCCGTCCCCTCATCTCCCGCCAGTGCCGCAATAATCGGACACGGCTTGGCGCGACCGGTCGCTTCGCATTCGTGCAGCAGGCGAGACAACACCCCTTCCATGCGCTGCAGGTCGGCAATCCTGGTGCGAATTTCACCAAGCCGATCGGCTGCGACTTTGCGAATCGCCGTGCGGTCGGCACCGTCTTCCAGACGCAGGAACGTCCCGATCTCGTCGAGAGAGAACCCGAGTTCCTGTGCCCGCTTGATAAAACGAATGCGATCCACCAACGCCGGCGGATAGATGCGAAAGGCGCTGTCACGCGCCGCCGGCGTCGGTAGGAGTTCCAGGCGCTGGTAATAGCGGACGGTCTCGATGCCAACGTTTGCCGCACGCGCAAGCCGGCCAATGGTCAATCCGGATTCATTCATGATGTCTTAAAAAAAGGCTTGACTCTGGGGGTAGGTACAGGGTCCATGATAAAAATAATGACAGGCCGGCACAAGAAGAACTTATGGCAGGTGCAGTTGGCCTAATCCTAATAGTTAACATTTGTGCAAAAGGCGAATCTATGGCCATCAACTCCACCATATGGAAAGTTTTGTTGGCAATTTTTGCAGGTATTGGTGTGCTGACGGTACTAATTCTGCTCGGCATCGCATTCATGCATGGCGGCATGATGAGCATGATGGGCTCGTTCTCGGACATGGCTGCGGCATGCCAACGCATGATGATGGCGCAGTAGTGTCGAACATGTCTGGCATATGCACACCGGAATGAACACAAAATGAAAAAGCAATGGCACCGGGCAATGCCAGTAAGTTAAGCAAAGGCCCTTCGGGGTCTTTGTTGTTTGTACAGTGC
>VFQM010003434.1_pt1 | contig 10099 bp, 10 predicted proteins | sample 3512391 | NCBI WGS metagenome assembly VFQM01 (sample SAMN10412369, study PRJNA504923) | tailings metagenome | isolation source: Replicate 1 from Balatoc abandoned mine | place: Philippines
ACCGCGAGCGAAAGATGGATCTCGCTCGCCCTGCCCATCAATGACGCGATCCGCAGCGCCCCCTCCAATTGATCCATCGCCTTCCTCCTCTTTCTTGTCGATCCCGATTCTTGATCGGCTCGCGAAATTGATTTTTCGCTCTCTCCAACCTCTCAAATCCGGGATGAATGTCAAGCGCGTTTGACACTAACGGTGTCCGCTTGATGTCCGTAACTGACGGACGGCATTGCGGAAAGGCGAGGATTTGAGAGGATGGATTGAGACAAAAGAGGGGAGAAAAATGCTTGCGATGCCAAAGCCGATTGAGGCGGGGGATGGCGGTCTGGAGGCCGCCCTTGACTACCATTCCGAATCGCTGGAGAGCGCCGCCGCCGACTACCATTTGGGGGATGGCAGGGCCAAATCCCCGAGTTCGGCCTACGCGGGAAAGGCCCTCAAAGCCTTGGGCATCGAGGGGCGGCCCATCGAGCGGGCCGCGATGGAACGGCTGCTGAATGGCTTCCATCCCTTGACCGGAAAGAAATTGGTCCAGAATGCCGGGAGCGAGAGCCGGGATTTTCTCGGCGTGGACATGCCATTTTCCGTCCCCAAGGATGTCTCTTTGCTTCTCGCCTTCGGGGACGAGGAGACGCGGGCGAAAGTCCATGAGGCGATTGACCGGGCATCCAAGGAATCCCTCGCGTTCCTGGAGAGCCGCATCCGCGTCCGCCGGGGGAAAGGCGGAAAGCGGTGGGAAAAGGTCGCGGGACTCGTCTCGATGAACTTCTTCCATGAGTCGAGCCGAGAATTGGACCCGAATGGGCATATCCATTTCGTCATTCCTTCGGTCGCTCTCTGCCAAGACGGGACTTTCGCCTCCATCGACCACGCCGAGATCCTCCGGCATCGAATGGCCGCCGGATTGGTCGGCCAGAACGCCCTCGCGCTGGAGATCCAAAAATTGGGATTCGCGGTCGAGGCCCATGAGGAGAGCGAGTGGGCCTTCAGGATCGCCGGGATTTCGGAGGAGGCCAAGAAGCATTTCTCCCAAGGGCGGGAAAAGATCCTCAAGGAGGCCAAGCGGCAAGGCGTCGATCCCCGCGACGCCGCCGCGCTCCAGCGGATCGCCAGCCGCGTCAGGAATGAAAAAGACGAGCCGCCTCTGGCGGACCTTCTCGATCTCTGGGAGATCCGGGGGAAAGAGGTCGGCATGTCCCGCCAGGCCATCGAGGCCATCCGAGAGGAAGGCCGGGAGATCAAGGCGCCCGAGGAGGCCGAGGCCGGGGCGATCTTGGCGGCATTGACCGAAAAAGAGTCCTACTTTTCCCGAGACGACATCCTGAAAGAAATCGCGAGGCGGACCGCCGGGCAAGGCGGCATCTCAATGGAGGAGATCGAGGCGAGGACCGACAGAATCCTCGCCTCCCAAGAGACCGTCTTCTTGGCGAATCACGCCAAGAAAAAGGGGAAATGCTTCACGCGGGAAGAGGCGATCTACTCGACCCCGGAAATGGTCCGCGTGGAGGCGGGGATCATCGATTCCTTCGAGAAAAGCCAGGGGCAACGGCTCAACGCCACGGACGCGCAGGTTGATCGGGCGATCGCCGATTTCGAGGCGAAGATGACCGCGAAAAATCAGGCGAAGGATCCCAATGCCCCCGAGGTCCAATTGAAAGACGAGCAAAAGGCCCTCGTTCGCCTCTGCCTCCAGGGAGGCGGCCAGAGCATCGTCGTCGGAGACGCCGGCACCGGAAAAACCTTTTCTGTCGCCGTCGCCGTCGATTTCTTCAAGGAGCAGGGTTGGAAGACGGTCGGCACCGCGCTCGCGGGCCGAGTCTCCGATGGCCTGTCCGAGGCGGGGGTGGATTCGACCTGGACCATTGACTCGCTCCTTCCCGCCATCGAGCGCGGCCAATTCGTTCCGGACGAGAAGACGGTCCTCTTCGTGGACGAGGCGGCGATGGTGGGATCCCGCCATGTCGCCGCTCTCCAGAAGGCCTTCGCCGACAAGGGAGCGCGGATGGTGTTCATTGGCGACCACAAGCAATTCCAATCGATCTCGGGTGGCGGGGCTTGGTTCGCCGCCCTCCAGGGTCAATTCAAGGGGGCGACGACGAGGCTCCAGGACATTGTCCGCCAACGGTCAAAGTGGCATGTCGAGGCGATCAAGGACGCCATGAGCGGGCGAGCGCAGAAGGCTCTCGCGTTCTTTGAGAAGGAAGGCTTGCTCAAGGTCGAGAAAACGAAGAAGTCGGCGATCGAAGCGATGGCCGCCGACTTCTTGGCCGAGGAAATCGGCCCCAACGGCAAGCCGGTTCCCTACGAGCACAAGATCGCGATCGCGGACCAATGGCAGGATGTCGATACCCTCAATGCCGCGATCCGGAAAGGCCTCATCGAGAAGGGGCTTGTCGAGGAGCGCGGCCATTCAATCGCGGTCGAGGTCGGCCGGGACAATCGGTCGATCAAGAAGGATTTCGATTTCTCCGTCGGCGACCGGATCCGCTTCTACAAGAACCGGATGCTCCCCGGGGAGGACGGGGAAAAAGTCCAAATCCGAAATGGGCAATTCGGGACGGTCAAGGAGATCAAGCCCATGCGGGCGGGCGACTACGAGATCGCCGTCGAGCGGACGGACGGGAAGACGGTCAGATTCCGGACCGGCCTCTCCTTTGACGAGAAGGGGAAGGAGGTCAAGGGCTACGATTGGCTTCGCCACGCCTACGCGGGGACGAACTACGGCCTCCAGGGGGCGACCGTCGAGTTGGCCTTTCTCCTGGGGGACGCGACCCGGGCGACCCTTCATTCGGCCTACGTCGGATTGAGCCGGTCAAAGGGTCTGACCAGGATCTACACGGTCCTGGGAGAGGCGGCGGAGTTGGCCCGGGCGATGAGCCGGGACGCGAGCAAGGGATGGACGCTCGATTTTCTCTCCAAGGAGCGGCTCGAAGAGATCCTTGGGATCGAGCGGCCCAAAGAGGGGGAGGGGCGCGGGGAGGGGGAGGGCAGAGGGCAAAGCCAAGCTCCGGCTCCTGCCCCAAGGCAGCAAGACCAAAAGCCGGCGGCTCCGACGCCTCCGGCGCCGAGAAAGACCCCGATCCGCCCGATGGGCCGAGGGCTTGGGATGTAGCGGGCGGATTGTCCTTTCGATGTCCTCATCCGACCGGCGGCATTGCCTTCCGCCGGGGATTTGGGAGGATGGATCGGATCGCTCGGAGCGAGCGGGATCCATCAAAAAACCCAAAGGAGAGAAAAATGGAAAAAGGAAAAATCATCTCGGCGTCGCTTCACGGAATCGGGGCGCTCGCCCTCTTCGCCTTCGGAGACTCGGCTCTGGCGAAAGACTTCGGAGACATCGCGGCGAACATCAACGGCCAGTTCCAGGGAGCGGCGGATCTCATCTCCGGAGGGGCCTATCTCGGCGGAGCCGGCATGGGCGTCCAGTCCGCGCTCAAATTCAAGGAGCACAACGAGAACCCGAACCAGACGAAACTCTCCAAGCCCCTGACCTACGCCGCCGTCGCGGGAGCGCTCCTGGGGCTGCCGTCCTTCCTCTCGGTCGGGGCCGACTCCGCCGGCCTCACGGAAAAGAACTCGCTCGGATCGAGCGTCCTCGGCGAGCGGCTCTGACCGAGCCGGCCCGAAAGAGAAAGGCCCCTCGCGGGGCCTTCTCCTTTTCAAAGCGTCTCGCGCTTCTTTCCGGGCTTCTTGATGAGCAAGCCGCGAATCTCCTCGGCGATCGCGAGCCTTTTTCGCGAGCGCGGGGTCGGAAAATATCTCGCCATCCAGTCCTTGTCCTCCAGCCAATGGTCCTCCGGCAAGGCGTCGAGATAAGAGGCCTTGGGCTTCGCTCCCGCTTTCAGCAGCGCCAGGGCAATCTCGAACTCCCAGCGGCCCAGAGCCAGCGCGAGAACGGGCAGGCCAGCGCGGGCCTTCGCGTTCGGATCGGCCCCGGCTTTGATGAGCGCCAGCGCCAGCGAAGCGGAGAAATCCTTCTCGTCCGCCTCGAAAGCGAGGGCGAGCGGGGGTTTGCTCTCCGTCTCGCCGGTCCCGTTCGGATCCGCCCCCGCCTTGATGAGCCTCTTCGCCTCCGCTTTCCTCCCATGGAGAATCGCGGACTGGAGATCCGTCATCCCCTTCTCGTCGAGATCCCCTGCTCTCTCGAAAAGCGCCTCCGCCTCCCGGATCAGTTTTTGGGCTTCCGCCCGCAGCGCCCATCCCCGCTCCCGCAACTCCTTCGCCGTCTCTCCCAATCCGATCTCCTCTGCTCGTGGTCTGAAGACGAATCGGATTCTACACCAGGCTGCTCATCGGCATTCGTGGGCAGAGCGGAAGGCCTGGTTCTGAATTGGCAGGACTAGTCGAAAGGATCGATTCGGTAGGATCTTTTGGATCTTTTGGCCCAGAAAAAAGCGAAAAAAATCAATGATGATCCAAAAGATCCAAGAGATCCAAAAGAAAAAAGAAGTCAATGCGATTGATTCCATCTGGAAACGCATGATGCATCTTTCATAAGTGAAGTGGCGAAAACTCTTGGATCTTTTGGATCATCTGGAAAGGCTAGCATCCATGCGGCCTCGATGATCCAAAAGACGTTTTGTCTTTTGGATCACTTCTGGATCGCCGCTTGTCGGATGGGTCGGGGGACGACTTGACTTTCGGATCCGATTTGAGAGGGTGGATTCATCCCGGCCCGTCCGGCAATTCCAAAAAGGAGAAATGAGATGAAGCCAAAGCAAAGGGAAAAGTGGAGGGAGTTTTCCATCCGCGTCTCCATCGAAGACCATGCCGCATTGAAGAATCTGGGCTTGGCCGCTTCCATTCCTCCGGCCATTCTGGCGAGAAAGGCGATCGTCGAGTTTCTCGCTAGGGAGAAGCGCCGGGCGGAACAAGAAAAAGCCGAGTGAAAAGAAAGCCCCGGAGGGAGTCCGGGGCAGTCCGATGAAGCAGAGAAGCAAGAACTAGAACTACGACATTGCGATTGCGAAGCGCAATGCCAATCTGCCAAATCGGATTGCTCCCGTCAAGCCCTCCAGATAAGAAAAAGACAAAAGGAGGCGTCATGACGCATTTCAAGCCAGCAATCATCGAAGGCGGAAAAAAAAGAGCGAAGCAAGCCAAGGACGACGCTGCTGACGCCGACAAGTCGATCCATCGGCTGTTCATCGAGTTTCTTTCGACATTCGATTTCCGGGCCAAAGACGGGCATCTCGCGCGTTGGAGCGAGAATCATTGGTCGCTCCTTTCGAATGAGAGCGAGGGAGAGTTTCTGGCCCTCGGCGAGAGCGTCGAAGCGTTCGCCCGCCGCTGCTCATCCGGCATTCGCCTGGCGAACGAATGGCTCTACCGCCTGGAGAACGGAAAGAAATTCGCATCGGATCTCGCGGAGAAGATTTTGGCGTCCGCGATGATGATCTTGCCGCCGGCGCCCAGGCCGCCAAGGAATCCGGTCATTCCTTGCCTGAATGGGTGGATCGAGGCGATTCCCCTCAATGACAAGGCAAGCCCTGCGGAGCATCGAGGCCGGCTCGTCATCCGCGCTCCGGATCGGTCCGTCGGAATCTTCCATGTCGTCGGGATCTCCTTGCCTTCCGGCGCCGAGTTCTACGAGCCAAAGGCCCTGCCCCCCGAAAGCCGCTTTGCCCAATTCATCGAGATGGTCCAGCCGGACGCCCTCCAGAGGCAGGCCGTCCAGGAGTTCTGCGGCTACGTCCTGCTCGCGAACGGATCGGCGACGGAGCAAAAGCATCATCTTTGGATGGGGTCCGACGATGGCCGGAACGGGAAGGGGACGATGATCGACATTCTCAAGGGATTTCTTCCTGAGCGGTCGGTCGCGGCCTACGATCTGACGAAGATCGACGACAAGTTCGCCAATGCCGCATTGGTCGGATCAGCCCTGGCGATCGTCGATGAGACTCCCAAGGCGATCAGAAGCCCCGGCAAATTGAAGAGCATGCTCGGGGAGGGGGTTATTGTCGTGGAGAAGAAGTTCAAGGACCCGGTCTCGGTCCAATTGCGGACCCGCTTCATCCTATTGTCCAACCATTGGCCGAAGGCGACGGAAGGGGATCGGGCGCTCTGGAATCGCTTCCAGTTCATCGAATGGGGCGTCGAGATTCCGGCGGAGAAAAGGATCGCGGGATTTGCCGGCATTCTTCTGGAGGAGGAGCGGGAGATTCTTTTTGATTTTTTCATGAGCGGGATTCTCTCCTACATCGCCAGGGGCCGGCTCATGGATTTGGCCTCTTCCGAGGCGATCCGCAAGCAAGTGGCCCTCTCCGGGGATCCTGTCGCCGCCTGGCTGGAGGAATCGGGCGCCTTCCTGTCCGTCGAGGCTCTCGCCCCCAAAGAGGACATCTACGATGATTTTTTCGAATGGTCCAAGCGCCAGGGCCATCCTACGCCGCTTGGGGCGACGGGCTTCTGGCCGAGGATCAAGGGGCTTCTCTCGCGCTCGCGCGGCCCCTCGGATCCGGATTTCCAAGAGCCGCCCAGACCAGGCCGAGGCGGCGACCGCCGCCAACGCTCCAATCTCGTCCTCCCGAAGCACGCCCCGGAGGAGGCCCGTTTGCGGGAGGGCGAAGCCCCGGAGCCTTGCCCCTTCGAGGCCCAGCCAGTCGCTCCCGGCGAGGCGGAGAAGGCGGCGCGGGAGCGCTGGATCCAGGCGAATCCGCAGGCGGAGGGGAAAGGCTCCTACAGCCCGGAATGGGACGCCATTTTGCCCCACGCGAAGGCGATCCTCCGGGAGGCCGTGGCCGAAGGCGTCGGTCGGGAGGGGATCGCCGCCAGGATGGCCGCCAAGTTCCGCTCCTTGGGGGGCCATCCCCCGGCGGGGATGGAAGAGGCTCGGCATCGGTTCGTCGAAGCGCTTTTGGACTGAAAGGAGAAGAAAAATGAATGTCTACATTTTGCCGCATCGCTCCGAGCCCCGATTCAAGATCGGGAAAGCGAATGACCTCTCCGCGAGGATCGCCCAGATTGGAAAAAAAAATGAACTGGATATCTCGAAGGTCTTCGTCCTGGAAGCCGGAAGCAAGGAGCGGGCTTTCGAGATCGAGAAATCTCTCCATCGCCTCTTTTCCCCGGCTCGGCTGGAAGGGGACCGGGACGCTTGGGGAGACGGCTTTTCGGAATGGTTCTGCGCCTCCGTCTATCCGCAGGCCTTGGCGGTAGCAAAGACGATGGAGGCCCGCCCCTTCTCGGCCCCGCCTACTGAAAGCCGGACCCCTACGCCGAAGAACGGACTCAAGAGGCTTGTGGAGGAAAAACATGCGAGCCTCGGATTGATCTTTGCCAATTTCGTGAGAGAGAAGGGCGTCTTCTTCTGCTCCCCGGACAAGAAGTCGCTCGTTGAGATGCGGGAAGGACGCCTGACTTGCCTCTCCATCTCCGAGGAGATCGATCTGGTGCGGGAGTGCTTCGGGGATCTCGCGTCGGAGATCGGACCCGGAAAGATGAGGTCGATCCTCAAGAGCGGAAGGTTTGAGGCCCCCGTCTCCAGATCGAGACTCGAGACCGGGGATCCGGTCTTCCGCGATGGGGAAGAATTGCCTCCGTGGGGATGGCCGCTGGGAATCCTCCGTTGGCGGAAGGCTTTGCGAGCCAGGGAGCGCGCCAAAATCGGGACATACGAGTTTTCTTCTCGGTTCGGTGAAGGAACGATTGAGAAGCCCATCTTGATTTTGGAGCGAGAGACGCCGGAGAGCCGGACGGATCCATGCCCCTTTTGCGGCGAAACGCATTCGCATGGAACCCCCGACGGCCCCCGGGTCCCCCACTGCCATATCCGGCCCCCCCTTCTTCTCGAAGTCGGAGGACTCGTCGCCTCAAGCGACGGGCACTACTTGATCGTCTCGCGGAAGAAATCAAAAGGAGAAGAAAAATGAAAAAGCAAAAAGGATTTTCGCTCATCGAATTGATGATGGCCGTCGCCCTCCTCGCCGCCCTGCTCTTGGTCGCCTTGCCGTCCTACCGATGGGTCATCAAGGAGGGCGCCCGCTCGGAGGCGAAGCAAATGACGATGAAGATCGCCCTGCGGCAAGGCCTCTACATGATGGACGCCCGGGCCTACACCGACCGGCTCGACATCTCGGGGCTGAATCTCCGGGAGGACGGATGGCGATGCTCCGGTCTCGTCTGCTCGAACGCGAATCATGAGATCCGGATCGATGGCGTCTGCTACGGCCCTTGCGACGGGAGCAATGAGATCGTCCCGCGCTCCTTCCTGATCCGGGCGACGGCGAAGGCCGGCGGCGCGAACGCGGGCGAGGCGGATCTGACGATCGATCATGCCGGGCGGCGGGATGGGCCTTGGGATTGATTTCGCCGACGGGCGGGCTTGCGGATCTCTTCAAAAATGAAAGGATGAAGAGGACGGGATGCCGTCCACTCAAAGGAGAAAGCAATGGAGCAAAAAGAGAAAAAGAAGCGCATCCGGATCCGGCATGGCGATCCGAGAAATGCCCGCCCCATCAAGATCCAAATCTGGCTCTCCGAAGGGGAGAATGCGGCCTTCCGGGAGGCCTCCGCCCATCTCGGCGGCATGGCCCAAGCCATCGCCATCCTCGGCCAAATCTGGCCCGCCCTCGATGAGGAAGAAAAAGCGAGGCTTCTCGAAAAGGCGAGGGGAGTCTCCCAATGAGAAAATTGACATTGGATGAGGCGATTGCGAAGACCGGAGCGAGGGACTTCCGGCTCGTCTCGCCCGTCTTCCGTGGATCTAGGAAAAAGCACCGCTTCGCCTGCCCGAAAGGCCACGAATGGGATGCGGTGGCGGACTCGGTCTGGAGGGAGACCGGATGCCCTTCGTGCTCGGGGAACATGCCCCTGACGCTCGCCCAGGCGATCGCGAGGGCCGAGGCAAGGGGCTTCCGGCTCGTCTCGCCCGTCTTCCGTGGATCTAGGAAAAAGCACCGCTTCGCTTGCGAGAAGGGGCATGAATGGGAGACGAAGGCGGACAATGTGTGGCATGGGACCGGATGCCCGCACTGCTCCGGAAAAATGAAAATGACGCTCGCCCAGGCGGTTGAGCGGACCGGGGCGAAGGGCTTTCGGCTCGTCTCGCCAGTCTTCCATGGGTCTCTGAAAAAGCATCGCTTCGGCTGCCCCGAAGGCCACGAATGGGAGGCGACGGCGGACAATGTGTGGCGTGGCAGCGGATGCCCTGACTGCTCTGCCCTCCGGTCGGAGCGGACCGTCCGCGAGATCTTGGAGGAAGACTTCGGGATTTCGACGAAGAAGGCTCGCCCATCCTTTCTCCGGCATTCGAAAGGAAGAAATCTGGAATTGGACGGCTACCAGCCGGATCTCCGCTTCGCTTGGGAGCATCAGGGAGACCAGCATTTCTCCCTTCATCCGCATTTCCATCGAGGCGGCATGGCCGACCTGGAGGACCGCCAAGCCAAGGACGCCTTCAAGCGGGAGGCGACGGCTCTCCAGGGGGTCTTGCTCTTCGAGATTCCCCAGACGCATCCGGCGACGCGGGAGAGCATCAAGGCGACGATCGAGCGGGAGGCGGAGCGGCTCTGCCTGCCCTTCGCCTTCAATCGGCAATTCCGAGAAATGATGGCCCAAGGGGCCTCTGAAAGGACAAAAAAATGAAGATTCTGGAATTCAAGGAGACCGCCTGCGAATGGCTCAAGCCGGAGGACCTCGCCCCGGCATTGCTCGACGAGATCCCTCCGATCATGCTTCTGGATCTTGGGGGCTACTGCGGCGGGAAATTCTCGGGCTACTGCCCGACGAGGCCGATCCTCTCGGATGAGGCCGGCGGCGAGATCATCGTCGATTCGGAATTGATCAACCCGAAGCGCCCGGAGAGGACCCGCCGCCGCCTGCTCTCGACGGTCCTCCACGAGATTGCCCATCGCCTGACGCCCGAGGAAATCGAAGCGGGGCAGGCCCATGGGGCCGTCTTCGCGGCGGTCTGCTTCGCGTTGACGGCCCGATGCCTGGGGACCGAGGACGCGAAGCCCCATCTTTCGCTCTACGACCTCCAGAATGCCCCGGACAAGGCGGCGGCCTTCGCCTTCGCCTCCGAATTCGGCTCCCGGCATCAGGAGAGCGGGGTCCCCGCCCGCGAATTGCCGGCCCTGGCCCGCGCGGAATGGGCCGCGCT
>VFQM010003435.1_pt1 | contig 10099 bp, 8 predicted proteins | sample 3512391 | NCBI WGS metagenome assembly VFQM01 (sample SAMN10412369, study PRJNA504923) | tailings metagenome | isolation source: Replicate 1 from Balatoc abandoned mine | place: Philippines
GCATCAGGTTGATGTAGTGGCTGACCTTCAGGATGCCGTTGCGCACCGAGATGCCGGCCAGCGTGATGAAGCCCACCAGCGCCGCGACCGACAGGGGCTGGCCCGACAGCCACAGCCCCGCCACCGCGCCGACCAGCGCCAGCGGGATGTTGGCCATGATCATCGCGGACAGGGTGGCCGACTGGTAGCGGCTGTACAGCACCACGAACATCAGCGTCAGCGACACGAGCGACAGCAGCCCCACCAGCCGCGACGCCTCTTCCTGCGCCTGAAACTGGCCGCCGAGCGTCACGAAGTAGCCTTCGGGAAGCCGGGTCTGCGCCACCGCCGCGCGGATGTCGGCCACGATCTCCGACAGCGCCCGCCCCGAGGCGTTGGCCGACAGCACGATCCGGCGCTTGCCGTCGTCGCGGCTGATCTGGTTGGGGCCATCGCCGTCCTCGATGGTGGCGATCTTCGACAGCGGAATCCGGCCGGCCGGGGTGTCGATCAGCATCCGGCCCAGCCCCTCGATCGAGCGGGCCGGCTCGGGCAGCCGCACGACCAGGTCGAAGCGGCGTCCGCCCTCCACGATCTGCGCCACCTTCTCCCCCTCGACCAGGCTCTGCAGCGTCCGCAGCGCCTCGGAGGCCGGCAGGCCATACCTGGCCGCCGCCTCGTAGTCCACCCGCACCTTGATCTGCGGCGCCAGCACCTGCTTCTCGATCTCCAGGTCGGCGATGCCGGGAATGCCGGCCAGCTTCGAGCGCAGCGCGTCGGCCTGGCCGCGCAGCGTGTCCAGGTCGTCGCCGAAGATCTTGATCGCGATCTGCGAGCGCACGCCCGACAGCATGTGGTCGATCCGGTGCGAGATCGGCTGGCCGATCGCGATCGCGGCCGGCAGGTTGACCAGGCGCGAGCGGATGTCGGCGCCGATCTCGGCCATCGAGCGGGTGAGCTCGGCGGCGGGCTTCAGCCCCACGTCGAGCTCGCTCACGTGCACGCCCTCGGCATGCTCGTCGAGCTCCGCCCGGCCGCTTCGCCGGCCCACGTGCGTGACCTCCGGCACCTGCTTGACCAGCACCTCGGCCTGCCGCGCGATCGCGGTCGACTCGGCGAGGGTCACGCCCGGGTTAAGGCGCAGGCCGATCAGCAGCGTGCCCTCGTTGAAGGGCGGCAGGAAGGTGGTCGGGAAGAGCGGCACCGCGGCCACCGCCAGCGCTACGGTCACCACCGAAGCGCCCAGCGCCGTCCTGGGGTGCTCGAGCACCGCCTGCAGCGAGTCGCGATAGCGGGCCTTGAGCCAGGCCAGCAGCTTCGTGTCCCCGTGCGCCAGGTTCTTCATGCGGGGCAGCAGGTAGAAGCTCAGTACCGGCGTGACCGTGACCGACACCAGCAGCGAGGCCAGCGTGGACACGATGAATGCCACGCCCAGCGGCACGAACAGCCTGCCTTCCAGGCCCGGCAGCGCGAACAGCGGGATGAACACCAGCACGATGATCACCGTGGCGTACAGGATCGCCGAGCGGACCTCCATCGTGGCGCGGGCCACGACCTCGACCGGACTGAGCCGGTGCCCGGGGTGCTTCGCGCGGTCTTCCTTCAGGCGCCTGAGCACGTTCTCCACGCCGACCACCGCGTCGTCGACCAGCCCGCCGATCGCGATCGCCAGCCCCCCCAGGGTCATCGTGTTGATCGACAGCCCGAAGTACTTGAAGACCAGCGCGGTGACCAGGACCGACACCGGGATCGCGGTCAAGGCGATGACGGTCGGGCGCAGCGTGCCCAGAAAGAAGAACAGGATCACCGCCACGAAGACTGACGCGCCGATCAGCTTGCCCTGCAGCGTGCTGATCGAGGCCTCGATGAAACTCGCTTGCCGGAAGGTGACCTGGGGCGCCTCCATGCCCTGGGGCAGCGAGGGCTCCAGGTCGGCGAGCGCGGTCTCGATCGCCCGGGTCAGCGCGATCGTGTCGGCAGTGGGCTGCTTCTGGATGCCCAGGATCACCGCCGGCTTGCCTTCGAAGCCGGCGTCGCCGCGGCGGATCGCCGGCGCGAAGGCCACGTTCGCGACCTGACGCAGCAGGATCGGCTGGCCGTTCCGTGCGGTCAGCGCGAGCTTGCGCAGGTCGTCGAGCCGGGAGGTGCGGCCCAGGTTGCGGATCAGGTACTCGCGGCCGTTGAGCTCAAGGAAGCCGCCCGAGGTGTTGCTCGAGAAGCCCTTCAGCGCGTCCTCGAGCTGCGCGTTCGTGATGCCCAGCTCGGCCATCCTGACCGTGTCCGGCTGCACCTGGAACTGGCGCACCTCGCCGCCGATCGGGATCACCTGCGCCACGCCCTGCACCGACAGCAGGCGCGGCCGCAGCACCCAGTCGGCGAATTCGCGCACCGCCATCGGCGAGATCTTCGCCGTGTCGATCGGGATTGCGATCTGCATGATCTCGCCCATGATCGAGCTGATCGGGCCCATCCTCGGCACCGCGCCTTCGGCGAGCGCTTCCTCCATCGACGCCAGCCGCTCCGCGACCAGCTGCCGGGCGCGATACAGGTCGGTGCTCCAGTCGAAGGTCACGTAGATGAAGGACAGGCCCGACGAGGAGGTCGAGCGGATCGACTCCACGCCGGGCAGGCCGTTCATCGCCGTCTCGAGCGGGAAGGTGATCAGCTGCTCGACTTCCTCGGAGGCCATGCCGCCGGCCTCGGTCATGATCGTGACCGTGGGCTTGTTCAGGTCGGGAAACACGTCGACCGGCATGCGCGAGAGCGTGAAGGCGCCATAGGCCATCAGCACCGCGCTGCCGATGATCACCAGCAGCCGGTTGCCCAGGCTGTTCTCCAGGAGCCACTTGAACATTCGCGACTCCTCAGCGGATCTGGTTGATCAGCGTCGCGCCGGTCGTCGCGACCCGGTCGCCGGGCTTCAGGCCCGAGGTGACCGCGGCGCTCACACCGTCCAGCGGCTCGAGCGTGACGGTGCGCGGCTCGAAGCGCTCCGGCGCGGTCTTGACCCAGACGATCGTCTGGTTGGCCGGGTTGCGCATCAGCGACGCCACCGGGACCGCGATGCCCTCGACGCGAGTGCGCGTCTGCACGAACACCCTGACCGGCTGGCCCACCGCCAGCCCTTCCAGGCCTTCGCCTTTCGCGACGAAGGTCAGCGGCAGCGCCTGCTCGCGCAGGCTGCGGGCGGCGCCCACGAAGGAGAGCGGGATGCGGCGGCCGCCGGACGCCAGCGCGGCCTGGTCGATGTCAACTGCCAGCCCGGGCTCGAAGCTCAGCGCTTCCACGCGCATCCGGCCGGGATCGACGATCTCGAACACCAGCTCGCGCGCGTCGACCACCTGGCCTGCCACCGCGTTGGCCGAGGCGATCACTCCGGACACCGGCGCGACCAGCGCCTCGCGGGCGGACAGCCCTGTGCCGATGGCGGCGATTCGCGCCGCCAGGCTGCCGACCTCGCTCTCGGCGGCCTCGATCTCCTTGCGCGGTACCGTGTCGGAGAGCTCGCGCAGGCGCGCCGCGCGCTTCTCGGCCAGCGCCCGCGCGGCCCGCAACTCGGCGAGTTGCGCCATCTGGTTGGAGCGTTCGATCGGCGCCGCGGCCGGCACCACGTAGGCGAGAACCTCGCCCTTGCGAACCGTCTGGCCCGGGTTCGGCAGGCCGCGCGGACCGGCCTCGATGCGGCCCATGTTGAGCGCCTGCACCTTGCCGCCGGCGTTCGGGTCCATCAGCACCCGGCCGTTGAGCTCGACGGTGCGCGGCAGGCTGCCGGCCTCGACGACCAGGGTCCGCACGCCGAGCTGGCGCTGCGCCGGCTTGGGCAGGAAGACGCTGCCGTCGGGCTGGCGCTGCGGGCCGTTGGCGCTGGGAGTGGCCGGCGCGTCGCCGTGGTCGTGGCCTTCGCCGGCGAGTGCCGGAAGCGGCACGACAAGCAGGGAAGCAAGGGCGAGTGCGACGAGGCTGGTGCGGTTCATTCGGCACCTCCGTCGCGCTTGCCGCCAGTCTCGGCCGGTCGTCGCCGGACGAGGGCGACCAGGGCCAGGCCGGCCAGGCCGGCGCCGCCTGCCCAGGGCGCCCAGCCTTGCCAGGAAATCTCGCGCACCGGCGCATCGTCGTGTTCGTCCTCGTGGATGTCGAGCTCGCCGGCGAGCAGGTCGATCTCGTCGCCCACGGTCACCGTGGCGGTGATCGGCAGCACGCCGCTCGCGGGCGGCTCCGGCAACTCGACCTCGAACGCCTCTTCGGCGTGCTTCTCGGCGGTGAGCTTCGCCCCGCCGATCTCGAGCTCGATGCGGGCCTCGGTCACCGGGGCGTTGTCGGCCGCGCGGTCCAGGTAGAGCGTGATCCGCCGGCCGTCGAGCACGCCGACCAGCTCGAACAGTTCGGAAGTCGCAGCGAAGCGGGTCATGGCGGGGCCCGCGGCTGCGGGCGGCGCATCGCCGTGGTCGTGGCCTTCGCCGGCCAGTGCGGCGGCGGGGCCGAGCAGGGCCGCGGCGAGGCTCGTCGCGGCGAGGAATGGAAGGAGTGTCATCGTTCGGAATCCAGGATGCTGAGGGTGTTCGGTAGGGCGGGGCGCGGCGCGGCTCACTGTGGCAGCAGGCCGAGGACCTGGCGCAGCGCGGAGATCGCGGCGGCGAGCTCCACCCGGGCGCGTGCCGCCTGGCGCTCGGCCTCCGCGGCTTCGGCTTCGATGCGCAGCCGGGTGGGCAGGTCGGTTTCGCCGAGCCGGAAGGACTTCTCGAAGAAGCCGCGCGACTCCCGTGCGAGCTCCAGCCTGCGCTCGGCTGCTGCGAGCTGCATGCGCGCCGAGTCGACGCGCGCGCCGGCGGCCTCGCGCTCGGCCAGCAGGCGCTCGCGCTCGAGCGCCAGCCGGGCGCGCGCCGCCAGCGCCTCGGCGCGGGCGGCGGCGATTCTCGCGTCGGCCCGCGGCCCCGCGCCGAAGGGGATGCGCACGCCCAGGGTGATCGATTGCCGGTGGGGCTCGCCGAAGGCGTCGCGCTCGCGGGTGGCCGCGAGCAGGAGCTCGGGGTTCGCCCGCCGTTGGGTCGCCGCGAGGGCGGCGGTCCGATCGGCCACCTCGGCCCGGTCAGCGAGCTCGCGCAGGGCGCCGTGCTCGGCAGCCTGAGGCGCCGCGCGCTCAGGCAGGGGCTCGGGCGCGGCATCGCCGGCATCGGCGGGGCGCAGGGCCAGGCCGGTCACGGCGCGCAGCCGCTGCAGGGCGGTCGACGCCGAGGCGCGCGCCTGCGCCAGGCCGGATTCCGCCGCGGCGACTGCGCCGTCGGCCTGGTGCCGGTCGGCGCGCGCCAGTTCGCCGGCGCCGACCCGGCGGGCGACGTCGGCAGCGATGCGCCGGGCGTTGTCGAGTTGCAGGCTCGCCACTTCCGCCTCGATCCGCGCGCGATGCCAGCCCCACCAGGCCTCGCGGACGTCGGCTGCGACGCGCAATCTTGCGCCGAGGGCGAGGCTGTCGACCGCATCCGATTCGGCTTGCGCCAACGCTTCGCTTCGCGCGCGCTCGCCCGGCAGCCAGAGCGGCATCGCGACGCCGACCTCCAGCTCCTGGGTGCCCAGGTTGTCGTTCAGCCGGTCGGTCCGTGCGGCGAGCTCCAGCGCCGGCGCTTCCGGCGACCACGCCCGGGAAGCGCGTTGCCGGGCCAGGGCGGCGTCGCGCCGCGCCGGCAGCGCCTGCGCCTCGGGCTGGCGGGCCCAGGCGGCCTCGAAGGCCTGGCCGAGGCTGGGGGCTTGTCCCGCGGCCGCTGCCTGCGCGGCCGCCGCGCTTGCGCAGGCCGCCAGCGCAAGCCCTGCGAGGGCGCGCGACACGCGCCCTCGCGTCGATCTTGATTCGTGCATCCGATGCTCCAGTGTCGATAAGCGTCCACGGGAGATCGGCGGGCATAGCGACCATCGGGTCGCGCGACGCCTGCGCGGCCGTCACCGACGGCGCGAGCAGACGCGAACGGGAGTCAGAAAAGGAGGAGACCCGCCCCGCCGATCAGGCGAGGCGTTGCCACTGCGGGCGTTCGGGCGGAGTAGTCGGTACGGCGTGAGGCCGGTACTCGGGCTGCGGTGGAGGGCTTAGCGCATGCGTGCCCGCGAGCGGCGCAGTGATCAGAAAGATCGCGCCGGCGAGATGAAGGTGGCAAGTGCTGCAGTCGCCGTCGGACGTGCCGAAGAGATTGGCTCCGGTGTCACCGGAACCCTTCGAGCCATCGAACTCGGCGGCGTGACCACTATCGGCGTGATGCTCGTGTTCGTGGTGTCCGAAGTGCTGGGCCGCCCGATCGGATTCATGTCCGCAATACGATGCGACCGTCGCCCAACCGATCTGAAGCGGCAGCAGTGCGAGAATGAGGACGCTGATCAGACGGCGCATTGTTTTAGTATATCCCTCAGGACCCGCTGCTCAGGACAATATCCCGATCGGCGTTCAGGAAACGAGATCCCGTCGCTTTTCCTCGTATTCCTGCTTCTCGATCTCCCCGCGTGCGTACCGCTTCTTCAGTACATCGAGGGCGGATTCCTCCAGCGCGGACGAGGAGCCGGCGTCTCGCCTGAGCCAACGCACGAGTACTGCGATGCCGAGCCCGATCAGGACGAGCCATAGCAGACCATGGACCATTCCCATGAGTCCATAGCCCATGCCCCAGCCGCCGTCATACATTCCGCTCCACATCATTGCCCGACCCCGCCGTTCATCATCCACATCGGATTGCGGCGTCTGAACTGCTCGCGCTGCTCAGGTGTCAGCAGGCCTTCGACGCGATCGGTGGTGTCGAGCATTTGTGCAACGCCTTGCTTGCGAATCTCGTGCATGCGATCCAGGGCCGCGACAATGGCCGTCCGGTCTCGCTTGGCGCCCCACATCGCGTCGCGCATTTTCGCCATCTCGGCCTGCATTCGGCCCATCAGCTCCCAGTGCCTCTTGCGGCTCTCGTCCTGAATCTTGGTCAGTTCGGTGCGCTGGCTCTCGTTCAGATCCGGCATCCAGGCTCCGCCTGCCGTGCCGCCCATCATTCCCGCTCCCATGCCCGTTCCGTAGCCGCCCATTGTTCCCGGGCTCATGCCCATGCTCATTCCGCAGCCGCCCATCATCCCCGGGCCCATTCCCATTCCGTAGCCACCCATCATTCCGGGACCTGGCTGCGCCGATGCAAGCCCCGCGCCGAGCGCCAAGGCTGCCACAAGGGATCTTCCAGCAGTCATCTTCACCACAACCTCGCTTTCAGTTTGGAGCGGTCTCGACCCATTCGCCGATTGCGCTCCTCGACTTGGCTGCCGGATCCTCTTCCTATCGATTCCCGGCAGCCGGGAGGAGAGTCGATAGAACGCGATGCCAGACGAGAGGGCTTCGCGTGAGGGCGAATTTATTCCACCACGATCTGCCCCTTCATTCCGGCCTCGAAGTGCCCGGGGATCAGGCATGCGAAATCGACTGTGCCGGCCTTGTCGAACTGCCAGACCAGGCCACCACGTTGTCCGGGGGCCAAGGTCTGCATGTTGGACTCCGCATGCTTCATTCCCGGCATCTTGCGCATCGTCTCCGCGTGCGCCTTCAGCGCATCGATCGATCCAATCACGAATTCGTGTTCCATTGCGCCGGAGTTCTTCAGGAAGAAACGTATCGTCTCGCCCGCCTTCACGCGGACCGCCTGCGGCGTGAACCGCATGGCGTCCTGCATGTCGATCGGGATTGTCCGGTCGACCTTGGCGGGGTCTCCGGGTTTACCCGGCGCTGACTCGCTCTGTGGGCCGTGCATGCCACTCATTGAGTGTCCATCCATAGAGTGGTCGCCCATGGGGTGGTTGCCCATTGATTGGATATCCGCGCCTGGGGCTTTCGTTTCTGCGACGTGGGAGCCAGCGTGACCACCGGCCGCGAGCGCGATTGCGGGAAAGACGGCAAGCACGATTGTCGATGCGAACTTGATCATGGTCTCGGTATGGCCGCTTTGTATCGGGTTGATAGGATGAGAACTCAGAACCACAGGCGTACACCGGCGACCCATCGGGTGTCGCTGACGCGATCGCCTGCGTTGCGCGACAGGTCTGCCGTGTCCCCGAATTTGCGGATCCACTCGACACCCACGTAGGGAGCGAACTGCCGGGTGATTTCGTAGCGCAAGCGAATCCCGGCCGCTCCCTCGGACAGGCCGCTTCCGATGTCGAGAGCGGGATCGGCCTTGCCGTAAGCCGATACCTCGATGCGCGGCTGCAGGATCAGGCGTTGAGTGAGCAACAACTCGTACTCAGCCTCGAAGTTGAACGCGGTGCGCCCATCCTTGCCAATGTAGAAGGTCGCGTCGACTTCGAACCAGTACGGTGCAAGTCCCTGGATGCCGAATGCCAGCCACTCCCTGCCGGGCCCGGTTCCACTGTCATAGCGCAGGCCGAGTTGCGTGTTCCAGTAGCTGGATATGGCGTGACTCCACAGCAGCTCCGCGCTCGCGTGCTCCAGTGTCCCGCCCGACCGTTCGCCCTCGGCCTTCACGACCGCGCGATCGTAGGTGCGTCCGAACCATGCCTGGGCGTCGTAGGAGAGCCCATTCCCGTCTCGGCCGTCGAAGCGTTCGAGGCGATCCACCAGCAGCGATGTGAAGCTTTGCTCGTCGGCCAGGGTGAGTTTCGGCACGTTCGTTAACGCGTACTGGCCCGTTCCGCGCACGAAGCCCTCCGAGTATGCATCGGGATCCCGTGGTTCTGCGGAGCCTGTCGCGTTGGCAGGGGGCGACATGGCGCCGTGGTCCATGCCGGCGCCTAATTGCGCATCCGGCTGCGCGGCCCGAACCGGCGCAGTTGCGTCGCCCCGAGAATCGTGATGCGCGCCATGATCGGCAACACCTTCACGGCTCGTCGGAACCTGGGCCCAGGCGGCTGTGGCGCTGGCCATGGCCGTGGTGACAATCGCCGGGATGATTTGCTTTCCGATCATCGATACCCTCTCTCGCTGGCTCATGCGACGACCACCTCCCGGAACATTCCGGCATCCATGTGGAAGGCCAGATGGCAATGCCAGGCCCAACGACCCAGAGCGTCGGCCGTCACCAGGAAGCTGATTCGCTGTGCCGGCTGAACCGGAATCGTATGGCGGCGAGCAAGGAATCGCCCCTCGGGGCTCTCTAGCTCGCTCCACAGGCCGTGAAGGTGCATCGGGTGGGTCATCATCGTGTCGTTGTGGAGGATCACGCGAGCCCGCTCTCCGTAGCGAAGCCTCACCGGCGTGGAGCTTCCGAACTCCTGGCCGTCGAACGACCAGGTATAGCGCTCCATGTTGCCGGTCAGATGCAGTTCAATCTCGCGCTCCGCGCCACGCGGATCAAGAGGTCCGCCCGTCGTCTGAAGGTCCGCGAGGGTCAAGACACGCCTGCCGTTGTTCCGGAGTCCTACCCCGGGGTCATCGAGGTTGCGGCGCGGCATGTCCACCCGCATGTCGGTGCTCGGGCCATACTCGGTTCGCGCATGCCTGACCAGGCTGCTCGCGGCGGATGCGCCAGTCATCCCCCCATGCATCCCGCCATGCATTGCGCCATGCATCCCCGCGTGCATGCCGCCGTGCTGGTCTCCGCTTCCTGTGCCAGGCGACCTCGACTTCCGTGCGGCGTCGCCATGATCGACGCCTTTGCCATGGTCCATTTCGCCCATCATGTCCGCCATCGACAGCCATTGGGGAGGATCCAGGGCCGGCACCTCTGCGGACAAGCCGGCGCGGGTGGCCAGAGTGCCCCGCGCGTAGCCGGTTCGCTCCATCGCTTGCGCGAAGATCGTGTAGGCCTCGTCGCGAGGCCGAACGATGACGTCGTAGGTTTCGCCAGGGCCGAAGCGAAACTCATCGACGCTCACTGGCTCGACGTCGACGCCATCTGCCTGCACCACCGTAAGCTTCAATCCCGGTATCCGGACATCGTAGAAAGTATTCGCCGCGCCGTTGATGAAGCGCAAACGGACGCGTTCGCCGGGAATGAACACCCCGGTCCAGTTGCCCGCAGGGGTTACGCCGTTCATCAGGTAGGTGAGCGTGTGCGCGGACAGATCCGCCAGATCGGTGGGGTTCATCCGCATCTGGCTCCACATACGTCGTTCGTCGAGCGCCGCCGAGACCCCATCACGCTCCGCAGCCCGCATG
>VFQM010003436.1_pt1 | contig 10098 bp, 15 predicted proteins | sample 3512391 | NCBI WGS metagenome assembly VFQM01 (sample SAMN10412369, study PRJNA504923) | tailings metagenome | isolation source: Replicate 1 from Balatoc abandoned mine | place: Philippines
CGCCGCGGTCGAGGTGGCCTCGCGCCTGATCCGCGACGTCGGTTACGAGCCGGTGCTGATCGGCGGGCTGGCCATGGGCAGGCACCTGATGCCGGGCACCGCGCTCGCGGGCGAGCGGTCGCCCGAGGAAGTCCGGAAGGTCGCGGCCACGCTCGACTAGTGCGTGTTCACGCCCCTGGACCCGGAGCGGCTGGCTCGCGATAGCATGGGCGTTCGGCCGGAATCCGCGCCGCCGCGCGGGGGGTAATCGATGCTCACAGCACAGCAGATCCTCGACCACAGCGACACGGGCGATCGCTGGCCAACCGGCAGCGCAGCCTTTGCCGACCTGCCCGCCGCCTACCAGACCGCGCTGGCCGTCCGCGCCCTGCGCGTCGCCCGTGGAGAGGTCCCTCGCGGCTACAAGATCGGCTTCACCAACCGTTCGATCTGGCCCCGCTACAACGTCTACGCGCCCGTCTGGGGCACCGTCTGGAACACGACCGTCACCGAGTGCGACGGCGCCGGAACCGTTTCGCTGAGCGGCATCTGCCAGCCTCGAATCGAGCCCGAGGCGGTGTTTGGTTTGCGGTCCGTGCCGCCCGACGATGCCGATCTCGACGGGATATTCGACGTGCTGGACTGGGTCGCCCCCGGTTTCGAGATCGTGCAGTCGCACATGCCCGACTGGAAGTTCGACGCGCCGCAGACCGTTGCCGACGCCGGGCTTCACGCGCGCCTGCTGGTCGGGCCGCGGGTGCCGGTCGTCGATCTCGCGAGCGATGGGCGGCGCGTTACGACTCGGTGCTGCCGGCGCTGGAGATCGAGTTCCGTTGACTGGATCGGGTCAGCGTATCGCAGCCGATGAGCGTCGCAAGCCCCGCCCGATCCAGTCCGCGCCCCACCAGGATCATGCGAGTGTGCAGGTCCTCGCGCATGGCCTCGTCGACCTGATCGCCCAGGCAGCGCAGCCGCTTGTCCTCCAGCCTCACGTAGAACAGCTCGTGCCGCCGCGCCAGCGAGTGCCACAGCGCGTTCGCCGCGGGCGACTGCCGCGCGCCGGTGATCAGGCTGCGCCCCGCGGCGAGCCACCATTCGTAGACCGCGGTGGCCAGGCCGCATCGCTGGTAGTCGGGCGCATAGCGGGAGTGCGGCGCGCGCAGGTGCCGGTCGGCTCGACGGTCCACTTCCACCAGCCGATTGAACACGGTGTAGCCGGCCAGGCGGCCGCGCGGGGCGTCCTCGACGTACACGTAGTGCTCGCCATCGGCCTCGCGATGGCGGAACGCGAAGCCCGGCCGGCGGATGTCCAGCGTCGGCAGCCCGTTCAATGCGTCGCCCTTGCGGTGCAGACGCCGCTCGATCGCGTCGAGCTCGGCCTGCAGGTTCGCCGGATCGCGCTGCACGTCGATGCGCAGCTCGGTCGGACGCGGTCGGCGGCGCACCGTGGACTGGCGCAGCAGGACCGTCGACGCGTTCCGGATCAGGGGCGTGAACGCAAGCGGCAGGCCGGCCAGCAGGCCGACCCGGTCGAGGCTCGGCACGTGCGCGATCATTCCGCCAGCCCTCCGCCCGCTGCGCGCAGCCCTGCCGCAGGCTCGCAGCCCAGGCTGCGCATCCGGCCCACGGCCAGTTCGGCCGAGCGGTCCAGATGCCCGTGCGGTACCAGCAGCAGGTCGCAACGAAGCCCGCGCGCCAGTCGCTGCGCGAAGTCGCCGTTCAGGATCGTGTCGACCAGCGCGGGCGCCTGCCTGGCCGCCACGACCAGGTCGGCGCCGTTGTAGTCCTGCTCGTTCAGGATCTGCGCCACCGCATCGACCTGCCCCAGCGCCGCAAGCAGCCGGCTCTTGCGGTTCTCGAGCGGGTCGGTCAGCCTGAACGCGCGGTTGCCCTCGGCACGCCGGCCGTTGCGAACCGCCCGGGCCACTAGGCTGCGCGGAATCCGCGGGCGCGGGGCCTCGGCGGACGACCGGCGCTTCTCGATTCGCAGGACTTCCAGCGACGAGTCGGTCTCGAAGTCGCTCGCGTAGCGAACCAGGTCGCGCGGGTCGACCACCGGATCGAAGGCCAGCAGCGTCTTCGCATAGGCTTGCGGCCGCTCGTTTCGCACCACCAGCACGGGACACGGAACCTGCGCGATCACCTGGGGCAGGGCGGCGCGCCGCCACAGGCCTCCGAAGCGATGATCGGCGAGCGGATCCAGCACGAGCAGGTCGGCTCTTCGCGCCTGTTCGATCAGGTCGGCGAGCGAGGCCACGTGTCGCTGCGAGCCGCGCGCGTGAATGCGGTGTTCGCGTGCGAGCTTTTGCGCGCGCTGCGACAGGCGCGTCAGGCGATCGGCCAGGCGGTGGCCGGGCCGGTCGGTCAGGTAGGCCACGCGCAGCAGTGCGCCGTGGTCCGCGGCAAGCCGCGCCGCGCGCTCGAGCGCGAGGTCGGCGCCGGCCGAGAAGTCGGTCAGGGCGAGAATCGAGTCGATGTTCATGCGGAGCTCCCGGTCGAGCGAAGACGCTCCAGGCGGCGAGGCCTGGAGTCCATGCAAGGCGCGCTGGCGCGCGCGGGGGAAGGCGACTACCGCTCGTTCAGAGCGTGTAGTCGCCGCTGGCTTCCGGCTGGAACAGGATCGACTCGATCGTTGCGCAGCGCTCGTCGCCGTGGGGCGTCTGCCAGCGCGCCGTGGCGCCCACGCGCAGGCCGAGCAGGCTCGCCCCGACGGGCGAGAGCACCGAGACGAAGCCTTCGGCGGGTTCGGCGTCTTCCGGATAGCAGAGCGTGAGCCTCTGCTTCGTGCCGGTGCCGCCATGGCGGATCACCACCTGCGAGTACATCGTCACCACGTCGGTCGGGACTTCCCGTGACGAGGTCAGGTCGGCCGCGGCAAGACCCGCAGCGAGGTCGTCGGGCAGACGGCCATCGCCGAGCCTGGACAAGCGAGCGAAGTCGAGCTCGGTGAGCACGCGCTCACCGCTGAGGATTGCGGACATGGAAGACTCCCGTCAGCGCGGCCGCGGTTCGGAACGAACGGCCGCCATCGCGCCTGGCTTAGGCCCGGCGATAGCTGTTGCGCTGATGAGAGGGGGTATCGCCGGGCTCAGGAATCTGCGGCGGACTGGCAGATTCCCGGAGTGCGCGTGAGCTCGCGCGCGCGCGACGACAGCTCGCGCCGCGAAAGCGGGGCGATGTCGGCGAAGCGAACGAGGATGCGGGGAATAGCCATGGGCCCGACCATAGGCAATATCCGGCAAGAAGTCAAACGAGGTCCCGATCGCAGCCCGCACCGCGGTGCGCCCGCGTCGATGCGCGCCGGTTTCAGACGACCGGCTCGAAGACCAGGAAGTACTGGTTCGGCAGGATGCCGTGCTCCTGCTTCAGGCGATAGCCCGCCTGCGTCAGCTCTTCGATCACCGCTTCGGCGGGCAGCCGGGCGCTGCGCGGCGGGCCCATCGGCGCGTCGGGGCGGAAGTCGATGATCGCGACGCGAGCGCCCGGCTTCAGCGAGTCGCGCAACGCGCGGAAGTAGCGCACGCGATCGTCGATGTGGTGGTGCACGTCGACCATCAGCACCAGGTCGACCTTCTCCGGAATCTTCGGGTCGTCGGGCGCGCCGGCCACCGCGACCATGTTGGCGCGGCCCTCGCGCTTCGCGCGCTCGCCCAGGTACTTGACCATGTCGGGCTCGACGTCGACCGCGTAGACCTTGCCGTCGGGCAGCATGGTTGCCAGCCGCGCCGAGAAGTAGCCGGTGCCGGCGCCCACGTCGGCCACTACCGCGCCCGGGGGTAGCGCGAGCGCCTGGATCACTTCGTGCGGCTTCTGCCAGGCGTCGCGCGCCGGGTCGTCGAACACGTGCGCCCAGCGCTCGGCGTCGGTGAACCGGTGCTGGTGGGTGTGGTGCGTCTGGGCCTGCGCGGGCAGCGCGGTGAGCAGGCCCGCGCAGGCCGCAAGGGCGGTGGCCCGGGCGATGCCGTGGGCGATGGCGGTGAACCGGGTGTCGGGCATGTGAGGAGAGCCTTGTGTCGTGGGGCGGGGGGCGTCGGGTACGCCGGCATTCGCCGATTGTGCCTGTGCGATTCTGCCTCTGTGTCTCGCTCGGGGTGATAGCCTTTCGCGGCGCCGCGCGCCCGCCGCGCGCGGCCGCCAACGGAGGAGACCCCATGAGCGTCGAGTTCCACAATCCCGCCGGCCTCGCGGCCGGCAGCTATTCGCACACCGCCGTCGTGAGCGGCGGCCGCACCCTGTACGTGTCCGGCCAGGTCGCCTTCGACGAGTCCGGAAAGGTGGTCGGCGCCACCTTCGCCGAGCAGGCCGAGCGCGTCTTCCACAACCTGCGGATCGCGCTGGCCGCGGGCGGCGCGCAGTTCTCCGACATCGTGAAGATGAACGTCTACGTGCGGGACCTCACGTCGGAGAAGGTGCGCAGCTTTCGCGAGATCCGGGGGCGCCACCTGGGCGGGCACAAGCCGGCCAGCACGCTGGTGGCCACGCCGGCGCTGGTGCACGAGGACCTGATGCTCGAGGTCGAGGTCGTCGCAGTCGTCGGATGACGGCGGCCGGGCCCGGGCCGGCGAAGGGGGTTCGCGTCGGGCCCGGATCGGATCAGTCGATGTCGAGCCGCAGCCGGCCCAGGCCCTCGATCTCGGTCTCGACCCGGTCGCCGGCCTTCAGCCATTGCGTGGCCACGACGCTCCCGAGCAGGACGAACTCGCCCTTTCGCAGCGGCGGCAAGCTGTTCTCGATACGGGCGTTGGCCAGCCACGCGAGCGCGTTCAGCGGATGCCCCATCACGAGCTCGCCGCGGCCGCGCCCTACCTCGGCGCCGTTGATCGACATCCGGCCCTGCAGGGCGGCCAGGTCGAGCACTCGCCAGTTCCGGCGCAGCGTGCCGAGCACGCAGCCTGCATTGAAGAAGTCATCGGCAACGAGCAGCGGCACGCCGAGCGACCGGTAGTCGGCATACCGATCGTCGACGATCTCGATCGCGGCCATTGCGCCTTCGACCGCGTCGGCCACGGTCTCGCGGTTCCAGGCGATGGGCCGCGGCGGCAGGTCGCTGCCCAGGCGCACCGCGATCTCGCACTCGACGCCCACGCGCACGAAACCGCGCGCGGGGATGCGCGCGCCGCTTCGCAGCACCGTCTTGCCGAAGACCTCGCCTGCGCACGGGGTGGGGATGCCCAGGAAGGCCTGCATGACCGGCGTGGTGCATCCGATCTTGTGGCCGACCCGCCGGCCCATGCCGGCGCGCTCGAGCAGGCGGTTCGTCTCGGCCTGCAGCGCATAGGCCGATCGCAGGTCGCGCGGGGCGTCGGGCACGTCGCGGATCGGGCGCAGGTCGAGGCGCTGCGTGACCAGGGAGGCAGCGCTTACGCTGGTGGACTGGTTCGTGGTGGTCATTGTCTTTCGAAGGGAAGGGGCCATCAGTAGCCGAGCGCCGCAAGCAGCGCGCGCAAGGCCATGAAAACGATGATGAGGGAGCCGATCGTCCACAGCGTGGCGCGCGTGTCGTGCGTGCGAGCGGCCAGGTAGGCGGCGAAGTGCAGCAGGCGCGAGACCACATAGCCGTAGAGCAGCAGCTGCGCGAGCAGGAGCGGCGGTCCGGTCAGCACGTAGAGGAAGCCGGCCACCAGGAAGAAGGGGATGTTCTCCAGGTCGTTCTGGTGGATGCGCCTGACGCGTTCGACCCGCTCGTTCGGCGCCAGCTGCTGCGGATCGGGCGAAGGGTTCAGCGGGGTCCTTCGCAGGTCTTCGGGCGATCGGTAGCCGCCCTTCTCGGACATCATCCGGTACACGGTCAGCCACGCCATGCCGACGGTCTTGAGGATCATCAGCGAGGCCGCGATGGCGTAGGTAGCGAGCAGCGGGTCCTGCAGGCTCAGCGTGTCCATGGCCATCTCCGCCAAGTGGTTCAGGCGCGCAGCAGTCGGGCGCCGGGAATCCGCGCGGCGCCCTTGTCGAAGGTCCACAGAGGCGGATGGCCCGCCTGGATTGCCAGCGCCACGTGCAGGCAGTCGGGGAAGTCGGCCGAGCTTTCGGCGTATCGGGCGAGCGCGAGCTCCAGGGCGGTCTCGGACTCGAAGCTCAGTTCTGCGGCCGAAAGCAGGGCAGACAGGGTTCGCACGACCTCGCCCTTCCCGAACCCGAAGCTCGAGCGCAAGACCCACTCCAGTTCGAGGAAGACGGTGACGGGTACGTGAAGTGTTTTGCCCTCGGCAATGCCTCGTCGTATCAGCCGTCCAGCCGCCGCAAACTCGGCGGCATCGTCGCGAACGATGTGACGGACCAGCACGTTGGTGTCGAGCGCGGGCATGGGTTCTAGTCGCCCCAGGCGTTCATCTCTTCGACAGCCACGTGCTTGCCTTTCGGGGCCTCGAGCATTCCGGCGAGCTCCAGGATCGATCGCGTCTTCGCGCGCACGATGACGCTACCGTCGGGCATCACATGCCAAACGAGACGGGTGCCAGGCCCCGCACCGATGCGTTCCCGCACTTCGGCGGGAACGGTCGTCTGGCCCTTTGTGGTTACGGTGGACTCGACCACGGAGAGCTCCTTACTTTTATTGAAATAGTAATGAACTCGATCTGCTCGGGCAAGGGCGCTCGACCAGGCCGTTCAAGCCAGCATGACGGCGATCGGGAATCGGCGAAATCGTCCGGACGGCCTACCCGCCGCGTGCGGTGTGGAGCGGCTTCGCCCGCACCACCTCCGCCGCCACCGCGAACACGCCGCTGCCCAGGTGATGCAGCGTGTGTAGGGCCGCGTTCTCCGGCCCGAATCGCCACTTGCCGCCGTCGAACACCCGCGGGTCCGCCTGCGCCGACACCACCTCGGCGAAGAAGGTGTCGTAGGCCTGCTCGGTGTGCGGCTCGGCGATCGCCCGACACTCCATCCAGGCGATGCAGCCGGCGACCAGCGGCAGGCCGAGCTCGGGCCCGTCGAAGGTGTCGATGCCGTACTCGGCGAACTTGTCGGTGCCGCGTGCCAGCGACTCTCGCCCGCTGGTGCTGCCTACGGTGAAGGCCAGGTCGGCCTGTGCGCGGCAAGGGATGTTGAGGGCGAAGCTGCCGCTCGCGGCGACCAACTCGCGCGTGAAGGTGCTCTTGTCGATGACCACCGCGATGCGCGGCGGCGTGAACTCGACCGGCATGGACCAGGCGGCGGCCATGAGGTTGCGGCGTCCCCCGTGGGCGCTGCTCACCAGGACGGTGGGGCCATGGTTGATCAGGCGGGAGGCATGAGCGAGGGCGACGGGCTTTCGCATGGTTCGGCGCGCAGGTTCGCTGCGCGGGTTCGGTGAGGGTTCTGTGCGGGAAAAACGGCATGGCTGCCGCGTTCGGGAAGGCCCGCAGCATAGCCATTCGCCGATCGAAAGGCTAAGTTGTGCGGCATGCCCAGTCCAACGAGCTCCCGCAAGCGCGCCCTTGCCGCCGTTGCCGCGGCCACCGCGGTCAACCTGCCCTTCGGCACCATCTACGCCTTCAGCGTGTTCCTCAAGCCGATGGAGGAGATGCTCGGCATCGGCCGCGCGCAGATGAGCTTCGTGTTCGGCCTGGCCACGATCTGCCTGGTCGTGGGCATGAACCTTTCGCCCTCGCTGTATCGCCGCCTGCCGGCCGTGCCGGTGCTGCTGCTGGCCGGCGTCGGCAGCGCGGCGGGGCTGTGGCTGGCGGCGAGCGCGGGCGGCCTCGGCCAGCTCGCGCTGGGCTACGGTCTGTTGTTCGGGCTGGGCGGCGGGGTGGGTTTCATCCTGGTGCAGCAAGGCGTCAACCAGACGCTGGCGTCGAGCGGGGGCCTGGTCAACGGTTACGTGGTGGCGCTGTACCCGCTGGGCGCCATGATCGGCGCGCCCCTGTTCGGCTACACGATCGCGGCATTCGGATTGCGGGCCACGCTGGCGGGGCTGGGCGCGACCGTTCTTGCCGCCTGCGTGTTCGCCGCCTGGCTGCTGGCCCGGGCCGACATCCGGATGCGAGCGGCCGACGTCCAGGCCGCTGGGCCGATCGACCGGCAGTGGCCGGTGTTCGCGCGGCTTTTCGCGGTGTTCTTTCTCGCCGCGGCGGCGGGACTGACGGTGATGAGCCAGGCCGCCGGCATCGTGCAGGCCTACGGCGGGCGCACCGCGCTGGCGCTCGGGGCCACCACCTTCATCACCGCGGCGATCGCCGCGGCGCGCGTCGGGGGCGGCTGGCTGGTCGACCGCTTTCCGATGCCGCGGGTCGCCGCGGCTGCGCACCTGTGGTCGCTCGCCGGCGCCATGCTGCTGAGCTTCTGGCCCGGTCCCCTGGTCGCGGTGCCGGCGCTGGCGATGATCGGCATGGGCTACGGGTTCATGTCGGGCGCCGTGGCCGGGGCGATCGCCCAGTACTGGCATCGCAACGAGTTCGGCCGGATCGCCGGGCAGTTGTACATTGCCTGGTGCATCGCGGCGGTCAGCCTGCCGATCCTGGCGGGCTGGCTGTTCGACCGCACCGGCGGCTATGGCGCCGCGGTGCTGGTCGCGGCGGGCGGCAATGTGTTGGGTGCCCTGTTGGCGGGGGGATTGCCGGCCGGCGGCCGATCGCTCAGAAGCTGAGCGTGGCCGCGCCCGCCTTGATCCGTTCGTGCATGACGCTCGATCCGGCGACGATCACGCCGTCGAGCAGGTTTTCCTGCGCGTACCCGCGGCTCTTCACGCAGGGCGTGCAGGCCCAGATGGTGCCGCCGCGGGCCATGAAGTCGCGCAGCATGTCGGCCAGGGGTTCCAGCGGCTTGACGTGAGTGGTGTCGGCGGCGCCACGCCGAACGATGTCCACGCCCGAGCTGGTCAGGAAGATCGACACCTTCAGGCCGGCGGTCATGCCGCCCAGCGCGATGATCATGCCGGCCGACGAGAGTTCGTGGTCGATGCCGCGTGTGAGCACGACGACCAGTTCGCGGGCCTCGAGAGCGGTCTGGTTGGCCATGGCGGGCCTCCTCCGTTGTATGTTTCGTCAGCGTAGGCCGTTTTCCGCGGGGAGAACATGATCGAAAGGCCGAAGGTCTTGCCCGAAACGCCGGCGCCGGCGGGGGACCTGCTTTCGGACCTGCTGGGCAGCATGCACCTGGTGGGCACCGTGCTCTTTCGCGCCGAGTTCCGCGAGCCGTGGGCCGTGCAGACACCGGGTTCGCGGCAGCTGGCGCGGGTGCTGCCGTTTCGCACCGAGCACATCATTCCCTTCCACATCGTGGCGTCCGGAGGATGCTGGCTCGAGTTGCCGGAGCGCGAGCCCGTCTGGCTGGCCGAGGGCGACGCCGTGCTGCTGCCTCACGGTGACAGCCACGGCCTGCGCGGCCGCGATGCCGCGATGCCGGTGCAGGTCGGGCAACTGCTTCCACGGCCGCCCTGGACGGACATCCTGATCGTGCAGCACGGCGGCGGCGCGGGTCCGTCGAGTTCGATCGTCTGCGGTTTCCTGCAGTGCGACGAGTTGCTCTTCCACCCGATCCTCCGGCACCTGCCAGCGCTGCTGCACGTGGGGCCCGAATCCCGGCGGGGCGATCGCTGGCTGGCGGCGACGATTCGCCACGCTGCCGCCGAGGCCACCGAACTGATGCCCGGCTCGCGCAACATGCTGCCGCGGCTGGCCGAACTGATGTTCGTCGAGATCCTTCGCGAGCACATGCAGGACCTGGCCGACGATCAGGTCGGCTGGTTCGCGGCCTATCGCGATCCGGTCGCCCGGGCCGCGCTCGGGCACCTGCATGCCGCGCCCTTCGAGGACTGGAGCGTGACGGAGCTTGCCCGGCGGGTGGGCGTGTCGCGCAGCGTGCTTGCCGATCGCTTTCGGCGGCTGCTCGACCAGCCGCCCATGCACTACCTGGCCGGTTGGCGGCTGCAGCTCGCTGCGCAGCAGCTGAAGGCCAGCGAGCTGCCGACGAAAACGATCGCCGATCGGGCCGGCTACGAGTCCGAGGCGGCCTTCAGCCGGGCCTTCAAGCGGCGCTTCGGGCTGCCGCCCGGAGAGTGGCGCAGGCAGCAGCTCGGGCACGCCCCGACTGGTCACGCCTCCGCCGGCACCGCGTCCGCGAGCGCAGGGCCATGAGGCGCGAACGCCGAGCCATCACGCGCGAGCGCAGTCCTCTGCACGCTCTGCGCCTGGCCTGCCT
>VFQM010003438.1_pt1 | contig 10084 bp, 9 predicted proteins | sample 3512391 | NCBI WGS metagenome assembly VFQM01 (sample SAMN10412369, study PRJNA504923) | tailings metagenome | isolation source: Replicate 1 from Balatoc abandoned mine | place: Philippines
TTTTTACCAGCCTGTTAGACATTTTTATCCGTTTGATTTTCAAGGCTATTGAAATGCCTGACAAATCTTAACCATAATTTCTCGGGCTTTCGTAGCTTTTCCCGAAGATATTTTTCTAAATTATTTCAACAGTACACCACTACAATATTCCTGCCCATGCCTAGAGCTAAGTCCGATAAAGATCGGAAAATCTTCGTGCTGGACACTTCCGTGATCCTCTACGCACATAACTCCATCATGAATTTTGCCGAACATGACGTGGTGATCCCCATCACGGTACTCGAGGAGCTCGATCAGTTCAAAAAAGGCAACGATACCAAAAACTTTGAGGCGCGGGAGTTTATCCGCCTTTTAGATAAGCTATCTCAGGATCAGCGTATCGACCAATGGACTCCGCTCAATGGGAAGACGAAAGGGTTTTTCAGAGTGATGATGCATCATCCGGAGAATGAGCGAAATGCAGTAAAGATTTTTGGCGAGGAAAAAAATGACCATAAAATCCTCAACGTCGCAGTCCATCTCATGGAGACTGAAAAGACCCGTAAAGTCATCTTAGTCTCCAAAGACATCAATCTAAGACTGAAGGCCAAGTCCCTCAATGTCCATGCGGAGGATTACGAGACCGGTAAAATCAAAAACATCACCGAGCTAGAGAATACAGGCAAATACATGCTCGATGATGTGGATCCTATCGCCATCAACAAGCTCTACGAGCAGGGCTTTATCGAGGCAAAAGCGATTTTGGGAACCCGAAAAAGAAAAGCAAACGCCTACTACATTCTCAAAAGCGAGAAAAATTCTGTTTTGGCCTACTTTAACTCAGAGCAAAACGTACTCGAGCGTGTAGATAAGCGGCCGGCCTACAATGTCAAGCCTCGAAATGCCGAGCAAACCTTTGCGCTTCATGCTATTATGAATCCGGACATTAAGCTGGTTTCAATCCAAGGTGTAGCCGGAACGGGAAAAACACTTCTTGCTTTGGCCGGTGCGCTGGAACAGCGAAGAGATTACAAACAGATTTTCTTAGCCAGACCGATTGTTCCATTGAGTAATAAAGACATTGGCTACTTGCCTGGAGACATCAAGTCCAAGCTCAATCCCTACATGGAACCACTCTGGGACAACCTGAAGTTTATCCAAAATCAATACAAAGAGACGGATAAAGAATATCAAAAAATCACCGAACTGGTCAATCAAGAAAAACTGGTGATTCAGCCACTGGCTTACATTCGCGGACGCTCACTTTCGAATATCTTCTTTATTGTGGACGAAGCCCAAAACCTGACCCCACACGAGATCAAGACGATCATTTCCCGTGCAGGAGAAAACACCAAAATCATCTTCACCGGTGACGTCTTTCAGATCGATACGCCTTACTTGGATTCTCAATCCAACGGCTTGTCCTACCTCATCGACCGGGTCAAAGACCATCCGCTCTATGCCCACATCAAGCTGGAGAAAGGCGAACGATCTGAATTGGCGAATCTTGCGAATGAGTTGTTGTAAATAACAACTGAATCTGCGTTTTTCTAACTGTGGGCCTGATTTCTTTGGTCAATGGGTCGGATGACCGATGACCGAAGACGGGAGAATCCCATTGTCAGTCGTTTTCACAGATATTTTAAGTTTGGTTTAACGTACTGACAAACTATCTTATTTTCATCCAGAAAAAATGAAGTCGGTGCTGTAAATCTGAAAGTCGGAGGTTATCCTCCAAAAAAGGCCGTGAAAAATTATCACGGCCTTTTCTGTTCATTAACTCGTCGATTGATAGGGAATTAACGCTCTACTCTGATTTGCTTACGGATCAGTCCATCTTTGTTTTCGATGTGTAGGTAGTAGAATCCATTTTTGAGTTGGCTAAGATCAATTTTAATGGAAGGATTATTGGTCGTTTCGGTTAGGATTATACCACCAACTGCATTGTAAAGGCTTACTTGGTAGGCATCTATTTCTTCCGACATTACAAACCCTTCAGCGTCCATCCATTCCAGCGTCATTTCATTGGACACAGGATTGGGATACATTCTTGGGCATGGATCACAGGAACCTGATGGTGTTACATACAACAGCGAAACTCCTCCTGTCCCACAAGGATTTACACCCATTGCCTGAACATAACCGTCCGAATTTCCCACATTGGCAGTCATCAAAATATCATTTTGACCGGAATAGAATGACCAAGGCTGCGAGCATCCCACACAGTAGGGAAGACTCCAAGTCATGGATGTCGCTCCAGATGGTAGATTATTAATGTAGTAAGGTGTAAGACTACCGGGTCCCGGTGATGTATTTCCAGTAATTGGTTCCGGTATCGCAGGTTTACCGACCCAAAAAGGTCTTTGAATTTGAACTGAACCGCATGGTGTAGTTACATTAAAGGTAATAGTAGCCTGACCGCTGGTATTGGTATGAAATGGGGTGAGCGTTGCAGAGGAACCTGTTCCTGATGTGGAACCTGAAAATAGCCGAGTAGGGGTTACAGACCATGATGTAACTCCTGTTAAATTTGGTAAGGTGAATGAAGATGTAGAACACAAATAATTAGGACCATTTACTCTTAGAACTTCATTTACCGCATTGGCAGCATTTACTATTCCGTAACCCATCTCATTATTCCATGTAAGATTAGGTCTTTGCCCTGCACCCGGGGTATATGTGTATCCTGAAGGCTTCTTTGTTGTACTTTCAATAATGATTCTAACTTGATCTTGGGTTAAATTGGGATTAATGGATATTATTAATGCTGCAATACCTGACACTAAAGGAGCACTAGAAGAGGTACCGTTAAAAGCATTAGTGAAGTCTCGATTTGAAAAATTTCCTGTAGATGAATTTGTATTATATCCATTGTTTCCTTGTCGATCTGTTGTAGGAATTTTTACTCCAGGTCCAACTACGTCAAGCCCATTACCAAAATTACTACCCCACCAATTCTCCCCATCGCAAGAAGTCGGACTTTTTCTTTGATTACACATATTTGATGCCCCAACAGAAAAAACATTAGGATTATTTGAGGGAAAAGATATTGAAGATAAATTATCATTTCCAGTTGAAAATACAACAACAGTCCCCAATCCATTTCGACCTTGAGTAACTGCCATATTTATTGCATCATTAATTAATTGCTGATTAGTGATGGCATTACTTCCCCAACTATTATTAATTACTGCAGCTCCATTAATTCTAGCTACATTAATTCCATTCGAAAGCCTTTGGCTAATCAAAGGTCCAAGTTCTAAATCACTACTTATTGACATTAAAGTAACATCTGGCGCTATTCCTGAGATACCTAAACTATTATTCTGATTTGCACCTATTATGCCTGCGACTGAGGTTCCATGAGAACCCCTTACAATGCTCGGTGAATTTCCGTTATTGGTATCAAAGCTAAAAGGACTAACTGACGCAAAGTCCGGATGATTTAATTCAAATCCTGAATCAATTACTGCAACAATTACATTTTCGCATCCAGTGGTAGTTTGCCAAGCTATACATGCGTCAACATCTACGTTAACAGTTCCTCCATGTTGTCCAGAATTTTCAAGATTCCATTGATTATTAAAGTAAGAATCATTTACACAATTTGCTTTGAAATCTATGATTAAATCTGGCTGTGCTGATGAAAATAAGCCTGATTCAAATAATCTATTCGCAATTTCAAGTGAATTCCCTTTTGATTGTTTGTTACAGCTCAAAACATACCAAAGCGGCATATATTTGTCTTGCCCAACTATTTCAACACAATATTCTCCAGAAAGCTCCAAAAGGGTATTAATGTCTTTTTCATCCTTAAGTTTAACGTGTATAAACTGTGATAATCCAATAATCTCTCCATTAGAAATGAATGAAGGAGCAATATATTCTATATCACTTACCAACGAGGTCGCGTTAAAATCAATTTGAGTATTGATGAAGGACCAGAAAAATTCTCCACCCAGATTTTCGGGACTATAAAATGGTGAAATGAAATTATCCATTTTGGATTCACTTACTAGATCAAAATCACTTAAGGAAATCTTTAATTCTTCAGCTACCCGCTCAACATTTGGTGTATTCAACAAAACATAGCTTTGCAAATTAAATTGTTCTAGGAAGTACTTTTCCCCATTATCTCCATAATAAAAAACTTCTTGGGAATAGGTACTAGACATTTTAAACAAAAGTAACAATCCAAAAATATAAGACTTAATTTTCATAGCTGCTGCTTTAAAGTTTTACATCTATAATAACTTTATAATTTTTATATTCTCTAGGCACCACTGCGAAAAAAAACAGTTCTGTTGGTTTATTACAGATTTGCTCATTAATCCTTACCTCATAAATAATATTTGAACCACAAAGATATAATTCTTGAGATGCAATTTCTGCACAATTCTCATGGTAATATTTTCCTGCAACAATAATATTTCTGCTAAAGTCAAAATCTTGAAATTCCTGGTTACAAATAATGTATTTATTAAATTCTAATTTTGATGTAATGACAACATATGATTCTGAACCAGGTAGCAAATCAGATGATCCACAATTCTCAAAATTCAATCCTTCAATTTCTATTGGTTCTAATAACGTTTTGTTTTCCCCCGTACAATTTTCCGAGATAAATTGAGGTTCACAACTGATTTGAATCACTCCTAATAGAAGGATCATCACAAGTACTTTGGATCGAAGTTTCATTTTTTAATGTCGGTAAACTGAATTTTAATTCGCTTTCATTCTCTAAAATCCAATTCATGATGAAAAAAACTAATCATCTAGATTGGTACCTAGAACCAGAGTCTCTCCAAAAAATCAAAATCTCCAGCTCAACAATTCTAACTATGGATTGAAGTTAAAAAATAAAATTGAAAGCACCAACTATTTTTTTGAATTTTTTTAAGCCCTGTTTGCATTGGTAATCAAATTCTTATCTTAAGGCATCACCATTAAATCAATTATCATGAATAGACGACTGAAAAAATTCTTCTCAAGTGACATTTTCCAGATCGATACGCCTTACTTGGATTCACAATCGAACGGTTTGTCCTATCTAATCGACCGGGTCAAAGACCATCCGCTCTATGCCCACATCAAGCTGGAGAAAGGCGAGCGATCCGAACTGGCCAATCTGGCGAATGAGTTGTTGTAAAGTTTGAAATGGATTAAATCACAACATCGGCACAGGTCTCCGGGCTTGTGCTTTTTGCACTTTGTAAAAATCACCTTTGTGAAGTGATAAAATTCTGATTTGATTATATTTGACCATTATGAAATACCCATGTGGAAAAGTTCTCACACTTTGGGAGGATAAATCAAGGGCATTACATGTTGCCATAAAAAATCAAATTGTAATCACATGAATTTAGATCGGTCTCAGCTCAATAAAATCAAGAAATATTTCAAAGACAAACCTGTCTTGAAAGCTTATTTATTTGGCTCTTTCAGCCGGGAGCAAGCTGCTGCTGATAGTGATATCGACATCTTAGTCGAATTGGACTATTCCCAAAAAATCGGCTTGAAATTTTTCCAGATGCAAACCGAGCTTGAAAAAATTTTAAATCACAAAGTGGATCTGGTTTCTAATGAAGCACTTTCTCCCCTTATCAAGCCCCAAGTGATACGAGACAGAAAGCTGGTTTATCAAAAATAAACTTGGCGATGAACAACGGCTTCGGCATATTTTAAATGCCATTTTAGAAATCGAATCTTATACTTATGGAGTTCAAAAAGACGACTTTCATCAGAACTCAATGATGAGGTTTGCTTCGGTAAAACAACTTGAAATAATCGGTGAAGCCTGCACCCATCTTTCTGAGGAACTCAAGCAAAAGTCACCCAATGTTCAATGGAATGAAATAATTGGAATGAGGCATGTATTTGTTCATGAATACTTTGGGATAGACAATCTTTTGCTTTGGGAAATCATCACAGAGGATCTCGTGGAATTCAAAAACTCGGTAATTCAGCTCCTCGAAAAATTCTAGGTTTTCTCAACCCCGATTATTTGTTTTTTCAAGGCCTAATAGACCAAATATTGTTGGGTTAATTTGTCCGTCTATGGCTGATAGATGTACGATACCGTACAGTAATTTTTAAAAAAACCTCCTCCTGAGCTATTCTAAGCGATTTTTTGAATTTGGTCGCCTTTTGGCATATAAGGAAGTATATCAAAACAAACCAACTTCTTTACTGCCATGACTACTTCAATCTTTTCCCAAAAAAATGTCTGCGCGGCCTTGGGATTTGCAATGGCAATTACCATCGTCCTCAAAGCAAAAGCCGAAACCAATATCACACAGCATACTGCCCGATTTGAAACTACTAAACCAACTCCGCAGATCGGATTCCAATCAGAACAAGGTCCTGAACTTCTTCAGGTTAGCATTTACAAAAGCGAAAAGTCCTGATACTTCAGGACTAGCTTAAAGACAACCTCGTAAGGGTTAATTTGGTTGATTGTTTGGTTAATCAAAAAAGGCGGGTTTTGCCCGCCTTTTTTTTGTCTTTTGATCTAACTCTCTGTGGAATCTAAACACTTGGAGGATTAAGACTGTGAAACTTAACTTTCCGTGATCGTATTCAATTTGGCTAGGAAGCTGTTGTAATACTGTCTGCCCACCTGCACCACAGAACCTTGCTTGAGATTGATTTCCTTTGTGTTGAAGCTTTCGATTTGTCCTAAGTGGACGATAAACGACTTCTGAACTCTCAAAAAAGACGTGGAAGGCAGAATATCCTCGATCTCCTTCATGGATTTACGGATATGAAAATCCCGATTTTTGGTAAAAATCGTCACCATATTTCCATTTGCCTCGATGTAGTAGATGTCGTCATACTGCACTCGCTCAAAGGCATTGTCTGCCTTGATAAATACTGCATCATTCACCAGAAAAGGACTCTCCGAGACTGCTTTTACGGCCACAGCTTCGGCTGTAGGCTTTGTCCGCTTGTTATACAGCACGATCTCTACGATCGCATGAATGTCATTGGTATTGAATGGCTTGACTATAAAACCAGCTGGATTGATCCGCTTAGCCCGCTCAATGATGGTAGGATCAGAATATGAGGTCACAAATACCAGCGGGACGTCAAACATCTGATGGATGATCTCGCCGAGTTCTATCCCGTCTTTATCTCCCTTGAGCTTGATGTCCATGAAGACCAGGTCTGGCCGGTTTTTCTTGATGGTCTTGATGCACTGATTGGCGGAGTTGGCAATATCTATATTTACAAAATCCAGGAGCTCCAAGATTTCCTGGATATTCTCTGCGATACTTGGATCATCTTCGACAATCAGAATCCGTTCTTCTTTCATAGGATTACAAGCTTGACTAGTTTCAACTTTGGGGTGAATAATATTTCTAAAATAAAGGAAACTAAATCTCTTTCACTCTGTAATGTCAAAATTTTCTTCAGAAAATCAAATGCTTTTTTTCTTATGGGAAATCAAAGGCTCATCATTTCCTTGAATCGTGCTGCCTGTCTGCGACTTACTTCGATACGGTCTCCTCCTCTCAAAGTCACCACCAGGCCACCGTTAAACCAAGGCTCTATTCCCTCTACCCATCCCAGGTTTATGATATGCTTGCGGCTGGCTCGGAAAAATGACTTCTCATCCAGTCGCTCATCAAGAGCATTGAGTGATTTGTGAATCATGGGCTTGAAATTGTCAAAATAGACTTTGATGTAGTTACCGTCAGATTCGAAAAGGCGAACATTCGACAACCTTACAAACCAGCAGCGATCTCCATCCTTGACAAAAACCTGATCCTCAAGGGTGAGTTTTTTCTGATTGGCAAGTCCGCTTCCTTCACTTTGCCGGTTGATACCTTCCACTTTTCCCACCAGCTTGTTGATCGCTTCTTCGAGTCGTTTTGGCTCTATCGGCTTCAGCAGATAATCTAACGCATTGACCTGAAAGGCCTTCAATGCATACTCATCATAAGCAGTGGTAAAAATCACATGAGGCACAAAATCCAGCTCCTCCAAGAGATCAAAACCCGTTTTTTCAGGCATTTGTATGTCCAAGAAAACTACATCGGGTTGTAATTGCTCAATTTTTTCTTTGGCATCATCGACGTTGACAGCTTCTCCGACTACCTCTACGGTTTCCAACTGGTTGAGTAGAGTGATCAATTCTTTACGGGCTAGTCTTTCGTCGTCTATTACAATTGCTCTCATGTTTGGCTTTTTGGTTATTCTAAAGTAACTCTTTGTTTCGGAATTTTAATTTCAGTGATCACAAATTGGTTTCCGGAGTTAAAGATCCGGAAGCTAGCCCGATCTCCATACAGGAGTTTGAGTCGTTGCTTGGTATTTTCCAGACCATGCCCTCCCTCTTCAGGTCTTGACTTCTCCTTTTTTTCGCGAAGATATCCACTGTTTTTGACCTGAATGTACAATTCATCGTTTAGGCCCTCGCGGCATTTGATCTCAATCAGACCACCTTTGACCAGATTAGAAATGCCGTGCTTAATGGCGTTTTCTACGATGGTCTGCAGCATCATTGGAGGAATTTTATAGCCAAAAGCTTCATCCTCGACTTGATAGATCACTTCGAGTCGCTCTTCAAAGCGGATTGATTCCAACTCAAGGTAATCTTTGACCGTGGCAAGTTCGTCAGCGAAATCAATCACTTGTTTTTTGTCCATCATCAACGAAAACCGCAGCATATTCGAAATGCGGGTGATCGCGGTTTTTGCCTTATCCGGATTTTCATCTACCAAGGCACGAACAGAGTTGAGTGCATTGAAGATGAAGTGGGGATTGAGCTGACTTTTTAGGTGATTGAGCCTAATTTCGTTGATTTTGGCCTCATAGCGAAGGCTGTTGTTGTAATTATCAAGGAAGTGAAATAAAAAGTAAAGCAAAAACCAAAAGGAGTAATACAAGAAGTTACCAAACAGCGTAACTGCAATAATTACGGGCCTAAAGTCTTGAAATGGGCTTAAGCCAAAGGCAAGATTGATTAAAACCTGGGCTATGAAGTTTAAAACTGATAAAGCAAGCAAGGCAAATACGGTTTGCAAAAGCAATCGTAAAATTCCCAGTTTGAACCAACCGTAGGATTTGACCAGATGCCTGAATCCATGCGTAGAGAGCAAGAAATACAAAGTCCAAGCGATGAAAGCCCAAGCTTGCTTGGTCGTAATGCCTTCCGAAAGTGATGCGAAAAAAATATTGAGAAAGGCGAAGGTTCCCCAACCCAAAATCTGAAGAATCCAATAAAGTTTGGCCTTGTTCATAGCTTGGCAAAGTTAAAATTTGACGCCAAAGCATTTCTGCTAATTTGATAAAAGGCCTGGATGGGCACTTACGGGTCAATTTTTGGCATTTAATTCTGCTTTGAGAAATCTTCCTGTATGACTTTGAGGGTGTGCGGCCACTTTCTCGGGCGTTCCCTGCACCAGAATAGTCCCACCTTTATTTCCTCCTTCAGGTCCTAAGTCCACCACATAGTCAGCTACCTTGATGACATCCAGATTATGCTCGATGATCAAAACGGTATTTCCTTTTTCTACCAGCTTTTGCAAGACCCCCATTAACAAGTCTATATCTTGAAAGTGCAATCCGGTGGTCGGCTCGTCTAGAATGTAGAAGGTTTTTCCTGTATCTTTTTTGGACAGTTCAGTGGCAAGTTTGACGCGCTGAGCTTCACCTCCCGAGAGTGTGGTCGCATGCTGCCCCAAAGTGATGTATCCCAAACCAACGTCATTAAGGGTCTTTATTTTTCGGAGGATTTTGGGTTGGAATTCAAAAAACTCCACCGCCTGCTCCACGGTCATATCCAGCACATCTGAGATGGATTTACCTTTGAATCGAACTTCTAGTGTTTCACGATTGTATCGCTTGCCTTTGCAGGTTTCACAGGGAATATGTACATCGGGTAGGAAATCCATTTCCACCAGTTTCATACCTGCGCCTTCGCAATCCTCACAACGGCCACCTTTGACATTGAAGGAAAAGCGGCCGGGCTTGTAGCCTCGGATTTTTGCCTCAGGAAGTTCGGTAAAAAGCGTCCGGATATCTGAAAATACACCCGTGTAAGTTGCCGGATTAGATCTTGGAGTACGTCCGATTGGACTTTGATCCACTTCGATCACTT
>VFQM010003439.1_pt1 | contig 10081 bp, 16 predicted proteins | sample 3512391 | NCBI WGS metagenome assembly VFQM01 (sample SAMN10412369, study PRJNA504923) | tailings metagenome | isolation source: Replicate 1 from Balatoc abandoned mine | place: Philippines
TTCTATCCCTAAAACAAGGAAAGAACTTTGCTTTTGTAAATCAGTCTTTCCAAGCTTCAATAACTCAATTTTAAGCACCCCAATTTTTAGCATTTTGACCGTTAACTAAAAAACAAATCTCGCTTAAAAGTGATTAAACGAGGTCAAAATTTTATGTTTTGGAAATAGTATTTCTAAAAATGGGAGTTGTGCAACAGTTACATGTGTTAGCAGATTTTTCGCCAGTAAGTTTGGGACTTCATTACAGATATTCAGCAAAACAAAGCAGAATCAATCCTACTTTTGGTGAATTTACTACTCCAGAATTTTCTGTGTTTGATTTCACTTCAAAATACAATGTTTTCAAAAATGCTACTTTAAGTTTTGATGTTTTAAACATTTTTGACCGTGCATATGCAGAACATTTAAACAGAACACTTTCTACCAATAAAAAGCAAAGAATTTTAGCAGTTGGTAGAAGCTTCAACATTGGTTTTAGCTATAATTTTTAATACTTTTTTATCTTTTGTGTCTAAAACAATTTAGGCACAAAAGTTTTATTTTTTAGTCTAAGAGAGCCTAGCGAATTTTCCTAGGCTTTACTTTTAGAAGATTGACAAACCTCATCTCTTTTTACGCATGAGATTGTCAATAATTTTGCTTAAATTTGTTAATCATCAAAAATAAAAAAATCATGGATAAAGCATATATTTTATCTAGCATTATAGATGAGTATCAAAAAGTTATTGACAACCTAAAAGCTTCGGTGGAACGTTACAAGCATGAATCTGATATTGACGAAGATAACACGTTAGACCCAGAAGATTACGCCAGACAAACAGAAGCTAAAGATATGCAACTTCGTTTTGAAAAAATGCTGAACGAAGCCAAACAAAATCTGAAATTTTTAGAAGATTCTAAATCAGAAACTAAGGAAATTGCAGAAGCTGGTGCTGTATTAGAGACCGATAAGAATTATCTGTTTATAGGAGTTTCTGTTCCTGCATTTAAATTGGGAGATAAGGATGTAATTTCGTTCTCAGAAGATGCTCCTATTTACCAAAACGTAAAAGGCAAAACATCAGGCGAAACCATAGAAATGGGAAGTAATAACTTTGAAATTAAAAATATTTTTTAAATGTCAAAAACTACAGAATTTAGCGCAACACCAGAACTTTTAAAACAGTTATACGAATACAGCATTATAAAAAATTACCAAGCTGGCGATGTTATTTTAGACGAAAACGCAAGAATTCGTTCTATCCCTATCGTTACTAAAGGAAGCATAAAAGTGATGCGTACCGAAGAAGATGGCAGAGAAATTCTACTTTATTATATAAAAGCTGGCGAAAGTTGCGTAATGTCTTTCCTTGGTGGTTTACACGGTAAAACCTCTAAAGTAAAAGCCGAAGTAGAAGAAGATGCAGAAATATTATTCTTACCGACGGAAAAAGTTGCGCAACTCATCAAAACACATCCAGGATGGTTAGATTATATTTTCAAATTATACCATAAACGTTTTGAGGAATTGCTGGAAATGGTAAATGAAGTAACTTTCAAAAAAGTAGACGATAGATTACTCTCTTTGCTTCAAAAAAAATCAGAACTTACCGATTCTAAAATCATTCATACCACACACGAACAATTGGCCAATGAATTAGGAACAGCCAGAGTAGTGGTTTCCAGACTACTAAAATCGCTGGAAGAAGACGGCAAATTAAAATTAGGAAGAAATAAAATTGAACTTTTATCATAAAAATGCAACTTAAGTTGCATTTTTTTATTTTTACAAAACAGAACTTTGCAAAAATTTGATTAATGGAAATCTTAGGATACTTTTTCGCACTTATTATCGGGTTAATTATGGGAATAATTGGCGGTGGTGGCAGTATTTTAGGCGTTCCTATTTTTGTATATTTGTTTGACATGAACGCTTTAACCGCAACTACTCTTTCCCTTTTTGTAGTGGGAGTTGCGAATGCAGTTGGCGCTACAGGAAATGCCAAACAAGGAAATGTAGATTTTAAAACCGCTTTATTATTTGGGATTCCTTCTGTATTGTCTGTGATTTTTGTTCGCAAAATTATTTTACCTCATCTTCCTGATCCTCTTTTCAGCATAGGAAAATTTCCCATTGAGAAAAATCTATTCATTTTAGTTCTTTTTGCTGCTTTAATGCTCATTTCTTCCATTAAAATGATTGTAGGAAACCAAAAAATAGAAACTACTAATCAAAGTCCACAATATCCAATGTTGGTTACTCAAGGAATTGCTGTAGGAATGATTACTGGGATGATTGGAGCGGGTGGTGGTTTTCTCATTGTTCCTGCATTGGTTATGCTGCTGAATTTAGAAATGAAAAAAGCCATCGGAACTTCTATGATGATTATTTCTATGAATTCTCTTTTAGGTTTTTTAAGTTCTCAAAAAACAGAAATCAATTGGCAATTTCTTTTGATTTTCACTTCAATTGCTGTCATTGGAATGCTCATTGGAATTCAGTTGGCAAAAAAAATAGATGGCAAAAAACTGAAACCAATTTTCGGTTGGTTTGTTTTGATGATGGGAATTTATATCATCATCAAAGAAATCTTTTTTCATTAAATTCCTTTAATAGTGATTCTCTATCGAACTATGTGATTTTTGTTACAGAAATCTATTAAAATTTACCCCATTTTTGTACTACAAATTGCGAAGAAAAAAAAGTCATAGATTTTTTGTTGTAACTTCGTAGTGTAGTAACATATAAAAATAGTAAGATGAAAATAGAACAAATTTATACCGGTTGTTTAGCTCAAGGAGCTTATTACATTGTTTCTGAAGGAGAAGCAGCCATCATTGATCCATTAAGAGAGGTACAACCTTATCTTGATCGATTGGCAAAAGATAACGTAAAACTCAAATACATTTTTGAGACCCATTTTCATGCAGATTTTGTATCTGGTCATGTAGATTTATCTAAAAAAACAGGCGCTCCTATTATTTATGGACCAACTGCTGCGCCAGAATTTGAAGCCATCGTAGCAGAAGACAATCAAATTTTTGAAATTGGAAAAATAAAAATCAAAGTTCTTCATACTCCTGGTCATACCATGGAAAGTTCTACTTATTTATTGATAGACGAAAATGGAAAAAACCATGCAATCTTCTCTGGTGACACTTTATTTTTAGGAGATGTAGGAAGACCTGATTTAGCTCAAAAAGCTGCAAATCTTACGCAAGAAGAATTAGCAGGATTGCTTTATGATTCATTGTACCATAAAATTCTTCCTTTAGAAGATGATATTACCGTTTATCCAGCTCATGGTGCTGGTTCTGCATGCGGAAAAAACATGCAAAAAGAAACAGTAGACACTTTAGGAAATCAAAAACAAACCAATTACGCTCTAAAACAAACCTCTAAAGAAAGTTTTATTGCTGCAGTTTTAGACGGTTTAACCGCTCCACCGAAATATTTCGGTATGAATGTAGCAATGAACAAAAAAGGCTATACCAGTTTTGATGAAGTTTTAGCAAAAGGTAAAACCGCACTTTCAGTAGATGAATTTGAAACTGCTGCCGAAGAAACTGGAGCACTCATTTTAGACACCAGAAATGCTGCAGAATTTTATAAAGGATTTATTCCTCAATCGATTAATATCGGGTTGAAAGGAGATTTTGCACCTTGGGTTGGAAGCATGATTGTAGATGTTCAACAACCTATTCTTTTGGTTTGTGATGATTGCACCGAAGAAGAAACCATTACCAGACTTTCTAGAGTTGGGTTTGATAATGTTTTAGGATACTTAAAAGGAGGCTTTGAAAGTTGGAAAAATTCAGGAAAAGAAATTGATACCGTTCATAGAATTTCGCCAGAAGAATTTGCAGAAAAATTCAATGAAAACAGCAAGGTTATCGACGTAAGAAAAGAAGGAGAATATGCGGCAGAACACGTAAATGATGCTTATAGCAAACCATTAGCTTACATTAATGACTGGGTAGGAAACATCAATCCAGATGAACATTTCTTCTTGCATTGTGCAGGTGGTTACAGAAGCATGATTGCCGCAAGTATTTTACAAGCAAGAGGTTATAGAAATTTCACAGAAGTAGAAGGTGGTTTTAACGGAATTAAAAAAACAGAAAAAGTTCCTACTACAGATTTTGTGTGTCAAAGTAAAACTGCATTGTAATGAATATTTTCGAAAAAACAGACTTCACAGGAGATAAACCTTCTGTGACAAGCATCAAAAAAACGGACAAAGTCAACCTTTTTACCGTAGGCTTATCAGAAAAGCAAGTGTTAGCTAAGCATATCACAACTATTCCTGCAACTTTAGTTTTGCTAAGAGGGAAAGTAGACTTTAACATCTCTGGAGAAACAACTGTTTTAAGAGAAGGAGATTTTTACGAAATCCCAGTAAATGTAGAACATGAAGTGGTAGGAAGAGATATAGAAAATGTATTCTTAATTGTAAAAGAGTTATAAAATTGAACCAATTTGATCAAAATTTTTGGAATTCTCGTTGGGAAAATGGCGAAACAGGTTGGGACATTGGCGAAGCCTCTTCACCTATTGCAGAATATTTTTTGCAAGTAGAAAATAAAGAGGTAAAAATATTAATTCCCGGCTGTGGAAATGCTCACGAAGCAGAATTGAAGGTTTTACAAACATCACGCTTCTAGACATTGCTCAGAAAGCTTGCGAAGTGATTTCACAGAAATTTTCTTACCACGAAGTAGAAGTTATCTGCGAGGATTTTTTCGAACACCAAGGAAAATATGACATCATTGTAGAACAAACTTTTTTCTGCGCACTTGATCCAATTCTAAGAGCAAAATATGTAGAAAAAATGCACGATTTACTTACCGAAAATGGCAAAATCATTGGGGTAATGTTCAATAAAGATTTCGGGAATCCATTTCCTCCATTTGGTGGAAATATTGAGGAATATAAATCTCTTTTCAACGAAAAATTCGAGATTAAAACATTAGAAAACTGCTACAACAGTATAAAACCAAGACAAAACACCGAAGTTTTTATTAACTTCACTAAAAAATAAACTCACCATAAAACAAAAAAATATGAAAAAAAACATGGGAGCAACAGACAAGTACATCAGACTTTTCGTTGCATTAATTTTAGCCGTTTTGGTTTACCTTAATGTGATTGAAGGAACTTGGGGAATCGCAGCAACTGCAGTTGCATTCGTTTTTCTATTAACTGGAGCCATCGGCTTTTGTCCGCTTTATACTTTATTTGGCATTAACACTTGCAAAAGAGAGTAAAAATTAAAATTTTGCCAAAGTTTGAAAAATTCAACTTTGGCAAAATTCATCAAAAATTATGGAAAATTTTATTAAAAAATACAAACTAGGACTCATCGGAATCGTATTAGGCGGAATTTTAGGTTACGCTTATTACCATTTTATTGGGTGCAATACAGGAACTTGTGCCATTACTTCTAAACCTATTAACAGTTCGGTTTAGGGTATGGTGATGGGTTATCTTATTCTTTCAACTTTCGAAAAAACAAAAGAAAATAAATAAAACATGTTAGGATTTTTAAAAAACTTATTTGGCGGTAAAAGTGTAGATTACGCAGAATTAGTAAAAAATGGAGCTCAAATTATAGACGTAAGAACGCCTGCAGAATTTAATGGTGGTCATGTAAAAGGTGCTAAAAACGTTCCGCTACAATCTTTAAGTCAAAATTTAGGAAAAATCAATAAAAACAAACCTGTAATCACATGTTGTGCAAGTGGCGCAAGAAGTGCTGCTGCAAAAAGCATTTTACAAAACAGTGGATTTACAGAAGTTTATAACGGCGGCGGTTGGTTGAGCCTTAAAAACAAATTATCATAAAATGAGAAATTTCTTTAGTGATTGGAATTTGAGAAGAATCGTCTATTTGATTGGCGGAATATGGATTGTGGCGCAATCTGTAATGGATAAAATGTGGATTCTCATTCCATTTGGGTTGTATTTTGTTGCCATGTCTGTGTTTAAATTTGGTTGCGCTTCAGGAAATTGTACTGTCACAAATCATAAAAATCTACCATAGTTTCTCTGTCTTTTTTTAGTAAATTTGTTTTAACTTTTTATAAAACAAAGAGATATGTCACAAAAATTTCAAGAAATCATCAGTTCTGAAAAACCAGTGTTAATAGACTTTTTTGCAGTGTGGTGTCAACCGTGCAGAGTACAATCTTCTGTATTAGTCACTGTAAAAGAACAAGTAGGAGATAATGCCAGAATTATAAAAATAGATGTAGACCAATATCCTGATATTGCGGCTCAATATAACGTGAGAGGCGTTCCTACCCTTGCTCTTTTCAAAAAAGGTGAAATGCTTTGGAGAGAAAGTGGCGTACATGATGTAAATACTTTGGTGAATCTCATCAATCAACACAAATAATCTCATTCATGAGTAATTTTCCTGTTTATAGCGCTTGCGATTTAATTTCTAGTGAAAATTCAGAAAGTGAAATCGTAGTTCATGAATTGCAAGATTTATTGACAGAAAAAAGTTTTATTCCAGAAAAACCTCATCGTCACACTTTTCACCAGATTCTGTACGTAGAAAAAGGCGCTGGAATTCATAAAATAGATTTTGAAGACTATTCTATAGATTCTCCCATCATCTATTTTATTTCTGCGGGACAAGTACATGATTTGAATTTCAAAAAACAAGTGACCAAAGGTTATTTGATTAATTTCAATGCAGAATTTTTCACTTCATTTCTCGCAAAATCTCATTGTATAGATAAATTGCCTTTTTTCAGAATTAATGGAAACTTCATTTCTTATCAAATCAAAAAAGACAAAGCTGAAGAACTCAAAGAAATTTTTGACAAAATTAATTTCGAATACAAACAACAAAAAAGAAAATCCGAAGATTTAATCAGAATTTATCTTCTCGAATTGTTTTACTTCATTTTAAACGACGAAGAAAACACAGACGAAAACATAAATATTACCAATTAAAGAATTTTAATCAATAAATTCCAAAAGCTGGTAGAAGAAAACTATACCGCTGAACATTATCCCAAATTTTATGCAGACAAGCTTGCGATTACTGCAAATTACCTCAATTTCGTATGTAGAACTTTCGCAGGCAAAAAGGCTGGAGAAATCATTAGAAATAGGATTATTTTAGAAGCCAAAAGATTGCTCATCAACTCAGAATTAAGCATTTCTCAGATTTCATTTCAATTAGGTTTTGAAGACAATTCTTATTTTACAAAGTTTTTCAAAACCCACGCTAGAATTTCGCCTTCCGAATTCAGACAACATCTTAATAAATAAAAATTACCATTTTCCGAAGATTTTTTACAAGAATTGATTGCAATTCTTAGCATACCTTTGTATTGTAAAATTACATACAGAACAAACGCAAAACTTTTCATATTTTTTATAAAAAACGCAACTAAAATCATAAAATTTTGTTGCGTTTTTCCTTTATAAAGCCTTTCCAGAAAGCGTTTTCTGACTTTGGCACGGAAATAGAATATCTCATAACAGCAACCCTAAGTTTTTCGAGGCAAGACTTTAGAAGCAGCCAAGAAAAACTTATTTAAATAAATATAATATGAGAAAATTTTATTTTTTATTAGCCGCATTCATCGCATTAGGATTTAGTGCACAAGAAGCAGGAAAAGCTGGAGAATTATTAAAAAACGAAGCGAGCAAAACCGAAACTTCTGCAAAAAATGAAGCTTTTGGCAGAAATAACTCTCAAGATAAATCTTCAGTTTTTAGAAACGATAATGGTTTTAGAAATTCTACAGAAAAATCAAGACCTAATTATAATTGGAACCAAAATTACGCTTATGGTTACGCCGAAGTTTTCTTGAGAATTCCAGAGCAAGGTTACTTTAGCATAGAAATTGGCGACCAAAAAATTTCTAACGCATCTGGTAAATTTAGATTTTTTGACTTGATGCCAGGAAACAACGTTATTTCTATCTATGAAAGAAATTTCCTAGTGTACAGAACCAGAATCAATATTAAAAATAATACAAGATTGGTTTTAGACTATTTTACACATCAAGGTTTATATCTTCTAGGAACCTACAACCTGAGAAACAACTACGGAAATGTATGGAATGACACTTGGAACAGTCCTTACGGTAATGGAAACGGAAATTCTTGGGATCCTTATGATGATTATCAAAACGATTATGGATACGGAGATACTTACGGAAATGTAATGAGCGACAGAGAATTCTCTTCTTTCTTGCAAATGCTGAAAAAACAGAGTTTTGATGACAGAAGATTAGATTTCTTAAAAAGCCAACTCAATAGAACTGATTTCAACACGAGACAAATCAAATCTATTATGAAAGAATTCAGTTTTGACAAAAACAGATTAGAATTTGCAAAGATGGCTTACAGAAAATGTGTAGACAAAAGAAATTATTTCGAATTGTATGACGCATTTGACTTCGAAAGTTACGCCAGAGAATTGAACAAATTTGTTCAAAACCAAAGATAACCCAATCATTCATTCATATATACAAAAAGTCGGTTTCAGAAATTCTGAAGCCGACTTTCTTTATATGGAAACACTTCATTTAGTTCGGTTTAATTACCATCAAACCTCGCATTTCATTCTCTTGATATCCTATTGCTTTATCATTAGGATAGAGTGATTTTATTTTGGCAAAAGTTTCTGGTTTTATATCTTTTTCGGAGCCATGACATTGCAAACACATACTATTAGTGGTAATTGGCGCATAAAAAACTCCGTTTTCCATCGTTGCTTTTAGTTCTTCTTTTTTGGCCAATTGCGCTTTGAACTGTTCTATAATTTTCAATTCAGCAGCATTTGCTGCGTTATCAGGATTTCTATTTTTATCAGAAACTCTTTTTATCATCACATTATGCTGATCTTCCAACTGTTTGGTGAGCGGAATGGCGTTTACATTACAAAATTCTATAGCATTTTCGGCTCCTTTTTCAGAAATTTTCTGCGTAAGATTGGTCACCAAATTCTTTTTGGTTTCTTCGGCAATTTTTTTAAAATCAGCCTTCGTTAATTGTTTTTGCGGAATAATTTCCTTGGGCAAAACACCTTTATTTCCCGTTTCCTTGGAACATTGAATCAAAAATATTCCTGAAACTGCGAGTGTTAAGTAAATTCTTGTTTTCATAATTGTTTTTTCAAATTTGTGAATTTAATGCTTGACTGAGCGTAACTTTTGTTACTTTTACCCAAAGTTAATGAATTATGAAATCGCAATGAATAAAAAAACACCAATATTCATTGATAATTAACTTCATTAAGTTCGAGCAAGCTTTCGAGCCAGCGATTGCATATGACCTTTGAAAAAAATAAATATTTTCATATGAAAAATCTTTTTACAATTATTTTGTTATCAAGTTTCGGTATCTTTTTCTCACAAGAAAAAGACATTTTGAAAGTTTTACATGAACAACAATCCGCTTGGAATAATGGCGATATAGAAAATTTCATGAAAGGATATTGGAGAAATGATTCACTACTTTTTATAGGTTCAAAAGGACCAACTTACGGTTGGCAAAAAACGCTAGACAATTACAAAAAAACTTACCCCAATAAAGAAATGATGGGCATTCTAGAATTTTCTGACATTCAAGTGAAAATGCTAGGCAAAAAACATGCTTATGTTTTCGGAAAGTGGAAACTCATTCGTGCAAATGACACTCCCAATGGAATTTACACCTTGGTTTTCCAGAAATTTAATGATGGTTGGAAAATTATTTCAGACCATACAAATTAGTTGTAGAATGGTAGAGTTAAAGAGAAAAACATCTGTAATATTCTACAATTCTCCTATTTTAAAATCATCTGCATCGTTCAAAAAAGGAAACTCTTTTCTGAAAGCTTCTAATTTTTGCAAATCTAATTCTGCAAAGATTAAATCTCCATTTTTAGTAGAAACATCTGTTCCATCTGCAAAAAAACAATGACTGCTTTCTTGATATTTCAAGTTATTTCCGTCTTCGCCAGTTCTATTCAAGGCAAAAACATAGGCTTGATTTTCGATTGCTCTTGCTCTATTTAATGTTTCCCACGCCAAAACTCTGGTTTCTGGCCAATTTGCGACATTTAGAATGACATCATAGTCTTTTCTGTTT
>VFQM010003440.1_pt1 | contig 10080 bp, 11 predicted proteins | sample 3512391 | NCBI WGS metagenome assembly VFQM01 (sample SAMN10412369, study PRJNA504923) | tailings metagenome | isolation source: Replicate 1 from Balatoc abandoned mine | place: Philippines
GCAACTCGACATCAAGGTGGTGAAGATTGTCCTGAAGTATCTGGACACCGACATCACCAAGTTCTGGACGATCGACCAGGCCTTCCTGGACCTGCACACCAAGACTGAACTGGACGTGATGGCCGAGGAGCTGGGCATGAAGCAGGCGATGGAAGGCTACGCCAAGTCGCTTGCCGGCAAGAAGGACGATCACGTCAAGGCGCTGATGGCCATCGAGGGCTTTGTCTATGAGGGCAAGGTTCCCAAGGTCCTGATGCTCACCGACGACTGAACCAACAGCACCGCCCGCCTCGTGCGGGTGGCGCGGGATACCGGAAACGGCATCCCCATGCCATCAGGGAAAGATGGGATGGGAATGCCGTCTTCTTGACGCAACCAGCTCCGGGCGTCGAGGCCGCAAGGCAGGAGCAAAACAATCGAACCAGGCGCGAGCCTGATTTCACCACCTGAACAAATCCATGGAGAAACAAACATGTTCAAGGAAATCGAAACCATGATGGGCGAGGAGACACAAAGCGTTTCCCTCATCGTGGCCAAAACCAAGGACGGTCTGACCGTCACCGTGCTGCCCAAGACCAAGGAAGGCACCGACCCGGCCCTGTCCACCCCGATGGTTCTCACTGGAACCGCCGATGAGTTGGACTCCGAGTTCGTCGCGCTGCTGTCCAAGTTCGGCGGCGAACGCAAATCCCTGGCTGAGCAGCTGGCGGACACCGAGGCGATCCTCAAGGCCGCCAAGGAAGCTTCTGCCAAGAAAGGTCAGGATGCGCTGAAGAAAGGCGCCAAGTCGTCAACCGCGACCGCCAAGCCGCAGCCGGCGTCAGCCTGCAGCGCGGGTGGATGTGATGACGAGGGCGATGAAAGCGACACCGAAACTGCTGCTGCAGAAACGGGTGCCGCCACCGCATCGCCTGAGCCGGCCGCCGCCGCTCCTTCCCTGTTCGCATAAGGGAGGGGGAAATGGCAGCGACGATCAATCAGCTTGCCCGCGTATTCGAGTACGGCGGCATGGCGCTTCCTGACCCGGGTGCTGGCATGACGCCGGCGCAAGTGAGGGACACGTACAGTGCAGCATACCCTGAGTTGGCAACAGCCGAGGTCACGGGGCCGGAAACGCGCGGCGACAAGCTCGTGTACACCTTCAAACGCGCCGCCGGCGCCAAGGGGTGACAAATGGAATCCCTGAAGAAACGGCTCACCGAGCTCGCCAACGGGGATTCTTCTTCAACAGCGGCGAACGACCCCTACGGGGTTTTTCGCCTTTCCGAAGAGGAGTCAAAGCGATGCAAAGAGCAGGCGCAGCTCTTGAGCGAACTGGTGCTTGCGAGCCATCGGTCGCCAAGGCAGCAAATCCATTTGCCGGCCTCTATGCTTCCCATCCTCTCCTGAGCATTCCCAGGTTGTCCATCCCCGCTACGGTCGGGATCGACAGGATGGAGCGGGAGTACGCGAATCTTCTCTTGCTGTTCTGGGAGGAGGGGATACGGCCCAAGCAGGCAGGCTCGGTCATGACAATGGCGGGTGACGTCATCAACCAATGGCTGAATCCGCTGGTAAAGGATCTCTCCTTGTTGATTGGCTGGAGAGCCGTGACCGCCGGGTATGACAGGCTAGGAGACAGTTACGAACCTGGGCCTCCTGGCGTGTGCCTTGCCATCGATCTGGATGGCGGGTCAGTGAGGTTCATGGAGAAGCGCCTTGGGAAGCTTGAAAAGAGCACCAAGGGGCTGGGCGAAGCAGCCCTTTATTGGGCACAGATAGCCGGCTATCGAACCATCGAGGTCATGACACCGGAGGTTGCCTGCCATGTGGCGGAATATCTCTGGTGGAACGGCGAGGCGGATGAATCAGAATGGATACGGTTCTGCAAGGAAGAACTGGAATACAGTGAGGAAGACGTCGAGAACCTCATCGGCCCGAAGGCATTCCGGGAATACTTCCCGGATTGGGTCATCGACCCGAAAAAGCCGGATCTGTCAAAGCTGGATCCGAAAAGCCGGGACGGGAAAAAGGTCATGGAAATTCTCACCCAGATGGAGGCATACAAGGAAGGGAAGGTTAATCTTCCGGCTGAAATGCCTAGCGGGCACGACCGCATTCACTGGGGGGCGTACCTCCTTTGGAAAGCGGATGACTGCCCGGTAATCAGGGTAATCGATGATCACTACGAGCGGGCCAACCAAGGGGGGGATTACATGACCGAAATCAATGGTTATGAGGCCATCCCCATGGATAGGGCAGGCTTTAAAAAATGGAAGGCGAGAATGGAGAAAGGATTCGAGATGCTCAACTTGCTCGATCGACTCCTTCCGCTGATATCAGAGGAGCGATAGCCATGCATGCTGAAGTTTATGGCGACCCAACGACCTATGAAGCGCAATATGCGCTTGTGGTCTACGGGGTAAGTTCTGCCTACGGGAACAAGCCGTCACCGGCTTTTGTGACTGCCCATGAGATCAGCCTCACTGAAAAGGGACCGGTCATCCAGGCCGGCGTGCTTGCCGACAAGGCAGCACTCAGGAAGCTGTCCAGGCAGTTGAACCCAAGAGCAAAAAACAAACCCGAACTGCTGCACACCAGAACGCTGGCAAAGGGAGAGAGTTACCACCTCTGGTGGTTGCCTCCTGCGCCGAGGCAGGTCTGGTTCAACACGCAGGAGGGCGGGATCGGGAAGCGTAACGGGGTCACGCCCCAGCCTGGCCTGGTGTTCATGGTCTCTGAAAAAGGCTGGCAGGTGTTCGCGGTGAAGGGCAAAGAACGCCCGACTTCGGACACGATGCTCTACCGCGCGCCGTATCTCAACGTATGGGAGTCGTCCCTGATTTGCACGGGCTCGGCAAACCTCCCGAAAGGGAAGGCCGCCAACATGCCTGAAGCATGGGAAGCCCCGTTCTTCGAGAGCGAGTTCACCCACACCAACTACCACGGCACGAAGGCGGTCGCCTACAAGGGCGGCATCTACGCGCTGTGGAAAGACTTGCTGGACGGCAAGCACAAGAAATTCCCGGAACGAACGCTCATCCAGTTTGGCTGTACTTTGCAGGGCCTGCTGGACAAGCTCGACTGACCAGGGGGATACCGCGAAAGCGGCATCCCAAAGCCGAAGGGTTTTGGAATGTCGCTTTCATTGATGCATCAGCGCCGCCGCGCATCAAGGCCGCAGGGCCAGGTGGCAAACAATCAACCCAACGGGGTCACGCCCGATGGGTGTGGACCCGCTCATCAAGGAGTCCACAAATGGATAAGGAAGTCATCAAGCGCTTCGTTCGCTGGCTCGACCAGGCGTCCGAGGAAGAAATCATGGAACACCGGAAGCTCGTGCTCGCAGCCCGCAAGCTGCTGTCGACCCCGGAAGCGAAAGCACAGGTCAACTTTGCCCTGCGCCTGATGGATCAGGAAGTTCTGGCTCGTCTGGAAGCTTCTCTGCTGAAGAAACAAGCGTGAGCTTGCCTTTCGGCATGATTCGTTCGGCGGATTTGGCCAGGCGAGGTTTGTCCCAAGGGGTGAGCAGGGCTTCGACCAGGTCGCGCTCAGCTTCAGCCCGGTTTCCATCAATCACTTTGAATTTGTCCATGCGCCAATCATAGCGCAGGCAATTCTCCAATCAACAACCCCGCGGGGCCATCTCCGCGGGGGGGTGGTTTCGCTTTTCTGGAAGGAAAACGCATGAAAACCATCATCGCAATCGCCCTGGTCGCCGCGTTCACGTGGTCCTGGGCATCCAAGAACGAACCCGAGATGACAACCCTCCCGAGCAACGATTGCTTCCAGGGAGAGGCTGGAGTCTGGGTCTGCGAATAAACAACACACGCGCCGGGGGAAGCCCCGGCGTTCTAGGAACTCATCATGAAATCATCAACCGACAAGAACTGCCATGATTGCATTTCGTGGCAGAAAAAATGGAATGGCGCATTCGGATGCGTCAATTCAAACTGGATGGGTGACAAGGAATCACCTGATAACCCACCATGCAACGGTTCGGGCTTCGACCAGAAGCCGAAGGATTTGTCTGAGGTGTCGGCATGATCTACCATCCGACCGACACCTTCTTGCAGTCCTTTTTCCCGGTCCTCCCAGTCCCGAAACTGGGGCAGTTCCAGGAACTTAACCAGGATGGCCATCGCTACCTGGTGGCAGATGATGGCCTCTGGGTCGAAGTCAGAACCCCCTGGCTCTACTTCCGCCAGAAAATTGGCGACAGCTATGGCGTGCCTATCCCCTACGGGAAAATCACCTCGGAACTGCGCTTCACCTGTCCGACCATCCCCAAGCAACTGCTGGCCGATTTCGTGCAGGCTTCCCGCGAGGCAAGCCCGAACGAGATCGCCGGACAGATCATCTGGAACCGTTTGACCAACGAATTCAGGCTTCAAATCCTGGATTTCACCTCGAACGGCCCTGCCCATATCGACTACCTGACGCCTGAATACAGCGAAGGGGAGATGATGGTGGTGGATCTGCACTCGCATGGGCGATTCGATGCGGGATTCTCCCGCAAGGACGACATCGATGATATCGGCGCAATCAAGATCGCCGGCGTCGTTGGCCATTGTGGGGAAATGGGCGAACGGATGAGCATGCGCCTTTGCGTGCTCGGCATGTATTGCTACCTGCCCGATCCGCTCGAGGAAACAGTCAACCGCCCGCTGACTGATGTCAGAGGCTTGTAATAGCCTGAGGTTGACCAGAGAAAGCGGTAACCAACCCGCTACGTTGTACGGAGGTTCAAGACCCACCGGCGGATGCTTCCTTAGTCCGTCGCTCTGGAACCTGCGGCTGCAGACATGGTTTGGGTAACCACGAAACGGGTTGCGAGGACGTGCCGCCGTACAACCTTCTCGAAGGGAGACACCCGCAAGGGTGCGTAACCAGGCCCGTAAGGGCATAAACAAAGGAGAGATTGCAATGGCAGTCTTAGTTTTAGACAAAACCGGCAAGGCTCTGATGCCCTGCACGGAAAAGCGGGCGAGGCTCATGCTGGAACGCGGAAGGGCGCGGGTGCACCGCATCATGCCATTCACGATCCGGCTGACAGACCGCAAGGCGTCGGAATCAGAATTCCAGCCCCTGCGTCTGAAGCTCGATCCGGGCAGCAAGACCACCGGCCTGGCGCTGGTTCGTGAGCGGGCAGAAGGCGGCATTGCCGTACTCAACCTGTTCGAACTGGTACACCGCGGCCGGCAGATCAGCGAAACCCTGACCGCGCGCCGCGCCATGCGACGCCGGCGCCGTGGAGCGAACCTGCGCTACCGTGCACCGCGGTTCCTAAATCGCGGAAACAAGGGAAAGGGATGGCTCGCGCCATCGCTCATGCACCGGGTTCACACCACGATGTCATGGGTCAACAGGCTGATTCGCTTTGCGCCGATCTCGGCCATTTCAACCGAACTGGTGAAATTCGACATGCAACTCATGCAAAACCCGGAAATCTCCGGCGTCGAATACCAACAGGGCGAACTGGCCGGCTACGAAGTGCGGGAATATCTCCTGGAAAAGTGGGGGCGTCAATGCGCCTACTGCGATGCCAAGGATGTTCCGCTGCAGATGGAGCACATCAAGTCCAAGGCCAACGGCGGCTCAAACCGCGTCTCGAACCTGACCCTGGCCTGCGAGACGTGTAACCAGAGCAAAGGTGCTCAGCCCATCGAGGTCTTCCTGAAACACGATCCGGCCAGACTCCAACGCATCCTGGCGAAAACCAAGACACCGATGAAAGACGCCGCCGCGGTCAACGCCACACGCTGGAAGCTGCTGAAATCCCTCAAGGAAATTGGCCTTGCGGTGGAAACCGGAACGGGCAGCCGCACCAAGTTCAATCGCAGCCGTTTTGGGATTCCCAAGACTCATGCGCTGGACGCGATGTGCGTGGGTCGGGTCGATGCCGTCACCAACTGGCAACGTCCAACTCTGCAAATCAAGTGCACAGGGCGCGGCAGTTACCAACGCACGAGGCTTACTGCGCATGGCTTCCCGCGAGGACGCCTAACGCGCAAGAAGCAGGTGCAAGGGTTTCAGACGGGAGACAGGGTGAGAGCCGTGGTGCCTGAAGGAAAGAAAGCCGGTACGCATGTTGGCCGTGTGGCAATCAGGGCTAGAGGCATATTCAATATTCAGACTGCCCAAGGTGTCGTGCAAGATATTCACCACCGACACTGCCGGATGGTTCAACGCAATGACGGCTATGGGTATTGCATCAACCGGAAGGCGTGTAACAAGCACGCCATTCCACCAGCGACGAAAGTGGCGGGTACATAGGAGAAAATAGATGGAACATAGACTCGATCTTCACCTGCTGAACAAGCAAGTGGATGTTGTGGTTGTGGGCGCCGGCGGTACCGGTTCACAGGTCATCGCAGGACTTGCCCAGTTGCATTACGCGCTGCTAAGCCTGGGGAACCAATACGGCCTCAACGTGACTTTGGTCGATGACGACCTGGTCAGTGAAGCGAATATCGGACGGCAGATGTTCTACCCGTCCGACATCGGGCACCCCAAGGCTGAAATCCTCATCAACAGGATTAACCTGACGATGGGCCTGACATGGAAGGCTGAGGCGGCGCGCGTCGTCGCAAACGCCAATATCAGGGCGGATATCCTGATTGGCTGCGTGGATAACCGCAAGGCCAGAAAGCACATGCTCGAAGCGTTGAGCAGGAATGGCGGCTATTGGCTCGATTATGGAAACAGGGAGCACGATGGCCAGGTCATTCTCGGCCAAGTGCTGCCCAGCTGGTCACGGAAGGAGGAGCAGAAAGCAAGGCTGCCGCATGTCGGCGACCTCTTCCCAGAACTGATCGATCCATCGCTGGACGCCGAAGACGATGTGCCGTCCTGTAGTCTGGCTGAAGCTCTCCAAAAACAGTCGCTCTTTGTGAACCGGAGCGTGGCTGTCTGGGGTCTCAACATGCTGTGGGAACTGTTCCGCCACGGCAAGCTCGACTATCACGGCGTTTTTGTGAACCTGAAGTCTGGGCGCGCGAGTTCGCTTCCTGTGGATGAGCAGGCCTGGGCGAGATTCGGGTTCCCTGCCAAAAAAACACGGAAACGGAAGAAGCAAGCGTAACTTACCAACCAAAACGGCTACCTTAGGGTGGCCGTTTTTTTTGGTCCGGAAAGCCGCCATATTTTGCCGCCTTTAATGGGAGCGGCCTGCGGCCGGCAGGCATAAAATGGGAGCGCTACTCAAAGCGGGCGTTCCCACGCTCAATCATCAACCCTCGCGGGCCATGCCCGCAGGGTGTGGCTCCGTTCCCAAGGAGCAAAACATGAAGCAATCACAGGAAACGCCGGTTGGCGTATCTTCAAGCCGGCTCACGCTGGCCTACAAGGAACTGTTCCCCGGCGAATTCGATCTGAAGAACCTGCCCGAGATCGAGCAGACCATGCAAAACTGGCTGGATCGCTACTACAGCGAACCGGACAAGGCCATCGCCACCCAGAACTGGGCAGGCAAGGTGACCCAGGCGCTTTTTCACGCGCTGGGCATCGAGCAGCCCAAGACCAAGGAGGATGCCATCGCGCAGGCAGGCGAAGCATTCGATACCGCGACAATCTGGGATGACAACCCGGACATGCCGTTGCTGTACGATGACTTCGAGGAAATCGACGGCCGCGGCATGGCCTTCAATGTCATCGGCTCGGTCCCGGAGATGAAGGATCTTCCCGAACCCGACCCTTCGGCGCTACAGCAGCACAAGGACGAGGCCGCAAGGACCGCTTGCAGCATGCTGATCACGGCTTTCCAGAAGGCCAAGCAATCCGGCAAGAAGAGCGTCAGCCTGACCGATCTGGAAGCTGCGTGTGAGGCCGCTATTGAAGCCGAATCCGGCTACCGCGAACCGATCAAAGTGCTGGTCGAGGTGGAAGGCGGCTCATGCTTCTTCGCCTATTCCACCCGGCCGATTGAGGTGGTCGTGATGGATGCCGACAAGGCGAGAAGTGGCGGCGAAGGTGATGTCGTCAGCAGGATTGCCTTCCCGGAGGGCATCGAGGCCAAAACCGTGCTCTGCGACACCAAGCTGACCGTCGCGCCAGATTTTGTGCGCGAGGTGTTTGCAATGCGTGACGCAAACGAGATGAAGGACGCTACATGAAAATCCAGACCCTCATCAACAAGGCGGCCAAGTGCAAAACCACGGAAGACGCCGAAGCGCTTCTTGGAATTCTGCAAAAAGCCTTCGGTAACGCCAAGCCACTCAGACATCTGGGCGAAGCAAACGCTGAAAGCTACATGGAAGGCGAAACCCCCTTGGTTCGCTTCGAACTCAACCACGTGATCAGCGATGACTACATCACCATGATCCGCCCCGAAATTCGGGACGGGGAAGTTTCGGTGTACATCGAAACCAACCGGATGCTCGACGGCAAGGGCATGATGAGCCAGAAGTGGGAGCAGGTGGACGGCATGGAAGATTTGATCGAGTGCCGGCCCGAGCAGACTGTTGCGCAAGTGGCTGAACTGGCTGCCGAAGTGGCGATCGCGAATCATCGCATGCTCATTGAGAGCGTAGGGGTACCGATGCGTGCCGCTGAACAAGCCGCCAGATCAAGCTGGTAGAAAGGAAGTCAATGAAGAAAATCATCTTCGCAATCGCTGCGTTGTTCGCAAGCCATCTGGCTTTCGCGGCCAACGCTCTGGAGGGGAAAGTCGTCGGCGTAGCTGACGGCGATACCATCACTGTGCTGGACGCATCAAAAAACCAACACCGTATCAGGTTGACGGGGATTGATGCCCCGGAAAAATCGCAAGCCTTTGGGGAAAAGTCAAAGCAGAATCTGTCTAAGATGGTTTACGGCAAGCAAGTCGCCGTGCTCTGGGACAAAAAAGACCGCTACGACCGCATCCTTGGCAAGGTGCTCACGGACTGGGGGGATGTGAATCTCGCTCAGGTCGAAGACGGTATGGCGTGGCATTACAAGCGCTACATGAACGACCAATCGATGAAAGACCAGTTGGCCTACGACGACGCGGAGCGGACAGCACGACGTCTCAAGAAAGGCCTCTGGGCCGACGCCGTTCCCACTCCTCCGTGGGATTGGCGCCGACGATAGTCAATTCCCTAGCGCCCATCCTCACGGGTGGGTGCGGGAGAGTTGATTTCTGGCGCAAGCCGAAACGGCAGCTGACAGCCGTACCCGCAAGGGTAGACAGCAAAAACAGACCCTGCGCGGGGAATCGTCCCGCAAGGGCATGGTTTCCCGCGCTTTTTCTTTGCAAAGGAAAAACCATGAGAAAACTGAAATTGATGGTGGACGAGGCTAACCTGGTGCAGAACCAGCGCTTTGCCTTCACCAATCGCCATACCGTCCTGGCCGAGCTGATGCAGAACGCTCGACGCGCCGGCGCGACAGAGGTCAAGTTCGACTTCATCGAGGAGGGCAACCAACTCGTCGTCGTCGACAATGGCGCTGGCGTGCAGGACCTGCAGAACCTGCTGTTCGTCGCGAGAAGCGGCTGGGGCGAAGACCTGAAGGCGGAAGAACATCCTTTCGGGATGGGCTTCATGTCCGCGCTCTTTGCCGCTAAGCACGTGAAGGTCGAGTCCCGTGGCCATGCCATCGAATTCGACACAGATCATGTGCTGCAGTTTGGCGAAATCGATGAAACCCGTTCGGACTTCATCGGCGGCACCCGTATCACCATGACCGGATTCGGGATGGACGGCTCTGACATCAAGACGCACCTGGAAGGCTACGCCAAGGGCTTCCCCATTGACGTGCATTTCGGCGGGGAGATCCTGGAATCGCCCGAGCGCGTGAACGATGCGATGCTGGACACGGCCATCGGCAAGGTGAGGCTCGGGTCGACGAACAACTGGGCGCTCTACCTGCAAGGCCTGCCGGTGAATCGCGGCTATCGTCGCCTCTACAACGAGGCCGACACTTGCATCATCCACCTGGACAGTTGGAAATTCCATGCCAGGATGCCGGATCGCGACACGCTTCTGGATTTCAAGGAAGCGGAGAAGGAGATTCATGAAGCCATTCGTCAAACCTGGCGGGCGGTGATGGAGTCGGAGAAGGCGGCGATCTGCGCGGACGAAGGGTATGTCGCGTTCGCCGAGAAATACTGGGAAATCG
>VFQM010003442.1_pt1 | contig 10077 bp, 10 predicted proteins | sample 3512391 | NCBI WGS metagenome assembly VFQM01 (sample SAMN10412369, study PRJNA504923) | tailings metagenome | isolation source: Replicate 1 from Balatoc abandoned mine | place: Philippines
TCGCGGGCGACGGTCGCGCCGCGCTCGGTGCCGAACACGGTCGTGAGGTCCTGCAGTGTCTCGACGAGACGGTGCGGCGCTTCGTAAAAGACGAGCGTGCGCGTCTCGTGTGCGAGCCGCGTCAACGCTTCGCGACGGGCCGCGGATTTCGCCGGCAAAAAACCTTCGAACGCGAACCGGTCGGTGGCCAGGCCGGCGATCGACAGCGCGGCGATCGCGGCGCACGGCCCTGGCACGGCGATGATCTCGACGCCGGCCTCCGCGGCGGCGGCCACCAACACCGTGCCCGGATCACTCATGAGCGGCGTGCCGGCGTCGGTCACGAGCGCGATGTGCTCCCCGGCCTGCAGGCGTGCCACCAGCCCCGGCACGCGCGCACGTTCGTTGTGCTCGTGCAGCGATTCGATCGGCCCCTGCCGCGCGATGCCGCAGGCATCGAGCAGCTTGCGCGTGTGCCGCGTGTCCTCGGCGAGCAGCAGGCCGGCGTCGCGCAGGCAGGCGGCCGCACGCGGGCTCAGGTCCTGCAGGTTGCCGATCGGCGTTGCGACGACGGACAGTGTGCCGCGCGTCCCGCGGCCCGTAGAATTCGCTGACTGCTCCGACACGCGCATCTCCCCGAGGTCCTCGCATGCTGCACGCAACGCTCCGCCGCGGGCAAGTTCGCCACGCCGTCGCGACGCTGCTGTTGCTCGTCGCATTCGGTGTCCTCTGGCCCGGTGCCACGCCGCTGCACGCACAGGCGACCGATCCGGTCGAGGCGCAAGCTGCGCAGCTCGCACAGGCCGGCCGTCACCTCGAGGCCGCGGGACGCTACGAGCAGGCGGCCCGTCGCGGACTGCTGTCGTGGGACGCGCGGCTGGGGTTGCTCGGTGCGCGCGAGTACCTCGCGGCCGGAGAGCGTGACGAAGCCCGACGCCTCGCGAACAAGGTGCGCAACCGCGTGCGCGACGACGAGCAGCGCGCGCTGCTCGCGCTGGTCGATGGCGGCCTCGCGCTCGACCAGGGCGACGCGCCGACCGCGCTCGCCGCCTTGCGGATCGTACCAATGAGCATTCCGAACGCGCTTGCGGCGGACGTGCTCGCGCTGCGTGGCCGGGCCGAGTTTGCGGCGGGCCAGACGCTCGCGGGCGTGCGCTCGTACGAATCCCGCGGCGCGTTGCTGGTCGACGGCGGCGCGCGCGTGGCGAACGAGCGCGAGCTGTTCGACCAGTTGCTTCTGCACGCGCCGCCGGTCGTGCCGGCCGCGCCGGGCATGTCAGAGCGCGAACGCGGCTGGCTCGAACTGCCCGGCGTCGTCGCGGGGGTTGCCACGCCCACCGGGCTGGTGACTGACCCCACCGCCGCGAAACGCGTGCGCGACTGGCTCACGCAGCACCCGGGGCATCCAGGCACCGCCTTCCTGCCACGCTCGGCCGGCACCGCAGTCGTCACGAAGGTCGGGCCGGACGCGCCGATCGCGGTGCTGTTGCCACTGCAGGGTCGGCAGCAGGCGGCGGCGCACGCCGTGCGCGACGGCATCGGTGCGGCGTGGTTCGCCTCCGCCTCGGGCGAACTTCGTCCGCGCGTCGAGTTCTACGACACTTCGACCGGCGCCGGCGTTGCCTATGCCCGCGCCGTGGCCGACGGTGCGCGCGTCGTGGTCGGGCCGCTGCTCAAGGAGGACGTACTCGCCGTGCTCGCCGCGAACCCGTCGGGCCTGCCCGTGCCGACGCTCGCGTTGAACCACGCACTGGCCGCGGACGCCGGGGCACCGCTCTTTTTCTACCAGTTCGCGCTCGACCCCGAGGAGGAAGCGCGGGCAATCGCGCGACGGATCGCCGACGACGGGCTCACGCGCGGCATCGCGCTGTTCCCGGAAGGCGCCTGGGGTCGCCGCGTGCACGCGGCGTTCGTCGACGAACTGCAGCGCATCGGCAGCGTCGTGCTGATGACCCCGGCCCAGTTCTACCCGGCTGACGCGCAGGACTTCTCGGGCCCGCTGCGCGCGGCGCTCGGCCGCTACGGCGGCGCGGGCGATCGCAGGGCCAACCGCAGTCAACCGCCGCCGACGCGCAATGCCGCGGCCGAACAGGCGACGGGGCCGCAGTTCGCGTTCATCGCCGCAACGCCGGCGACCGCACGCCAGATCCGTCCGCAGCTGCGCTTCCAGATGACGTACGACCTGCCCATGTACACGACTGCCGACGCCTGGGACCCGAGCGTTCGCACGGCCGCCGACATGGACGGCATGGTGTTCCCGGAAATGCCGTGGCTGCTGCACGCCGGGCTCGGCGCGCCCGATCTCTGGGACGCGGTGCAGGACGAATGGCAAGCGCGTGCGCGCGGCAGGCTGCGACTGTTCGCGTTCGGCTTCGACGCGTTGCGACTCGCACAGCAGCTCGGCAGCGGTGCGAGCGTGGCCGGCGTGCAAGGGCTGACCGGGTCCCTCGAGCTGCTGCGGGATCGCAGCCACGTGCGTCGCGGCGTGCAGTTCGCGCGCATCGAAAACGGCCGGCCGGTGCCGGCGCCGGTCGGCGTCGCGCCGTTGCTCGGCAATCCGGCCACGAATGCGGCGGGACAACCCGCGACCCCGTGAGCTACAGGTGTCTCGTCGCAGCCGGACGAGACACCGTGACCGATCCACCCTCCGCATCGCGCGAACCCGTCGCGCCCACGACGACGGTGCTCGGGCGCGCCGCCGAAGACTCCGCGTGTCGTCACCTCGAGCGCGCGGGGCTCCAATGCCTGGTGCGCAATTACCGTTGTCGTGCCGGCGAGATCGACCTCGTGATGCTCGATCCCGCCGCTCGCGTGCTGGTGCTGGTGGAGGTTCGCTCGCGCTCGCGACGCGACTACGGCAGCGCCGCCGCGAGCATCGGCCCGGCCAAGCGCCGCAGGTTTTCCCTCGCGGCGCGACACCTGCTCCTGACGCGACGCGAACTGCGCAGCCTGCGCGTGCGCTTCGACGTCGTCGCGCTCGATCCGCCGCCGCCGGGCGCGAGCACGGCGCCGCAGCTCACGTGGCTGCGCAACGCGTTCGGGCTTACTTGACGACCTTGAGCTTTGCGCGCCCGCCGCTCGGCTTCGGCGGCGGCGGGGGCTTGTCGTCACCGCCTTCGGGTCGCGAGGGCACGGCGGTCGGTTCCGCGGTGCCGGCGCCGGCAGGCGCTTCGATGTCGTCGTCGGTGAAGATCATGCCCTGCCCCGTCTCGCGCGCGTAGATCGCGAGCACGGCCGCGATCGGGATGCGCACCGACATGCTGGCGCCACCGAAGCGGCCGCTGAAGCTGATCTCCTCGTTGGCGAGACGCAGGTTGGCGGTCGCGTTCCAGCCGATGTTGAGCACGATCTTGCCGTCCTTGACGTACGCGCGCGGCACCTCGACGTCGGCAACGCTCGCGTCGACCACGATGTGCGGCGTGCAGAGGCTGTCGGTGATCCATTCGTGGATCGCGCGCAGCAGGTACGGACGCCGGGCCTTCATGGGCGGCGACGGTGGCCCGGCGGGGGTGTTCGTCATGCGGAGTACGGGAAGAAGAGTCCAGAGTACAGAGTGCAGAGTCTAGTCGGAATCGGAGTCCGCCGCGGCGGACGGCGCAACGCGCCTCCGACTAGACTCTAGACTCTGAACTCTAGACTCTGGCTCTCCGCATTCCCCGCTCCGCCTCGCTCAGGCTGCGCACGAACGCGGGTCGCGCGAACACCTTGGCGGCGTAGCGCTCGATGGCGGGGGCGGAGGCCGCGAGCGTGGCGACGTCGATCTCCCAGCGCGACAGGCGCCAGAGGATCGGAGCGACGGCGGCGTCGAGCTGCGAAAACTGGTCCGAGAGGAACCACGGCCGCGCGCGGAACAGCGGCTCCGAGGCGAGGATGCTCTCGGCGAGGATCTTGCGCGCGCGCTCGCGCTCGCGACGCTCGACCCCGGCGCCCGGTTCGAGCGCGTCGGCGACCGCGTACCAGTCCTGCTCGATCCGGCGCAGCGCGACGCGTGCCTGCGCGCGCGTGGCCGGTTCGGTCGACGCGAGCGACGGGTGCGGAAAGCGTTCGTCGAGGTACTCGCAGATGATGCCGGGCTCGTAGACGACGAGATCGCGGTCGACGAGCGTCGGCACCGTCTGGTACGGGTTGAGGTCGATCAGGTCTTCCGGTGGACGCGCCGGGTCGGTCTCGACGACGTGCGCGTCGAGGCCCTTCTCCGCGAGCACGATCCGCACGCGATGGCAGCGCGGATCGACCGCCCGCGAATACAGCGTCATCATGCCGACGGCACTCCTCGTCCAGCGGCGCAGGGCCGCCCGCCCAGGCGCGCGCCCTCAGCCGCGCTGTGCGCGCCCGCACCCGACCTGCGGTCGACCTCTCCCGCGGATGCGGGAGAGGTGGCGATCGCGGCGGCCATGCGGGCTACTACTTGACGTCCTTCCAGTATTCCTTCTTCAGCGCGTATGCGAGCAGCGTGAAGAAGACCAGGAACGCGATGACCACGAAGCCGAGCGACTGGCGCTTGGCCTGGACCGGCTCGCCGACGTAGTCGAGGAAGTTGACCGTGTCGCGCACGAAGACGTCGTACTCCTCGGGGCTCAGCTTGCCGGGCGTGGCGAGCTTGAACTCCTTGAAGTGACGCTGCACGTCGCCCTTGGCGTCCGGGTTGCCCTCCCACACCGCTTCCTGCGTGCCCTGCAGCTCCCACAGCACGTGCGGCATCGCCGTGCCCGGCAGCGCGAGGTTGTTCATGCCGGTGGCCTTGGCCGGGTCGACGTAGAACGACTTGAGGAACGTGTAGAGGTAATCCGGCGTGCGGCTGCGCGCGATCAGCGACAGGTCGGGCGGCACCACGCCGAACCACTTCTTGGCGTCGACGGGGTCGAGCCCGTTGGTCATCGTCTGGTGCGGCGAGTCGCCCGTGAACATCAGGTGCTCGATCACCTGCTGCTCGGTGAGCCCGATGTCGGCCGCCATGCGGTTGTAGCGGACGTACTTGGCCGTGTGGCAGCCGAGGCAGTAGTTGACGAAGTTGCGAGCGCCGCGCTGCAACGACGCCCGGTTGTGGATGTCGTTGTTCGCCTTGAGCAGGTGCACTTCGCCGCCCGCCGCCTGGGCTACGCCCGGCAGCGCGACGACGACGGCCGCGACGAACGCGAGGACCTTGTTCTTATCAATGCGCATGGTAGGTGACCCTCGTCGGCACGGGCTTGGTGCTGTCGATGCGCGTGTACCACGGCATCAGCAGGAAGAACGCGAAGTACACGACCGCGAACACGCGCGCCGCCATCGTGTAGCCGGGCGTGGCGGGCTGCAGGCCCAGCCAGCCGAGCGCGAGGAAGCTGATCGCGAACGAGATGACGAAGAACTTGAAGATCGGGCCGCGATAGCGGATCGCCTTGACCTTGCCGCGGTCGAGCCACGGCAGGAACACGAACAGCACGCAGGCGAAGCCCATCAGCAGCGCGCCGAGCGACTTGCTCGGGACGGCGCGCAGGATCGCGTAGAACGGCGTGAAGTACCACACCGGCGCAATGTGCGGCGGCGTCTGCAGCGAGTTCGCCGGGTCGAAGTTGGCGTGCTCGAGGAAGTACCCGCCCATCGTCGGCGCGTAGAAGATCACGAGGCTGAACAGGATCAGGAACACGCCGACGCCGACCATGTCCTTGACCGTGTAGTACGGGTGGAACGGGATGCCGTCGAGCGGCAGGCCGTCCGGACCCTTGACCTTCTTGATCTCGACGCCGTCCGGGTTGTTCGAGCCCACCTCGTGCAGCGCCATCAGGTGCGCGATCACGAGGAACACGAGCACGAACGGGATCGCGATCACGTGCAGCGCGAAGAAGCGGTTCAGCGTGACGTCGGAGATGTAGTAGTCGCCGCGGATCCACTCGGTCAGCGCGTCGCCGACGTAGGGGATGGCGCCGAACAGCGACACGATCACCTGCGCGCCCCAGTAGGACATGTTGCCCCAGGGCAGCAGGTAGCCCATGAACGCTTCGGCCATCAGCGCGAAGTAGATCAGCATGCCGAAGATCCACAGCAGCTCGCGCGGCTTCTGGTACGACCCGTACAGAATGGCGCGGAACATGTGCAGGTAGACGACGATGAAGAACGCCGAGGCGCCGGTCGAGTGCATGTAGCGGATCAGCCAGCCCCACTCCACGTCGCGCATGATGTATTCGACGGAGTTGAAGGCCTCGGCCGCCGAGGGCTTGTAGTTCATCGTCAGGAAGATCCCCGAGAGGATCTGGATGACGAGCACCAGCAGCGCCAGCGAGCCGAAGTAGTACCAGAAGTTCATGTTCTTCGGCGCGTAGTACTCCGACACCTGTGACTTCCACAGGGCCGTGAGCGGGAAGCGCTCGTCGATCCATGTCGTCAGCGCCGCGAGGCGCCCGCTGCCCGTCTTGGCGGCGACCTTGTCAGCTGCGGTGGCCATCAGGCATTCCCCTTCTCGGTATCGGCGCCGATGACGATGCGGGTGTCGCTCACGAACTGGTACGGCGGCACCGGCAGGTTGGTCGGCGCGGGCACGTCCTTGAAGACGCGTCCGGACATGTCGAACTTCGAGCCGTGGCACGGGCAGAAGAAGCCGCCCGGCCAGTCGGCGGCGACGGTCACGTCGCCCGGCGCGAACTTGTCGAGCGGCGCGCAGCCGAGGTGCGTGCAGACGCCGACGAGCACGAGGTACTCGGGCTTGATCGCGCGGGCCGGGTTCTTCGCGAAGTCGGGCTGGTCCGACTCGGCCGAGTCGGGGTCGCGCAGCTGGCCGGCGACGCCGTCGAGCTGGGCGAGCATCTGCGGCGTGCGGTGCACGACGTAGATCGCCTTGCCGCGCCACTCGACCTTGACCATCGCGCCGGGTTCGAGCTTGCCGATGTCGACCTCGACCGGGGCACCCATCGCCTTGGCGCGGGCACTCGGTTTCCACGAGGCCAGGAACGGAACCGCGACGAAGGCGGCGCCGACGGCGCCCGTCGCGACGGTGGCAACGGTCAGGAAGTGACGTCTGCCGGTATCGACTGTATCGGTCATCCAGCTCTCTCCTCGGCACGCGGCCGTCGCTGCCTGCGTCTGCACAGCGCCCGGCCCGCCGTCGGGTCTATCGGTACGTGTCTTGTTGCTGTAATCGGTCGCCGCCCGGTCGTGGACACGGTCGCGCAGGGCCTCCCCCCACGATCCGCGCGGACAACAACGCATTATACGGGCTGGGCACGGAGCGGCGCGACAAGTGCCTAGCAGGAAGTGGCTAGAGGTTAGTGGTTAGTGGGCGGACGCCAGAGGTCACGTGGCGAGCGACCGAAGGATCTGCCAGACCGAACGGAGGCATGAGCACAGACGACCGGCAACGGGTAAAGGTCAGGGAAGGGGGTTGCGGCTCGGACCGGGCGGTTCGCTTGTCAGGAAAGGCCGCTGGACCGAGTCCCGAACTCTCCCCGGGGTTCCGGCACCAACCGCTAACCGCCAACCACTGACCACCAGCCACTAACCACTAGCCACTTCTCCGGTCGCTCAGGCGGCGGATCTGCGCGCCGAGGCCGTGGAGCTTTTCCTCGATGCACTCGTAGCCGCGATCGATGTGGTAGATCCGCTCGACGTCGGTGGTGCCGTCGGCCACGAGGCCGGCGAGCACGAGGCTCGCGGACGCGCGCAGGTCCGTCGCCATGACCGGTGCCGCCGTGAGCTTCGGCACGCCCTTGATGATCGCGGTGTTGCCCTCGAGCCGGATCTCCGCGCCCATGCGGCGCATCTCGAGCATGTGCATGAAGCGGTTTTCGAAGATCGTCTCGACGATCGTGCCGACACCCTCGGCCACGGTATTGAGCGCGGCGAACTGCGCCTGCATGTCCGTCGGGAAGCCCGGGTGCGGCGCGGTGCGGATGTCGACCGACTTGAGCTTGCGACCGCGCATGTCGACCTCGACGTAGCCCTCGCCCCGTTCGATCTTCGCTCCTGCCTCTGCGAGCTTGGCGAGCACCGCGTCGAGGTGCTCGGCACGCGCGCCACGCGCGCGGACGCGGCCGCCCGTGATCGCACCGGCCACGAGATAGGTGCCGGCCTCGATGCGGTCGGGCAGCACCTCGTAGTGCGTGCCGTGCAGCCGCTCGACACCGTCGATCACGATGCTGTCGGTCCCGTGGCCGCGGATCTGCGCACCCATGGAGATCAGGAACTGCGCGAGGTCGACGATCTCGGGCTCGCGCGCGGCGTTCTCGAGGACGGTCTGCCCCTCGGCCAGCGTCGCCGCCATCATCAGGTTCTCGGTGCCCGTGACCGTGACGGTGTCCATCACGATCCGGGCGCCCTTGAGCCGCCCGGCCCGTGCACGGATGTAACCGTTCTCGATGTGCACGTCCGCACCCATTGCCTGCAGGCCGGCGACGTGGATGTTGACCGGCCGGGCGCCGATCGCGCAGCCGCCGGGCAGCGAGACGTCCGCCTGGCCGTGCTTGGCCACGAGCGGGCCGAGCACGAGGATCGCTGCGCGCATCGTCTTGACGAGTTCGTACGGTGCGAACGTCTCGCGCGTCGTCGACGGGTCGACCTCGACCCGCATGCGCTCGTCGACCGTCACGCTCGCGCCCATGCGGCCGAGCAGCCCGATCATGGTCGTCACGTCGTGCAGGTGCGGCACGTTGGCGATCGTGACCGGCCCGTCGGCGAGCAGTGCGCCCGCGAGGATCGGCAGGGCGGCGTTCTTCGCGCCGGAAATGCGGACTTCGCCGTCGAGCGGGACGCCGCCCCGGATCTGCAGTTTGTCCAAGCAGAGCTCCCGTCAGCGCGCGGCCGCGCCGCCGCGTTCGGCCTGCCACTCGGCCGGCGTATAGGCCTGGATCGACAGCGCGTGGACTTCGCGACCCATCCGCGCGCCGAGGCCCGCGTAGACGAGCTGGTGGCGCTGGATCGACCGCTTGCCCTCGAACTGGGCCGCGACGACGATCGCCTCGAAGTGCGTGTTGTCGTCGGTCAGGACCCGCACCTGCGCGCCGGGCAGGCCGGCCTGGATCAGGGTGGTCACTTCGTCTGCCGTCATGTCGGGTCCCGCGCGGAAAGAGCCCGCAAGTTTAAAGGAGAAGGCCGGCCGGCTGTAGGCTGTAAACTGTCGGCTTTGCCGAAACGTTTGCCAGAGTGCCATGACCGACCCGAGCCAGATGATCGCGCGCGGCCGCCGCGTGCTCGCGACCGAGGCCCAAGCCGTCGCCGGCCTCGAAGGCCGCCTCGACGAGGCTTTCGCCCGGGCCTGCGCGCTGCTGCTGGCCTGCGAAGGCCGCATCGTCGTGACCGGCATGGGCAAGTCCGGCCACGTCGGCAGCAAGATCGCAGCGACCCTGGCGAGCACCGGCAGCCCGGCCTTTTTCGTGCACCCGGCCGAGGCGATCCACGGCGATCTCGGCATGATCACGGCCAAGGACGTCGTGCTGGCATTGTCCAATTCCGGTGAAACCGCCGAACTGCTGACGATCCTGCCCGTGATCAAGCGGCTCGACGTGCCGCTGATCGCGCTCACCGGCAACGAGGCCTCGACGCTGTCGCGCTACGCCGCGGTGACGCTCGACGTCAGCGTGCCCGAGGAGGCGTGCCCCCTCAACCTCGCTCCGACCGCGAGCACGACCGCGGCGCTCGCGATGGGCGATGCGCTCGCGATCGCCGTGCTCGAGGCGCGCGGTTTCACCGAAGAGGACTTTGCGCGTTCGCACCCGGGCGGGAGCCTCGGTCGCCGACTGCTGCTGCACGTCGAGGACGTCATGCGCAAGGGCGACGAGCTGCCGCGCGTCGGCCCGGAGACCCTGCTCAGCGAAGGGCTGCGCGAAATGAGTCGCAAGGGCCTCGGCATGACCACAGTCGTCGACGACGACGACCACGTGCTCGGCGTGTTCACCGACGGCGACCTGCGCCGCGCGCTCGACCGGCAGGTCGACATCCATCGCACGCACATGCGCGAGGTCATGACGGCCGGCGGCAAGGTTGCCGAGCCGCGCATGCTCGCGGCCGAGGCCGTGCACATCATGGAGACGTTCCGGATCACGTCGTTGCCGGTCGTCTCGGCCGATGCACAACGCAAGCTCGTCGGCGCGCTCAACGTGCACGACCTGCTTCGCGCGGGGGTGATGTGAC
>VFQM010003444.1_pt1 | contig 10061 bp, 13 predicted proteins | sample 3512391 | NCBI WGS metagenome assembly VFQM01 (sample SAMN10412369, study PRJNA504923) | tailings metagenome | isolation source: Replicate 1 from Balatoc abandoned mine | place: Philippines
GATCCCTGGCCCGCCACCATATAGGTCGCCACCGTCCACGGGCTGCCCGCAAAACCCAGAAAAGTCGTGCTAGGCGGCAGGGCTGCCGCAACGCGCCGCACCGTTTCAATCACCGGGGCGAGCCGCTCCGGCACAGCGGTCAGGTCTGACAATGCTGCATCAACCAACGGCGGGGCCAGCCGCGGTCCTTCGCCCGCTTCGAACCACAAATCCTGCCCCAACGCGTGGGGGATGACCAAAATGTCGGAAAACAGGATTGCGCCGTCAAACCCGAACCGGCGGATCGGCTGCAACGTCACCTCGGTTGCGGCCTCGGGATCATAGCATAGCTCGAGAAAACCGCCCTTTTGCGCGCGCAATTCGCGATACTCGGGCAAATAGCGCCCTGCCTGACGCATCAGCCATACGGGGGGTGGATCGCGGCGCTCACCCTTTAGCACCGCCAACAAGTTCTTTTCCGTCACGCGCTCCGTTCCCCTATTTCCAATATCATTATAAAGTCCTTGTGGTGGATAGTTGGGGGCTGCGCCAGCGGGGATTTAGCGCGCGACCCCGCCTTTGCCAACAACTTGACTCTGGGGCGTGGAAGCAAGCTTCGCGAGTCGAAGGATTGCCGCCAACTTATCCACATGGCGGGGATGATTCTGCCTGGCTGTGGAAAAAGCTGCGCGGGGAATCGGTGCGATGGTGGGCGATTGCGCCTTGCCCGACCTATCCACAGCCTTGCCCGCCAGTCTGCCCCCACCCGTAAAGGTGCTTGCCAGCGCGTGCGGCGCGGGCAAAGACGGGGCGTATCATGCGCTTGCACGTTCATCTCATATCCGATTCCACCGGCGAAACGCTCGAAAATCTGGCGAAGGCCGCGATTGCGCAGTTCGATGATGTCGAAGTGGTACGCCACTTCTGGCCAATGGTGCGCTCCGAAGCGCATCTGGACCGGATTATGGCCGAAGTGAAGGCCAGTCCCGGGTTGATTCTGTTCACGTTGGTCAACCTTGATTTGCGCGCCAGCCTTGAACGCCGCACCGCTGCGCTAGACCTTCCCGCCGTGGCGGTGCTCGACGCGGTCACCGACGCGCTGTCGCGGATGCTGGGCCAGAAAGCAAAGGCGCGCCCAGGTCGGCAGCACCAACTCGACGCCGCCTATTTCGCGCGCGTTGAGGCGATCCAGTTCACGGTCGCGCATGACGATGGGATTGCCTGGGAAGATTGGGAGGAAGCCGATATCATCCTGGCGGGCGTGTCGCGCACCTCGAAAACGCCCACCAGCATCTATCTCGCCAACCGCGGGTTCAAGACCGCAAACATTCCGATCGTTCCTGAATCGCCGCCGCCACCGGCGCTGTTCCGGCTCGAACATCCGCTAGTGGTCGGGCTGACCACCGGTGTGGACCGCTTGGTGCAGGTGCGGCGCAACCGGCTCTTGTCGCTCAATCAGGCGCCCGAGACGGCCTATGTCGAGGAGGAATCGGTCAAGGCCGAGCTTGCCTATGCGCGGCGGATGTTCGCCGACAATGGCTGGCCGGTCATCGACGTGACGCGCCGGTCCATCGAGGAAACCGCCGCGGCCATCATTAAGCTTGCCGAAGACCGGGCGGGTTCCAGCGCATGACACGCTTGCTGCTTGCCTCGCAAAGCACCGGGCGGGCGCAGATGCTGCGCGATGCCGGGCTTGATTTCGCAGTCGAAGCAGCCGCGCTTGACGAGGCTGCGTTGACCGAAGCACTTCGCGCGGAAGGCCAGTCTCCGCGCCATATTGCCGACGCGCTGGCGGAGGCAAAGGCGATCAAGCTTTCAGCCCGGAGGCCCGGCCAACTGGTGATCGGCGCCGATCAGCTGCTCGCGCTTGATGACGGCAGCATACTCGCCAAACCGGCAACGCCTGCCGACGCCGAAACCCAGCTCGCGCGCCTGTCGGGCCAGCGCCACCGTTTGCTGAGTGCAGTGGTCGTTGCGGAAAATGGCGTGCCCCAATGGCGGCACATTGGCGAAGCCCGGCTGTGGGTGCGCGCGTTGAGCCCGGCCTTCATCGCTGCCTATGTCGCACAGCACTGGGAGCGCATCCGCTGGACCGTCGGCTGCTACGAAATCGAAGGTGCGGGCGGGCAACTCTTCTCCCGAACCGAAGGCGACCGCTGGACGATCATCGGGCTGCCGTTGCTGCCGCTGCTCGGCTGGCTGCGCGAGCGCGGGGAGATCGCATCATGAGCAGCGCGCAACCCTATGCCGAAGTCATCGGCGACCCCATCGCCCATTCCAAATCGCCGCTCATTCACAATTTCTGGCTCAGCCAGCTAGGCATCGCGGCAGACTATCGCGCCTGTCATGTGCGACCCGACGGGCTCACCGAATATGTCGCAGCGCGGCGCGACGATCCGCTGTGGCGCGGCTGCAATGTTACCCTGCCCCACAAACAAGCGGTGCTCGACCTGGTGGCCGATCCCGGTAACGTCCGGGCGAGCATTGGCGCCGCCAACACCCTGTTCCGCCAGGGCGCGGCCCTTGCCTGCACCAACACCGATGCGGCGGGATTCTATGCGCCCATTGCTGACGCTGACTTTGCTGGCGCGCCAGTGGTTGTGGTCGGCAGTGGCGGTGCGGCCCGTGCCGTGCTGTTCGCGCTCGCGCAAATCGGCGTGGGGCCAGTGACCATCCTGGCACGCAGCGTGCTCAAGGCCAGCGCCTTGCTGGCCCATTTTGGGCTGAAGGGGCAGGCGCTGATGTTGGATGCAGCGGTGCCGCCGGCCGCGCTGTTGGTGAACGCGAGCAGCCTCGGCATGGCGGGTCAACCCGCGTTCGCGCCTGATCTGGCACCGCTGCCCGAAGATGCGCTGGTTTATGACATAGTCTATGCCCCGCTCGAAACGCCGTTGTTGGCGGCGGCGCATGCTCGCGGTCTTGAGACTATCGACGGGCTCGAAATGCTGGTCGGGCAGGCGGCGGTGGCGTTCGAACTTTTCTTTGGTGCGCCGCCGCCCGACGATCCCGACGGGCGGCTGCGCGCCCTGTTGCTGGCCGCCTGATGCATTATCCACGCCCTGCTTCGCGCTTGCGCCGCCCTTTCCTGCTCGGTCTCACCGGCTCGATCGGGATGGGTAAGTCGACGGCTGCGGCAATGTTCGCTGCCAAAGGCGTGCCGGTGTTTGACGCCGATGCCGAAGTGCACCGATTGCAATCGCGCGGCGGCGCGGCGGTGACGGCGATTGCGGCGCGGTTCCCCGGCACGACTGGGGAGCAGGGGGTTGACCGTGCCAAACTGGGTGCGCTGGTGCTCGCGAACCGCGCCGAGCTTGCGGCGCTTGAGGCGATCATCCACCCGCTGGTTGCGCGCGCGCAGCGGCGATTTCTCCTGCGCCATCGCGCGCGACCATTGGTAGTGCTCGATATTCCCTTACTGTTCGAAAAGGGCGGCTGGCGAAAAGTTGGCGCCATCGCGGTGGTGAGTGCGCCGCCGTGGGTTCAGCGCCGCCGCGTGCTGGCGCGGCCTGGCATGACCCCCGCTAGACTGCGCGCGATCCGCCGCCTCCAGACGCCCGATCGCGTCAAACGCGCGCGCGCCGACTTTTTGATCGACACCGGACGCCCCAAAGCGACGATGCGGGCACAAATAAAGTCTATCGTCTCTTGTTTCCAAAGCTGAACGGGTGAATATTACAGCTTCGATGCGCGAGATAATTTTCGATACCGAAACCACTGGCCTCGACCCCAAGAGCGGGCACCGACTGGTCGAGATCGGTTGCATCGAACTGGTTGACCGGCGAGAGACCGGGCGCAGCTTTCACGCCTATTTCCATCCGGAACGCGACATGCCGAGCGAGGCAGAAGCGGTGCACGGGCTGTCGCTGGCCTTTCTGTCCGATAAACCGCGCTTTTCTGAGCGAGCGGGCGAACTGATCGACTTTTTGGGCGACGCCCCCTTGGTCGCGCACAACGCGGCCTTTGACTTCGGCTTTGTCAATGCCGAGTTGGCGCGGGTTGGGCTGGGCATCCTCGACCTCGATCGGATGATTTGCACGGTCCAATTGGCGCGCAAGCTCCATCCGGGCGCGAAACACAGTCTTGACGCGCTGTGCGTCCGCTATGGCATCGACCGGTCGCACCGCGTCAAGCACGGGGCCCTGCTCGACGCCGAATTGCTCGCGCATCTCTATATCGAAATGACGGGCGGGCGGCAGATTGGTCTGGGTCTCGGGACCGGTTTGCGCAGCCGCGATCGGGCGGGCGGGCCGATCGAGGTCAGGCCGGCGCGGCGACCGTTTCGCGAACCACGCCCGCACACCGCTTCGCCGCTCGAACAAGCGCGCCACGCCGAATTTGTTGCCATGCTGAAGCAGCCGCTCTGGCACGACGGCGCCTGACCAAGCGCCGGTATCCGGCAAAGCCGAGGAGAAAAAATATGGAGATTCGCGTTTCGGGCCATCAAATGGACACCGGCGAAGCGTTGCAGACGCATGTCGGCAACCGCATGAACGCGATCGCCGAGAAATATTTTGCCCGCGCGATCAGCGCGCACGCGACTTTTGGCAAAGGCCCGCATGACAGCTTTACCTGCGACATTGTGGCGCATGTGATGCAGGGTCTGGTGCTCAAGGGACATGGCGAGGCGCAGGATGCGCATGTAGCGTTCGAAGGCGCCGCAGACCGGATCGAGAAACAGCTGCGCCGCTATATGCGCCGCCTCAAGGATCGCAGCGGCAATGGCGAAATACCCGCACCCGCACCTGACAATGCGGCCTACGTCGTTTTCGACGGCGGTGACGAGGAAGGTGAAGCGGGCGAGGCACCGGCCATCATCGCCGAAACGCGGGTCGACATTCCCACCGCCAGCGTTTCCGACGCGGTGATGATGATGGATTTGCGCAATACCAATGCTCTGCTGTTCGTGAACAGCCGGTCGGGCGCGCATAATATGGTCTATCGCCGCGGTGATGGCACGATCGGCTGGGTTGAGCCGCAATAAAGGGCTGGATTTTTGTCCCAATGCCGACTATCCGGCCCGCCTTTCCGGGGCTGTTCCATAAGGCAGCTCGCCTGTTGTTTCCTGCGTAGTAGGTCCGCTGCCCCAATCGGATAGCCCGCCGCCTGCGCCGACCGATCTGAACCGTCATGACCCTCGACACACTTGTCTATCCCGCCTCGGTGCGTGCGCATGTCGCGATTGATTCGAAAAAGGCGCTGTTCGCCTATTTCGGCGATCTGGCCAGCCGCACGCTGGGCCTTGATGCGGGGCAAGTGGCCGAAGCCCTGCTCGAACGTGAACGGCTGGGTTCCACCGGTTTTGGCCGCGGCATAGCTTTGCCCCATGCCAAGCTTGATGGGCTGGGCGGAGTGCGCGGCCTGTTTGTGCGATTGCAGCGGCCCATTGATTTTTCCGCCGTCGATGGTCTCCCGGTCGACTTGTTTTTCGTGCTGTTGTCCCCGCTTGATGCGGGCGCTGACCATCTGAAGGCGTTGGCCAGCGCATCGCGCATGCTGCGCAACGAGGCGGTGGCGGACCGGCTGCGCGGTGCGGGCAGTGACGAGGCGCTTTATGCGCTGCTCGCCGATGGCGAGGCGCGCGACGCCGCGTGACGCGGCTTCCGACGCGGCTGCTGGTCGATTTGCTGCTGCGCTCGGCTGCTGCTGCTGGCGGCTTTGCGACCGTGCTGGCGCGCGGCGATGATCATGGCGGCGCACTGCTCATCCAATGCCGCGAGCGCGGCGCCGACGGTGCTTTGCTGGAACGTCAGTTTGACGGTTTGTGGCAGCCGGTCGGGCCCGAATCTGCTTCCGGGCCGGCCGAGCGCGATGCCTATATTGCCCGCCGTCGTCGCGCCGATCCGGACCTATGGTTAATCGAACTGGATATCCCGGATGCGCCACAGTTCGTCGCGGAGTTGACGTACGGGGCTTGACTGTTGTGCGCTGCACAAAGATAGGCGCGGCACGAAATCGCGGAGGTCGCTTTGCATCGCTGCCGGTCCGGAACGGACGGTTTGATGGTCAAGAAAGCGGACACGCAGACGGACGAAATCCGCCCGGGCCGCTGATATTTCAGCACTTTCCTGCCACGGACACGGACCTTCGGCCGCATTTGTTGACGGATTGAATGAGTCGCATTTTGAACGTTGCCAGCCTGGCGGCGGTCGCCATGACCGCAACCGCCATGTTGGCTTTGACCGAACCCGGCCAAGCCAGCGATCTGGCCGCCGCCTCGGTCACGCCGGTGGTGCTTGCCCCGCAGCCCACCGCGCCGGTTAACCCTGTATCCGCCCCGGAAACGGCAGAAAACCCGGCCCCTGCCACCGAACCAGACCCTGCCCCAGAACCCGCCCGCGCGGCTTCGCTGGCGGAACTGGTCGCGGCAACCGCGATGCCCGAAACCATGGACGAAGAACTGCGCTGCCTTGCCGGTGCGGTTTATTTCGAATCGCGCAGTGAATCGCTCGCTGGCCAGCTGGCGGTCGCCCACGTGGTCATCAACCGCGCCGAATCGGGCCGCTTTCCACGCACGCTGTGCGGCGTAGTCTATCAGAAAAGCCAGTTCAGCTTTGTGCGCGGCGGCCAAATGCCACCGATCAACACCGCGCACCGCCAGTGGCGCAACGCGGTTGCCATCGCGCAAATCGCGCGCGACGGCAGCTGGCAGAATGCCGCGCCGGGCGCGATGTTCTTCCACGCGCGCCATGTGTCGCCGGGCTGGAACCGCCCGCGCGTCGCGCAGATCGACAATCATATCTTTTATCGCTGATGTGTGGCGGCGCTTGTGCCGCGTGACGGGTCGATGATTGCCAAGGCGGCGGGGCTGGCGCATGATGCGCTGATGTCCCGCCGCCTTTCGCATTTGCGCTTCGCCTCGCTCGCTGTTCCGCTTTTATTGCTAACGGCCTGCGCCACCGCCGTGCCGCCGGTGGAGGTCACGCGCTTCCATACACCGGCCCTTGCCAGCCTAACCCCCGGCACGGCCTATCGCTTCGCCGATGCACCGGCGATGGTCGGCGAAACCTTAAGCTATCGCACCGCCGTCGATACCGAACTGCGCCAGTTGGGCTTTGTTCCAGCGGCGACAGGCGCACCCGCGCCATTGACCGTGCGCATCTCGCTCGCGCGCAATGAACGGCGCGGCGACGGCGCATCGCCGGTCAGCGTCGGGGTGGGCGGTAGTACGGGCAGCTATGGTTCGGGCGTGGGCGTGGGGCTGGGCTTCAACCTCGGCGGTGGACCGCGGCGCTGGGTTGATTTGACGCTCGGCGTGCGCATCGACGACACGGCAACCGGCACTGCGCTGTGGGAAGGCCGCGCCGCCGCCGCCATTCCGACCAAGGCGCCGGGCGCTCAGCCGTCGCTGGCTGCGGCAAAACTGGCCGATGCTTTGTTCGGGGGCTTCCCCGGCGAATCGGGAACGACTATCAGCGTCCCCTGATCACATTGGCGGGGCGCGCCGCGCTCGCGCGCTCAGGGGATTTTCATACGCATGACCATCGGCATCAACGCTGCCTTCGACAGCGGCAATATCATCGTGGACGAACTGGCCGGCACGCGCGCGCGGCTATCGATCCGCAAAGACCGCGAATCGGACTTTTTCCAATGGTTCCATTTTCGCGTCGATTGCGCGGTCGGCGATGATCTTGAACTTGCCATCACCGGGCTGGCGAGCGCAGCCTATCCCGACGGCTGGCCGGGCTATGCGGCCTGCATCTGCGAGGACCGCGAAAATTGGACCCGCGCTGACACCAGCTACGATGCCAAGCTGGGTGGCGGGACGCTGACTATCCGCCACAGTGCGGCGACGCCGATCCTGTGGGTCGCCTATTATGCGCCCTATTCGATGGAACGGCACCACGATCTGATCGCATCGGTCGCCGCGTGTGAGGGCGTAGCCTATCGCTGTCTCGGCACCAGTCTGGAGGGGCAACCGATCGACTATCTGACGATGGGTGATGGGCCGAAGCAGCTGTGGCTCTACGCCCGCCAGCATCCGGGCGAATCCATGGCCGAATGGTGGATGGAAGGCGCGCTCGAAAAGCTCACCGACCCGCACGACCCGCAGGCGCGGCTGTTGCGCCAAAAGGCGACGCTCCACATCGTTCCCAATATGAACCCCGACGGGTCGCGGCGCGGCCATCTGCGCACCAATTATGCGGGCGTGAACCTCAACCGCGAATGGCATGCGCCGTCGCCTGAACGCAGCCCCGAAGTGTTGTGCGTCCGGGGTCGCATGGATGAAACCGGGGTCGACTGGGCGATGGATGTACACGGCGACGAAGCCATTCCGGCAGTATTCCTCGCCGGGTTCGAAGGCATCCCGTCGATGCGCCCGGGCCAGATTGAAACCTTCCGTGCCTTTCGCGACCGGCTGGCGCAGCGCACCCCCGATTTCCAGACGGCATTGGGCTATGTCGAAAGCGCACCGGGGCAGGCCAATCTTTCCATGTCGACAACGCAGCTCGCCGAACGCTTCGGCGCGATCGCAATGACGCTGGAAATGCCGTTCAAGGACAACCAGGATTTGCCCGATCCGGTGGCGGGCTGGTCGCCCGAGCGCTGCAAATTGCTCGCCCACGCCTGCATCGACACGCTGGCAGAAATGATCTGATGTCCGACTGGGTCATTGTCGAAGATGACCTGTCCGGTGCCCCGGTCCGCGCGCTGCTGGAACAGCATTTTGCCGGGATGCTCGCAAATTCGCCGGCCGAAAGCTGCCATTTCCTCGATTTTTCTGGGCTGAAGGGGGCTGATGTAACCTTCTGGTCCATCTGGGATGGCGATGCGCTCGCAGGTTGCGGTGCGCTCAAACGCCTTGATTCGACCCATGGCGAAGTGAAGTCCATGCGGGTTCACGATGATTACCGGGGCCGCGGCGCGGGCCATGCCATGCTCTGCCACATCATCGCCATGGCGCGAAATCTGGGCCTGGTTCGCCTCAGTCTGGAAACCGGTACAGCGCCCGCTTTCGATGATGCCGTGCGCCTTTATGCGCGCGCGGGCTTTTCGCCCTGCCCACCCTTCGCTGACTATGGGGAAGATCCCTTCAGCCGGTTCATGACGCTGGCCTTGTAGCGCACCGGCAAAAAAAGGGCGCGGCACGCGCAAGTGCCGCGCCCCCTTTCGGACAGCTACAAATCAAGCAGCCTTCTTTTTGCCTTCAATCAGCGGGGTCGGTTCGCCGCCGATGTTGATCTTGTGCGGCTTCATCGCTTCGGGAACTTCGCGCACCAGTTCGATGGTGAGCAGGCCGTCGGCGAGGTCAGCGCCGCTTACCCGCACAAAGTCAGCGAGCTGGAAACGGCGCTCGAACGCGCGCGTCGCAATCCCGCTGTAGAGCAAGTTGCGCGGGGTTTCGCCCTCGGCCACTGGTGCCTTGCGTGCGGCGACGGTCAGCGAATTCTGGTGCGCGGTAATGTCGATTTCCTCGCGCTTGAACCCGGCGACCGCGATGGTGATGCGATATTGATCGTCACCTGTGCGCTCGATGTCGAAAGGCGGATAATTTTCTGCCGCCGTGCTGCTGTTCTCGAGGAATTCGAACAGGCGGTCAAAGCCGACGGTGCTGCGGCGATAGGGGGTCCAATCAAGAGTACGCATAGTCAATTTCCTTACATTGAAGCGAAACATGCGCGCGCCGTGCCATTTGGCCACGGCGGCATCCGGCCCCTTGCTGGCGACCGGACGCGGTTGATTTAGGAAAGCCCGCTGGCGGTTCAAGGGGGTTGGCCACCTGCATTTGCATCGCTACGGCAAGGGCGAAATTGCCCAGTGAAAGGCCCGACAATGCCCACCCTCATCCTGCTGCGCCACGGCCAGTCACAATGGAATCTGGAAAACCGCTTCACCGGCTGGTGGGATGTGCTGGTCACCGAGAAGGGCGCTGAAGAGGCGCGCGCGGCGGGTGCGTTGATGGCGGCCAAGGGCATGCTCCCCGACGTCGCCTTCACCAGTGTCCAGACCCGCGCCATCCAGACGCTGCACCTGGCACTCGAAGCCATGGGACGGCTATGGATCCCCGAGACCAAGGCCTGGCGCCTCACCGAACGCCATTATGGCGGCCTCACCGGCCTTGATAAGGCCGAGACGGCTGCGAA
>VFQM010003445.1_pt1 | contig 10061 bp, 7 predicted proteins | sample 3512391 | NCBI WGS metagenome assembly VFQM01 (sample SAMN10412369, study PRJNA504923) | tailings metagenome | isolation source: Replicate 1 from Balatoc abandoned mine | place: Philippines
GGTATGGCGATGTGCTATGAGCCACAGCCATGTATGTGCCGTCTGCAGAAAAGGCGACACCGGTGCAAATGTTCGGAGGCAACGTTGCAGGGTTCGCTAGCTTCGTGAAGGTGTCCCCGCTGCGCTTGTAGATGGTCAGGTATGGCGATGTGCTATGAGCCACAGCCATGTATGTGCCGTCTGCAGAAAAGGCTACTCCACGGCCAGTGCCTGTAGGCAAATTTGCAGGATTCGCCAGCTTGGTGAAGGTGTCCCCGCTGCGCTTGTAGATGGTGACGTATGGCGATGTCTCGTGAGCCACAGCCATGTAGTTGCCGTCTGCAGAAAAGGCGACACAGGTGCAAATGCTCGGAGGCAGCGCTGCTGGGTTAGCCAGCTTGGTGAATGTGTCAACATCTTGCCCGTAGATCGTGACGTATGGCGATGTGCCGTGCGCCACAGCAAGAAACTTCTCGATCACCGGCGCACTTGCCGCAGCCCGTCTTAGTTTGTGCGCCAACATCAAGCATCCCCCGCCAGCCAGCCGTAGATCGTGCTTCCGACCTTCGCCAGCTCGATGACCGTGTACCCAGACGTCAGCAGGGCTGGTGCCGTGCCGCCTCCCGTCTTCCACGTAATGGACATGGACGCCCAGTTGATCGTGTAGGCGCTGCCGTCGTCCACCATCAGCGTCATGGACTGCCCACTGGCCCATGTGCCTGCCGTGGGAGTAGAGTTTGCTGTAAGTACCCATGTCTGGATGCTGCCGTTGGTTGGCGACAGTGCGGGCGCGGTGCCGGTGACCGTGAACACTCCCTCGGTGTAGCCATCGTTGAGCGTCAAGCCTGATGCTGTGCCGCCAGTGGCGCTGACCTTGCCATCGACCTCCGACTTCTTCGCCAGCGCCACAGACGCCCCAACCCCTGTGCCGAGATCGACACGATCTTCGTCGGTGACGTGGTACAGCTCACCCTGCTGGAGGGTGTTGGCCGCAGCGGCGGAAGCAAGTTGTGCCCGTGTGCCCCGCTTGATCTTTAGAGATGGCATGGGCTACACCTTAGAACGTACCGCAGTCAATGTCACCCACGGCCAGAGTCACGAACGCATTGCCTGCGTCCTTGGTCCACGACATGCTGGAGTTCAGGCGGATCACACCATCCGTACCGTCCGTACCCCACACAAACCCACTCGTACCTCCAGCCACTACAGCGACTTTTTCGTCAGTAGATTCCGCCGGGATGTTTAGCGCAGTCTTGAAGGCATCGAAGGTGATCTTCTTTTCCTTCTGGCCCGTACCGTCTGCGTCATGAATCAGCAGCAAGTCAGCCGCACCGTTGATGCTGGCCAGCGTGGTCAGATCGTCGATGGCGGGCACCACGGCCAGCTTGGTCGTGGCGTCGGTGGCAATGTGCAACGTGCCCCGGTCGGTCGTCACCAGAGGTTCCCCGGCCAACATGCCGGACGTAGGAAGTGCGGCCTTGAGGCCGCGTTTGAGTTGAATACGTGCCATGATATGCTCCTTAGTTGAATGTTCCGCCGTCAATGGTGGCGAGTCCAAGATTAGTTCTAGCAGCTTGTTTAGCTACCTCGTCTTCAGCTATCTCATAGAAACGGTTAGACACCTGGAAAAACAGACTAGGATCGGCAGGGTCCCCGCTATCTCCTTTATCGCCTTTGTCCCCCTTGGGTCCAAGGATAGGCCCTATATTAGTCCATTTGGTATCCTCCCATATGTAACCTACACCTTCAAACAGCACAGCATATAAATCACCAGTAATTCCGGTAGTCGGAAGCTGGTCTACAGTATCAACCGCACCACTAAATGTCACACCGGCGCCGGTAGCACCAGTATAGGCAGCTGCAAACTCAGCTGTACTGGTAGGGTAGTCAACAAATTTAAGCTCGAAACTCATGGTACAAGCTCCCGAGTTACGTCGTCTACTATGAATATGGTTGAGGTTTTACTGCTCAACACAAAACCATCAGTTCTCTTAGTGAACTGAACATCAAAATGTGCTGGACCAGACGGCCAAGTCTTGGTATTAAGGCACTGCAAGCGTAGTGTTCGTGTAGTTGCTGGGTCTACCCAAGTACAGGTAATTTCTGCAATTAGTGCTCCGTTTGGACCAACATTGCGGATTTGGGATGCTACATCGTAGTCTATGAAATATCCGTCAGGAAACCTATCTGGTAGCACAACTGCCAGATCAAGGCTATCTCCGCACTTATGTTCGTAGTATGTAGACATTACCAGCCTTCTACTTCAAAGGAGTTACTGAAACGATTGACATAATCGTATTTAATGCCATTATTTGCTCTTTTACCGTAGATCATGAAGTCCTGCTCGGCCTTATCAGATGCACAGTCTGGAAGCAGATTTACAAAAATATTCCTGGCAACCCCAGATTTACGGATCAGTAGCATAAGCCCAGCTCTATCAGTTTCAGTCAATGCACCCATGCTGAAAGAGAGTCTATCGTACATAGTACCTCTATCACTGATAAGGTCACCAGCTTCGCTGCGTTGGGTGTTGCTTGTATCAACTATGCTGACAGAGGCTCCGAAATCTGCAGTAATGCTAGGGGACCAATAGGGTCCAGCTACTATTCGAGAGCAGTCAATATAGCCAGCAAGGTTTGAAGCAGTATCTACAAGGTCTATCACACACTTGCGTGCAGTGTAATGTTGGTCGAAGAAGTAACTGGTTTTGGCTACGCCACCGTAGGCAAACGTATTTGCGTTAATAGGTTGATTCCAGTTCCAAAGGCCAAGATTCAGACCTGAAGCTGCAGAAATCGTCCCACTGTCGGCTATAACTGTATTAGCCGCGTTATATAGCCTGACTCTGATAGTAGATGACCCGGACAGATTTGTAGCTGGCAACGCTATGCCACCAATTGATACATCAGCTGACCAAGTTAAGGTATAGGTCACAGATAGCCCAGTGCTGCGGTGAACCTTACTCTTAATATCAGTCTGCATATTAGCAGCTACAAGTGTTCCAGAAGTATTGGACGCAGATATGCTAGCCGAATCAGCTACATTATCGAAAATGATCTTAAGGTTTTGCATATCTGCGAACTTGACTATTAAGCCGGTGCAAGTACAGTGACTGTACCGCTACCCCCTCTAAACTTCAACGCTCCGCCTTCTACGTATATCTGCCCGACATCAGAGGGTGACGATGTTGGGGCGGTGCCATTTGCTATAGCTAGCACGTTTTGAGCATTCGTGCCAAATGACGCCGTACCTACACCAAGTCTCCCCTTGGAGCCGTCTCCAGACCCGTTGATTGTAACGGAATTCCCAGAAACACACAGCCCTGTATAGGCGGAAGTAGCTCGATTGTATGCCTGAATGTAGCCGATACCTCCAACATAAGCAAACTCAAGACCTTGACCTGTAGCTGGGGCAGAGATGCCAGTTACTCTTATATTGCCGCTAGCATCTATACGCCCAACAGCTTCTACTGCAATGCCGCCACTGGCGTTGTTGACCGCCTTCACCGTACTGACAGTGGTGCTGTTATTCGCAGCATCAACACTACCAGTAGCGTTAATCGCAAGGCCCGATCCTGTGCTCGTAACCTTGAGCGCAGGATTTGTTGCACTCGGGCTGGTCATTACAGTTCTGCCAATAGCAGATATTGCAAGTCCATTTGTGATTTCGTTTTCTGCGTAGATGGCAGCGTTCGTGGAAGACCCACTATTTCGTGCGTTGATTGTTTTGCCTCCCCACGAAACCGCAGACAAAGCGGAGCCGGTAGCAGAGCTATTCAACATACTCACTGCGGCCGACTCCGCAGCAGTTTGGAATTCCGCAGCAGGTATCTCGGCAGTGCCGTCGTTTTGCACATACAGCACACCCTTCAGAGTTTGACCTGGAGAGTTGTATAAAGCCATTTTTCCGCTGCCGTTGGTGTTCCACTGACCTACAGGGTTTCCTGACGAGTTCCATACAACTATATCATTTCGTCCTCCAACGTCTACACGAGCGCCAGAACTTGCAGTTCGCAAGAAAGCCTCTGTAAGAACACCAGAAGTCATTGATAAAGAGCTGCCATCCCACGCTAAAGAACTTCTAGCAATAGTCAAAGGACTTGCGGCAGAGCCTGCGAGATTTAATGCCGCACCTCCAGAATACTCAGACACTTTGAAGGTATCAGCAGTGGCGTCACGAACGTAGTAGAAGTACGTTGTGGACATGTTAGTAACTCCGCCTACACTGGAAAAACGAATAATTTTTCCGTTTGTCAAGCCGTGGGCTGTCTTGGTAAACACATCCGTAGAGATGTTTACCGTTATTCCAGAAATTCCATCAGAGCCTACTGAAAACTTGTGCGTAGAGCCTGCGTAACCCAGGAAAAAGCCATTACCTGTATCAAAACTAGCTTGACCTCCATATACTGCACCAGTGGTTCCTACATTCATTGTACCGCCCTTCATCGTTAAGTTGCCATCATACTTCAACGAAACGGTGTCACCAGCATTACCTATGAAGAATGCGTAAGTAGGCGCGTTGTACCCAAGGAAGAATCCAGCGTTTGTAGTGTCTGTAGAAGCAGTCTTACCAGAGCGCATATGCCCAGCATCAGCTACAGTTACAGTGCCAAGGTTTGACTCGATGGCGGATAGGCTCGTAGTCAGAATTGCGTCAGCTTTTACTGTATTCGTCTTGATGACGCCTCCGTCTATAAAAGTAGTGCCAGCACCAGTGCCGTCAGTTCCGTTGTTGAGGTTCGTAAAAGTAACCAACCCGTCAAAGTTAGTGTGGACAAACGGATCTGAAAATACAATTGTCTGCGTACCGCCGTAAGTGGCCTCAGTCACAACATACCGACTTGACCAATACTTCTCTCCAGATGTAGCAGAAGTAGGACTCGGTACACTGTAGGTAGTAGCCCAATTAGCAGACAACCCTGTAAAAGCACCAGTGTCAAAGTTGAATGTTGTAGCAGTAGGTTTAGGTGTAGGAGCCGTTGGGGACTCCGAGGTGTAGTACACATACCCGGACTGGCCTCTAGGACCGGTAGGTCCGATACTGCCGTCCTGCCGAATACCAATTTCGTTAATTACTCCGCCCGCATTCCAGTCTACAATATCAGTGCCCGCATAGTCACTATCTACAATCAACAGCTTAGAAAGCTCGTATAGCTTTTGACCACTAGCTGTAGAAGATGGTACAGTAGTAGCCCAGCCTGTAACAGAACCCAATGCAAGTGTGTTGGTATTCCAGTTGTAAGACGAATCTCCAGCAGGTACGCCAGCGGAAGTGTCCCACTTGAACAACTTAACAACTGCAGTCTTCTTACCTGGAAGACCTGGAAGACCTGGAAGGCCCTGCTTGGCCTTCGTGATAGTGTAGGTTTTAGTTACCGTGGCACCGCTATAAGTGGCAGTGACAGTAAAGCTCTCGCTATCAGTTGTCCACGATGTACCAGATACAGAGTAAACACCTGTAGTCTCGTTGATAGTGAACGTCAGGCCGTTCTGAACCTTAGTCCATGAGGAGCCAGCATCAGTACCACCAACGATGTTGAAAATCGAGGATGTAGTTACATCCGTAGTCCCAAATACAACATTGAATGTGCCTCCTCCAGAAGACAGATACCCGGTATAGCCTGTACCATCCAGCAATGACGGAATAATATAGCTCTCCTTTGTTAGAGTGCCGTTGATTGCGCTAGAGCCTGGATCGCCTACACGAGTTGCACCCATACCGATAGAAGCTGTAGCAATAAGATTACCACCAGATGCAGCATCGTAAATCTTAACCGTTACAGTCTGCGGCATGTTGCTGTATGCAGCTTGAGGGGTGTAAGTATAAACCCTACTAGACCCTGTGTTGGCAGTCCTTGCAGACTCCGCACCTGCACCTACAGTAATAGTAGAGTACCACGCAGTCAGAGTCGGACTGATATTGCTTACAAGCGCAGTAATGGTAGCAGAAGTCGGCGCCGGAGTATTGCCTGCTTCAGTATAAGCGAAGGAAGATGCTGTGCTCGATAGGCTAAGTACCGCACCTCTTTTCTTCTTGACAAGTGTTTGAGAGACATTTATTGTGACTGATGTTCCATCCTGCTTAGTGACTATTACTGGAATAGTCACTGTAGCCGTATTGGCAGACATACTCGAATAATTGCCAAGTCCAGCGCTAGAAAATGTAGGCGTACTGATACTCCCAGTATCTGTAACTATAGAGGGAGTACCAAAGCGATAACTACCCGCCGCATAAGGCGATGTAGCATCGTAAGTGCTAATTTGAGTAGCGCCTTCGTAAATAGTAAATGTAGACCCAGAACCTGTAAAGCTATAAATACTGCCAGCAGCATCAGCATCAAATTCATGGGTGCTATTAGCCATAGACACGAATACACCATCAACTGCCTCATCTACAAGTTGCACAGTAGTGGTGTCAGAGTAGCTACCTGCTGTGGCAGTCACGGTAATCCGTGTAGCGCTGCCAAACTGGGTATTCGTTACGGTAGCCGTAGCATTGCCATTAGAATCTGTACCTGTAGTGAAGCTTACGGCGCCACCGACTTGGTTCAGTATAGACCAGGATACATTGTCGGTAACTCCCTGCTTTACTGCAGTAAACTTGATGTTAGCTGGGGCTAGTGTACTAGAGGTCTTCGGCTTCACAAAGAACGGAGACGTACTGCTTACACGCACGGAGCTAGAACCGGCCACCAATACGTCAAGCAGGGCGGTGTCCGTATGAGTGACGCTGTATTTATCAGTTACGGAAACTTTAACCCCGAAAGATAATACACCGGCTGCAGCAACTTCATCGTAGTCAAGGAGCCAAGTCATGTCATTTACTGCGTCAGGTACTAATGTAATACCTGGAATAGTGACTCCAGAAGAATCTACCGCAGTCAGTGTATATACAGGTGAAGACGCAAACTCCAGAAACTTGGGAGCTACGTACACTTCCATTACTGCAGGTGAACCTACTCCTGCACCATCGACCCTAAACAGAGCACTCTCTGTGCTGACACTTACACCTACAGAGCTTTCTCTAATCTTAATTGTTCTGATTTCTGCAGTAAATACAGCACCAGTAGTGTCGGTCAGACTTGCTTGGATAGTGACTGCATTAGTCAGCATATCAGAGAACAGAAGCTTAGCCTTTTTAGGATTCGCCGCTAGAGGTGTACCCTCTAGGACCGGGCTCAAAGTTGCAGTTCCTGAAACTACGGTAAATACTGGATCAGCTGTGGCTGTTACTCCGACAATATCTAGCGAGTAAATAATACCGTCAGAAGGTATAGCCGTACCGTCTTCAGAAACGATAAAGTTATCGCTAGACTCCACAAGGTAAATACCTTGAGGCCGTATAGGGGTAAACCGAGGTGTAGTAGCCTGCAGCTTCAAATCACGACTATTAACGATACTTGCCATTACACTAACACTCCTATGGTAATTCTTGAATTGAACCAGTCTCTCTCGATACGCACAACCGTGCCAGTTTTTCCAGTATCAAGTCCGAACCGGTAGTGGTGTATTTTAAGCCCATCGCCTAGCTCTGTCAGCATTAGATGTGGAAAATATACGGCCTCATAGACGTAACGCTGCGTAGACCACAATGCAAGTCTCCGATCTGCTTCATTATCTGCATCTGCTTGCGTCAGTAGGAGGGTGTCCTCTGCAAAGCCTGCAGTCGGAAGGTCGTAATCAGTTGCCACTGGTAAATTTTTACTGTCTACACTATACCACTCGCTCTTGAACACGTTAAGGTTGCCTGGAGAAATGCCAGCAGCCAAGTCCTCGGTATGCGTAGACCAATTCAGGCAATAGTTCAGCTTTATAGCCGCTTTTACGGTAGGCTTATCTGCTACCGTAAAAGTATCCTCCAGCATATCTGCTGGATATACCTCCTTTACTGTACCTGATGGCGGCAGCTCCAGTTTTACAAGTTGAATCTTTCCCTGGCTGTTGCATGTGAGAGCAGCCCCTACGCTAGAGGCAAGTCTTTGGCATGCGTCTAGTTTAGTGGTTTCTGTAGAAATCCACAGACCTATTGGTTGTGGGTTGGCAGTCGCAAACTCTGCAAAGTTTGTGTAGTCGATTTCTGCAGGAAGCTTGGACGAGTCAGGACCATAATCGCTAATTATCCTAGCCACCACCTCAGCAATATTGTTCGTGTAAGATGGTGTCTTGCTGCCCTGTACGCTGGCTGTAATTTTGCCGAATGGCGCCTGTGCAAGTTTGAATGTTCCTGCACTGAGGTTCTTAGTGATATTTACAGGATACCCGTTATCTCTGACCTCTATCACATCCTCAATAGCTGAACCATGTACTGTGTATTCAAGGTCAGCAGCAGAACTCAACACGGCAGGCACATTAAAGCACTCCCCAAAGGTCAGCGGCACTAACGTACCATCTCCGTCAGGTAGCACAGTATCCACTATAGGTACGGCCAATTTAGCCATCCGATTAAGGATAACCATGTTAAGGGTCGCCTGAGTCCTAGAATATAGGTTATCTATGTGACCTTTAAATATCAGACGAAAATCTGACTTAGGAAAGCGCGGATCACCGATATATACGGACACAGGACGGTTAACCCATACGTAGTCTAAGAGTGCGTCCTTAGAGCCGTCTAGGTTTATAAGTTCAATGTCTCCGTACCCAACATCAGCCGAGCCATCTAAGTTAATAGACTCAGTGAAAGTTACACCCCCCGAAATAGAGGGGTCATACACCCTATTTGCTGGGGAGTCTAGTGGTGAGGAGATAAAGGTGCGGTTAGAAAAGTAGAAGGGGGTGGGAACCCCTCCTACTAATACGTCATCTACCTCTACCAGAATTAACTTAACAGCATCCTGCGACTGTAACCAAGTTATGAACTGTTCGTCTGTCATCTTTGTACCTTACGCTTCACATTTTCCATGTAGGCGGACTTGCTACCTGTCTCAGTAACTGCGTTACTAACTACCCTAGTATTGTCCTCTGTAGCTTTGGCATTCATTACAGCACCATCAATAACCGCCTCTACAAGCTTCTCTTGAAGCTCGGCGACCTGTTGCCGCAAAGCAGCTAGTTCCGCTACAAGCTCTGAGTTCTGTGCCGCAGTGCCGAAAAGATGAGCAGTCTGGGCAGAACTATAGTACATAGCCGGTCCTGTGACTTCAAGCTCTGGCCCGTTCTCCCCGACAAGTCTCATGCCTCCAGAGTGGTATCCGCCATTCGCAAATTTAGGTATGCTCTTACCAAACATAGATGACGGGTCATCCACCAGATAAGACTCCGATGCTACAGTTTTTGCAAACAAATCGAAGAAACCTGCACTATCTGTAGATTTACGTACATTTAGCCAATATGAAAATCCAGCTATATCTATCTGAGAAGCTTCAGTACCAAATCCGAATCTGCCAATTTCGTTGTAGGCTGTTGTAACATCTCCAGCTATAGTGCTTCCGAAACTGCTAGTCAGCTGTTGACTATAGGCTCCAATCAACTCTACAAGTGTTCTAACTCCAGAGTTAATACCTTCAAGATAAGTTACTTGGGTATTAGCTGCGTTCAGTAGCCCTTGCGTATCATTTACCCTGCCTGCATTTGTATCTTCTATTCTAGCTATGTCAGCCAATACTTTATCAAAATCAGAGGTGTAACTAGAGCCTGATGCAAACATGACTCTACTTTGTTCCAGCAAAGCAGACGCATAGTTTCCAAAGTCTTCTGCAGCCTTGACGTCTCCTCCCAGCGCTTTTTGATACGTTACCGCATATACAGCCTTAGCCTGCTCATATTTCTGGGTAGGAGTGGCTGTAGATAGTGCGCCCATCGTCAGGTCTTGCTTGAGCGTTACCAGCGCGTCTCCTATGCCCTTATAGCTCTTGAGAAGGTCTTCAAGCCTGGAGGCTTCCACTTTATACGCCTCCGTAAGAGAATCCTTCAGCTTAGAGACACCTGCAGCGGCATCTGCAGCGGCAGCGGCATCTGCAGCGGCAGCGGCATCTGCAGCGGCAGCGGCATCCTCAAAGGAGGGCAGCACGGCACTGACCGCGCCCGACAAAGCCAGCAGCCCCGCTGCGGTTTCTGCACCGGCATCGCCCAAGGCCAGTTGGGCTT
>VFQM010003446.1_pt1 | contig 10056 bp, 8 predicted proteins | sample 3512391 | NCBI WGS metagenome assembly VFQM01 (sample SAMN10412369, study PRJNA504923) | tailings metagenome | isolation source: Replicate 1 from Balatoc abandoned mine | place: Philippines
TTCCAGCCTATACTTTTTGGGAGCAGTGGGAACCTTAGTCTACCTCATCCCTTCCCTTCCCGAAATCGCTGCGCTCATCGGGACAGGCTTCCTTAAGGAGAAGGCGATCAAGAAGTGGTAGGTTTGGAGATCCTGGTCCAATCCATACTACTCCCTTATTCAGATGAGTTTTTTAGGTTGAATTGAAAACTGATTTACACCCATTCACTTCCAAAGATTTAGTAATGGCAAGAAAGTGATTTTCAGGTAATAAAAAATACCCACTAGTGGGTATTTTTCGGGGTGAAATGAAAAAAAACGGGTAGAAAGTGAGGGGTTTTGGGTGGGAAGAGGTGGGTTTGGGATTGCAAATCCCGAGGATAATAGGGTCGAATTACAAATTCGAACCAGCAGAGGGCTTTCATTTTACATTAAATCTTGAACTTTTTCTAAAAGTCGAGGGATTTGAAGTTCAATTCCTTTCTCAATGGCTTTAGTTGATACTCTGGAGACCCAGTTCATTAGTTTCTTTCCGACGCTTGCCTTACCAGAATCGGTTTCAAAAATAGTTTTAAGCTCTTTAAGATCTTCATCTGGAATACCAAGCTGCTTAAGTTCGTTGACAGTTTTTTCGATTTTCTTGTCAACAATATTCGAGATTGTTTGGTTTATATGATCCCCTAGTCCAATATTGGAGTTTGCATGTTCACCGTAAATGTTGTTGTTAATAATGGTCTTTGCAATTTCTTTCGATTCATCTGTTAGTTTAAAATCGTTCTCCATATTAGGGAATGCCGAATCCAGTTCAAGTAATGTATCTATGAGCTTATTCTTAGTTATCTCAATGATGTGATTCAACTGGCTGAATTGAATTCTTCTAGTGACACCTACTAGTTGATCTTCTCGAGTGGATTGTCTAAACATACTTACGATATTCTGTGGCATTTCTTCGACTCCATAAAGACCATCTCCTTGGTTTACACTATGATAAAGAGTTGCAATGCTTTGAGTAATGTTCATCTCATGCATATTGATTTTCAAATCCTTTTCTAGGTTGGAAACGTCCATTGGAACTGTTCGTTCTCCAACAAAAGGAACAAAAAGTGTAGCGTAAATCTCACAAGGAACCTTCCTGTATTTGGGAAGTTCTACTCCTTTTTCTCCATACCCATTCACCTCTTTTGATATCCATTCTTTGAGCTGAGTGTTGTTGAGCTTATACGCAATAAGCTTTGCCCTAGACAATCCTTTAACTAGGTCAATTTCTTCGTATACTAAATCTTTGATTAAATCCTTAATCATTGGCTTGAAAGTATTGGCAGTAATCGGGTCAGGCAAGGGAATTTCACCCTAACCTTCCCACAGACTTCCGAAGAGTCGAGACAGGCTGTTTGTGAGACTCTTACCTCACACAGCCTGCTCCGATCAATATCAGGAGCTCTTCTTGTTTTTAAATCGCTTGGTACTAAAAGTACCTAAGGTTGAATTAATTTCCAATGCTCGAGTAACCATAGGCTTGTCATGCAAACGACAGCTGCCGAAATCTAAGCCTATCACTTGCTTGGCTTAGAGATGATACCTCCGCGTCTGGTGACTTTCATCCTTTGGAACGGTTATAGTATTGACTTTCTGTCAAGTGTTTTTCTTTTCAGTTATCCAAAACCTATGGTCTTTGTCAAGAAACACTACATAAAATACATTGTCTTCAAAATAACCTATTACACACTCTTTTCCCTGAATGTGCATAGAACACCACGCAATGTCTTCAGGAATATGTTTTGGGTGATAAAAATCTGATTTATCAGGAAATGTTCCTTTAGGATATTCTTTGATAATTTGTTGTCGGGTTGCTTCAATTCTGGTCAGCCCACAAACACCCTGAATTTTTCTAATAGCTAATGCAAGTAAATCCTCACCTTCCCAAAGCTCAAACGATTGACCTTGATTACTATCAAAGTCTTTGAAACTTATGACTATAAATCTTTCTCTTTGACCTGAACGTAAATCAATGCTTTTAACTTCTCTTTTGTAGGAAGCAGCATTCCTTTCATTAAACTTGTTCTGCTTCCCGTTTCCCATAGAGTAAATCGTTTAATTTCTCATCAATGTCAAAGTATGGTATTGCTCCGTATTTGCCTTCAAAATAATTTTTGTCAAATGCGGATTTGTTTCTGACTTTGTCGGTTTTAAAGTCGGATAAAGAAAATAACTCGGAAGCTCCGAACTGATTTTTTTCTACAAACCAAATTTGGTCTCTTCTAAATGTCTCTTTGTTGAGCAAGGAAATGTCATGAACAGCACAAATTAACTGGGCTTTACTCATATTAAACTTGTGAAAGAAGTCAACAAGACGCAAGGTTAAATGACTATGTAATCTAGAGTCAAGCTCGTCTATGATTAATACTTTTCCGTTTTGAAGTGTATCATACCAAGGACCAAGTAAGTATAAAAGTTTTTTAGTTCCTTCGGATTCCTGCTTATCAAAGTTGAATGGAACAGTATCAACTAAAATATTGTTCTCATCGTATTTTCTATGAAAAGTTATGAGTTGGTCTCTTTTGGGTTGCTTTGACTGTATTTTCTGAATACTTGTAAGTAGATTTATTATTTCTTCGTCTTTCTCTTTATCTCTTAAAGTTTCAAGGTCTATTTCGTTAACATCTTCTTCAGTTGTTGAAAGATTGGCTATCTCTAAGTATTTTACGAAATGTAGAACCCAATTAAAAAACTGTTTATCTGATTTTAATTTGTCAATAGTGTATCGTTTGTGCCCACGGTCATGAATTCCATTCACGAAATTGAATTTTTTGAACCAGTTCACGATGTTTGTAGATGTCTCTTTGCCTAAAGTGGCCAAAAGGGAAAGAAATAAAACATTCTCTTTTACATCTTCTTCTTTTCCCAGTCCTTCTTTAAAAGCGGATTTATTTACCTCAATCTTTTGTTGGTCTCTTTTGAATAGATAGACTTCTTTGCTAGTTGTATGAAAAAGCCATTCGGCTACTATTTTGTCGTAGTCAATTTCAAATCCGTATCGATACTTAGTTTCTTTTTGAATGAAAGAAATTTCAAAAAAGCTGGTGTCTTTCTCTGACTTTGTGTAAAGTGCAAATTTTTCCAATGGGAATTTTCTTTCGCTATTCTCCATTAACGCATCTCTGAAAGAGTTCAAAACAGTTTGCTTCATGAAACCCATAGCTTCAAGAAGGTTACTCTTACCGCTTGCGTTGTTACCGTAAACCACAGCCGATTTTAAGAGATTAAGATTGCTTCCTGTCTCAAGAATATGCGTCTCTCGGTGTTCCTTAAAAGACTTGGCAGCCACCATTGAAAGTGTTGTTAAGTCTTTAAATGAAAGGAAATTCTCTATGCTGAATTCTATTAACATGTCTTTTATTGTCTGTTTGAATTAGACTCCAAAGTTACGTCATAATTTGAAATTTGCAATTTTATTTCATTTTTTCGTTTTTGATTAGCGGTTTTGTCTATTTGCGTAGCGTTTTAGAATGACACCCAACTCATTTATTTTCACGGTTTTTTCATGATTATCCCCCAAATTCGAATAGCTAAGCCCCATAAATTCGATTATTTCATGGTGTTTTTTTTCAAGCTAAAGACAACTCGTCGAAATTTAAATCGGTAAAAATCTCCATTCACTTTGTCTAATCATCCCTCCTACCCGACCACCTTTCCAGCCAAGTATCTCTGTACTTCATAGACATCGATGCTTTTGTTGAACTTTTTGCTGACTGAGGCAGGTTTCGCCTCACCCCTCCCTCTCCTTGAGGAGAGGGCGATCATGAAGTAGAAAACTCAAGGCTAGTAATCCATAGGGGCTTTTCCCACAATCGATTTAGCTGAATATCAAAAGCTTCGTTATGCTAAGAAAGGGAATTTTGGGGAAGAAAAAATACCCACTAGTGGGTATTTTAAATCATCAATTGGGGTATTTTTCGGGGGAAGAATGAAAAAAGTGACTGCAAAATTTACTTTACCTTACAGTCACTTGAGTCACTATCGTTACCCAGCCTGCCTCAAAGAGTTCCAAATTTGATTTACCTCATGGCCCCATAAATTTACGTTTTCCAGCAAAACGGCTGAGTCTTCACTTCCAGAAACTATCCTATTAGCGAATACGTCGTAGCAAAAACACAAACTTGGCATCACAGCCTCATCGTCTCTAGCCACCTCCCTTTCTAAATACTCCCAAAGTAAAGTGGCAACTAAACTGGATTGCTTAAAATCAAATGGCTTTGACTTACATACATGAATTTTAAATCCTCCCAAATACTTTTGGCCATCAATTTCAGTTCGAAACACCACATCAGGAGCAATGACTATTTCCAAGCTCCCGATAATCAAACTTTTTGTATCAGGCTTGAATTTCTCATATCTTATAGATTGGAGTAGGCGGGGTACAGGAACACCAAGAAAACATTCTAGGGCCTCTATAGAAACCTTTTGATCAATCTTTTGCCTGTCATTCTCAAATTGTGTCCTCCTTTTCAATGTTTCAATTCCAGAATAGATTGGATCTAAGTTCCAGTTTTCAGAAATGCTCTTTTTGAGTCTTCCCTTTGCTAATTGGTACCAGGGAATTAAGACTGGATTTGGTACGATTTGTTGTTTAACAATTCTTGCTTTTCCTTTTTCTGTCGCCTTGGAAAATTCGGCCAACTGGTTTATGGATATGGTTGCCATAACATTGTTTTTAAGGTAAGGTGATATTTTTTAAAAAGGGCCGACCAATGATCGGCCCAAGGCCAAAAAGGCCTTAATTCGGTGTGGATCGTCTATGTCCAGGCACCTTGACTGTTTTGCCGCCTACCTTCTTGGTATGCGGTTTTACTGGGACGATTTTCTTCCCATCTCCGGTTTTTGCCATTGTTCTAGCGTTTAACCACCTCTATCAAATAGGCAGAGGCATTACCTACCGGGAAAATAAAAAAACTCTTACCTTTGGGTTCTCACGCACCAAGTTTAAGAGGGAGAGAGCCTATTTTCCCAACGGAAGCTCTCCCCTTATTTTTGACTCAATTGACTAAGCTTTTTTAAGCTTAATTCTTTCTTTTTCATCATGCATTGTGCCAAAAGTCACAAAATCAGGAACTTTGACGAATATTGTCAGAACTTATTCATTACTGCTAAATATTATTCTGATTTACTAAGTAACTGACAGAATTACTAACATGGCAGGTGACAGGCTGGCAGTCTGACATGCTTTTTTTAATGGTTGTCAGGCAATTATGCGTATTCCAATTTCATCTCTTCAATTCTTTTTAAAATATCATTTACTGGCTGGGTGAGTTCTTCACCCATTTTGATCACCTCATTGGGGTAATCTTCTTTCAAGAGGACCATTAAGGCAAAATAGGTTGGTTTTAGCACCTCCTTGAGGATGGGATTTTTTGAAAACAAATTCTTAGCAAGGTGGTATTGACTCTTTGCAAGAAGGAGAAGTACAGTGTCGTTGTAATTCTCACTTAAAGCATCAAGTTTAACTACGGCTTCTATCAAATTTGTTGAATCAAGTAACTCATAGGCTGGTTGAAACCTTCCTAGCCAAATCATTCCAAATGCTTGATAAATCTTCAGCGAAATATGAATATCTGGAATCTCTTCCAGCCTATTAAGCAGGGCTTCAGTAGCATTTTTATTGGGCTCAAAATGCAAATTGAAAAAGAAAGAATTGGCAATCGCTTGTTGGTATTTGAAACTCCTTATCCCCGCTTTATCAAAATCCTCAATTGCTTTTTCGAAAAGAGATTGAATTTCTGGAAAAAGATCTTCAACCTCCTCTTTGGACCTTAGCAGATTAAGCCCATGGTAAAAGTTAAAAAAAGCATCGTTCTTTGAAATTGCAGAAAGTGGTTCTTTCGTTTTCAATGAAATATCACCTTTGAACTCTGTAAAATAAAAGTCCAATATCTCATGAGGTCGAATTTTACCCAATCGAAACCCTTTCAAGTAATAATTTTCTGCTTCTTGTAGCCTACCCAACTCAATATAAACTTTGGGTAATTGAATGATTGCATTATCAGATCCAGAATCAATTGCTTTTTTTAGAAAAAACTCAGCATTTGTAAAATCTCCAACTGCAAAATAGACTTCTCCAAGGGCCAAACTCTTTTCATCATTTTGAATTTTTGGAGATCGCTCTAATATTTGATTAAATAAATGAGGCTGATCTAGTAGGATGCACAAGTTTTTCAAAAATTCTAATTCTGAGAGCTCTAAATCAAAAAGATCAATAATTTCATTGATGGCAATCTGGGACTCCTTTTTAAGATAAAAAATATAACTAAGAAAAATTCTATGGTAATTCTTCTTTTCTTTCGCTCCTGATATGATTTCAATCGCCCTATCTAAATCCCCTTTTTGTAGAGACTTTGACGCAAGAATAAATTTCTTTTGTCCATAATTAAAATGCTGTATTTGATCTTCGCTCAATATTGCAGATGTAGCCTCAACCATTTCATCGAGCTTTGCCAAATTTACTTTGTTGAGGTCAACTAAAGCATCAGCTATTAAAAGAGCCGATTTAGAGTTATAGGCACCTGATTGAAGTCTTAAAATATGCCTTTCCAAAAAGAACTCCATGCTTTCTTGATCATCATACCACATCTCCAAAAACTTTGTCAACCATTTAACCCGCCTCCTATCTCTTCGATCTCCATTTCGCATGAGATACCAAATATTAAAAAATCGTTCTCTTACCTGATAAAGATGGTTTTTGGTGTTAGTCTGCTTTTTTTCAATCACATTATTTTTTTCCAATTGAGCCAAATGGGCAGAGATCAATTTGGTTTGGACCTTTTTCCCGTCCTCTCTGATTCGATCTGAGATTTCCTTTGCGCTGATTGCATCCCAATTTTTTGCAATCACATCCACGATTCTTCTTTGCTGAACAGGTAGATCTTCTATTCTATGCTTATATAATGGAGTAATCTGATCCAGAATGGTTTCAAGATCATTTAATGCGGAGCCATCCTGATCCTCCAAAAGTACCTGATAAACCATCATTAAAGTTCGGATCACTCCCCCTGTGAGGATCGCAAGCGTATCGATTTTTCCCTTTGCTTTTTTTAAATCGATTTTCTGCTGACTTTTTTCCTGGAGTTTTTCGATCAGCTGATAGGTTTCTTCTTTGGATAATCCCTCCAGCCTCATAATTTGAAAAAATTCAAAAAAAGGCTCTGAATAGTCATGAAGGTCCTGAAGAACGATTGCCGATGCTCCAATAATTCTTAGTTCACTACTATGCATCAAGATCTCGCGAAGACGTCTTTTCTCCTTCTCCCTAAGATTGTCCAAAAAAAGTTGCCCAAAGTTGTCAAAGAATATGATGAGCTTCTTTTTATTCTTTTGAAGAACCTCCACCAAGAAATCAAAGCATCTTTTCTCGTAATCCTCAAAATCAATAAATGCCTCGGTATGATTGAAAAATTCACCATTAGTATTTAGGGCATCATCCAGAAAATCCAATAATTTTTCCCAAAGCCTAGAGAGTGAAGTCAAGTCATAAGACTCTTCCCCCAAAAATACAGGAAGCAGCCAACTATTTAAATCCGAAGAATTTTCAATTTCATACTTCAACCGGAGCAAAAGGGTAGTTTTCCCCATCCCACGCTGCCCCTGGATGAGGTAATGCTTTTCCGGATATTTCATATCACTTGATCTGATATCCGAAAAAATCTTTTCAAAACTCTTGGTTCTGACCACGAAACTTTCGATCAGTTCCGGTTTCGACAGACTGGCAGGATTATATAGTGTCTTGACGCTCATTTCTTATTTGCAAATATGTTTACGGCACCACATCTGAAGGATTGGGGAGGTGTACCGGTAGATTTTTTCATCACTTTTGAATAAATACCCGTCACCTTCCAAGATATCCATGATTCTCCGGGTCTCTTCGACTGAATGCTTCACTCCGAAATCCAAGATTCTATCTATGCTAATCGTATCCTGAAGTGCGATAAATTCAAGAACATCAAAAACAAAATTGTACTCATTCCCTTTGAACAAAGCTGACAAACGAGCGAAATAGGGTTCAAACTGCGGTTTGTTCCTTAAATGGACAATCTGATCAAACGCTTGATCAATTGATTCTTCAGTGATTGATTCTCCCTCGCTTGCTTCAAATACATCGACAATCTCTTGAGCGATCAACTGTAAGTGGAAGGGAATTAGCCATCCCATTTTCTCCAATACATATCGAATCAAGGGCTCCACTAGGCTTACCTTGTCGTATTCCAATAGTCTGGTTAAAAAATCCTGCGCCTCTCCAAGAGAAAGTGGAGCCACTTCGACCGTTCGAAGATCATTAACAGCCGTGAGTTCAGTTACTTTCTCAACCATGGGGAAAAGAGACAAAGATCCCGTGTAGACAAAATGAATCTTGTCTAAGACATGTCTGTGATGACGTAGCTCTCTGTTTTTTTGAATGAAGTGTTCGGCAGCATTGTTACCCTCGCGATTTAGAATATTTTGGATGGTTTGGGGAAACTCATCAATCAGAATGACCACATGTCCAAACTCCGGCTTAATATTTTCAAATAAGTCCGTAAGAATCTGGAAGTAATCAGTTTCGCCTTTTTCCCTAATCTCAACGTGATAAACAGTTTTTACCCTACCCAAAACTGATTCAATTCCTCCTTTTATGGAATCATAGAGCTTACTCAGTTTTCCAATGGCCTCACTTCTGATCAACGCTTCAAAAATGATCTTAAAGAACTCATTTTCGGAATCCACCGATTCTGTAATCGCATATATAAAAAAGTAGCCTTCTTGAGGAAATTCCTCAATGTGTTTAAGGATAGACGTCTTACCAACTCTCCTTGGAGCAGAAAGGTAAATACTAGTCCCTTTATCAAGGACACGATAGATCTTTCTTACCTCAGTCTCTCTGGGATAGAATGCCTCACCTCTTGCCGGATTTCCTAGACTGTTTTTCATTTGACAATTTTCTTATTGCTAAAATTAATGACAATATTTTTATTGTCAAATAAGTTGACAAAATTTTTATTGTCAAATAAAGATTCTTAGAAGCAGCTCGGTAAAACGGCAATGGAAAATCAAAAGATCCTATCCTAATGCCTTAGCTCAAGCCATTCAGACATCGCATAATCAATATCCTTTTCCGTAAACCTTAAAAGTTCCGACAAGGATATCGGGTCTACGCTGAAATCATTAAAAGTCTGCTGCAAAACACCATTTTCATCATAATAGTACCCGTGGTAGAACCAACGGTTGACCAAGCCCAAACCACCCAAAATGAACTCAACCTTAAAATATTCTCTTGGTTCGATCCCATCATATAAAAAGAAGGTCATGCTTTGAGCATTAATTGGAATTTCTCGCGAATGGGTTTCGATTAAGGGAAGAAACTCTTTGGAGTTTGAAGTATTAAAGGAGTAATTCATATCTCTCATATTTTCGTGGATTTCAGTCAAATTGCTACCTGACAGATTACACAAGCCCAACTTGCATGATCCTCCCCATCGAATTACCCCACTAATCATCCTTCATGCTGCCAGCAATAACTACTTCCTGCCGATGCATTTCTGGAGCATCGGGAACCTGCTTTGATTTACCTCACCCCACCCCTTCCCGAAATCGCTGCGCTCATCGGGACAGGCTTCCTTCAGGAGAGGGCGATCAAGCAGTAGAAAGTCCAAGGCTAGAAATCCATAGGGCTTATCCCGGTTACTCTCGCTGATTATAAAAATCTTCTTTAGGCTAAGAAAGGGAATTTTGGGGAATTTCCCAGCGCTACAATCTGGCCTCCCGATTAGCTACACTATCGGGACAGGCTCTCGCTCCCCCTTGCAGGCTGGCCGAAACCTAAAACAGCCCACAGGGCTGTTTCTTAACGGTTTGTCCTCCACCCGGACATTTATTTACGCTCAGTCCTCCACAACTGGGTATTTTTCGAGTTGAAATGAAAAAAATCGGGTAGGAAGTAAGGATTTTTGGGTGGGAAGAGGTGGATTTGGATAGTTCTTGAAAAGTTCTAAGTAATCATCGAACAACCAAACCTCACCCCCAATTCCTCTAAAAATTCAAAGTCATGAATGC
>VFQM010003447.1_pt1 | contig 10052 bp, 8 predicted proteins | sample 3512391 | NCBI WGS metagenome assembly VFQM01 (sample SAMN10412369, study PRJNA504923) | tailings metagenome | isolation source: Replicate 1 from Balatoc abandoned mine | place: Philippines
TACGCTTTGACTGCCAGCGCCGGCGCGCCTCCGGACGAGATCAACCTGCTGGACCGAGACTGGGGACTTCCGCCGTGGATTCCTCACAGGTTGCAAGAAGCGGCCTACGCGCCTTTCATCGAGCTGCTGCGTGCCAACATGCGGTTTGCCGGCGCGCTGCGCATCGATCACGTCATGGGCCTTTATCGACTGTTCTGGGTGATGCGCGGCCATGCTGCTGCGGAAGGCTGCTATGTCAGTTATCCCTTCGAGGACCTGCTTGGCATCCTGGCGCTGGAAAGCCAGCGCAACCGCTGCCTGGTAGTGGGCGAGGATCTCGGCACCGTGCCGGACGAAGTGCGGCATGCCCTGCAGCCAGCCGGCGTGCTGTCGACGCGGGTGCTGTATTTCGAACGCCAGGCCGACGGGCGCATGAAGCCGCCGCACGAGTATCCCGTGCAGGCCGCCGCCACCGTCACCACCCATGACCTGCCAACCCTGGCCGGCTACTGGAGCGGGCTGGACATCGACTTGCGCCAGCGCCTGGGCCTGTTCCCATCGGATGAAGTGCTCAACCGCCAGATCGCGGCACGCGATGCCGACCGCCCGCATCTGCTGCAGGCGCTGGAGGGGGAGGGGCTCATGCCACCTGCAGGCGAAGCCTTGCCGGAGATGACGCCGGCGCTCGCGCAGGCGGTGTACGCCTACCTCGCGCGTTCGCCGTCGAAGCTGCTGCTGGTGCAGATGGAGGATGGTTTCGGCGTCGCCGAGCAACCCAACCTGCCGGGTACGACCGAAGCCATTTATCCATGCTGGCGGCTCAGGCTGCCGATCGAGCTGGAGGATTGGCACAGGCATGACTACCTGCAGGGCATCATCCAGGCCCTGCGCACGGCACGGCCATAAATTCACAACAATCCCGCAGGCAACCAAGTCGCGCCGCATCCATGCTGCAGTTTTTTCCATGACCAGCCGTCTCAGACGGCATGCATCATCACGCCCGCGACAAATGCAACAAGATTGCATATGAAATCTTGTTGCATTATGCTTCGCTCCAATCAGGCTGCCCCATGACAAGGGGAGGCACTTTCCATGCTGTGACAGAAAGGATTGGAGCAACATCATGCTGTACGACAACAATGCGGCGGGCTGACCACGATTTCATCAGCTTCGCCTGGCCATCCTGAGCGCACTGGCCTTACCCCTTGCCCATGCCGAAACGGTGCTTCCCACCGTCCAGGTAATTGAAATCGCGGAAGAGGGCGAACTGGCAAGAATCTCGTCCAGCGGCAGCCGGCTCGGCCTGACGCTGCATGAGCTTCCCGCCAGTCTTGAAGGTGTCGACAGCGATGTCATGCAAAAGCGCGGGGACTACAGGGTTTCCGAGGCCATCACGCGCACGGCCGGCGTGACGGGCACCGGTAACAGCGGTGACGGGGGCATGGCCTTTTCCGTGCGGGGATTTTCCGGGACGAATTCAGTGGGCCTGGCGGAAGACGGCCAGCGCCTCGCCACCGGGGCGGGCACGCAATCCCATCCAAGCGACAGTTGGGGCTATGAGCGCATCGAGGTGTTGCGCGGACCCGCTTCAGTCGTCTACGGAAGCGGCACAGTGGGCGCGACCATCAATGCGGTTCGCAAGGCGCCCAGCCGGGAATCCAGCCTGGAAGCGCTCATGGGGATGGGCACTGATGGTCTGGTCAGGGCGGGGGTGGGCGGGACGGGGGCGATAGGGGAGAACGCCAGTTTCCGCATCGACGCCTACGGTCACACCAGCGATGGCAGCCGGGACCTCGGCGACGCCAGGGGCGGCAAGTTCATGAGCACCTTGCAACTGCAGCCGAGCAGCAATCTGCAATTCCAGGTTCTTGCCGACTACAGCGACCAGCGGCCTGAGCGCTACTGGGGCACACCCCTCGTCAACGGCCGGATAGCCGGCAGGCTCAGGGACGAGAATTACAACGTCAACGACAGTGTCATCCGCTACGAGGACAACCGCCTGCGTGGCCGAGCAGAGTGGCAAGTCAACGACTGGCTGCGTCTGAGAAACGAAGCCTACCGTTTCGGTGCAGACCGCCACTGGAAAAACGTCGAGCAGTACCAGTTCGACCCCGTGACGAACACCGTGGACCGGTCGGATTATCTGGAAATCAAGCACGACATGGTGCAGGCGGGCAACCGGCTGGAGGCCGCACTGACAGGCAACAGCCATCGGGCCGTGCTGGGATGGGAGGTCGCCAAGGTCGATTTCACCCATATCAACAACTCGCCCTACGGCGGAAGTTCCACGGTGTCTGCGAGCAACCCGGCACACGGCCAATGGGCCAGCCCTGATCCGACCACGCCGAAATACCAGACCGAAACCATCCTGCATGGCTTTTACGCCGAGGATGCATTCCAGCTCAGCGATCGCTGGCTGCTGCTGGGCGGGATTCGCCACGATATCGCCGACATATCGCGCGACGACCTCGTGGGCGCTGGCACCGATCTGGACGCGACGATTTCTGGTACCGCCTGGCGCCTGGGGCTGACCTACATGATGTCCGGAGCCACCAGCCTGTACGCGCAGGCCAGTACCGGGCACGACCCGGTCACCAGCCTGGTCACGATGAATCTCCGCAACAAGGATTTTTCCCTGACCCGCGGCCGCCAGGTCGAGGCCGGCATCAAGCAGCGCCTGCCCAAAAGCTTGGGCGAATGGACAGCGGCGCTTTACCGCATCGAAAAGGATGACATCATCACCCGCGACCCTTCGAATCCGGCGCTTTCCGTGCAGGGCGGCAGCCAGCATTCGAAGGGCCTGGAGGTCACCGCCAACCTGACTCCGCACAAGAACTGGCGCCTGGAGGGCAACCTGGCCTTGCTCGATGCGCGCTATGACAAGCTCGTGGAAGCGGGCGGCGCCGACCGTTCCGGCAAGCGGCCGGTGGATGTGCCGGAAGTCGTTGCCAATCTCTGGGCGCATTACCGCATGGGCGAGTGGGAACTGTCGCTGGGCGCGCGCCATGTCGGCAAGCGCTATGCCGACAATGCCAATACGCTTGCGCTGCCGGCCTATACCGTGGCGGACGCCGCGCTCTCCTGGCAGTACGACAAGCGCACGACCTTGCGTTTCCTGGCCAGAAATCTCACCGACGAGGTGTATGCAACGACGTCCTACGGCAGCAAACAGTTCGTGCTGGGGGAAGCGCGCCGGTTCGAGGCGGTTGCGGAGCTGAAATTCTGACATGGCGGCAACGGTGTTGACCGCACGCGATCTGCACCTGCTGCATCGCTGGATGGGCATCGGGCTCGGGCTTGTCGTTCTGATCTGGTTCGTGTCCGGCGTGGTCATGCTGTTCGTCAGCCGCCCGGCGCTGGAGGAAAGCGAGCGGCTGCAAGCCCTGCCGGAACTCGGCCCGACTGCTGCCTTCGCTGCTCCGCTGGCAGCCTGGCAGTCGCTGGGCCTGACGGGCTGGCCGGAGGACGTGCGCCTCAATGCCGCGAACGGGCAGCCCGCCTACCATTTCCTCGCTGAAGGCAAATGGTCGTCCGTGCGCGCAGCGGACGGCATGCCGCTGTCCGCAACCAGCGCCAGTCAATCGGTCGACACTGCCCGCAAGCTGGTTCCGGATGGGAATGTCGTAGCCGTCACGGCGATAGACACTGACCAGTGGACGGTCTACCGAAGCTTCGACGCATGGCGGCCGTTTCTTCGGGTCGAGTTCGACAATGGCGGACAGATCTATATTTCCAGCCGCACTGGGGAGGCGGTGCTCGATACCAATAAATGGGAGCGCATAGGAAACTGGCTGGGTAGCGTGGTCCATTGGGTGTATTTCGTTCCCATACGCCAGCACGCCCAGCTTTGGCGCAGCACAGTGCTTGTGCTCAGCTTCCTTGCGCTGCTGCTCGCGGCGTCCGGTTTGTGGCTCGGTTTTCAGCGGCTGCGCCTGGTGCGCCGCTACAAGGAGGGACGCATCAGCCCCTACCGGGAGAGGCTGAAAAAATGGCATCACCTGCTGGGCATTGCCGGTGGAGGATTCGTCGTCAGCTGGCTGCTGAGCGGCTGGCTTTCCATGTCGCCGCTCGGTCTGGCCGCGGGGATCGGGCCCAGCCAGCAAGACCACCTCGGCTTTGCGGGCGGCCCGCTGTCAGCCGATGTGCTCGGGCTGGAGGCAAACTGGCCGCAAGGCACCCGCGAAATCGAATGGCTCAGGATCGGCGGCGAGGGCGTGATGCGCCAGCGCGGCGCCGAAGAAGAGAACCGGCTGACATGGCAAGACGGCAGGCACATGCCTTCGCTTTCGCTGGAGATGATTGCACGATCGGCCGAGCAGCTCAGGACAGGCTCTACATACACGGCAGAGTGGCTGCACGCGCCAGACCGACGCTATTACCCGCTGCGCCACCACCAGAAACCGTTCCCGGTTGCCCGGATCAGCTTCGAGGACGAGCGCAACAGTGTTTTCTACATTGATCCCGCAGCCGCGTCGATCACGATGCTTTCCGACCGCACGGACGCTGCCCACCGCTGGCTTTTCCTGGCGTTGCATAGGCTGGATTTTCCGCTGCTGGTCGCCAGTCCCCTGGTCCGGGACATTCTGGTCATCGCCTTTTCCATGCTCGGGGGGGCGGTGGTCATGGCCGGGTGCATTTTGGGATGGCGCCGATTGGGCAAGTAGCATGGAAAGAAGATGCAGAGGCAGGCAATGAATCCGTCCATTACGCCGGCATTACCGGTCAGGATGGCTGCTGCACAACATCCGCTGTCCATGCGACGCCAGTGGAATTGCCTGATTCAGGCGCTTTCCAGGTTCATGGAAGGCTGCCGGGGGGCAAGAGGGGGACTACAGCAAACAGGCTAGATGTTGCCGCTGCAGCGCGGACATATTCCTTCGATGACGAGCATGGATTCTTCGAATTGATAGCCCTTGGGCAGGCGGATCAGTTCCGTCTTGGTGCTGGCAAGGCAGACTGTCTGGTCGCAATGCGTGCAGTGGAAATGAACATGGTGATTGGTTTCCTGGAAGGCGGCGCTGTATCGCCAGACACGGTCCTTTCCGGGGATTTTATGGGCGAGATGCTTGTTGACCAGCCATTCCAGCACTCGGTAGATAGTCACGCGGTCGATCTGCTGCCCCACCGCGAGCAGCGCGGCTTCCACTTCCGCGTGGCTGAGTGCATGTGTTGCGTAAAGCAGCATGTCGAGCACGACGATGCGCGCATGCGTCGCGCGACCGTGCGGCTTGATGAGTTTTTCAGTTTCGGAGGGCATGGTGTCTGCAGTTCGGCAATAAGCGGGAATTTTAGCCTACATCCATGCCGGTTATCTGCCCACCCGCCGGGGCGGGGTTAGCGCTTCCAGTGGAGAAAGAAATGAGCAAGCGTCATGAAATTGCAGAGCGTCTGCGCAACGAAGGCAAGACTTTCCGTCAGATCGGCATCGAACTCAATGTCAGCCTGGAGCGTGCCAGACAGCTGGTTCTGGATGCGCGCAAGCTGCGGGAGCATGAATGGCTGCGCCGGGACATTCCCTGGCTTACGCTAAGCACGCGCACGCGGAATCGCATCATGTACTACGGGCTTTCCCGCCACGGGCGTTCGCCGGGCACGGACGATTTCCCCACGCCGCAGCTGATTCGCGGGCTGGTGAACGACGGGACCATACACCGGCAGTTGCCGAATTTCGGCAAGGTTTCGTTCCAGGAACTGGAGGATTGGCTGCGGCGTCATGGCGCCTGATCCGGTCGTTTCCTGAAAATGCTTCGCTGCGGGTCATTCAAGTTGGCCGCAGCGATGCGCGCTGCTATTCGCTGCCCAGGAATTCCTCGGCCAGCGAATTGGGGCCGAATTGTTCGATGAGCTCATCGACCTCGGCGAGAAGCGTGTCATCCTCGTCCTCATCCAGCACGCCTTCGCCCACGAGACGGACTCCCAGACCGGAAACGAGTGCCGCCCTCACTGCGGACAGGGTAGGCGGAGCTTGGCGATTGTCATCGTCGACCATCGACTCGATTACCCGTGAAAGCGCTTCGCCGGCATGTGCCTGTACGAAATCCACGGCCAGCGCGTCCTCGCCGAACTCCTCGATCAGCGCATCCATTTCGTCGAACATCGAAGCATCGGTGTCGAAATGATGCAGGCGTTCGGCTTCCCTGAAATCGGAAGGAAGCAGCCCGGCAAGAAAACGGCGCGCAGCGACAAGGGTAATGGGTTGATCGCTGTCGGGGTCGTTGACCCGGTTGCGGAGAAGTGCGGACAGGCCGGGACTGACACGGCTTGCCACATCGACGGGATGATGAATCATGGCATTCCCCTGCTTGTGTCGAGCGGAATTAAACTGGTGACGCCGTTCTGATTCCGCCATCTGTTCCTATTCTGAATATATAGCAGACAATGCATCCTGCGATGCGCCGAGCCCCACCTCTGGAAAAAACAGGAAAAAGCCCATGGTCCAGCCGCTGCCACCGGATCGCCTCTGCCACGCATGCGACGCCGAGCATTTTGCCTTCGATACCACTGACGATCTTGAAGAACTGACAGAGGCCATCGGCCAGATGCGTGCCGTCGACGCGGCGCAATTCGGCATCGGCATGCGACACACGGGCTACAACCTCTATGTCATGGGGCCTGCCGGCATCGGCAAGCGCTTTCTCGTCTACCAGATGCTGGGACGCCAGGTCGTTTCCGATGCCGCGCCTTCGGACTGGTGCTATGTAAACAATTTCAGCCAGCCCCACAAGCCGCGCGCCGTCGAATTGCCTGCCGGTACCGGCGCCGGATTGCAGACCGACATGCAGCAACTGCTCGCCGAACTGCAGTCCGCCATCCCCGCCGTGTTCGAAGGCGAGGAATACCGCCGTCGCCTTGCGCAGATAGACGAGGAGTACGAAGGACAGCAGGCCCAGGCCTTCGGTGACGTCGGTGAAGAGGCCGGCAAGCAAGGCATCATGCTGCTGCGCACCCCGAACGGCTTCTCGTTCGCACCGGTCAAGGATGGCGAGGTGATGAGTCCGGAAGACTACGACAAGCTGGCGCAGCAGCAAAAGGACCGCATCGACGAGGACGTCAACAGGCTGCAGGACAAGCTGGAGAAAGTCATCCGCCAGGTGCACCAGTGGCGGCGCGAACGCAACGAGCGGGTGCGCAAGCTCAACGAGGAGGCCGTGCTGTTCGCCGTCGGCCACCTGATCGACGCCCTGCGCAGCGAGTACGCGGCCTACCCTGCGGTGAGCGAATATCTCAATGAAGTGCAGCAGAACGTCATAGCGAGCATGGACGAGTTTCGCAAGCCGAGGGAGGCCTTGACCGGACTCGCCGCGCTTGCCGGGGACCAGCCCGGGTTCAACCGCTTTCTGGTCAATCTGCTGGTCGGGCACAGCAAAACCGACAGTGCGCCGGTCGTTTACGAGGAGAACCCCAGCTTCCAGAACCTGATGGGGCGGGTCGAGCACGTGTCGCAACTCGGCGCCCTCGTCACCAATTTCCTGCTGATCAAGCCCGGTGCGCTGCACATGGCCAATGGCGGCTATCTGCTGCTCGACGCCATCAAACTGCTGTCGCAGCCGTTTTCCTGGGAAGCACTGAAGCGGGCGCTGTCCACGCGCGAAATCCGCATCGAATCGCTGGGACAAATGTACAGCCTGGTCAGCACCGTGTCGCTCGAGCCCGAGCCGGTCCCGCTCGACGTCAAGGTCATCCTGCTCGGCAACCGCATGCTGTATTACATGCTGGCGGAATACGATCCCGAGTTCGGTGAGTTGTTCAAGGTGGCGGCCGATTTCGAGGACGAAGTCGAGCGCAATGCCGAAAATGACCTGCTCTACGCGCGCCTGATCGGCACGCTGGTGCGCAGGGAAAAGCTGCATCCTTTCGACCGTGGCGCCGTGGCCAGGGTGATCGAGCACTGCTCGCGCCGTGCCGAAGACGCCAAAAAGCTGTCCACGCACATGGAGAGCCTGTCGGATCTGGTGCGCGAGGCGAATTACTGGGCGACGCAGGCGGGCAGGGCGATTGTTACCCGCAGCGATGTCGAGCATGCCATCCATGCACAGATACGGCGCGTTGACCGCCTGCACGAACGTTCGCAAGAATCCATCCTGCGCGGCATTCTGCACATCGATACCGGGGGAGAGAAGGTCGGCCAGATCAATGCGCTGTCCGTGTTCCAACTCGGCGATTACGCATTTGCCCAGCCTTCGCGCGTTACCGCCAGCACCCGCCTGGGCGACGGCGAGCTGATCGACATCCAGCGCGAAGCCAAACTTGGCGGCTCGATCCATTCCAAGGGGGTGATGATCCTGGCCTCATTCCTGTCCGCGCGCTATGCCGCAGAACAGCCGCTTTCGCTTTCCGCCAGCCTGGTGTTCGAACAGACCTACGGCCAGGTCGAGGGCGACAGCGCCTCGGTCGCGGAGCTGTGCGCCCTGCTGTCCTCGCTGGCGAACGCTCCCATCCGGCAATCCCTCGCCGTAACCGGGTCGGTCGATCAGTTCGGACGGGTGCAGGCGATCGGTGCGGTCAACGACAAGATCGAGGGCTATTTCGACATCTGCAGCAAGCGCGGCCTCGACGGCAGCCATGGCGTGCTCATCCCCGCGTCCAACGTGGAGCACCTGATGCTGCGCCAGGACGTGGTGGAAGCCGCGGCGGCCGGACGCTTCCTTGTCTATGCCGTGGAAACCGTGGACCAGGCGATCGAACTGCTGACAGGCTTGCCGGCCGGCGAGCCGGATGCAGAGGGTTATCTGCCGGAAGGCAGTCTCAACGCACTCGTTGCCGAGCGTCTTACCTATCTTGCTGAATTGAGAAGAGCGTATGCGGGCATGAAAAGTGAACTTTCTGCGCCTGTGGAACACGAAGACAAGGATGGCTGAGCCGCTCGATGAAGCGTTCGATGGAACTGCCCGTGTTCGATGCGAATAGGCAAGCTGACAACTTTTCTGTATATTTGAGTATTCGAGTTTGTTGATGCAGTTGTAGTGAAATAAAGAAAACACGTGCGGTGCAACATCGTGGACGTGCCCATTGGCGGCATGGCCGACCGCCGCGTCAAGCGCCTGTGGCAGGCAAGCAAGTGCGCGTCGAAGGCAACACGTAAACGCCCGCGTCATATCCCACCATCGTTCACAAACAGGAGATGAACCAATGAACACTCACGACCCCAAACGACGATCCGTATTGATGGGCACCCTTGCTGCCGGCACGGCATTCATGCTGTTCGGATGCGGATCCAAGCAGGAGGAAGCCGCCGTTGAGGCAGGGGAGGCAGGTGCCGATGGACAGGGCGCAGCGCAAACTGCCCAGAACGCTGCGGCACAGCAAATGCCGGATGAGCCGACGCCCAAGATGAGCCAGGAGGGCGCGCTGTACCAGGCCGAGCCGCTGGACGACCGGAAGTGCCAGGACTGCGGCAACTTCATTGCAGAATCCAAGACCTGCAAGCTCGTGGAAGGGACAGTCAGCGGGGAAGGCTATTGCATTCTCTGGGATTGGGCATAAGCCGGATCCGCTCCAGCCACTTGCCTGAATTGGCAGTGGCGAAATCTTCAAATTCCCACCATTGAAACGGCTTGTCGTCATGCAGTCGCGTGATGACAAACCCCAGCACTGCCAATTGCCCGTTCGACACGCCTGTGTCAGCGGGCAATTCATTTTGGCAATCAGCAAGCGGGGCCCAGCCTGCGCCCCTTGGCATACCGTACGACAGCGACGATTTTAAGCCGGGATCCTGCTGGACAGCTGGCGGCAGCCCTGCCACGGCCACATACCTTAGACGACATTGCCACCATTCACACTGGCCAACACTTGGCTATGCAAGCAGAAAATCGCTCGGCCTGCAAGTTTCTCTTCTATACTGAGCTTCATCCTGTTGCAGGAGACTGGTGATGAAACAGCGAACTGCAGTATCAATGATCGCGCTGATGCTGGTGCTGAGCGGATGCGCAGAGTTGGGCAACCTCGGCGGCGCAAAATATGGCGAAACCGGCACCGCAAGCTCGATCCAGTCGGAGCGGGACGGCAAAATCATCCAGATTGTTGATTTGCACTTAAAACTGACCCACCTGACATAAAAGTTTGCACGCAAATTT
>VFQM010003449.1_pt1 | contig 10044 bp, 11 predicted proteins | sample 3512391 | NCBI WGS metagenome assembly VFQM01 (sample SAMN10412369, study PRJNA504923) | tailings metagenome | isolation source: Replicate 1 from Balatoc abandoned mine | place: Philippines
GGATTTTCGAAATGGATATTGCAAAATTGAATCCAAATAACAATTCACATGTTAATACAACTTTAGCGAATCAATTAGGATTGTATGTAGTGATGTATTCGCCACTTCAAATGGCTGCCGATTTACCAGAAAACTACAATCGATTCTTAGATGCGTTCCAATTTATTAAAGATGTTCCTGTTGAATGGTCAATTTCAAAATATTTAGAAGCTGAGCCAGGTTATTACATTACGATTGCTCGAAAAGATAAAAATTCTAACAATTGGTTTGTTGGGAATTCAAACGGTTACAACGCAAGAACATCAACCATTACATTAGATTTCTTAGAAAAAGGAAAAAAATACGAAGCCACTATTTACGCTGATGCTGCCGATGCGGATTATAAAACGAATCCACAAGCATACAAAATTTCAAAACAAAAAGTAACCAATAAGACTAAATTGCAATTGAGAACGGCAGCTGGTGGTGGTTATGCTATTAGTATTGTTGAAGTTAAATAAAAGATAATACACAATGTTTGTCAAACTGAACTCGTTTCAGTTTCTCATTAAATTAACTTAGATCCTGAAACAAGTTCAGGATGACAAAAAATAAACTATGAAAAAAATAATTTTATTATTCTTAATCACATTTTCAGCTAGCATCTTCGCACAAATTGATCGAATGGAACCACCGTTTTGGTATGAAGGCATGAATAAAAGCGAAGTTCAAGTATTATTTTACGGAAAGAATATTGCACAGAATTCGGTAAGCATTTCAAATAATGTAGTAATTACGAATGTAACCAAAACCGAAAATCCGAACTATCTTTTCGTTACGATTGATACCAAAAATGTAAAAGCGCAAGAATTACAATTTACGTTTACCAATGGTAAAAAATCATTCAAAAGAAATTTCGAAATCAAAAAGAGAAGACCGAATTCGGCACTTCGTAAAAGTTTTGATGCTTCTGATGTGATGTATTTATTGATGCCGGATAGATTTGCAAATGGAAATCCAAATAACGATTCTTCGCCTGAATTACAAGAAAAAGCCAATAGAAGTTTGCCAGGCGGAAGACATGGTGGCGATATTCAAGGTATTATCAATAATTTGGATTACATCTAAGAATTAGGGGCAACGGCAATTTGGAGCACACCAATGTGTGAAGATAACGATAAAGGCTATTCGTATCATACGTATGGTCAATCTGATGTTTATAGAATCGATCCGCGTTATGGAACCAATGAAGAATACAAAAAGCTAGCCGATGAAATGCACAAACGTGACATGAAATTAATCAAAGATTACGTTACGAACCATTGGGGAGCTGAACATTGGATGTTTAAAGATATGCCAACTTACGATTGGTTTCATCAATTTCCAGGTTATGCTCAAAGCAATTATCGTATGACCACGCAATACGACATTAATGGTTCAAAACGCGACGCTAAATATTGTATGGATGGTTGGTTTGTACCAAGTATGCCCGATTTGAATCAATCGAATCCTTTGGTATTGAATTATTTAATTCAAAATGCGATTTGGTGGATTGAGTATGCCGATTTAGATGGATTCCGTGTTGATACCTATTCGTATAACGATAAAGAAGGAATTGCAAAATGGACAAAAGCGATTACAGATGAATACCCATATTTCAATATTGTAGGTGAAGTTTGGATGCACGATCAAGCCCAAATTTCGTATTGGCAAAAAAACAGTCCAATTGCTAAAATTCAAAGTTATAATTCCTACTTACCAAGTGTAATGGATTTTACATTACATGATGTTTTTGGGAACGTTTTCAACGAAGATAGAGCCGATTGGAGCAATGGAATGATTAAATTTTATGAGAATTTCGTTAACGATTTCTTGTATGCCGACCCAAATAATTTGTTGATTTTCCTTGAGAATCACGATACAGGTCGTTTCAATCATATTTATCAAAATGATTTCAAAAAATACCAATTAGGAATGACCATAATGGCAACCATGAGAGGAATTCCACAATTGTATTACGGCTCGGAAATTGGAATGGCAGGTGATAAAGGTAAAGGCGATGCTGATATTCGTCAAGATTTCCCTGGTGGTTGGAAAGGTGACAAAAATAATGCATTTTCTGCGAGTGGAAGAACAGCTGAACAAGCAAAATATTTCGATTTTTCTAAGAAAGTTTTAAATTGGAGAAAAAACAAAGAAGTTATTCACACCGGAAAATTAACGCATTATATTCCTGAAAACAATGTGTATGTTTATTTCCGTCACAACGACAAAGAAACGGTTATGGTAGTCATCAATAATGCTCCTGATACTCAGATATTGAATCTTGCTCGTTTTCAGGAAAACATCAAATCGTTTACTTCTGGAAATGATATTCTTTCAGGAAAAACCATCGATTTGAAAACTGAATTAGCGATAGATGGTAAAACATCAATGATTTTAGAATTAAAATAAAAAATTATGATTAAGAAAATTGTCATTGCATTAGCTGCTATGTTGGTTATCGGATGCAAAAACGAAAACAAATCATCAGCAACAGAAACACCAAGAAAAATCGCAAAATTTTCTCCCGAAGTAGAAGAAAACGGAATTATTTATGAAGTAAACATCCGCCAATATTCTCCTGAAGGGACTTTTAATGCATTCACAAAAAACATTCCGCAATTAAAAGAATTGGGAGTAAAAATCATTTGGGTAATGCCTATTTTTCCAATTTCACAAACCAAAAGAAAAGCAACAGGCGGAGATGATAGCAAATTCGCTTCTGAAATGCCAAAAGAAGAGCAACACAAATATTTAGGAAGTTACTACGCAGTTTCTGATTTCAAAAAAGTAAATCCTGAGTTTGGAACCATTGAAGATTTCAGAAATTTAGTTAAAACCGCTCACGAAAATGGCATGTATGTAATCTTAGATTGGGTTCCTAATCACACGGGTTGGGACCACGTTTGGATTAAAGAGCATCCAGAATATTATACAAAAAATGCTAAAGGAGAAATCATCGATCCAATCAACCCAGAAACAGGAGAGTCATGGGGTTGGTCAGATGTAGCAGATTTGAATTATGATAATCAAGAACTTCGCAAGGAAATGACTTCTGATATGTTGCATTGGATTAAAAACGAAAACATTGATGGATTCCGTTGTGACGTAGCAAGTAATGTTCCTTTAGATTTTTGGCAACAAGCTATTCCACAATTGCGAAAAGAAAAAAATATTTTCATGTTGGCTGAGGCTTGGGAACCTGAATTGTTAAAAGAGGGTTTGTTTGATATGGCTTACGGTTGGGAAGCACATCATACCATGAATAGAATCGCTCAAGGGAAAAATACCGTGAAAGATTGGGATAAATTCATGGCGGAAGATGCTAAAAAATATGAGGCTAATGATATTCTAATGAATTTTGTTGACAACCATGATGAGAATTCTTGGAACGGAACGATTAAAGGAAGATTAGGTAAAGGAGAAGAAGCTATGACAGCTTTGTCTTATGTGATGCCAGGAATGCCATTAATTTACAGTGGAAATGAATATGGTTTGAATCATAGTTTGAAGTTTTTCGAAAAAGATTCTATCCCAAAAACAAAAGGAAAAGATTGGGAATTAAGAGCAAAATTAGGTAAGCTAAAAACCGAAAATCCAGCTTTGAACGGTGGAAAAAACAAAGCTAAATATACTCGTATTAAAACAGACGACGATGCTAATATTTTAGCTTTCACTCGTGAGAAAAACGGTAAAAAAGTAGTTTATATTGCGAATTTTTCAAACAATCCAATAAATACAAAAATTGCGATTACAGGTGAATTTATAAATTATATGACAGGTAAATCAATGAGTTTAAAAGAAAACGAAGTCATCACGCTACAACCTTTCCAATATTTTATATTGAACAATTAAGAATCCTTACAAACTAATACTTGGATATGCAAATAAAAAGTACAGTTTAAGTTAAGCGACATTTTTGTAAATGTTGTTTTGATTATTAAATTCTTCGATTGTTTTTCAATCTTCTCAAACTGAAGTAATAGTTCACTATCTTGAATATAATTTTTGGCTTTATCCTGTATAGTTCCATTTAATAAGAAATCAGGCGACACTTCAAGCGCTTTAGCAATACGGTTAAACACATCAGCCGAAGGAAAAGCTTCTGCTCTTTCGTACTTCCCAACATTAGTAAAATGTACACCAGCAATCTCGGCAACTTGTTGTTGTGATAATCCTTTTTGCTTTCTTGCTTCCAATAATCGTGTAGCTAAAGCCGAAGAGTTTTTATTTGTGGCAAAATATGTGCAACAATTCGGATACAAAGAATTAAATTGGAACTTAGGTTGTCCGTATCCTATGGTAGCCAAATGTGGCATGGGTTCGGGATTAATTAGCAATACGTCACAAATTGAACATATTTTAAAACGGGTTCACAATGAAACGGACATCATTGTTTCGATGAAAATGCGAATGGGTTACGAAAATCCAACCGAGATTTTAGATGTTTTTCCCATTTTAGATCAATATCCAATTAAAAATATTGCCATTCATGCCCGAATTGGAAAACAATTGTACAAAGGCGATGTGGATTTAGATTCGTTTGAAAAATGTTTGGAACATACGAAACATAAAATCTATTACAATGGGGATATTACTTCGGTGGCTAAATTCAAAGAATTACAAGAACGTTTTCCTTCCATCGACCATTGGATGATTGGTAGAGGTTTAATCGCAGACCAGTTTTTACCGTCAATGATTAAAAACAATACTACAGAATATCCTAAAAATAAATTGGAAATTTTTGAAGCCTTTCACGATGAAATTTATCGAGAATACGATGCGTATTTACAAGGACCAACGCCAATTCGCATGAAAATGTTAGGCTTTTGGGAATACTTTTCAGAATCGTTTTCCAATCCGCAAAAAACTTTTAAAAAGATTAAAAAAGCAGGTAATAGTAAGAATTACGAGGCAGCTGTGAAAGAGATTTTTAAAAACGGTTAATTTTAAATTGAAAGGATGCTTTTTACCAATTTAACATCAACTGGTAAATTTTCTCTAATTTCAACAAAATAATGAACTTGCCAAGCCTGAGTTTGCATTGCTTGTTTATTTGTTGGTTTATCCCAAGGTGCATACACTCGAATACCACGCTTTCCTCCTTTTTCATTTTGAGAAATAATTCCTTTAGCAATTAAAACCGATTTCGGAAAGATAAATTGACCAAAATTTTCTGAATCTCGTACTGAGATAATCAAAAAATCTAATGAATCTGTAACATCAAAAGGAGCTGTTATACCTTTGTTATTTCGTTTCCAAATAGCAACAAACTGACCGATTTTTGTAGGCGTGATATTCGCAAATCGGTATTGAATTTTATAGTTGTTCAATTCAAAAGAACAAGCACCGTAATTTGTGCTTTCAGGATTCCAAACAAGAAGTTGAAATTGAAAACCACATTCGTTATAAAGTAATTTTTCAGCAAGTTGCAAATCGGTTTGAAAACTTTCTGTAGCCATAAATAGAATGGTTTTTCTAAATTTTGAATCGATCTCCTAATTTCTTTCCAATCAAATAAGCGATTCCAATTCCTAAAATTAAAATCCAAAGATTCATGAAAATATAAAACGTGTAAGCAATTGGATTTTCAGTTGAATTGAAGCAATAACTTTCAATCAAAAAACAAAATTGCGTAGTTTCTTTGGAAAATAAAGACAACGCAAAACTTATCAAAAAAGTAATTCCAATCGCAGACAAAACATAAACTACGTTTTTATTCATCGGTTTTTTGCCTGTGGGCTGAAATACATTTCGTTCTGCTTCAGTACGTTTGTTGTTCTGAAGGGACCAAATTACTTTTTTAGCTTCGTCGTCTACATTCATATCAAAAATCAAGTTTAAGTTCAAGTGCAAAAATCAAGTTCAAGCTAAAATAAGTGAAACGCTCTGTGAATCTCAAATCAACACAATCAAAATCAAAAAAAAACTCGGAGAATCTCTGTGTAAATTACTTATTTCAATAACGTAGCTAAAGTCTCAAAATTTACTTTTTGTTGTTCGCCAGTAGCTAAATTTTTCAATCCAAATTCTTCACGCTGCATTTCTGATTCTCCTACAATTACAGCAAATGGAATTCCTCTTCTGTCGGCATGTTTGAATTGTTTGTCAATCTTCGCTTTATCTGGATATAATTCTACTTTAATTCCTTTTTGACGTAATTTTCCAATGGCTTGCATCGCATACAAGGCTTCTTTATCACCAAAATTTAGAAATAAGGCTTTTGAAGTAGCCGTTACTGTTTCGGGAAACAAACCTACTTCCTCCATTACCAAAGCAATTCGATCCAAACCAAACGAAATTCCAACACCCGACATGTTTTTCAATCCGAAAATTCCAGTCAAGTCATCATAACGTCCACCGCCACCAATCGAACCCATAGCAACACCTTTTGGTGCAGCGACTTCAAAAATGGCGCCTGTGTAGTAATTTAAACCACGCGCTAACGTCACATCTAAATCCAAGAAAGCGGTTTGTAAACCTAAAGTCGTAACGTTATCACAAATGAATTGCAACTCGTTTACGCCTTTCATTCCTTCTTCAGAATTAGCAAGTAATTGTGCTAATTTTTCTATTTTCTCATTGATGGTTCCGGTAAAATTGAACAACGGTTGTACTTTTTCAATCGCCGCTTCCGAAATGCCTTTTTCTAACATTTCTTTTTTCACACCGTCTTCACCTATTTTGTCTAATTTATCTAACGCTACCGTAAAATCAATCAATTTATCCGAAGCGCCAATAACCTCAGCAATTCCAGATAATATTTTACGATTGTTAATTTTAATGGTAACGCCACCTAAACCTAATTGCGTGAAAACCGAGTCATACAATTGCACCAACTCCACTTCTTGCCAAAGCGAATTCGAACCCACCACATCCGCATCACACTGATAAAACTCTCTAAAACGTCCTTTTTGAGGTCTATCGGCACGCCAAACGGGTTGAATTTGGTAACGCTTGAACGGAAATTCAATTTCGTTTTGGTGTTGTACCACGTAACGCGCAAAAGGAACGGTCAAATCGTAACGAAGGGCTTTTTCAGAAATATGACTTGTTAACTTCAAACTATCTCTATTTTCTAGTAAAGTAGCATCCGCTTTAGCTAAATAATCTCCTGAATTCAAAATCTTAAAAATCAGTCGATCCCCTTCTTCACCATATTTTCCCATTAAAGTTTCCGAATTTTCAAACGAAGGCGTTTCAATAGGTTGAAAGCCAAATTTCTCAAAATTGGTTTTTATTGTACTGAAAATATAATTGCGTTTCGCCACTTCAGCTGGTGAAAAATCACGAGTTCCTTTTGGTATGCTTGGTTTTTGTGCCATTTTAAATTTAGAATTTAGAATTTAGAATTCTGAAAATGAGAAATCTAAAAAATAATTTATTTATTATTAATTCTGCTTTTTGTGTTTTTTAAGGTTGTTACAAAAATTGCGGTTAATTCATTTGCTTCATTTAGGAGTTCATTCAACAGATTATCATCAACAACATTTAATTCTTGAAGAACTTCTAACCAAAAATGAGATTCATCGGTTTCTTCTAAAACAATATTCATCTTTGACAAATATTCATTATCACTTCTTGCTCGTAATGAAGCTCTGTAATTTGCCCCAACAGAACTCCCAGATTTTCCTAATTGATTCGCAATAATTCTTGTAGAAATTTTCATTGGTAGATTATCTACCAAATTCAAAATTGAAATTGTAAATGATTTTGTTCGCTTCTTTAAGTCAAATTCTTTCATTAGCCAATTATTTTCATGCAAATATCGAATATATTTAGCAGTATTAAAAATCAAATCAAAGATTATAAATTTCTACTTTTTTCACTTTCTAAATTCTAAATTCTAAATTCTAACTTTTTATTTGTAACATTTCGCTCTTAACTTAGTCTTATAGTCATGGTAGGATTATTTAAGGAAAATACAAAAATTGCGCTTGATTCCATTAGAAGTCAGGCTTTGCGTACTTCGTTAACGGTTATGATTATTGCTATTGGAATAACGGCTTTGGTTGGGATTCTAACGGTGGTTTCTGCATTAGAAAATACGATATTGAAAGATTTTGCTTCCATGGGAGCGAATACTTTTTCTATTAGTCAATACGATTTTTCGTCTGAAATCAATCAAAACGATACGGAACAACGTGTTAATCCAATCATCAGTTATCCTGAGGCAAAATCGTTTCAAGATAAATTTGACTTTCCATTTACTACTACTTCCCTATCATTTACTGCTGGTTCTGCCATCGAGGTAAAATACGGAGAAAAGAAAACCGATCCTGAAATTTCGGTTTTAGGTGTGGATGAAAATTTTTGTCCAAATAAAGGTTTAGAAGTCGTAAAAGGGAGAAATTTTAATTCCTTCGACATATCTAACAATAATTACGTTTGTATTTTAGGTTCCGATTTTGAAAAAGGATTATTTGAAAACATTAATCCAATTGACAAAACGATTTCGATTCGCGGAGCTAAATTTAAGGTGATTGGAGTTTTAAAAGAAAAAGGTTCAACGTTTGGAAACAGTCAGGATTTACGTGTTTTGATTCCAACACAAGTAGCACGTTCATTATTTTCTGCTCCGAATATCAATTACGATTTAGACGTTATGGTGATGAACGAAGGTTTATTAGATGAAGCGGTGGATGATGCAATAATAACGATGCGAAGAGTTCGTAAATTGAGTCCAGTTGAAAAAGACAATTTCGGAATTGAACGAAGCGACGATTTGATTCAAACCTTACTTTCCAACACAGCAGTATTAGCAATTTCGGCTTGGGTAATTGGAATTATTACGGTTTTTGGTTCTTCGATTGCGTTGATGAACATCATGTTGGTTTCTGTTACCGAAAGAACGCGTGAAATTGGTGTTAGAAAATCACTTGGTGCGAAACGAAGTACAATTGCGTGGCAGTTTTTCACAGAAACTTTAGTCATTGGTCAATTAGGAGGAATCGTTGGAATCTTATTCGGGATACTGATTGGTTTTGCAATCGCTTCAGCTATCGGATTTTCATTCACAATTCCGTGGATGGCAATTATTGCCGCATTCATTACAACCTTTATTGTAACGATTGTTTCTGGATTATATCCTGCGATAAAAGCATCGAAATTAGATCCTGTAGAAGCGTTGCGTTACGAATAAATTAAAGGTACGAAATTCAAAGTACGAGTTACGAAAGTTTGATATCTAATTTTATTATTTAGAATTTTGATTATTTCTTGAGGTTTTTATTGATGCAACTATAATTGCTAAAATTTCATTCCCTTCTTTCAAAAGCGCCTCAATTTCAGAATGCAATTCTTGATTTTTGTTTATTTCAAGGATAATTTCAAGAAAAAAATTACTTTCATCAGCTTCTTCCTCAACAATTTTTAATTTATTAATAAAATCTGCAGTTGATTTTGCACGTTGTGAAGCTCTATAATTTGCTCCCACCGAACTGGAAGATCGAATAAGTTGATTAACATAAGCATTAAATTCTCTTGAATGTGGCAACTTAGAACATAAATTAGAACAATCAATAGTAAACTTTTTTGTTCTAGCCTTCATATCTATTCTCATTTTTTTTCAATTTTAGAATAATTTATTAATGTAAAATCTTTACTTAACAATTCTTTTAAACTTCTTACTTAGCATTTCGTACTTCGTATTTCTTACCTCGTACTTTTCACCATTCTATCATTACCATAAATATCTTTTTTCAACTCGATATTTTTGAAACCTAGATTTTCAAGTAACTCAACCGTTTCTTTTCCTAAATACTGATTGATTTCAAAGAACAACAACCCGTTTGGAGCTAGATTTTTCAAAGCCAATTGTGCAATTTTTCTATAAAAAAGTAACGCATCGGTATCTTCTACAAATAGTGCTAAATGCGGCTCATAATCCAATACATTTTTCTTAATTTCTTCTTTTTCCAAATTACGAACATAAGGTGGATTGGAAACGATGATATCTAAGGGTAAAAGGTTTTGGGCATTGGGTAAAGAGAGTTTCGATAAATCTTCAACTTCTAAGATATT
>VFQM010003450.1_pt1 | contig 10035 bp, 7 predicted proteins | sample 3512391 | NCBI WGS metagenome assembly VFQM01 (sample SAMN10412369, study PRJNA504923) | tailings metagenome | isolation source: Replicate 1 from Balatoc abandoned mine | place: Philippines
GCCTTGCGCAGGCGCTTGTAGGCCTCGGGCTCGGTGATGCCGTGGCGCTGCATCAGCAGGCCCTTGGCGCGGTCGAGCAGCTTGCGCTCGGCCAGCTGCGTGCGTGCCTCGGCCAGTTCGCGGCGCAGCGTTTCCTCGTGCTCGAAGCGCGCGAGCGCCACTTCCAGCACTGGCTTCACGCGGTCGGGCGCAAGCCCGGCGACGACATAGGCGGTGACGCCCGCGGCGATCGCGGCGCGCACGTGGCTGGTGTCGTTGTCTTCGGTGAACATCACGATCGGCCGCCGCGCGTCGCGCGTGGCCATCACCACGTGCTCCAGCGTGTCGCGCGCCTGGCTCTCGGCGTCGACGATGATCATGTCGGGCTGGATCTGCGCCAGCCGGTCGGGCAGGAAGGCATCCACCGGCAGCACCGCGACGACGTTGTAGCCCGCCTCCAGCAGCCCGATGCGCAGGCTGCGCGAGCGTTCGGCCTCGCGCGCTGCAGCGTCGTCGTCGGGCGCCGGCAGCAGGGTGTCGGGCGCGACGATGACGATGCGGGTGGCTTCCTGGAGCGACATGGGCGGCTTCCTGCAAGTTCCGCGCCGCTACACTGCCGCGCATGAACGTGCTCGGCATCGAATCCTCGTGCGACGAAACCGGCGTTGCGCTGGTGCAGACGCGTGCCGACGGCCCGCCGCGGCTGCTGGGCGAAGCCCTGCACAGCCAGGCCGAGATGCACCAGGCCTACGGCGGCGTCGTGCCCGAGCTCGCCTCGCGCGACCACATCCGGCGCGTGCTGCCGCTGGCGCGCCAGGTGCTGGCGCAGTCGGGCCTGGCACTGGCCGATGTGGACCTGGTGGCCTACACGCGTGGCCCCGGTCTGGCCGGGGCGCTGCTGGTGGGCGCCGGTGTCGCGGTGGCGCTGGGCGCGGCGCTCGGCAAGCCCACGCTCGGCGTGCACCATCTGGAAGGCCACCTGCTGTCGCCCTTCCTGGCCGGCGAGACGCCGCAGTTCCCGTTCGTGGCGCTGCTGGTCTCGGGCGGGCACACGCAGCTGATGCGGGTGGACGCGGTGGGCGACTACACGCTGCTGGGCGAGACCATCGACGACGCGGCCGGCGAAGCCTTCGACAAGAGCGCCAAGCTGCTGGGCCTGGGCTATCCGGGCGGGCCGGCGCTGGCGCGCATGGCGGCCTTCGGTGACGACAAGGCGTTTGCACTGCCGCGTCCGCTGCTGCACAGCGGCGACCTCGACTTCTCGTTCGCCGGCCTGAAGACGGCGGTGATGGTGCAGGCGAAGAAGCTCGGCCCCAACGTGTGCGAGCAGTCGCGCGCCGACCTGGCGGCGTCGACGCAGGCGGCCATCGTCGACGTGCTGGTGGCCAAGTCGCTGCGGGCGTTGAAGGACACCGGCATCCGCCGCCTGGTGGTGGCCGGCGGCGTCGGTGCCAACCTGCGGCTGCGCGAGCGGCTGGACGCCGGCGCCGCGAAGCTGCGGGCCGGCGTGCACTACCCGCCGCTGGCGCTGTGCACCGACAACGGCGCGATGATCGCGCTGGCCGCCGCGCTGCGGCTGGAACGCGGGCTGGCGCACACGCGCGACGACGGCGCCTTCGACGTGCGGCCGCGCTGGCCGCTGGAGGACCTGTCCTCCGGTCAGGCCGCCAGCACGGTGCCCGCGGCGTTGTCGTAGAGCGCCTCGACCTCGCTGGCGCGCCGCGCCAGCACGGCGCGCTGGTTCAGGTAGCCCTTGTCGGTGATCTCGCCGGCGTCGGCATTCGGCGGCTCGGCCAGCACGCGCACGCGCGCCACGCGGCCCGACGAGCCGGCGGCCCCGGCGTTGAGCCGCTGCAGCCCGGCCTGCAGAGCCGCCTGCAGCGCGGGCGGCTCCAGCGCCGCGGCCTGTGCGCTGGGGAACAGCAGCGCGCCGGCTTCCGCGCGGTCGTGGCCGGTGATCACCGCATCCTGCACCAGCGGGGCCAGTGCCGACACCAGCTGCACGCGCAGCGTGCCCACCGAGACCCAGGTGCCGGTGCCGAGCTTGAAGTCCTCGGCCACGCGGCCGTCGAACAGCACGCCGGCCTCGGGCCGCGCGGGGTCGGCCAGGCGGCCGGCGTCGCCGATGCGGTAGTAGCCTTCGCCGTCGAACGCGGCCTGCGTCAGTTCAGGCGCGTTGCGGTAGCCGGGGAAGACCGAGACGCCGCGCACGCGCAGTTCGAGCTTCTCGCCGTTGGGCACGAACTTCAGCTCCATGCCCGGCAGCGGCAGGCCGATGTTGCCGGCGCCGTCGAGCTTCCAGTGCGCGCTGGTGACGGCAGGGGACGTCTCGGTGGCGCCCCACGAGGTGGTGAGCCACAGCGCCTCGGCACGCACCCGCGCGGCCAACGCCTGCAGCCGCTGCCAGCTGGCGTTGGTGAGCGCCGCGCCGGCGTAGAACACCATCTGCAGCCGCGCCAGCGCCTGGCGCGCGGTGTCGGGGTCGGCTTCCAGCAGCGGCAGCAGCATGTCGATGCCGCGCGGCACGTTGAAGTACAGCGTCGGCTGCACGGCGCGCAGGTTGGCCAGCGTGCGTTCGACCAGGCCGGGCACCGGCCGGCCGTCGTCGATGTACAGCGTGCCGCCGTGGCGCAGCACCAGGTGCAGGTTGTGGTTGGCACCGAAGGTGTGGCTCCAGGGCAGCCAGTCCAGCAACACCGGTGTCGTGTCGGCCAGGAAGCGCCAAGTCTGCGCCATCATCTGCTGGTTCGCGCACAGCATGCGGTGCGTGTTGACGACCACCTTCGGGTGCCCGGTGGAGCCCGAGGTCAGCAGGTACTTGGCGTGGTCGTCGGGCGCGATGGCGTCGAAGGCGCGCTGCACGGCAGGCGACTCGACCGCCTGCGTCAGCGCGCTGAAGGGCAGGGCGCCGGGCACGGTGTCGTGGCCGCTGCCCAGCACCACCGGGCCGCTGAAAGCGCAGGCCTGGATGGCGGGGCCGTAGACGGCGGCGTCGCTGGCGTACAGCAGCCCCGGCTGCAGCGCCTGCACGATGGCGCGGATCTTCGTGTAGTCGCGTGTGAGCCGGCAGTAGGCGCTGGAGACGGTGCACACGGGCTGCCCGATGTGCAGCCCGGCCAGCAGCAGCAGCGCGTGATCCACCGCGTTGTCGGACAGCACGACCACCGGCGCGCCGGACGGCAGTTGCAGGTCCAGCAGCGCCTGCGCGATGGCGCCGACCTGCTGCCGCGCCTGCGCCCAGGTCAGGCGGCGCCAGCCGTCGCCGCCGGCCGCGGCGTCGCGTTCGGCCAGCGCGACCGCGTCGGGCGTTGCGCGGGCCCAGTGCTCGAGCCACTCGCCCACGCAGCGCGCGTAGTCGCCCAGCGGCTCGGGGCTGCGCAACACGAAGCTGCCGTCCGGGCCGTCGACGCGCAGGCAACGCGGCTCGGCCAGCGCTCCTGGCGTCTCGAATACGGCAGCCATCGCGTCTCCAAACAGTTGTGTATGGAGCGGAGCGTAGGCCAGCCGGCACGAACCTTCATCGGGGTTTGTGCCAGGGAACCATACAACGCTGTATGGAAGGGGCGCCGCCTGGCGGCGGTGCCCCGGGGTGCGCCTCAGCTGACCGTGATCTGCGAGGCGGTGCGCGCGCCGCGCTTGGGCAGGGCGAGCGTGAGCACACCGTTGTCGAGCTTCGCGCTGGACTCGGCCTGGTCCACTTCCAGCGGCAGCGTGAAGGTGCGGGCGAAGCTGGCCACCGAGCGCTCGCGGTACACGACGCGGTCGCCGTCCTTCTTCTCGTCGCTGCGGCGGGCCTGGGCCTGCACGGTGATGCGGCGGCCGTCGATGCTGACCTGCACGTCTTCCTTGGCCACGCCCGGCAGGTCCAGGTGCACGGTGTAGCCGCGGTCGTTCTCGGTCACGTCCAGCGCCGGGCTGCGCGTGCTGTCGTTGCCGTTGGACGCGCTGAAGAAGCGGTCGAAGCTGTCGTCGAACAGGCGGTCGAAGTTGCGGGCGAGTTCCGAGGTACGGGTGAGGGGAACGAGAAACATGCTGCCTCCTACAATCTGCGGTTGCCGGCGCTGACGACCCAACTGCTGCAGCGCCATGCCCTCCCAACTGGCAGCGGTCGGCCGACTTTTCAAGAGCCTCTTGTTGTGACGGATCAAGCTTTCATGCGGCGCCGCGCGCTGCTGGCCCTTCCCTTGGCCGCTGCACTGCCGGGCGTGCAGGCGCAGACCCGCGCGCCGGTGCGGCTGGCGCTGGTCGAGGGCCTGTCGGGCTCGTTCGCCAATGCCGGCGAGGCCGTGTTCCGCAACCTGTTGTGGGCCGTCGAGCGCGTGAACGCCCGCGGCGGCGTGAAGCTGCCCGGCGGCGCGCGGCCGCTGGAACTGGTGCGCTTCGACAGCAAGGGCAACACCGAAGAGGCGCTGGGCCTGCTGCGCTCGGCGGTGGAGCAGGGCATCGGGTTCGTGTTCCAGGGCAACAGCTCGGCCACGGCCGCCGCCATCGTCGATGCGCTGGACAAGCACAACACCCGCGAGCCGGGCAAGCGCGCGCTGTTCCTGAACTACTCCGCCGTGGACCCGGTGCTGACCAACGAGCGCTGCAGCTTCTGGCACTTCCGCTTCGACGCCCACGCCGACATGCGGCTGGCGGCGCTGACCGACGTCCTGCGCGACGACCGCGCGGTGAAGAAGGTCTACCTGATCGGCCAGGACTACAGCTTCGGCCAGCACGTGAACCGCCAGGCGCGTGTGCTGCTGGCGGCCAAGCGGCCCGACCTGGAGATCGTCGGCGACGAACTGCACCCGATGGGCCGCGTGAAGGACTTCATTCCCTACGCCGCCAAGATCAAGGCCACGGGCGCGCAGGCGGTGCTGACCGGCAACTGGGGCAACGACCTCACGCTGCTGGTGCGCGCCCTGCGCGAGGTGGGTTCCGAGGCCCGGCTGTACACCTTCTACGGCAACGCGCTCGGCGCGCCGGCAGCCATCGGCGAGGCCGGCATCGGCGCGGTGCTGGCGGTGGCCGAGTGGCACCCCAACCTGGGTGGCAAGGCGTCCGACGACTTCTACGCCGCGTTCCGCCGCCGCTTCAGCGAGCCCAAGGACGACTACGTGCATGCGCGCATGCAGGTGATGGTGGAGATGCTGGCCGCGGCCATCGAGCGCGCCGGCAGCACCGAAGCCGCTGCCGTGGCCCGCGCGCTGGAAGGCGCGCGCTACGACGGCGCCACGCTCGGCGGCCTGCACCAGGCCACGATGCGTGCCGACGACCACCAGCTGCAGCAGCCGCTGGTCGTGAGCGTGATGGACCGTGCCGGCGCGCCGGGCGTACCTTTCGACATCGAAGGCTCGGGCTTCGGCTTCCGCACCCTGCGCCGGCTCGACGCGCCGGCCGTGGCGCAACCCCACCAATGCCGCATGCTGCGGCCGGATTGACGATGCCAAGCACCTTCATGCGCCCCGCCATCGACGCGCTGCCGGGCTCCAAGATCCGCGAAGTCGCCAACGCCGGCCTCGGCCGCAGCGACGTGCTGCCGTTCTGGTTCGGCGAGAGCGACGAGGTCACGCCGCAGGCGATCCGCGACGCCGCGACAGCGTCGCTCGCCGCCGGCGAGACCTTCTATTCGCACAACCTGGGTCTGCCCGAGCTGCGCACGGCGATCGCCGCCTACGCCAGCGCGCTGCACGGACCGGTCGCGGCCGAGCGCATCGCCGTGACGTCGTCGGGCGTGACGGCGCTGATGGTGGCCGCGCAACTGCTGCTGGCCGCCGGCGACGAGGTGGTGGCCGTGGTGCCGGTCTGGCCCAACCTGACGGCGCAGCCGGCGATCCTGGGCGCACGGGTCACGCGCGTGCCGCTGCGCCCGGTGGGTGGCGCCTGGACGCTGGACCTGGACGCGCTGCTGGCGCACGTGACGCCGCAGACCCGCGTGCTGCTGGTGAACGCGCCCAACAACCCCACCGGCTGGACGCTGACCCGCGCCGAGCAGCAGGCGATGCTGGCGCACTGCCGCCGCACCGGCACCTGGATCGTCAGCGACGAGGTCTACGAGCGCGTGTACTTCGGCGACGGCCCGGCCGCGCCCAGCTTCCTGGACATCGCCGCACCGGACGACCGCGTCGTCGTCACGCAGAGCTTCAGCAAGAGCTTCCTGATGACGGGTTGGCGCCTGGGCTGGCTGGTGCTGCCGCAGGGCTGCGAAGCCGCCATCGGCAAGCTGCTCGAATTCAACAGCTCCTGCGCGCCGGTCTTCGTGCAGCGTGCGGCGCTGGCCGGCCTGGCGATGGCCGATGCCTTCGTGCCTGAGCTGGTGGGCCGCCTGCGGGTCTGCCGCGACCGCCTGGTCACGGGGCTGCATGCCTTCCCCGGCGTGACCGTGGCGGCGCCCCCAGGCGGCATGTACGCCTTCTTCCGCGTCGAAGGCCACGACGACTCGCTGGCGTTTGCCAAACAACTGGTGGCGCGGCACGGCCTGGGCCTGGCACCCGGTGCCGCCTTCGGCGATGAAGGGGAGGGCTGGCTGCGCTGGTGCTTCGCGTCGCGCGACCCGGCGCGGCTCGATCTGGGCCTGCAACGGTTGGCCGAGGCAATCCGGCTATAATCTCCTGTTCCCTTCATCGGGATCAAGCACGGCACCGGTCGGTTTCACTGGTGTTCCGCAAGTCAATCACCGGAAACCGACCACTGCCTGGCAGAGCGCCCGGCATGGCGGTTTCCAAGGCAACAAAGGAAATCCCATGTCCCTGGCAGTCGCCAAGAAGGCCGAGATCGTCGCCGCCAACGCCCGTGGCGCAGCCGACACCGGCTCCCCCGAAGTGCAGGTCGCGCTGCTCACCGCGCGCATCAACGAACTCACCCCGCACTTCAAGCTGCATCTGAAGGACCACCACGGCCGCCGCGGCCTGCTGAAGATGGTCAACGCGCGCAAGCGCCTGCTGTCCTACCTGAAGGACAAGGACGCCGACCGCTACACCGCGCTGATCGCCAAGCTGGGTCTGCGCAAGTAAGAACCCGAGCCGGGGGCCGCCGTGTGGCGGCTCCCATTCTTGAAACGGGCCGCATTTGCTGTGTCATTCCAACGGCACCCCTGACGGGTTTCACTGGAATGGCATGACGCTGCCCACCACCGAAGAAGGAAGCAACGCATGAGCATGTTCAACAAGGTCACCAAGACCTTCCAATGGGGCCAGCACCAAGTCACGCTGGAAACCGGCGAAATCGCCCGCCAGTCCAGCGGCGCCGTGATGGTGACGATGGAAGACACCGTGGTGCTCGCCACGGTGGTCGCGAAGACCGAGGCCAAGGCCGGCCAGGACTTCTTCCCGCTGACCGTCGACTACATCGAGAAGACCTACGCCGCCGGCAAGATCCCCGGCAGCTTCTTCAAGCGCGAGGGCCGCCCGAGCGAGCTCGAGACGCTGACCAGCCGCCTGATCGACCGCCCGATCCGCCCGCTGTTCCCCGAAGGCTTCTACAACGAGGTCCAGGTCGTCATCCACGTGCTGAGCCTGAACCCCGAGGTGCAGGCCGACATCGCCGCCATGATCGGCACCAGCGCAGCGCTGGCCATCAGCGGCATCCCGTTCAACGGCCCGATCGGCGCCGCGCGCGTGGGCTACATCAACGGCGCCTACGTGCTGAACCCGGGCCAGAGCGAGCTCGCGAACAGCCAGATGGAGCTGGTCGTGGCCGGCACCGAAGCCGCCGTGCTGATGGTGGAATCGGAAGCGCAGCAACTGTCCGAAGAGATCATGCTCGGCGCCGTGGTCTTCGGCCACGAGCAGGGCAAGGTGGCGATCGCCGCCATCAACGAGCTGGTGCGTGACGCCGGCAAGCCCGAGTGGCAGTGGCAGGCCCCGGCGAAGAACGAGCCGTTCATTGCCAAGGTCACCGAGCTGGCCGAAGGCCCGCTGCGCGCCGCCTACCAGATCCGCAGCAAGCAGGCCCGCACCCAGGCCTGCCGCGACGTGACGAGCAACGTCTTTGCCGCGCTGAAGGCGGAAGGGCTCGAGTTCGACAAGGTCGAGGTCGAGGGCCTGCTGTTCGAGATCGAGGCCCGCATCGTGCGCGGCCAGATCCTGGCCGGCGAGCCCCGCATCGACGGCCGCGACACGCGCACCGTGCGCGCGATCGAGATCCGCTCGGGCGTGCTGCCGCGCACCCACGGCTCGTCCCTGTTCACGCGTGGCGAGACGCAGGCCCTGGTGGCCGCGACGCTGGGCACCGAGCGCGACGCGCAGCGCATCGACGCGCTGGCCGGCGAGTTCGAAGACCGCTTCATGCTGCACTACAACATGCCCCCGTTCGCCACCGGCGAGACGGGCCGCGTGGGCAGCCCGAAGCGCCGCGAGATCGGCCACGGCCGCCTGGCCAAGCGCGCACTGGTCGCGGTGCTGCCGAACAAGGACGAGTTCCCGTACACGATGCGCGTGGTCAGCGAGATCACCGAGTCGAACGGCTCGTCGTCGATGGCCTCGGTGTGTGGCGGCTGCCTCAGCCTGCTCGACGCCGGCGTGCCGCTGAAGGCGCATGTGGCCGGCATCGCCATGGGCCTGATCAAGGACGGCAACCGCTTCGCGGTGCTGACCGACATCCTGGGTGACGAAGATCACCTGGGCGACATGGACTTCAAGGTGGCCGGCACCAACGCCGGCATCACGGCGCTGCAGATGGACATCAAGATCCAGGGCATCACCAAGGAGATCATGGAAGTCGCCCTGGCGCAGGCCAAGGAGGCACGCCTGCACATCCTGGGCAAGATGGTCGAGGCCGTCGGCGGCGCGAAGACCGAGGTGAGCCAGTTCGCCCCGCGCCTGTACACGATGAAGATCAATCCGGAGAAGATCCGCGACATCATCGGCAAGGGCGGCGCCACCATCCGCGCGCTGACCGAAGAGACCGGCTGCACGATCGACATCGGCGAAGACGGCACCATCACCATCGCCAGCGTCGACGCCGACAAGGCCGAATTCGCTAAGCGCCGCATCACCGAGATCACGGCCGAGGCCGAGATTGGCAAGGTCTACGAAGGCGCGGTCACGAAGATCCTGGACTTCGGCGCGCTGGTCAACATCCTGCCGGGCAAGGACGGCCTGCTGCACATCAGCCAGATCGCCCACGAGCGCGTGGAGAAGGTCACCGACTTCCTGACCGAAGGCCAGGTGGTCAAGGTCAAGGTGCTGGAGACCGACGAGAAGGGCCGCATCAAGCTCAGCATGAAGGCGCTGCTGGAGCGTCCGGAAGGCATGGAAGAACAGCGCTTCGAGCGCAGCGACCGTGGCGACCGCCCGCCGCGCCGCGACCGCGACGATCGCCCGCGCCGCGAGCGCAGCGACCGTGACGACCGCCCGCGCCGCGACGCCGCTCCGGCTGACGGCGTGGTGGCCGCCGAGGCCGCGCCGGCCCCGGCGCCCGAGCAGGGCGGCGACGTCCCCAAGCAAGGCGAATGACGCTGCCGACGCCGTCGATCATGCGTGCGATCGAGATCACCGCGCCCGGCGGGCCTGAGGTGCTGCAGCCGTGCGAGCGGCCGGCACCGCAGCCACGGGCGGGTGAACTGCTGATTGCCGTGCAGGCGTCGGGCGTGAACCGCCCCGACGTGCTGCAGCGCAAGGGCCTGTACCCGATGCCGCCGGGCGTCTCCGACCTGCCTGGTCTGGAGATCGCCGGCACGGTGGCTGCAGGTGCGCCCGAGGACCTGGCGGCGGCCGGAGTTGCCATCGGCGATGCGGTCTGCGCGCTGGTGGCCGGCGGCGGCTACGCAGAGTTCTGCGTGGCCCCGGCCGGGCAGGTGCTGCCGGTGCCCAGGGGCCTGACGCCGCTGGAGGCGGCCAGCCTGCCGGAGACCTTCTTCACGGTGTGGCAGAACGTCTTCCACATCGCCGGCCTGCGGCCGGGCGAGACGCTGCTGGTGCAGGGCGGCTCCAGCGGCATCGGCGTCACCGCCATCCAGCTCGCGAAAGCCTGGGGCTGCCAGGTCATCGTCACCGCCGGCAGCGACGACAAGTGCGCCGCCTGCGTGGCGCTGGGCGCCGACCACGGCATCAACTACAAGACGCAGGACTTCGT
>VFQM010003453.1_pt1 | contig 10032 bp, 12 predicted proteins | sample 3512391 | NCBI WGS metagenome assembly VFQM01 (sample SAMN10412369, study PRJNA504923) | tailings metagenome | isolation source: Replicate 1 from Balatoc abandoned mine | place: Philippines
TGACATGGCTCGGATCATGACGCGGCCGAGCCTTGCCCGTCCAATATCGAAGCGCGAACGAGCGATAATGATACGGTATCACTGATCCCCGGGCCCCTCATCCCCGAGCACCCTCACTGCCCGCGCCCCGCCATGCAACTCGAACTCCGCCAACTCGAACAGTTCATCGCCATCGCCGAATCCGGCAGCTACCGGCGCGCGGCGGAGCAGCTCTACCTGGCCCAGCCCGCGCTGAGCGTGTCGATCCGCAAGCTCGAAGACGCGGTGGGCGCGCGGCTCTTCGACCGCGGTCCGCGCGGCGTGCGGCTCACCGCCGCCGGGCAGGCGCTGATGCCCGAGGCCCGGCGCGCGCTGCGCCATGCCGAGCAGGGCCGCCAGAACGCGCGGCTGGCGGCGCTGGGCGAGTGGGGCGCGCTGCGGCTGGGCTTCGTGGGCTCGGCCACCTACTCGCTGCTGCCGCGCTGCCTGCCGGCCTTTCGCGAACGCTATCCCAAGGTGAGGCTCGAGCTGGTGGAGGGCACCACGCTGAGCGTGATCGAGATGGTGCGCGAGGGAAGGGCCGACATCGGCGCGATCCGCGGCCCGGTTGCCGACCAGGAGGGCCTGCGCATCGACCTGGCGGAATCGGACCGGTTCGTGGCGGTGCTGCCGGCCGATCACCCGCTGGCCGCCCGGCGAAGGCTCAGGCTGGCCGCGCTGCAAGACGAGCCCTTCGTGCTGTTCTCCGAGTCGCAGGTGCCGGGCCTGCGCAGCACGGTGGAGCAGGTCTGCCGCGAGGCCGGCTTCGCGCCGCGCCTGGGCCAGGAGGCCACCCAGGTGCAGACGGTGGTCAGCCTGGTGGGCAGCGGCCTGGGCGTGGCGCTGGTGCCCTCGGTGGCGGCCGGCTACGCGAACGACCGGGTGCGTTTCGTGGCGCTGTCGGGCGTGGACACCGCGGGGCGGCTGGGGCTGTCGGTGGTCACGCGGGAGGAGGGGGTGTCGCCGTCGGCGGAGAGGTTGAGGGAGGTGCTGCGGGGCAGTACCCGGCCGATCGGCGAACCCTGCTCGGGCGCGTGACGATCTAAGGAGCCGGCGAAGGCTCGATGGCTTCGTAGGCGCGCCGCACCGCCTCGGTCCCGTACTTCCGTTCCAGCCGGCGAACCGCGAAATGCCCGCGGCTCATGTCCTGGAAGTGGTCGATGAACAGGTAGTTCAGCGTGGCGCCGCCGGCGGCGCCCACCAGCGGGACCGCCATCGCGGCGGCCTTCTGCGACACCTGGATCTTGAAGCGCGCGGCGATCAGCGCCACCAGCCGCACCAGCGCCGGGGCGCCAGCGTCGCTGGCTTGCCGGGTGGCGAGATACTCGGCGGCTTCGGACACCGCGCGCGACAGCGCGGCGCGCATCGCGAAGTAACTGGTCTCCGAGGCGTCGTCGGCCGAGGCCGGCCCGCCCAGCGCGAACACTTCCAGGCAGGCGAGGCGCGCCTCGGGCTGCTCCAGGTCTTCACCCTCGGCGCGCGCGATGTCGGCGATCGATCGGCAGATGATCGTGGTGGACACCGGCAGCTCGAGCGCCAGCGCGCCCAGCCCGAAGGCGCCGCCGGCCGCGCCGCTCACCGTGGCCGCGAGCTTGTGCAGGCGGGGGCGGGCGGCGGTGGGGCGCTCGCGCATCGAGGCGAGCGCCATCTTCAGCGCCACGTCGAGCGCCTTGTGCGTGATCTCGCCCACCTGGTCGCGCCAGCGCGGCGGCAGCATCTCGAAGCCCTTCTCGATGGGCTTGCCCACCACGTTGGCCAGCTTGACGGCGAGGCCGGGGTTCTCGAGCAGGCGTTTGGCTTGCGCGAGAGTCTGGAGGTCGGAGTCGGAAAGCGTCATGGGCGCTCGGGCGACGCGAGGATCGCCCGCATCTCGTCCATCCCCACCACTTCTCCGTACTTGCTGTGCACGTCCACGAGATTGCTCTCGTGCTGCGCGGGCGAGCGGTCGGCCACGCAGTCGCGCACCACGAAGGGCGGGTAGCCGTGCTGTAGCGCGTCGACCACGCTGGCGCGCACGCAGCCGCTGGTGGTGCAGCCTGCCACCACCAGCATGTCGCAGCGGGCGGCGGCCAGCATCGTGGCCAGCGGCGTGCTGAAGAAGGCCGAGGCCTGGGTCTTGGTGATGACGGCGTCGTCGGGCGCGTGGCCCAACCGCGGGTCGAGCTCGCAGGCCGGCGTGCCGCGGATCAGCGTGTCGAGCGCGCTGCACTTGTCGATCCAGCGGCCCACGTCCGACAGGTTGGGCGCGTAGCCGATCACGGTGAAGATCACCGGGCCCAGGCCGCGGAAGGCGCGGATCAACTCGGCGGTGGCCGAGACGGCCGCCGAGCAGTCCGACGCCAGGGCGCTCAGCCCGGGCTCGGTGAAGCCGCGCTGGAAGTCGACGACCAGCAGGGCGGGGCGGTTACCGGGGCTCAGGCTGCGGTCGAAGCCGGCGCGGAGGTTGTGGGCATCAGTCATGCTGACAAATGGTGCGATGATTGGTAGTATGAACGGTAGTAAAAATACCTGTCATGCCAAACCCGATGACTGCCGACAAAGCGAAGGAAAAGCTCTCGATCTCGCTCCCCGAGTCGTCAGTGCTGTTCGTCGAACAGTACCGCAAGACCTACAAGGTGGGCAGCCGATCCGAGGTCATCGACATTGCGCTGCGCGCACTGCGCGAGCGGGAGCTCGAGCTTGCCTACAGCCAGGCGACTGCGCAGGAAGGCGAGTTCTCGGATCTGGAAAGCACTTCGGCGGACGGTCTGGACGATGATCAGGCGTGGTGAGATCTGGTTCGCCGCACTCGATCCCACGATCGGCAGCGAAATCCGAAAGCGCCGACCGGTGGTGATCGTCAGCAACGACGCGAACAATCGCGCTGCCGGCGTGGTCACCGTCGTGCCGCTCACCTCGAATGTGGAGCGGGTGTTCCCTTTCGAAGTCCTGTTGCCGGCGCGAGCCACCGGGCTCGATCGTGATTCGAAGGCCTGCGCGCAACAGGTACGCACGATCTCGAAGCAGCGGCTTGCGCCGCGTCGCGCAGGCGTGGTGCCGCCCGTGACGTTGGCGGCGCTCGACGACGCGCTACGCCTTCATCTCGGGCTCGACTGAACTCGGCCGCGATCGATCGTGGCACTGATCGCTCGCGGCCGCCGCCCTCAGCGCGCCCCCGACACGTCCACCAGCGCCCCGCTCACGTACGAAGACTGCGGCCCCGCCAGCCAGAGGATCGTCTCGGCCACTTCCTCGGCCGAGCCGGCCCGGCCCATCGGCACGCCGCTCATCAGCCGCGTGAGGCGATCCGGCGCGCCGGCCGCCGCGTGCAGTTCGGTGTCGATCAGGCCGGGGCGCACCGCGTTCACGCGGATGCCCTCGGCGCCCACTTCGCGCGCCAGCCCGATGGTGAAGGTGTCGGTCGCGCCCTTGCTGGCCGCGTAGTGCACCCACTCGCCGCCGCCGCCCAGGGGCGCCGCGCGCGAGGAAACGTTGACGATCGCGCCGCCCGTGCCGCCGCGCGCGGTGGACATCCGGCGGATCGCCTCGCGAGCGGCCAGGAAGTAGCCGGTCACGTTGAGCTCGAACACCGCGCGCAGCGTGTCGGCGTCGATTTCGGCCACCTTGCGGATCGGGCCGGTGGTGCCGGCGTTGTTCACCAGCGCGTCGGGTTTGCCGAACTCGGCGTCGCAGGCCTCGAAGAGCTTGCGCACGCCGGCGTCGGTGGACATGTCCGCCTGCACCGCCAGCACGCGGCCGCCGGCGCCCTGCGCGGCGGCGACCACGTCGTTGGCGCGCCTGGTGTTGCCGGCGTAGCTGAAGCACACGTCGTAGCCCTGGTTGGCGGCCAGCACCACGGTGGCGGCGCCGATGCCGCGGCTGCCGCCGGTAACGATCATCACGCGCGAGGCGTTCGTTGCATTCATGTCGGAAGTCTCCTGGTCAGGGTTCGCACTGTAGCGCGACTGCTTGATTCGTGCGGGCGAGGCGACCTAGACTCGGCCATGGTCGCAACGCAGCACGAGAGGAATCGCGCCATGACCATCGAATCGATCGACTCGTCGCCTTCGGTGGCGGCTTCGCAATTCGCGATGACGTCGGCAATGACATCCGGAATGACGACCGAAACGCCGCCCGTTTCGCGCCGGCTCGTGCTTGCATCGCTAGGCGGTTTCGCTGCAGCCTTGTTGTCCGCCTGCGCCTCGGGCCCGTCGTATCGCGCGGCTGCGCCAGGCGACGCCTGGCCCGCGCCCGACGACGCCGCTGACGACCGCCCCGGCAACCTTCCCGACGAACTCGCCCGCGAGGCCGCCTTCCTGGCGCTCAGCCTGGTCGACACCCCGTATCGCTACGGCGGCAACACGCCCGACAGCGGCTTCGACTGCAGCGGTCTGATCGTCTACGTGTTCCGCGAAGCGGCGTCCCATCCCTTGCCGCGCACGGTCAGGCAGATCGCCCAGGCGGGCCAGCCGGTGCGCTATCGCACCGTGCGCACCGGCGACATCGTGCTCTTCGACACGGCCGGGCGCTTTTCGCATGCCGGCATCTACGTGGGCAACGGCCGCTTCGTGCACGCGCCGTCCACCGGCGGGGTGGTGCGCCTCGACGGCGTGCACGCGCGCTACTGGCGGCCGCGGTTCTCGGGGGTGCGGCGGGTCTGAAGGACGCCCGTCACCCTTTGGCCAGCGACCACGCCATCCGGATCGCCAGCAGGAACGTGGTCCCCGCGAACACGCGGCGCAGCGTGCGCACCGGCACCCGGTGCGAAAGCCTCGCGCCGGCCGGCGCCAGCAACATGCTGGCGATCACGAAGGGAACCAGGGCCGGCAGCCACACGTAGCCCACCGCGCCCTCGGGCAGGCCGGGCTCGCCGAGCCCGCCCAGCACGTGGGCGATGGTGCCGGTGAAGGCGATCGGCAGGCCGATCGCGGCGCCGGTCCCGATCGCCCGGCGAAACGGCACGTTGAACCAGGTCAGCGCCGGCACCAGCAGCACTGCGCCGCCGGCGCCCACCAGGGTCGACATCATGCCCACGGCGGTGCCGAGGGCGGCCAGGCCTGCCGCACCCGGCAGGCCGCGGTGCGGCGCGGGACGCAGCTCGAAGGCCATGGCGGCCGAGGCGTATCCGATGAACACCGCCAGCACGATCGCCAGCCAGGCGGTGGGCAGCAGCTGGGCCACGTAGCCGCCGGCGAAGCCGCCCGCGACCAGCCCGGGCGTGAGCCGGCCGAGCAGGGACCAGTCCACCGCGCCGTGCCGGTGATGGGCCAGGGTGCTGGCGGCGGCGGTGAAGGCGATCGAGGCCACGCCCGTTCCCACCGCGATGTGCGCGATATGCTCGCGAGGCAGGCCGTGCGCCTCGAAGGCCAACACGGTGAGCGGGGTCTGGACGGCTCCGCCGCCGATGCCCAGCAGGCCGGAGAAGAAGCCGATCAGCGCGCCGATCGCGGCGTAGACGGTGAACTGCATTGATGCCAATTGGATGTACTTTGGCCGGCCGCTTGACCGAGGTCCAATGCGCCCGCGTCCGGATAGCTAGAATGCGGGCCGAGCGCGTTCCGATGGCGCCCTGCGGTTCGGCACCTCCGTTGCCGGATCTTCCTCCGCCAACCCTCATCCGGCAGGCATCGACATGAATTCCCGTTCCGTTTTTCCCGTCAAGACACTGGCTGCACTCGGCTTGTCCGCCGTGGCCTCGATCGCGCTGGCCCAGGCGCCGATGCAGCAGCAGATGCAGCAGCGCATGCAGCAGCAGAACCAGGCCGGCGCAGCCATGGCGGTGGCCGCCAAGGTCGGACAGGTGTCGATCGGCAGCCCCTGGGCGCGCGCCACCGCGCCCGGCGCAGCCGTGGGCGGCGGCTTCCTGATGCTGGAGAATGCCGGGGCCGACGACAAGCTCGTGGGCGCGTCCTCGCCGGTGTCGGCCAAGGTCGAATTGCACTCGATGTCGATGGAGAACAACGTGATGCGCATGCGCGAGGTTCCGGCCATCGACCTGCCGACCGGAAAGCGCGTCGAGCTGCGGCCGGGCGGTCTGCACATCATGTTCATCGATCTGAAGGCGCCGCTGAAGGCGGGCGAGTCCTTCCCGGTCAAGCTGCGCTTCGAGAAGGCGGGCGAGGTCGAGGTCACCTTCAAGGTCGAGTCCATGGGCGCCATGGGCGGCCCGGCCGGAAGCGGCATGCACCAGCAGGGCGTGCCGCACGGCGCCGCGATGCCCGGTTCGAAGAACTGATGACGGTGCGCGGCGGCGCGGGCTCGGCGGCGATCGTCGTCGGCACCGGCGTCGTCGCCGCGCTGAACTTCGGGAAGCTGCCCCCGGCGCTGCTCGCGCTGCAGGCCGAGTTCGGCCTGAGCCTGGTGCAGGTCAGCTGGATGGTCTCGCTGTTCATGTTCGCCGGCGCGCTGTTCGGCATCGCCGGCGGCGCGATCGCCGATGGCTTCGGCCCGCGCCGGGTCATGGCGGCCGGCCTGCTCGCGATGGGGTCGGCGAGCGCCGCCGGCGCGATGGCCGGCTCGCCGGCGGTGCTCTTCACCAGCCGCGCAATCGAGAGCGCGGGTTTCCTGATGGCGGTGCTGCCGGGGCCGGCCCTGCTGCGCCAGTGCGTGCCGGCGGCCCAGCTGAGGGGCTGGCTCGGCGCCTGGGCGGCCTACATGCCGGCAGGCATGGGCCTGGCCCTGGTGGTGACGCCCTGGCTGATGCAGGCCGCCGGCTGGCGCGCAGCGTGGTGGGGCACCGCCATTGCTGGGATCGGCTGGGCCGCGATGATCGCCTTCGCGCTGCCGCGGGCCCGGCAGGGTGCGCCAGCGGGCCCGGGGGTGGTGTCGGCGACCGGTTCGTGGCCGGGAGCCGAGGCGGCGGCCGGACCCGGACGCGCGCCGCTCGCGGCCAACGCCTGGGCCACGGCCACCCGGATCGGCCCCTGGCTGCTGGCGCTCTGCTTCCTCTTCTATGCCGGGCAGTTCGTCGGCATCTTCAGCTTCCTGCCGAGCGTCTATGCGGATGCCGGCGTGGCGCAGTCGCTGGGCGCGCTGCTGACCGCGCTGGCGGTCATCGCCAACGTCGCGGGCAATCTGGCTGCGGGCCTGCTGCTGCAGCGGGGCTTCCAGCGTCATTCGCTGATCGCCTTCGCCGGCGTCTCGATGGCCCTGTGTGCCTGGATCGCCTTCGGCACCGAGGCGCCCTTCGCGCTGCGCTACGCGGCCATCGTGGTGCTGTCCGTCGTCGGCGGGCTGATTCCCGGCACGCTGTTCGCCACCGCGCCCTTCTACGCGCCCAATCCGGCCGCGGTGTCGACCACGGTGGGCCTGATGCAGCAGGGCTCGGCCAGCGGACAGATCCTGCTGCCGCCCGTGATCGCGGCCCTGGCCCAGTACAGCGGCGGCTGGTCCTCGACCTGGATCGCCACGGGCGCGGCCGCGGCCTGCACCGTGGCGATTGCCGCGGCGATCAGGGGCCACGATAGGAAACGCTTCGCGCGCGCGGTGGCCGCCAGCGCGTCGGGCGGGGGGGCGGGCGGAGCGTCGGGCGGGGCAGGCTGACGCCGCCTGCGGCCACGGGCCCGCGGCCAGGCCGCGAGCAGTACCGCCCCGAACCGGCCGCGGCTGCGCCTACCGGTCGTCCAGCAGCCTGCGAACCCGTTCGATGTCGGCCGAGGTGGCCGCGCCGGCACCTTCGACCGACGCCGGGCGGCTCGGCGCATCGGCGCTCGCCAGCCTGCGGCGCCGGTTGATCCCGATCCAGACCGCGATGCCGATGGCCAGCAGCGCGAAGGGCCCGAACCAGAGCGCCCAGGTGTTCGACTGCACCGGCGGCCGGTAGAGCACGAAGTCGCCGTAGCGCTCGACAAGGTAGGACTTGATCTGCGCGTCGGTTCGCCCTTCGACGATCATCGACTCGACCTGCCTGCGCAGGTCCGCGGCCAGCGAGGCGTCGGACTCTGCCAGCGTCTGGTTCTGGCAGACCAGGCAGCGCAGCTCGTGCGCCAGCTTGTCGTAGCGGGCCTTGTCGGCCGGATCGGTGATCAGGCTCTCGGTCGTGCCGGGCGCCAGATAGGGCTGGCCGCTGGCGGTCTGCGCCAGCGCGGGCGCGCTTGCCACCAGCAGCGCGGGCGCGCTGCCGAGCGCCAACGCGGCGGCGAGCGGGATGGCGGCGAGTTTCGATGCCGCGCGTTCGAACGAGGTGCCCGCCATCACGATTGCCCCTGCAGTTCCCTGACCAGCGGCAGCAGCTTCGACTGCAGCAATTCCGGCGTGACCGGGCCCACGTGCTTGAAGCGGATGGTGCCGCGCTTGTCGACGACGAAGGTCTCCGGCGCGCCGTACACGCCCCAGTCCACCCCGGCCCGACCGTCGGTGTCGCTGACGACCAGCGCATACGGGTCGCCGAAGCGGCGCAGCCAGGCGGCGGAGGCCTCGGGCTTGTCCTTCCAGGCCAGGCCCACGATGGGCACCACGCCGGTCTTCGCGAGATCCTCGAGCACCGGATGCTCGACCTGGCAGGCCGCACACCACGAGCCCCAGATGTTGAGCAGCCAGACCTTGCCGGCGTAGTCCTGCGGCGACCACTGCTGGCCCTCGCGGCCCAGCACGGGCAGCGTGAAGGCCGGCGCGGGCTTGCCGATGAGCGCCGAGGGGAGCTCTCGCGGGTTGCGGTCCAGTCCCTTGTAGAGGAACAGCGCGATCACCGCGAACAGCGCGGCGGGCAGGAGCAGGCGGAGCATCTTCACGGGAGCACTCCGTTCAGGCCGCCTGGCCGGCGGCGCCCGCGCCGGCGCCGGCCACGGCCGTCTTGCGCCGATAGCGTCGGTCGGCGATGGCGAATCCGCCGCCGGCGGCCATCAGCAGGCAGCCCAGCCAGATCCAGTTCACGAAGGGCTTCACGTGGGCGCGCACGATCCAGGCGTTCCCGCCCACCGGCTCGCCCATCGAGATGTAGACGTCGCGCAGCAGGCTGCGGTCGATCGCGGCCTCGGTCATCGCCATGCCCGAGGCGCGATAGCTGCGCTTGTCGGGGCGCAGCACCGCGATCACCTTGTCGCTGCCGGCCTTGCGCACCTCGAAGGTGCCGCGCACCGCATCCCAGTTCGGGCCCTTGACGTCCTCCAGCCCGATGAAGCGCAGCGAGTAGTCGCCCAGCGCGATCGTGTCGCCCGGCTGGGCGCGCTGCTCGCGGTCGGTGGTGTAGCTGTTGACCAGCGTCACGCCCACGATGAACACCGCGATTCCGAGGTGGGCCAGGTGCATGCCCCAGACGCTCGCCGGATGCATCCGCGCGCGGCGCAGGGCCAGCTTGCCGTCGTGGCCGCGCAGCATGTCGAGCAGCGCCACCACCACGCTGCCGGCGATCCACAGCGCGAACATCAGGCCCAGGCTGGTCATTGGCCGGAAGCCGTCGACCGTGAGCGGCAGCAGCAGCGAGGCGACCACGGCCACCACGAAGGCCCAGCGCAACTTGTGGACCAGCTCGGGGATTCCGGTGCGTTTCCAGCGGGCCAGCGGTCCCACGCCCATCAGGAACAAGGCGGGCGCCATCAGCGGCAGGAAGACCGCGTCGAAGTAGGGCGGGCCCACCGAGATCTTGCCCATGCCCAGCGTGTCGAGCACCAGCGGGTACAGCGTGCCAAGCAGCACCGCGGCCATGGCCACGACCAGCACGATGTTGTTGGCCAGCAGCATCGACTCGCGCGACACCGCGCCGAAAGACGGCCCGTTGCCGATCGCCTGGGCGCGCCAGGCGAACAGCGTGAGCGAGCCGCCGATCACGATGGCCAGGAAGATCAGGATGTAGATGCCGCGGGTGGGGTCGGTGGCGAAGGCGTGCACCGAGGTGAGAACGCCCGAGCGGACCAGGAAGGTGCCGAGCAGGCTCAGGCTGAAGCCCAGGATGGCCAGCAGCACGGTCCAGCTGCGGAAGGTGCCGCGCTTCTCGGTGACCGCCAGCGAGTGGATCAGTGCGGTGGCCACCAGCCAGGGCATGAACGAGGCGTTCTCGACCGGATCCCAGAACCACCAGCCGCCCCAGCCCAGCTCGTA
>VFQM010003454.1_pt1 | contig 10029 bp, 13 predicted proteins | sample 3512391 | NCBI WGS metagenome assembly VFQM01 (sample SAMN10412369, study PRJNA504923) | tailings metagenome | isolation source: Replicate 1 from Balatoc abandoned mine | place: Philippines
GTGGTGTATTACGCCAACTACCTCAAGTTCATGGAACGCGCGCGCTCGGAATGGCTGCGTGCGCAGGGATTCGAGCAGGACGTGCTGCGCGCCGAGGCGGGGGTTGTATTCGTGGTGCGGCGGGTGGAAATCGATTACCTGTCGCCGGCGCGTTTCAACGACCGGCTCGATGTCTCGGTCAGCCGGCTCGAAATCGGGCGCGCCAGCCTCGGCGTCGACCAGACGATCAGCCGGGGCTCCAGCCGCCTGGCTTGCGCCCGGGTCACGCTGGCCTGCGTCGATGCGGAGCGCTTCAAAGCCGTTAAAATACCCGCGCCCTTACTTCAAGCACTGGCCCACGCGACGTGAATCCCGATCTCAGCCAAGACCTCTCCCTGCTGCATCTCATTCTGCACGCTTCGCTGCCGGTGCAGATCGTCATGGCGCTGCTGCTGGGGGCATCGCTGATGTCCTGGTGGTTCATCTTCATCAAGCTGTTCGCGCTGAAGCGCGCCCTGCGCGTGACCGACCGTTTCGAGCGCGAATTCTGGGGCGGCGGCGACATCAACGCCATGTACCAGCGGGTGGCCGCCGAGCGCGAGGATGCGGGCGAAATGGAGCGCATCTTCGAGGCCGGTTTCCGCGAATTCATGAAGCTGCGGCGGCAGACCGGCCTGTCGCTCAACGTCATCATCGACGGCACCCGCCGCGCCATGCGCGCGACCTATCAGCGCGAACTCGACGGCCTGGAGTCGCACCTGTCGTTTCTCGCCACCGTCGGCTCGGTGTCGCCCTACGTCGGCCTGTTCGGCACCGTGTGGGGCATCATGCTGGCATTCCAGGGGCTGGCCACGGTCGCACAGGCGACGCTGGCGCAGGTCGCGCCCGGCATCGCCGAAGCCCTGATCGCCACCGCGATGGGCCTGTTCGCCGCGATTCCCGCGGTGGTCGGCTACAACCGCTACACCCACGACATCGACCGCCTGGCCAACCGCATGGAAAGCTTCATGGAGGAGTTTTCCAACATCCTGCAGCGGCAGGCGACCAAGCCGGTCTGATCCATGGCGCGGACCCGCAAACAGGTCGCCCAGATCAACGTCGTGCCGATGATCGACGTGATGCTGGTGTTGCTCGTCATCTTCATGGTGACGGCGCCCTTCATCAACCCCGGCCAGGTCGATCTGCCGAGCGTCGGCAAGACGGCGCAGCCGCCGGCGCAGCCGCTGGAAATCGTCATCAAGGAATCGGGCGAGTACCGGTTGCGCAATCGCGCGACCGGCGGCACCGAACGGGTGGTGGCGAAATCGGCGCTGGCGGACGAAATCGCTGCGCTGCATCGCGCCTTGCCGGATCAGCCGGTGGTCATCGCGGCGGACAAGAATGTCCGCTATGAGGAAGTGATGAACACGATGACGCTCTTGCAGCAGGCGCAGATCACCCGCATCGGACTGCTTGCCCGTCCGGCCCCATGAGCCTTTCGGCGGACGCGCCTTTCGTCTCCCGCCCGGCCCCCCGCCTTGCGGCCGGCGTGCTGGCGCTGGGGGTGCACGCCGTCTTTGTGTTGCTGCTGGTGTTCGGCGTGTCGTGGCAGACCCAGCGTCCCGCGCCGGTGATGGTCGATTTGTGGGAAACCCTGCCCAAGGTGGCGCCGCCTGCCGCAGCCAAGTCCGCCGAGCCGCCCTCTCCGCCGCCGGTGAAAACGCCCGCGCCGGCCAAAGCCGCGCCCGCACCCAAACCGGCGGCGGACGAACCGCCGCCGCCCAGGGCGCCCGACATTGCGCTGGAAAAAAAGAAAGCCGAGGTCGAACGCCTGCAAAGACTGAAAGCCATCCAGGCAGAGGAAGAGAAAGCCCGGGCCGAGGCCGCGCGCGTGGAGGCCGAGGCCGCCAGGAAGGCGCACGAAAAACAGCTGGCCGAACAGAAAAAACGTGAGCTGCTGCGCCAGATGGAGGAAGAGGATTTGATGCGGCGGATGGCGGACGAGGAGGCAGCCAGCGAGGCGCTGGCCATGAAACAGGCGGCGGCGCGCGCTGCCGCCGGCAAGCGGCAGACCGAGGTGGCGCGCGTCGTGGGGCAGCACCGCGACCAGATCAGCGCCAAGGTGCGCGGCAATACCCGGCTGCCCGACAACCTGAAAGGCAACCCCGAAGTGCGCTGCGCGGTGAGGCTGCTGCCCACCGGCGAGGTGCAGAGCGTGCGGGTGACGCAGAGCAGCGGGAATGCGGCGTACGACGAGGCGGTGGTGCGCGCCATCGTGAAGTCCTCCCCCCTGCCGTTGCCGGCCGATCGGGACGCGCGCGCCGCATTCGTGCCGGAACTTTCTTTCGTCCATCGCCCCAAAGAGTGAGCCGGAGGCATCCGGCGCAAGGCCGCGGGCGGCGCGCAGCAAAAAGCCCGGCATGCGGCCTATGCTAAACTGACCTGTCCTATCAAGTGCTTTCGATCGAGATTCCCGTCCCCATGTTGCGTGCTGTTTTACTGCTGCCCCTGTTGTGTTTTGCCTTGCTGGGCGCCTCGTTTTCTGCGCGAGCGGCAATGGAGATCCAGGTGATCGGCGGCGCGGCCAACAAGATTGCGGTGGCAATGGTGCCGTTCAAGGCCGCGCCGGGCCAGCCTGTCCCTGCGCTGGCCCAGATTGCGGGGGACGACCTCGACCGCAGCGGCCAATTCAAGCTGGTGGATGTCGGCGGGATGCCGCAGCCGGCCGAGTCCGCGCAAGTCAACTACGGCGCCTGGCGAAGCAAGGGGGCGGACGCCATGGTGGTCGGCCAGGTGGCCGCATTGCCAGGCGGCCGCTTCGAAATCCGTTTTCGACTGCTCGACGTGGTCAAGCAGACGCAGTTGGCAGGCTATAGCTACACCATTTCGGCGGCGCAATGGCGCGCGACGGCGCACCAGATTGCCAATATCGTGTACGAAAGGCTGACCGGCATCCCGGGCGCATTCGGCAGCCGCATCGCTTACGTGCAGAAGCAGGGCAAGTCCTTCGAGCTGCGCGTGGCCGATGCCGACGGACAAAACCCGCGCACCGTCGTGCGCTCCGTCGAGCCGCTGATTTCGCCGGTGTTTTCGCCCGACGGCACCCGCCTGGCGTACGTGTCGTTCGAAGACAAAAAGCCCATTGTGTATGTGCAGTCCTTGCAGGATGGCGCTCGCCGCAAGCTTGCGGCATTCAAGGGATCCAATTCGGCGCCTGCCTGGTCGCCCGACGGCAGGCGCCTGGCCGTGGTGCTGACGCGCGACGAGGCGTCGCAGATCTATCTGATCAACGCCGACGGCAGCGGGCTCGTCCGGCTGACCCAGGGCGGGAATCTCGATACCGAGCCGGTGTTTTCGCCGGATGGGCAAGCCGTGTATTTCACCTCGGATCGCGGCGGCAGCGCGCAAATTTATCGGGTGGCGGCCAGCGGCGGCGAGCCCAAGCGCGTGACCTTCAACGGCGGCTACAATGTTTCCCCCACGATCAGCCCGGATGGACGGCACCTCGCCTACATCGGCCGCGAGGGGGGACGGTTCAGCGTGGTGCTGCATGAACTGGCCTCCGGGCAGACCCGCGTGCTGACCGATACCGCGCGTGACGAATCGCCCAGCTTTGCACCCAATGGCCAAGCCGTCCTGTATGCCACCGTAGAGGGCGGACGCGGGGTGCTCGGCGCGGTGAGCCTGGATGGCAAAACGCGCGCGCGCCTGTCCGAGTCGGGCGTCGATGCCCGCGAGCCGGCCTGGGGACCATAGGATCGGGTGTATTGTTTTGAGGCGAGAGACGCTGCAAAGGTGCGAACCCGTGCCGCTCGCGCCAAGCCGTTTTCATTGATTAGGGAGGAGAGACTGATGAACAAGATTTTCTGGCCGGTTCTGCTGGCATTGACCCTGTCCGCGTGCGGCACCACTGGCGGCACGCAAGCCACCGTTGAAGACCGCACCGGCGGCAAAACCGACGCTGCCGCTGCCGGGCAGGCCGGCGGCACCGGCAAGGCCGCCGGCACCGAAACCGTTGCGCTGGGTGGCGCGGGCGTGGCGGGCAGCTCGCTGGACGGCAGCGGCAGCTATGCCGGCGATCCGCGCAAGAACCCGGCCAGTCCGTTGTCCACCCGCAGCATATTTTTCGATTACGACAGCTTCGTGGTGAAGGACGAGTATCGTCCGGTGCTCGAAGCGCATGCGGGCTATCTGCTGTCCAAGCGCGATGCGCGCGTGATTCTGCAGGGCAATGCCGACGAACGCGGCAGCCGCGAATACAACCTGGCGCTGGGGCAGAAGCGCGCCGAAGCGGTGCGCAAGGCGCTGGCCGTGCTGGGCGTGGCCGAAGCGCAGCTGGAAGCGGTCAGCTTCGGCGAGGAAAAGCCACGCAACGAAGCCAGCACCGAGGAAGCGTACGCCGAGAACCGCCGCACCGATGTGGTGTATGCCGACGAGTAAGCGGCTTTGATGCGCTACGGTTTGATTCTCGCTTCCGTGTTCGCGCTGGCCCAGCCGGCGCGGGCGGACACCGCCGAGCTTGCCCGCCAGGTGCAGGCGCTCGATGCCCGCCTCGGCAAGCTGGAGGGTGCGATCCAGCAAAACCAGCAATTGCTTGGCCTGCTGACGGAAGTCGAAACGCTCAAGGCCGAAATCGCCCGGCTGCGTGGCCAGGCGGAAGTTCAGGTGCACCAGTTGGACACGCTGGGCAAGCGGCAAAACGATCTGTATGTCGATCTCGACCAGCGCATAACGGACCTTGCCAAAGCAGCCAGGCCTGCGCCGGTTGCCGCTGCGGTTCAGCCCGCTGCGCCCCCCAGCGCGCCTGCCGCCCCGGTTGCCGCCGCACCCGCACCCACGGTTGCCGCTGCAGCCACGCCGCAACCGGATCCGCAACTTGAGTCGCGCAGTTATGAAGCGGCACTCGGCCATTTCCGCGAAGCCAACTACGCGGGCGCCATTGCCGGATTCAAAGGCTTTCTCAAGGCCTATCCCGGCAGTGCGCTGGCCTCCAATGCGCAATACTGGATCGGCTATTCTTATTACGCCCTGAAGGATTACAAATCCGCGCTGGCCCACCAGCAGAAACTGGTGGCGGCCTATCCCGCCAGCGCCAAGGTGCCCGACGCGCAACTCAATATCGCCGCCAGCCAGATTGCGCTGGACAACATCGACGGAGCACGCAAAACGCTCGAAGAGCTGGTGGCCAAACATCCCGGCACCAACGCGGCCAATATCGCCACCCGCCGGCTGGCCGCATTCAAGTAGGCTGGCGTGTCCGGACCCGTTACGCTCCACCCGCCAGAGGCAGGCCGTGCTTGTCACCGCGAGCACCCTGCAGGGCATGAAGGGGAGGCCGCGGCGACAGGGCCGACCGAGCGGCAACATGAAGACGCTGAAGCCCAAGTGGAACCGCATGCCCTGAAGGACTCCGATCCACTATGGGCTAAAGCCCATGTGGAGTCGTATGCCCCTGCAAGCACAAGCACGCTCCGCCTGACGGAGGTGTTTTTTTCTCTGCAGGGTGAAACCAGCCGCACAGGCTTGCCGACGGTGTTCATTCGTCTGTCGGGTTGCCCGCTGCGCTGCCGCTGGTGCGACACGCCCTACAGCTTCCAGGGCGGCGAAACCGTGACCCTGGGCGCATTGCTGGAGCAGGTGGCGGAATACGGCGCGTCCACGGTGTGCGTCACCGGCGGCGAGCCGCTGGCGCAGAAAAACTGCCTGCCATTGCTGGCCGCGCTGTGCGACGCCGGCTATTCGGTGTCGCTGGAAACCAGCGGCGCGCTCGATATCGGCAAGGTCGATCCGCGGGTGTCGCGCATCGTCGACATCAAGCCGCCGGCATCGGGCGAAGCGGCGCGCAACCGCTGGGAGAACCTTGCCCATCTCACGCCGCACGACGAAATCAAGTTCGTCCTGGCCGACCGCGCCGACTACGAATGGGCGCGCGAGATCATTCAGGCCCGGAGCCTCGCGCGGGTTTGCCCGATCCTGTTTTCGCCGGTGCAGGGCGAACTGCTGCCGGCGCAACTGGCTGACTGGATTTTGGCCGACAGGCTGCCGGTGCGGCTGCAGGTGCAGTTGCACAAGGTGCTGTGGGGCAACGCGCCGGGCAAATGAAACCCGCCGTCATCCTGCTTTCCGGCGGGCTGGACTCCGCCACCGTGCTCGCGATCGCGCGCGAAGCCGGCTACGCCTGCCACGCGCTGAGCCTGGACTACGGCCAGCGCCACAATGCCGAACTCGCCGCCGCGGCGCGGCTGGCCGCAAGCCTGGGGGCCGCCGGACACCGGGTGGTGCGGCTGGGGCTGGGGGATTTCGGCGGCTCGGCGCTGACCGATGCGGCCATTGCCGTGCCCGAAACGCCGACCGCAGGCATTCCGGTCACCTACGTGCCCGCGCGCAACACGGTGATGCTGGCGCTGGCGCTCGCCTGGGCCGAAGTCCTGGGCGCACGCGACATCTTCATCGGCGTCAATGCCGTCGATTATTCCGGCTACCCCGACTGCCGCCCCGAATTCATCGCCGCATTCGAACAGATGGCCAACCTGGCGACCCGTGCCAGCGTCGAAGGCGCGAAGCTTCGCATCCATGCGCCGCTGCAGAACTTGTCCAAGGCGCAGATCATCCAGCGCGGCATCGCGCTTGGCGTCGATTACGCGCAAACCGTGAGCTGCTATCAGGCCGATGCCGACGGGCGCGCCTGCGGCGTGTGCGATGCCTGCCGCCTGCGGCGCCAGGGATTTGCGCAGGCAGGGGTGCCCGATCCCACGCTGTATAAGAGAATCCCCGCGGATCCGGCCTGAGCGACCGGGCTTTCCGCCGGCGTACCCAGCCTGCGTGCCGGACGAAATGACGAGTTTTTCTTACAAAAACCGTCATAAGGCTTTACCCGGCCGCGCGGCTTCAGATATAATTTTGCGCTTTCGCGGATACGGCTTCTGCCACGCAGGTTCAGGCCAAATCCACGGGTCGGTAGCTCAGCCGGTAGAGCAGCGGACTTTTAATCCGTTGGTCGCGAGTTCGAATCTCGCCCGACCCACCAATTCAAAAAGCCACGGTTCGCCGTGGCTTTTTACTTTTCCACGCTATGGCGCAATTGCTTAGCGCTGGAGCCCGGGGAATCAGGTTTGGACGATACGTACAAGCCGTCTGGTGAGGTGCGACTTCATGTCTTTCCTCGTGTCGCACACAATGTGGATATAGACGATTTCCTGCCGCACTTCATAGATTATTCTGTTCATGCCCGCGATAACTTGACGGTATTGCGTGAGGTTAAGGCGCTCGAGTTCTTCGGGAACGTTGCCGCCAAGCGGAAATGTCCCGATGGACTTTACAGCGTCTTTAATCTTTGCGTAGCTGACTTGCCAGGCGTCCTTGCCGAACTGCTTGACCATGTAGCCTTGAAGTTCCCTCAGGTCGAGTTCCGCCGACTTCAGGAACACGATTTGAAAGCTCATTGAGCGGCTTCCCTGTCGATATCGGCGAACACCTCATCGGCGGCGCGGAAATGTCCCTGTTCAATTTCACGGTTGCCCAAAGCCAGCAGCTTGAGCAGCGCCAGCGCCTCCTCCTGTTCCTCGTATGAGCGGACATCCATCACCACGAGTCGGGCTTCCCCGTTCTGGGTAATGAGCATGGGTTCCCGGCTTTCGGTGATATCCCGGATGATTTCAGCCGCGTGGCTTTTGAGATAACTGATGGGCTTGACTTGAGTTGAAAATTTCATGGTTTGACTCCTGTCTGGGCGAGCGCCGACAAGACCGATTATAGTCCGAATTAAGACGGGGGCGGGATGTGGTGTCTGACCCATTTCTGCCAATTCAAGAAGCCACGGTTCGCCGTGCTTCTTTTTTTCCGAATGACTGCCGAAAAATGTCACCCCGTGCCGCATAGGGGCAGGGCATGGGCGCGGGATTCCGCTGCGGCCACGTCCGGTTTGGGGGGGACGCAAGCAATATCAAGGCATTCGGCCTGCCAGCGCAATTTTCCCCGGCACACTCTAAAGTTGGCACAGCCCCTGCTCGTTAATGAGCCAGACACGGGAGGCTCGTGTTCAACTTGCCCAAACTTAAGGAGATTTGAAATGCGTAAAGTTCAACAAGGTTTTACTTTGATCGAACTGATGATCGTGGTGGCGATTATCGGGATTTTGGCTGCGATTGCTGTGCCGGCATACCAGACCTACACGAAGAAAGCCAAGTTTAGCGAAGTAGTTTCGGCAGTTGCTCCGTTCAAGTTGGGTGCGGAAGTCTGTTTCCAGGAGAATGGAACCTTGGCCGCAGCTTCTTGTACCAATGGTCTCGGTGGCATACCCGGTGTAACCGTTTCAAGTGGTGCTCTCGATAAGGTAAAAGCGGGATCTGGCGCTATTAGTGGCAATGGCCCGCTCACTCTCGCAATTACCATGACTGCTACAGGCGCTGCGGGTGCGGCCGTAAATGGCCTTGAAGGCGAGACTTATATCCTCACAGGAACTGCTGGCGCTGTCGGAACGCCCATTACCTGGGTGAAAAGTGGTACCTGTGTTGCCGCGGCAATTTGCTGATAGAAAATCAAACGAATCAAAGGGGTCAGACACCATTAATTGCCCCTGATTAAGTTAGCTAGTTAAGGGACTGCTTCGGCGGTCTCTTTTTTTTTAAACGGAAAGAAAAAAATGGGGTCAGACACCATATCGTTGAGGGGCGAAACAAGTAAGTTGTACCCCATCTCGGTCAGCGATAAACCTCGCGCCGGTTACCGAGACGTACCACGGTGATCAGTATTTTTGCGTCTTTGATCTGGCAGGCGAGGCGCCAATCGCCTACACGATATTTCCAGAACTCGCCCAGTTCGCTACCCCTCAACGCCTGCCCGATGCTTCTGGGGTCGTCCAGGGAGGCCAGGCGCTCGCGCATAAAGCCGAGCAATCGCTTGGCGACAGGCTTGTCCAGTTTGGCGAGTTGTTTTTCAGCAGTTTCGGAAAGCTCAATCTGCCAAGCCAAGTCGTGCCTCCACTTCCTCTAGGGGGTGGGTGCGCTCCTCGCCGCTGTCCAGGCGGCGCACCACCTGTTCAGCGAGGTAGAGGTCTTCCATGTCTTCCAGGTATTCCAGAATGGCTTCGCGGGCATAAAAGGTCTTGCTGCGTCCCGTACGCTTTGCAAGATTATCCAGCCTGGCTTCGATGTCTTCCGGCAAGCGAATCGCTAACATGGCGTGTTCCTTAAAAAATACGGCTATACAAGTATAGCGTAAATGGGATTTATCATTATGCTGGAGAAAATGGGGTCAGACACGATATTGGCTCTATGATGAAACCATTCCATTTCCGGTAAACAACCATGGCGCGCCTGCCTCGTTACGTCATTCCCGGCCAGCCGCAGCACATCATCCAGCGCGGCAATAACCGCCAGGCGATTTTTGCCGCTGAGGCGGATTACCAGTTCTTTCGCGATGCGCTGGTGGAGGCGGCGGCACGGCACGGGCTGGCGATTCATGCCTATGTGTGGATGACGAATCACGTTCACCTGTTGGCGACGCCTGGGTTCGAAGACAGTATCAGCAAGACGTTCCAGTCGGCGGGGCGGCGTTATGTGCAGTATTTCAATTACACCTACAAGCGCAGCGGGACGCTGTGGGAGGGGCGTTACCGCGCGACGGTGGTGGACAGCGAGCGCTATCTGCTGACCTTGATGCGCTACATCGAACTGAATCCGCTGCGGGCGGGCATGGCGGCGGCGCCACAGGATTATCCGTGGTCGAGCTATCGTCGCAATGCGCTCGGCGGGGGCGGGCCGAATGCGGACTGGCTGGTGCCGCATGAGGAATATGCGCGGCTGGGAATGGATGATCTGAGCAGACGGAATGCTTATCGCGCGCTGTTCGCTGCGGCAATTGATCAGGGTGATCTGGCGGAAATCCGCGACTGCACGCACAAGGGCTGGGCGCTGGGCGGGGAGCGGTTCAGGAGTGAAATCGAAGTATTGGGGCAGAGGCAGGCGGCGTCAAAGGGGGTGGGGCGGCCACGGAAGGGTGATAAAATCGTGTCTGACCGTTCGCAGTAACAGCAGTAAATCTAGCGGGTTGAAGTCCCGTCCGGGGGAGTTG
>VFQM010003455.1_pt1 | contig 10024 bp, 5 predicted proteins | sample 3512391 | NCBI WGS metagenome assembly VFQM01 (sample SAMN10412369, study PRJNA504923) | tailings metagenome | isolation source: Replicate 1 from Balatoc abandoned mine | place: Philippines
ACTACGGCAAGCCCGAGCGCATCGTCTCGGCGCTGCAGATCATGCTCGAGGGCCCGATCGGCGCGGCCGCGTTCAACAACGAGTTCGGCCGGCCGAACATCTACGGCTACTTCCGCACGTTCGAGCAGCGCGTCGAGACCGACGGCCGTTCGCCGCTGCGCGGTTACCACAAGCCGATCATGATCGCGGGCGGCATGGGCAACGTGCGGCGCCAGCACGTCGAAAAGGCCCCGGTCGTGCCCGGCGCGAAGATCGTCGTGCTCGGCGGGCCGGCGATGCTGATCGGCCTCGGCGGCGGCGCGGCCTCCTCGATGGGTGCCGGCGCGAGCTCGGCGGACCTCGACTTCGCCTCGGTGCAGCGTGGCAACCCCGAGATGCAGCGTCGCGCGCAGGAAGTCATCGACGCCTGCTGGGCAATGGGCGAGGACAACCCGATCCTGCTGATTCACGACGTGGGTGCAGGCGGGCTCTCCAACGCGATTCCCGAATCGGTGCACCACGAGGGCACCGGCGGCCGCATCGACCTGCGCAAGGTGCTGAGCGACGAGCCCGGCATGTCGCCGCTCGAGCTCTGGTGCAACGAGTCGCAGGAGCGCTACGTGCTCATCGTCGCGGCCGAGCAGCTCGCCGCGTTCGGCGCGTTGTGCGATCGCGAACGCTGCCCGTTCGCAGTGGTCGGCGAGGTCACCGGTGACGGCCAGTTGCACGTCGACGATCCGCAGTTCGGCAACGCGCCGGTCGACATGCCGCTCGAGACGCTGCTCGGCAAGCCGCCGCGCATGACGCGCGACGTCAAGCGGCAGTCGCACGCGGCCGACGAGTTCGGCGCCGCCAGCGTCACGGACCTGCGCGAGGCCGCGCTGCGCGTGCTGCGGCTGCCGGCCGTTGCCGACAAGACGTTCCTGGTCACGATCGGCGACCGCTCGGTCGGCGGCATGATCAGCCGCGACCCGCTCGTCGGCCCGTGGCAGGTCCCGGTGAGCGACGTCGCCGTGACCGTGAGCGATTACTTCTCGACGCACGGCGAGGCGATGGCGATGGGCGAGCGCACGCCGCTCGCGCTGCTCGACGCGGCCGCGTCGGGCCGCATGGCGGTGGCCGAAGCGGTCACCAACATCGTCGCGGCGGACATCCGTCGCATCGAAGATGTCCGGCTGTCGGCCAACTGGATGGCGGCCTGCGGCGAACCGGGCGAGGACGCCGACCTCTACGACACCGTGCGTGCCGTGGGCGAAGAGCTGTGCCCGGCGCTCGGGATCGCGATCCCGGTCGGCAAGGACTCGCTGTCGATGAAGACGGCGTGGTCGGCCGACGGCGAGACGAAGAAGGTCGTCTCGCCGGTGTCGCTGATCGTCTCGGCGTTCGCGCCGGTCGAGGACGTGCGTCGCACGTCGACGCCGCAACTGCGGCTCGACCGCGGCGCCACGCGGCTGCTGCTGGTCGACCTGGGCGCCGGTCGCAACCGGCTCGGCGGTTCCTGCCTCGCGCAGGTGTACGGCCGCGTCGGTCACGACGCGCCCGGCTGTGACGGCCCGCAGCGTCTGCGCGGCTTCGTCGACGCGGTCATCCGGCTGCGTCGCGCGGGGCTGCTGCTTGCCTATCACGACCGTTCGGACGGCGGCCTGTTTGCGGCGCTGGCCGAAATGGCGTTCGCGGGCCGCTGTGGCCTCGACGTGCGCTTGGCCGCGACGACGCGCGAAGCGGCGATCGCCGAACTCTTCGCCGAGGAACTCGGCGCGGTGCTGCAGGTCGAGACCGCGCGCATCGACGAAGTGCGTGCGACGCTTGCGGCCGCCGGGCTCGGCCCGTATGTGCACGACCTCGGCACCGTCGAGGCGATGGACCGCGTCGTCGTCAACGACGCCAACGGCGAAGTGCTGCTCGACGTCACGCGCACCGAACTGCGCACGGCCTGGTCGGACACGAGCTACCGGCTGCAGGCGCTGCGCGACAACCCGGCCTGCGCACAGGAAGAGCACGAGCGCGCCGTCGATTCGAAGGACCCGGGCCTTTTCGCGCACCTGACCTACGATCCGTCGGAGGACATCGCCGCGCCGTACGTGCTGCGCGGTGCGCGGCCCGAGGTCGCGATCCTGCGCGAGCAGGGCGTCAACAGCCAGCTCGAGATGGCGGCGGTGTTCCATCGCGCCGGCTTCAAGCCGGCCGACGTGCACATGACCGACCTGATCGCGGGCCGCATCACGCTCGACCGCTTCAAGGGTCTGGTCGCCTGCGGCGGTTTCTCGTACGGGGACGTGCTCGGCGCCGGCGAGGGCTGGGCCAAGTCGATCCTGTTCAACGCGGGGCTGCGCGAGCAGTTCGAGGAATTCTTCGCGCGGCCCGACAGCTTTTCGCTCGGCGTCTGCAACGGCTGCCAGATGATGTCGGCGCTGAAGCCGCTGATCCCGGGCGCGTACCACTGGCCGCGGTTCGTGCGCAACCGTTCCGAGCAGTTCGAGGGACGCGTCTGTCTCGTCGAGGTGCGCGACACGCCGTCGATCTTCTATTGCGGCATGGCGGGCTCGGTGCTGCCGATCGCGGTCGCACACGGAGAGGGCCTGGCCGAGTTTGCCGACGCAGCCGCCGAACGCGCCTGCGTCGACAGCGGTCTCGTGAGCCTGCGCTGGGTCGACAACCACGGTCGCGTCGCGACGACCTACCCGGCCAACCCGAACGGTTCGCCCGCAGGCATCACCGGGCTCACGACCACCGACGGTCGCGTGACAATCCTGATGCCGCACCCGGAGCGCGTCTATCGCACGGTGCAGAACTCCTGGCACCCCGAGGACTGGGCCGAGGACGGCGGCTGGATGCGGATGTTCCGCAACGCCCGCGTCTGGGTGGACTGAGCCGCGCGCGGGCGGGCCCGCTATTTCAGCAGGACCAGCTCTTCCGCCATGGTCGGATGAATCGCGACGCAGGCATCGAACTGCGTCTTCGTGAGACCTGCCTTCACGGCCACCGCCGCGAGTTGCAGGATCTCGGGCGCGTCCGGGCCGATCATGTGGGCACCGACGATCCGGTCGGTGGTTTCGTCGACGACCAGCTTGTACAGCGCGCGCTCGTTGCGATTGGCGAGCACGTTTTTCATCGGGCGAAAGTCCGACGTGTACACGCGGACGGTGCCGAGACGGTTGCGCGCCTGCGACTCCGTCATGCCCACGCCGCCGAGCGGGGGATGGCTGAAGACCGCTGAAGGAATGCAGGCGTAATCCACCCGGGTGGGCTTGTTGCCGAACACCGTGTCGGCAAATGCCTGGCCCTCGCGGATCGCGACGGGCGTGAGTTGCACGCGGTTGGTGACGTCGCCGACGGCATAAATGGACGCGCAGGTCGAACGGTTGTCCTGGTCGACCCGCACGGCCCCCGTGTCTGCCTCGAGCTCGACGCCGGCCTGTTCGAGCCCCAGCCCCCCGGTGTTCGGGACTCGACCCGTGGCGAACATCAGCGCGTCGCACTCGTAAGGTTCGGCCCCCTCGAAGCCCAGCGTAAGCGTGCCGTCCGCGTGCCTGGCGATGCTCTCCAGCTTCGTGTTGAACAGGAAGCGAATGCCCTTGGCCAGCGAAATCTGCAGCAGGCGATCGCGGATCTGCTCGTCGTAGCCACGCAGGATCCGGTCGGAACGGTTCAGCAGCGTCACGTGCGCGCCGAACTGGTGGAAGATTCCGGCGAACTCGTTTGCGATGTAGCCGCCCCCGGCGATCACGATGCGCCTGGGCACCGCGTCGAGGTGAAACGCCTCGTTTGAGGTGATGGCGTGCTCGGCGCCGGGCAGGGCCGGGACCCGTGGCCGCGCGCCGGTCGCGACCAGGATCGTGGCGGCGCTCAACGTCCTCTCGCCGACGCGGACACCGTGCGGGCCGGTCACGACGGCTCGGCCGTTGAGGATGTCGACGCCGTGACTGGTCAGGGTGCCGGTGTAAATGCCGCTGAGGCGGGAGACTTCTGCCAGCACGTTGTCGCGCAGCGTCGGCCAGTCGAACGTCGCATGGTCGACCGTCCAGCCGAAGCGCCGCGCGTCGACCAGGTCCTCGGCGAAGTGCGAGCCATAGACCAGCAGCTTCTTGGGCACGCAGCCGCGGATGACGCACGTGCCGCCGACGCGGTGTTCCTCGATGACGGCGACGCTCGCCCCGTGGGCGGCAGCGACGCGCGCAGCGCGCACGCCGCCCGAACCCGCACCGATGACGACCAGGTCGTATTCCTGCTTCGTGGGCACGTTGCACCTGGTTCAGGGTTGATCAGCCGACGAGCTTACTCGCGTCGGCTCCGGTGTTCGGCACGATCTCGCCGTACGGCTTTCACGCGGCCCGCGATCGGCGCCGCGCGGGGCACTGTGGTTCATCGCTGACGCAGTCCGGTTTGCGGCCCTACGGCGCATTGGGTGTCCGACCGATTCGTGGAGTCGCGGGCTCGCAGGATCCTGCTCGCGCCTTCCTTCCGCCTCGTCGACGGATCGCGAGCGAGACGCCCGGTGCTCGGTGGGCGCCGCCGTTCTGATGCATTCGTCCGCGGCACTCATCCTCCGCACCGCAACCGTATTGCGCACGACAGGTATCACTGAATGGCAAGCAAGAAACGACCGCCGACCAGGAGCGCCGCGCAGGCGCCATCGAAGACGCCACGATCGACGAAGCCCACATCGGATCCGGGGCCAGCGGCACGCACCGCTCGCGGGACGAGAGCCGCACAGGGCTCGCCCGACGGTCGTTCGGGGCCAAAGTCCGGGTCGGCGAAGACGAGCGCGCGCTCGACGGTGAGCGGCCCGTCGCACTTGCCCGAAGAGGCGCAGGATGCAGCCGCGGCAAAGCTTGCCGCGAGCGAGGCACTTGCCGCGGGCATGCCCTATAACCCTGGCAAGCCGGCCGAGTACGGCGAGGCGGCCCGTGCGCCGACCGCCGGCACCGTCGTCGATGCGCCCGATCCTTCGGCGACGGCCAGTACGCTCACCGAAGGCCTGGCCTCACCGAAGGTGGGCGCGGGCGAACCGACGCTCGGCCTCAACCCGACCAACGGCCCGCTGGACCGTGTGCGCGTCGATTCCGCCGAGCGCGTGCTGACGACCAACCAGGGCGTACCGGTCGCCGACAACCAGAATTCGCTCAAGGCCGGCCTGCGCGGCCCCGCGCTGCTCGAAGACTTCATCCTGCGCGAGAAGATCACGCACTTCGACCACGAGCGCATTCCCGAGCGCATCGTGCACGCACGCGGCTCCGGAGCGCATGGTTACTTCGAATGCTACGAGCCGCTCACCGACCTCACGCGTGCCTCGATCTTTGCCGAGGCCGGCAAGCGGACGCCCGTGTTCGTGCGCTTCTCGACGGTCATTGGCGAGCGCGGCTCGACCGACACGCCGCGCGATGTGCGCGGCTTCGCGGTCAAGTTCTACACCGACGAAGGCAACTGGGACCTCGTCGGCAACAACATGCCGGTGTTCTTCATCCAGGACGCGATGAAGTTCCCCGACCTGATCCACGCCGCCAAGCCCGAACCGCATTTCCAGATGCCGCAGGCGGCGACCGCGCACGACACGTTCTGGGACTTCATTTCGCTGATGCCCGAATCCGCGCACATGATCATGTGGGCGATGTCGGACCGGGCGATCCCGCGCAGCTACCGGATGATGCAGGGCTTCGGCGTCCACACGTTCCGGCTCGTCGATGCGCAGGGCCAGTCCCGGCTGGTCAAGTTTCACTGGAACCCCGTGCTCGGCACGCACTCGCTCGACTGGGACGAGGCCGTGAAGATCTCGGGCGCCGATCCCGACTTCCATCGCCGCGACCTCTGGGAAGCGATCGAAGCGGGGCACTTCCCCGAGTACGAGCTCGGGCTGCAGGTCTTCACCGAGGAGCAGGCGGACCAGTTCACGTTCGACGTGCTCGATGCGACCAAGATCGTGCCCGAGGAACTCGTGCCGGTGACCCCGGTCGGCCGCATGGTGCTGAACCGCAATCCCGACAACTTCTTTGCCGAGACCGAGCAGGTCGCGTTCTGCACGGCGCACGTGGTGCCGGGCATCGACTTTACGAACGACCCATTGCTGGCCGGGCGCATCCACTCCTACGTCGACACGCAGATCTCGCGGCTCGGCGGCCCCAACTTCCACGAGATCCCGATCAACGCACCGGTGGCGCAGGCGCACAACAACCAGCGCGACGGCATGCACCGCCAGGCCATCAACCGCGGGCGGGTCGCGTACGAGCCGAACTCGCTCGCCGGTGGCTGTCCGTTCCAGGCCGGCGTCAGTGGCTTCACGTCGTTTCCGCGATTTGCGGAGCCCGACAAGGTGCGTGGCAAGCCCGACAAGTTCGCCGACCACTATTCGCAGGCGACGCTGTTCTACCGCAGCCAGTCGCCGGTCGAGCAGTTGCACATCCAGCGCGCACTGCGTTTCGAGCTGACAAAGGTGCAGGTGCCGTCGGTCCGTGCGCGCGTCGTCGCGATGCTGCGCAACGTCGACGAGGAACTCGCCACCGCGGTCGCGGAGGACCTGGGGTTGGACCTGCCCGATCCGTTGCCGCGCGTTCTGGAGCGCGTGCCGGAGCCCGAGGTCGCCGAGTCGCCGGCGCTGTCGCTGCTGGCGCGACCCGGGGACGGGAGCATCCGGACCCGTCGCGTCGCGATCGTCGTGGCGACCGGCAGCGACCTCGGCCACGCGATCGAATTGCACGAGCGCCTGACAGCGCTCGGTGCGACGCCGCGCTATGTCGCGAACGTGCTCGGCACGGTCGTCGGCGCGAAGGAAGACACCGTCGAGGCCGAGGTCACCTTCGAAACGATGCCGTCCGTGCTGTTCGACGCCGTCGCCGTGCCCTGCGGTGAAATGGCCGCGAAGGCGCTCGCCAACGTCGGCCAGGCCGTCGAGTCGATCGTCAACGCGTATCGCCACTGCAAGCCGATCCTGGCGTGGGGTGCGGGGCGCAGCCTGGTCGAGAACTGCGGCGTGCCGGCGATGCTGCCGTCGGGCGAGCCCGATCCGGGACTGGTGTTCGTCGAAACCAGCGACTTCGATTCCGGCGTCGAAGGCTTCGTCGATGCGATCGCGAAGCATCGGCACTTCGAGCGCCAGGTCGATCCGCCGACGGTCTAGTGCTCCTTCCCGAGATCACACGAGAGTACACCGATGCCAACGAAATCCAGCCAGATGCATGAACTGATCTACCAGGCGCTCGAGACCGAACAGGGCGGCATCAAGGTCTACGAAGCCGCGCTCGAGTGCGCGGTGAACGACGACCTGCGCAAGGAGTGGACCGAATACCTCGAGCAGACGCGCGAGCACGAGCGCACCCTGCTCGAGGTCTTTCAGACCCTCGGGCTCGACGCCTCCACGGAAACTCCCGGACGAGGCGTCGTGCGCCACATCGGCGAATCGCTCGTCGCGGCAATGACGCTGGCCCGGCAGGGCGGAGGGCCGCCCGAGGCGGCCGAGCTGGTGGCCGCCGAGTGCGTCGTGTTCGCCGAGACCAAGGACCACATGAACTGGGAGCTGATCGGACGGCTGGCGCTGGAGTCGTCGGGCCAGGCCGCCGAGGCGTTGAAAAAGGCCTACGACCGGGTGGAGGACCAGGAGGACCAGCACCTCTACCACAGCAAGGGCTGGGCGCGAGAGCTGTGGATCCAGGCCCTCGGCATGCCCGCCGTGCTGCCGCCGCCCGAGGAAGTGCAGAAGGTCGAAACGGCGATCGGCGCAGCCAAGGCCGAGGCCAGTCGCGACGTGCTGCTCGGCAACCCACCGCAGACGCGGCGGCGTTGAGCGGGCCCAGCCTGCATCGGACGGGATCGAGGCGCAACGCCGAGAGTAGGGGATACCTCGCTGCGGCGACGGACAGGGCCGCCGCGGCGGGTCACTCGGCGCGTGCGACGCGGCCGATCGGCGTGATCTTGTCGAGCGTCTCGTCCGCGAAAAACCGCCGGACCATCATGGCCTGCTGCAGCTTGCCCTTGCGCACGTAGGCCGCGTACAGCATGTCCTTCGTCACTTCGAGCAGCACGCCGGCTTCGCTCGCCCCCAGTTCGGGCAGTTGCGGCTGCGGGTCGGTGTCGGCGCCGAACAGCACCTTTTTCACCGCAGCGAAGGTCTCGGCGTCGATCTCGGCGAGCTCGCGCGCCTCGCGCACGTGCTCGAAGATGCGCAGCCGGCCGTTGTCGCCGAGGTCGGCAAACACCATCTGCGCGGTGCGCCGGCACATCGCCGCGAACGCGATGAAATAGCCCGACGAGTAACAGCCGAGCGCCTCGCGGAAATGCCGCTCGACCTCCTCGGGCAGGTAGGTGAAGTTGAACTTCTCGCGCGCGCGCTCGAGTTCCACGAAAGTGTTGGCCAGCTCGACGCGGTTGGCCGCGTACATCTTGACCGCGAACTTGAGGAAGATCGGTGCGCTGCAGGAGTCGCAGCGGTACACCACGCCGACGTGGTTCGGGCGGCTCGCGACGAGCTCCGCGAACTGCGGCACCGACACCGCGGTGATGTGCGAATACACCTGGCAGTGCGGGCACGGCAGCGCAAGACTGCGTTCCTGGTCGTGGTGCAGCCGGCTGCTCGAATCGACGTAGACGGACATCGCTCAGCCCTGTCCGAGCCCTTCCTGGCGCGCGAGTCTAGCGCATCGCCTTAGCGTTCGCTTCGTTCGCTGCAGTCGCGTCCATCCGCGCCGCGCGGGCGGAGGCGTCGTGGCTCATCCGGACGTCGTACCGTGCGCCGTCGACCAGTGGACGCCACGGACCGTAAACACGACCGGCTTCGACCTGGGTGGTCCAATGCTGACCCGTGCGCGCCTGCGCCCAGACGTCCGCGCCGGCTTCGTCGGCATCGGCGAGATCGAAACTGTCGGGCGGTGGCAGCGGCTCGTTGGGTGGTGCGTCCGCCGGGCGCTGCGGTTGCACGTAACGCGCCGCGAGTCGCTCGAGACGGTAGTTCGGCTGCAGGCCCACCTGGGCCGCGCGGCCCTTCCAGAGCAGCGTGCGCGCCTCGAGCCGCCACTGGTCGCCGTTCAGCTGGTAGACCTGCATGCGGCCGTCCGGCAGGCGCGTCAGCGTGACCCGGAATTCGCGGGGGCCGGTGCGTTCGCAGTGAACCTGCGCGACCAGCGTGGACCGTGCGCGCAATCGCTCGTAACTCTGGAGGTTCGCGGCCGCCGACCAATAGGCATTGGCGATCACGAACAGCACGAGGCCGATGGCGACGTTGCCCGTCGCGGCCCAGTGCCGGTGCGCGAGCCAGCGACTGAAGCCGAGCAGCAGCGCGATGCAGCCGAAGACGACGAGGAGGACGAGCGCGCCGTGCATGCCGTGCGGGGTGGCGGGGTGCGCTCAGCCCCGGGCGACGTGCACCGAAAGTGCGCCCGATTCGACCAGCCGTGCCAGGCGCTCGATGTCGCGATCGAGCCGGTGGTCGGCCGGCCGGTACGGCGCGATCGCACGCACGGCGGCGTGGACACGTTCCAGATCCGCGGTGGTCGTGAGCGGACGCATCGAGTCGAGCGCGTGTGCCGCGGCGAGCAACTCCACGCCGAGCACGCGGGCGGTGTTCTCGCAGATGCGCAGCAGCTTGCGCCCGGCCCAGGGCGCCATGCTGACGTGGTCTTCCTGGCCCGCCGAGGTCGGCAGGCTGTCGACCGACGCCGGGTGCGCGTAGGTCTTGTTTTCGGAAACGAGCGCGGCCGCGGTCACGTGCGCGATCATGAAACCCGATTCGAGCCCCGGCTCTGCGGCCAGGAACATGTTGAGGTTCGGGTTGACGCGGCGGTCGAGCAGGTCGATGCGGCGTTCCGAGGTGCTCGCAATCTCCGCCACGGCGATCGCAAGGAAGTCGCTGATGAAACCGACGGGTTCGGCGTGGAAGTTGCCTCCCGAGAGCACGTCGTCGCCGAAGATCAGCGGGTTGTCCGAGACACCGTTGATCGCGGCGCCGAGTACCTCGCGCGCATGGCGCAGCGTGTGTTCGACGGCGCCGTAGACCTGCGGCATGCAGCGCACCGCGTACGGGTCCTGCACGCGCTCGCAGTTTTCGTGGCTGCGGCGGATT
>VFQM010003456.1_pt1 | contig 10018 bp, 11 predicted proteins | sample 3512391 | NCBI WGS metagenome assembly VFQM01 (sample SAMN10412369, study PRJNA504923) | tailings metagenome | isolation source: Replicate 1 from Balatoc abandoned mine | place: Philippines
CTCAGCCCTTCAGCCGCTCGTTCTGCGGGAACATCGCGCGCCGGGCCTCGTCGTCGAGTTCGGTCTTGAAGCTGTGGCGGTCCTTCAGCGCCGCAGCGCGTTGCGCGGCCGGGCGGGCGTTGACGGCGTCGAGCAGCCGCTTCACGTTGGGCAGCTTCTCCCAGGCCTCGGCGCCCAGCGCGAAGGGCACGGCGCGGGCCCAGCCCCACACGGCCATGTCCAGCAGCGAGTAGCTCTCGCCCAGCATCCAGGTGCGACCGGCGAGGTGCGCGTCGAGGATCTTCCAGTGCCGCCAGGCCTCGAAGTCGTAGCGGTTGGTGGCGTAGGGGTGCGGCTCGGGCGCGTAGTGCTTGAAGTGCACGCACTGGCCGGTGAACGGGCCGATGCCCGAGGCCACGAACATCAGCCACGACAGCATCGGCCCGCGGTCGGCGGCTGCCGGCAGGAACTGCCCGGTCTTCTCGGCCAGGTACAGCAGGATGGCGTTGCTGTCGAAGACCACGGTGCCCGCGTCCTCGATGACCGGCACCTTGGCATTGGGGTTCAGCGCCGTGAAGGCCGGCGCGTGCTGCTCGCCCTTGCGGGTGTCCACCGGCACGGCGTCGTAGGGCAGACCGGCTTCTTCGAGGAACAACGCCACCTTCATCGGGTTGGGGGCGAGCGAGTAGTGGAACTTCAGCATCGTGGGCACCTGGTGCGTGGGGGTCCGCGGATTGTGGTCCGACTCAGCCCGGCGTGCGCCGCACCGCGACCAGCACGTACTCGGCCGGCACCCGGTAGCCGCTGCCCGCGCGCCAGGGCGCGATGGCCTCGAGATACCGCGCCTGCACCCGTGCACGCACTGGTGCGTCGAAGCGCGACCAGGCCAGCGCCACCGGCCCGCCGGCGAAGGCTGCGGCGCAGGCCGCGTCGGCATCGGCATGGTCCAGCGTGTCGGCGCGCCGCCGCTGCGCGGTGACCTGCAGCCCGGCCGCCGTGCAGGCGCGCGCGAGCGCGTCGCCCTGGCCGAGACCGAAGAACAGCGGGCAGACCTCGCTGTGCACCTCGGCGTCGACGATGCCGAACAGCGGCGCCCAGCCGCAGCGCGCACGTTCACCCCACACCGCCAGCACCGCGCGCCCGCCCGGGCGCAGCACGCGCCGCAGTTCGCGCAGCGCGGCGCCGGGGTCGGGCAGGTACATCAGGCCCAGCGCGCAGAGCGCGAGGTCGAAGCCGGCGTCGGGCAATGCCAGCTGTTCGGCGTCCATGCGTTCGAAGCTGGCGTGCGCCAGGCCCCGTTGCTGCGCCCGCTGCCGGGCTGCCCGCACCATCGCATCGGCGAGGTCGACCCCCAGCACGCGGCCGCCGGGGCCGACGGCATCGGCCGCGGCGGTGGTCACGACGCCGGTGCCGCAGGCGACGTCGAGCACGGCTTCGCCGGCCGCCGGGGCGGCCAGTGCCAGCAGTTCGCCCTGCACGCCGGCCAGCGGGCCGTGCCAGTGGCGCGCGTAGGCGTCGGCGGCACGGTCCCAGCCGTAGCGCTGCACGCGCCGCTGCAGCCGCGCGTCGGGTGCCGTGCGCATGCCGGTGCGCATGCCGGCGCTCATGCCCGCATGACGACCATCGCGAGGTAGTCGCTGGGCACCACCAGCGAACCCGGTCCGGCCTGGTTCAGGCCTTCGAGCAGGTCGGTCAGCTCGGCGGCCAGCGCCTCGGCCTGCTCGGGCGACTGGGCGGCGAAAGCCTTGTTCACAGGGCCGTACCAGGTGCGGAAGACGTCGATGAAGTGCGCCGCCGACCGGTAGCGGAAGGCAAACTGCAGCTGCCGCGTCTGCACCGCCGCGGCCGTGGTGCCGAACAGGCTGCGCACGTGGGTTTCGGTGCCCCACAGCGACGGCGGCAACACGCCGGCCGGCGGCGGCACGTAGCGGCCGAGCACCTTGAACATGCGGCCGATCAGGCTGTCGGGCGTCCAGTTCGCCAGGCCGATGCGTCCGCCCGGGCGCACCACGCGCGCCATCTCGGCGGCAGCGCGCGCGTGGTCGGGCGCGAACATCACGCCGAAGGTCGAGACGACGGCATCGAAGCTGGCGTCGCCGAAGGGCAGCGCCTCGACGTCGGCTACCTGGAAGTCGACGTCCAGCCGCTCGGCGCGGGCGCGCTCGGCGCCGCGTTCGAGCAGGCTGCCCACGTAGTCGCTGGACGTGACGATGCAACCGCGGCGCGCCGCGGCGAGCGTGGCGTTGCCGTTGCCGGCTGCCACGTCGAGCACACGCTGGTCGGTGCGCAGGTCGCAGGCCTCGGCCAGCAGCTCGCCGACGATCTGCAGCGTGGTGCCGACAACGGCATAGTCGCCGGTGCCCCAGGCCGCCTGCTGGCGGGTCTTGAGGGCGGCAAAGTCGACGGGTGCGTTCATGGTCGTGTCTCCGGGTGGAAGGGTGTGCACAGGCAGGCCACTGTCGCGCTGCCGGCGGCCATGCGTCCTGCCCGCGCGTCGGCGCGGCCTGCCCCGGCGTCCGCGGCTGCAGCGCCGGTTGACCGGGCGTCCGCCGTGGCTGCCCGCGCGTCCGCAGGCGCGGCGCGGCGCTGGTCAGCGCGCTGCCGGGGCACCAGAATCACCGACTCCCACCAGCAGGAGTTGTGCGATGGCCGCGAATGAGATTGCCGCGTCGATGGAACGCGTGGCTTCTGCGCTGCGCCGCAAGCCACACGCGGGGCTGCACGACGACGCGCCGGCCACCGTGCGCTGGGCCGGCGGCCTGCGCACCGTGGCGCGCAGTGCCACCGGCGCCGAGGTGACCACCGACATGCCGGCGGCCATCGGCGGCGACGACAGCGCCGCCACACCGGGCTGGCTGCTGCGCACCGCGCTGGCCTCGTGCGCGGTGACACGCATCGCGATGGAAGCGGCGGCGCGCGGCATCGTGCTGCAGACGCTGGAGGCGCGCGCCACCAGCCGCAGCGACTTGCGCGGCCTGGTCGGCGTGGCCGCGCCCGACGGCCGCCCCGTGCCGGCCGGCCCGCTGGCGGTGGACCTGCACGTGCGCATCGGCGCGCCGGGTGTCGATGCCGCTGCGCTGCGGGCGCTGGTGCAGGCGACGCCGGGTTGTTCGCCGGTCACCAGCGCGATCGAGCAGCCGCTGGCGGTGGGGCTGCACATCGACGTGGCGGAGTGATGAACGTGCTGTCCGACGTGGCGGACTGATGGACGCGCTGTCGCAGACGCTGCGGGTCGTGCGCCTGGTCGGCGCGATCTTCCTGCACGGGCGCTTCACCGCGCCCTGGTGCTACCAGTCGCCGCATGCCGATGCGGCGGCGCCGTTCCTCGAGCCCACGGCCGAGCGCGTGGTGATCTTCCACCTGATCACCGAAGGCGAGTGCTGGGTCGAACTCGGCGACCTGCCGCCGCTGCGGTTGACGGCCGGCGACGCGGTGCTGTTCCCGCAGGGCGACGCGCACCGCATGGGCTCGCAGCCCGGGCTGCCGCCGGCTTCGGGCGCGCGGCTGCACGAGGTGCTGGCACGCCGGCCGCGGCTGCTGGCTTACGGGGGCGGTGGCGCCACCACCAAGCTGGTGTGCGGCTACCTGGCCTGCGACGCGCGCCTGGCGCAACTGCTGCTGGCCGGGCTGCCGCCGGTGGTGAAGGTCGGCGTGCGCGGCTCCAACGCCGGCATGTGGCTCGAGGCCTCGCTGCACTATGCGCTGGCCGAGGCGCGGTCGCCGCGGCCCGGTGGCCAGGGGGTGCTGGCCAAGCTGGCCGAGGTGCTGTTCATCGAGGTGCTGCGCATCCACATGAACGAGCAGGCCACCGGGCGCACCGGCTGGCTGGCGGGTGTCAGCGACCGCATCGTCGGCGCGGCGCTGCGCGCGCTGCATGCCGAGCCGGCACGGCCCTGGACGCTGGAAGCGCTGGCGCGGGTGGCCGGTACGTCGCGCTCGGTGCTGGCTGAACGCTTCTCGCAGCTGGTCGGCCAGGCGCCGATGCAGTACCTGGCGCAGTGGCGCATGCTGCTGGCGTCGAACCTGCTGGCGCGCAGCAATGCACCGCTGGCCCGCATCGCCGAAGAGGTGGGCTACCAGACCGACACCGCCTTCAGCCGCGCCTTCCGGCGCGAGTACGGCATGCCGCTGGCGCCGCCGCCAGGCCGGGGCTGTGCCGGCCGCGGCCGACGGCGGGGCGCGTGCGGCACGGAGTGCATGACCTCAGAACAAATCCTTCGTTGCCCCCGGGGGCCGCGGCAGGTGAGACTCACGCCCCGGTCACTCCATCCGCCTGCCGCCCACGATGAACTTCCAGCAACTGCGCTCCGTGCGCGAAACGGTGCGCCAGGGTTTCAATCTCACGCTGGTGGCGCAGGCCCTGCACACGTCGCAGCCGGGCATCAGCCGGCAGATCAAGGAGCTGGAGGAAGAACTGGGCGTCGAGCTGTTCGCCCGTTCCGGCCGGCGCCTGCTGGGCCTGACACCGCCGGGCGCCACCATCCTGCCGATCATCGAACGCCTGCTGCAGGAAGCCGACAACCTGCGCAGCGCCGGTGCCGACTTCTCGCAGGCCGACCGTGGCCTGCTCACCGTGGCCGCCACGCACACGCAGGCGCGCTACGCGCTGCCGGGCGCGGTGCGCGACTTCCGCGACACGCACCCGCACGTCAGCTTCCACCTGCAGCAGGGCTCGGCCCGCCAGGTGGCGCAGCTGGTGCTGGACGGCCAGGCCGACGTGGGCATCGCCACCGAGGCGCTGGCCGACTTTCCGGACCTCGTGGCCTTGCCCTGCTACCGCTGGACGCACGTGGTGGTGGTCGACCGCAACCACCCGCTGGCGCATGAAGCGGCCGGCGGCCAGGCGCTGACGCTGCAGCGGCTGGCGCAGTTCCCGCTGATCACCTACGAAGGCGGTACCACCGGCCGCGGCCACATCGACGAGGCCTTCGGGCGTGAAGGGCTGAGCTTCGACGTGGTGCTGTCGGCGATGGACGCCGACGTCATCAAGACCTACGTCGAGCTCGGTATCGGCGTGGGCGTGATCGCCTCGATGGCCTTCGACGCCGCGCGCGACACGCACCTGGTGGCGCTGGACGCGCGCCACCTGTTCGCCCCCAACACCACGCGCGTGGCCGTCAAGCGCGGCGCCTACCTGCGCGGCTACGTGTTCGACTTCATCCGCACCTTCGCGCCCACGCTCACGCGCGAGCTGGTCGATCGCGCGCTGGCCAGCCCGCCGGGGGCGGGCTTCGACCTCTGAAGCCCGTCAGGCCGCCGGCGCCTCGAACCGCGTGACCTTGCGCGGCCGCAGGTAGACGCGGCTGCCGCGCTGCAGCTGCAGCCGGTCGCGCAACGCGGTGTACTCGCTGCGCAGCAGTTCGACGTCGAGGTAGCCGGCGTCGCCGTCGCGCTGGAACTCGATGCGCGTGTGCGGGCCCACGGTGAGCGTCTGCGACAGCGTCGCGGGCCAGGCCTGCTCGCCGGCCGCGGGCGGCTGCACCAGGATTTCCAGCTCGTGCGGCCGCACGTACAGCACCTCGCCCGGCGCGGTGCCGCCGCCCGGCGCGTGCTCGGCGCGGCCGCGGAACAGGTTCACGTCGCCCAGGAACTGCAGCACGAAGGGGCTGGCCGGGTGGTCGTAGACCGCATCGGGCGTGCCCACCTGTTCGATGCGGCCCTCGTTCATCACGACGATGCGGTCGGCGACCTCCATCGCCTCTTCCTGGTCGTGCGTGACGAAGACGCTGGTGACGTGCACCTCGTCGTGCAGGCGGCGCAGCCAGCGGCGCAGCTCCTTGCGCACCTTGGCGTCGAGCGCGCCGAAGGGCTCGTCCAGCAGCAGCACCTTGGGCTCGACTGCCAGCGCCCGCGCCAGCGCGATGCGCTGGCGCTGGCCGCCGCTGAGCTGGTGCGGGTAGCGCTGCGCCAGCGCGTCCAGCTGCACCAGCTGCAGCAGCTGCAGCACCTTGTCGCGGATCGCGGCTTCGCTCGGCCGCGTCGCCTTCGGTCGCACCCGCAGCCCGAAGGCCACGTTCTCGAAGATCGTCATGTGACCGAACAGCGCGTAGTGCTGGAACACGAAGCCCACGTTGCGGTCGCGCACGTCGGTGTGCGTGGTGTCGTCGCCGTGGAACAGCACGCTGCCGGCGTCGGGCACCTCCAGCCCGGCCATGATGCGCAGCAGCGTCGTCTTGCCAGAGCCCGAAGGCCCCAGCAGCGCCACCAGCTCGCCGGCCGGGATGTCGAGGTTCAGGTCGTCGCAGACCACGGTCTTGCCGAAGGCCTTCTTCAGGTGGCGTACTTCGATGCTCATGGGATGTCTTCCTCGCGGGCATGCAGCTGGCCCTTCACGCGTTGCTCGACCACGTACTTCAGCACCAGCGTCACCAGCGCCAGCAGCGCCAGCAGCGAGGCCACCGCGAAGGCAGCCGCGAACTGGTATTCGTTGTAGACGATCTCGATGTGCAGCGGCATCGTGTTGGTCTGGCCGCGGATGTGGCCAGAGACCACGCTGACCGCGCCGAACTCGCCCATCGCCCGCGCGTTGCACAGGATCACCCCGTACAGCAGCGCCCACTTCACGTTGGGCAGCGTCACGCGCCAGAACATCTGCCAGCCGCTGGCGCCCAGCACGCGCGCAGCTTCCTCCTGCTCGATGCCCTGCGCCTGCATCAGCGGGATCAGCTCGCGCGCGATGAACGGGAAGGTCACGAACACGGTGGCCAGCACGATGCCCGGCACCGCGAAGATGACCTTCATGTCGTGCTCGATCAGCCAGGCGCCGAACCAGCCCTGCAGGCCGAACACCAGGACGAAGATCAGGCCGGCGATGACCGGGCTCACCGAGAACGGCAGGTCGATCAGTGTCAGCAGCAGGTTCTTGCCGCGGAACTCGAACTTCGCGATCGCCCAGGCCGCGGCCAGGCCGAACACCAGGTTCAGCGGCACGCTGATGGCAGCGGCCAGCAGCGTGAGCTGGATCGCCGACAGCGCGTCGGGCTCGACCACCGCCGCCAGGTAGACGTCCAGCCCCTTCTTCAGCGCCTCGTAGAACACGGTCGCCAGCGGCACGAAGAGGAACAGCGCCATGAAGCCCAGCGCCAGCCCGATCAGCAGCCGGCGCACCCACGGCGCCTCGGCCGTGGCCGCGTTCATGCAACACCTCCTTGGCGGCGGCGCGCCCAGCTCTGCAGCAGGTTGATGACGAGCAGCAGCGCGAACGCCGCGACCAGCATCACCACCGCGATGGCGGTGGCGCCGGCCACGTCGTACTGCTCCAGCCGGGTGACGATCAGCAGCGGCGTGATCTCGCTGACCATCGGCATGTTGCCGGCGATGAAGATGACGCTGCCGTACTCGCCCAGGGCGCGCGCGAACGCGAGCGCAAAGCCCGTCAGCAGCGCCGGCATCACGATGGGGAAGATGACGCGCCGGAAGGTCAGCCAGCGGCTGGCGCCCAGCGTGGCGGCGGCTTCTTCCAGCTCGCGGTTCACGTCTTCCAGCACCGGCTGCACCGTGCGCACCACGAAGGGCAGGCCGATGAACACCAGCGCCACCCACACGCCCACCGGCGTGAAGCTCACCTTGAAGGGCAGCCACTGGCCGATGCTGCCGTTCTGGGCATAGATGGCCGTCAGCGCGATGCCGGCCACCGCGGTGGGCAGCGCAAACGGCAGGTCGACCAGCGCATCGACCACGCGCTTGAACGGGAAGGTGTAGCGCACCAGCACCCAGGCCACGACGAGGCCGAACACCGCGTTCACCAGCGCTGCCAGCAGGCTGGCGCCGAAGGTCAGGCGGTAGGACGCCAGCACGCGCGGGGTGGTGGTGGCGTCCAGGAACTGCTGCCAGGTCAGCGTGAAGGTCTTCAGGAACGCGGCCGACAGCGGGATCAGCACGATCAGGCTCACGTACAGCAGCGCGAAGCCCAGCGCCAGGTCGAAGCCCGGCAGCACGCTGTGGCGCTTCAGCAGCGTCTTGCGCAGCAGCATGTCAGCGCCGCGTGTAGATCTTGTCGAAGCTGCCGCCGTCGGCGAAGTGGTCCTTCTGCGCCTGCGCCCAGCCGCCGAACACGGCGTCGATGGTGAACAGGTTCACCTTCGGGAACTGCGCCGCGTACTTGGCCGCCACCTTCGCGTCGGTGGGGCGGAAGTGGTGCTTGCCTGCGATGTCCTGGCCTTCCGGGCTGTACAGGTACTGCAGGTAGGCCTCGGCCACGGCGCGCGTGCCCCGCTTGTCGACCACCTTGTCCACCAGCGCCACCGGCGGCTCGGCCAGGATGCTGAGCGAGGGCACGACGATCTCGAACTTGTCAGGCCCCAGTTCCTTCTGCGCCAGGAAGGCTTCGTTCTCCCACGAGATGAAGACGTCGCCGATGCCGCGCTCGACGAAGGTGGTGGTGGAGCCGCGCGCGCCCGAATCGAGCACCGGCACGTTGGCGAAGATCTGGCGCACGAACTCCTGCGCGCGGGCCTGGTCGCCGCCGTGTTTCTTCAGTGCGTGGCCCCAGGCAGCCAGGTAGTTCCAGCGTGCGCCGCCCGAGGTCTTGGGGTTGGGCGTGATGACCGACACGCCGGGCTTGGCCAGGTCGTCCCAGTCCTGGATGCCCTTGGGGTTGCCCTTGCGCACCAGCAGCACGATGGTCGATGTGTACGGGCTGCTGTTCAGCGGCAGCCGCTTCTGCCACGTGGTGGGCAGCAGCTGGCCGCGCGCGGCGATCTCGTCGATGTCGTAGGCCAGCGCCAGCGTCACGATGTCGGCCTCCAGGCCGTCGATGACCGATCGACCCTGCCGGCCCGAGCCGCCGTGCGACTGCCGCACGGTCACGATCTCGCCCGTGCGCTGCTTCCAGTGTGCGGCGAAGGCCTTGTTGAAGTCCTGGTACAGCTCGCGCGTGGGGTCGTAGCTCACGTTCAGCAGCGTGACCCGCTTCTGCGCGAAGGCAGTCGGCGCGGCCAGCGTGGTGGCAGCGGCCGCCAGCAGCAGGCGGCGTGCCCGCGAGGGGCGTCGGGGAAGGGGCGAAGCAGGGGGCTGGAACATGGCGCTGCGGTGTCGCGTGGATGCAATGCAGCAGATGCTAGGCAGCGTCCCCGCGCAGGCCAACGAATGAAATCGCCTCAGCTCATGCGGGCCGTGCGTCGAAGGCTTCCAGCGGCGCCAGCTGCACCAGCGCACGCGCCTCGGCCGGCGTTCCGAACAGCCACGCATCCACGTCCTCGGGCGCGATCGGCACCACCGAGCGCTTGTCCTGCAGCTCGGGCGGGCGCTTCGGGTCGGGCCGGTGCATGCGGCACATCAGCGGGTGCTGGTCGGCGTTCAGCGTGAGCATCGTGTAGCTCTCCACCAGCTCACCGGTGGCGGGGTCGGCCCAGGTGTTCCACAGCCCTGCCAGCCCCCAGGGCAGGCCGTCGGCACGGCGGAAGATCCACGGCACGTGCTTGCCGCTTTCCCAGTTGGGTTCGAAGAAGGCCCAGGCCGGGATCACGCAGCGCTGCCCGCGCGCCCAGGGCTGCTTGTACGAGGCCTTGCCGGCCAGTTCTTCCGAGCGCGCATTGCAGGTGGGGAACTTGAGCTTGCGTTCCTTGGCAAACCAGGGAATCAGCGCCCACTGGCCGACCACCAGCTCGCGTGCCGCCTCGGTGGTGTCGCGCGCGGCGCGGATGAAGGCGCCTGGGTAGTTCGGGAAGACCTCGCCGCCGCGCCAGGGCGTGCGGCCGCCCAGATGCCAGTGGCGCTCGATGTCGCCGGCCTCGGGGCTGATGTAGCGGGTGCACATGCGGCGCGACTGTAGCGCTGCGCCAGCACCACCTGCGGGTGCTGTCAGTGCTGGTCGAGTGCGGGCTGGGCGGTGTCCTGGAAGACCTCGACGCGGCTGCGGCCGCGCCGCTTGGCTTCGTAGCAGGCCGAGTCCGCGGCGCGCAGCACGTCGGCCGCGCTCGCGAAGCCGTCGCCCACGGCCACCAGCCCGACGCTGGCGCCCACCGAGAAGCGCGCCCCTTCCCAGGCCAGCTCGTAGGCCTGCACCGCGGCGCACAGCTTGTCGGCGATGCCGTGGGCT